>Ga0207714_1002001_pt1 | contig 12724 bp, 8 predicted proteins | sample PonA232FremontCA_2_FD_187270 | JGI IMG/M metagenome (GOLD analysis project Ga0207714, IMG submission 187270) | Marine sediment microbial community from Fremont, CA, USA - Pond A23 Sediment 2 (SPAdes) | ecosystem: Environmental > Aquatic > Marine > Unclassified | place: USA: Fremont, California... | reverse complement strand
CCTCAAAACCGGGCCTCAGCGGCTACAGACCCAGAAGCGCGCGTGATTCAGGGTCACGTGGCCCTTGCGGCCGTGGAGGTTCGAGTCCTCTCTCGGGCACACAGCGACAGCTACAAAAACGCCCCTCAGCGCCTTTAACCGGCGATCTGAGGGGCGTTTTCTGTTTGGAACGGTCGTCCCGGTCCTGCGATCTCCCGAAGGACAGTACGCGGATTCGAGAACATATCGAAGCGGTCCCGAAACGGCTCCCCGCTTCCGTAGGCTGCTTTCGTCACTCACTTTCGCCACACCCGGGCCAAGGCAATTCCCCACTTTGAGAACCCGGGCGGTGGGAAGAGACGGACGCCCTCCGGAGGGGCCGGTGGCAGATCAGGAATCATCCGGTTTCAAGGCCAGCGTTTCCCACCAGAGAGGCAGAAGGCCCTGGGCCGCCGTCGCGGGGCGCACATCCACGGATGCTGTCGCCTGACTTCTCACGAAGAGGCAACGCTGGCCTGCGCCTCTCCTTCGGCCGCGGGGGCGTCTGCGCCGGCGTACCAGCCGACCGTCGTTCCCCACACCAGGCAGTTGAATACGAACGGCAGGATCAGCTTCGGCAGGGCAAACCCGAAGAACGCGGGCTTCCCGAGCATCACCGGGGCGACAACGACCCACAGCCAGAGTGCCGGCACGAGCCCGAACGCAATTCCTTTCCCGATCGTCGGCGTTCGAACCAGCGCCGCGAACGGCACGCCCCAGAGGGCCCCGCTCAGGACAAACAGTGCCCCGCCGGCGAGCCCGGCGACAATCGGGCTGGCTGGGCCGAGTGTGGCGTTGAAGGTGGCCATGAACATCGGGGGGGTGCCCGCCACGACGAACATGGCGAGCATGATTGCGGCGATGAAGACGGAGCCGAGTGCTCCGCCTACGAATCCAGACTGAAGACGAGAGTACATGGGCACGAAACAGGGTTGTGTGCGAAGCGAACACGAGAGCGCAGGGGCGATCGACGCGCATGCGGACTGTGTCGGATGTCGTCGAGCATCAAGGAACCTCGGTCCTCCTCCACGTCCGGAGAGGAAAATGCCCGCCCCTGACGTGAAGCTACTGTGTTGCAGTCGACCTCTCCGTTGTCCCTGAGCCCGAATCGTTACTTTCCTTCTCTCGTCGAAGGCCGTTTGAGACCGCACGCTTCTGCGATGAGCCCATCGGACCTGCAGGCAGAGCAGGTAAAGACGCGTCCCCTCGAATGGCTCGATCAGGAGATCGAGGACCCACCGCTGGAAAAAGTGGACGCCGTCACGACGAGTGTGTCATGCCGAAAGACCACGGCGAAATGCCTGGTGGGGAAGAGGTGGTCTTCGGTCAAGGGGGCTCGACGTGTCCTCGCTCCATGGCCTGCTCACAGGGGGCTCCTCAAACGTGTAGGCCGGGGCGACTGAAGGGCGAGAAGAGGGCGTCATTGCAATTCAGGAGTGTCCGGCAGGCCCGCGCACAAGAGGACGTTCGGCCCCAAACTGCAGACGAGAGCGGCCCTCAACCCCGCCGTCTTCTTCGAACGTGACGCCGTGAGTCGCAACTTCGGGGGCATTACACAGAAAACCCCACGCCGGATTGGTCTCTGGAAGGGACTACCGACGCGGGGCGCCCACAGCTACGTGGGCAAGACCTCAAAAACGTGCTGGGATCGCTTCGCCGTGGATACACATGGGGCGCTGGCAATGCACAGTCCAGTCGTACTGAGGACGACGGATGTTACGGCGGATTCGGTTGAAAACCATTCAGCGGGTTGGGGAAAGACGCATAGTTTCTTACGTTGGCAGCACCCTCAGTATTGTCCCGAACCGTTCTGCGGGACAGGCGTCCCGTTTTTGCCTTCACAATTCCGTACCCTCGCGTGACCGACGCACCGTGTCGGATTCTGTGTACTGGGGACCTTCACCTCGGGCGATACCCGTCCCGCACCCAGTCGCGGGACCGGGCGTGGGCGGTCGACTCCGCGTGGGCGGACACGGTGTCCTACGCCGTGCAGCAGGCGGTGGACGTGGTGGCGCTGACCGGGGACGTTGTTGATGCGCAGAACAAGCGGTACGAGGCGCTGGGCCCGCTCCAAGGGGGGCTCCGCCGGCTCGAAGAGGCTGGAATTCCGGTCGTGGCGGTGGCCGGAAACCACGACTTTGACGCGCTCCCCCGCCTGGCTGAGATGATCGAGGCGGAGCACTTTCACCTTCTGGGGCGCGGCGGGGAGTGGAGCACCGTGACCGTGGCGCCGGAGGGGCGTTCGCCCGTTCAATTCGTGGGATGGTCGTTTCGGGAGGCGCACGCACAGCGGTCCCCGATCGATGCGTTTCCGGAAGATCGCCTCCACGACGACGGCCCGACGGTGGGGGTGCTGCACGCCGACCTGGACGCCCCGGGGAGCGTCTACGCCCCGGTGTCGCTTGGCGCCCTGCGCCGGTGTCCCGTATCGGCGTGGCTCCTGGGCCACATCCATGCGCCCTCGCTGCGAGACGACCGATCGCCCCTCGTGCTGTACCCCGGCTCGCTCCAGCCGCTCGACCCCTCGGAGACGGGGCCCCACGGTCCCTGGCGCGTAGAGGTGGCACCGGACGGAACGAGCACGGCGACCCAGTTGCCCCGTGCCCCCCTTCGCTACGAGCATCTCGACGTGGACGTGGATGCAATCGAAGAGGCGGGGGCCGTCGAGGCCGCGGTGACGGACGCGATGCGCGATCGGCTCCGGGCGGCCCGCGAGGAAGGCCCCATGCCGCAGCGGCTCGTCTGTCGGCTTACGCTCACAGGCCGTACGTCCGTCCACCGTGCGGTGTGTGACCTGGTGGAGACGTGGCCGGGCGAACTCGAAGTGCCGGTTGCGGAGTCGACCGCCGTCGTGGAGGCGGCCACCGCCCGGACGCGCCCCGCCCTCGACCTGGAGCGCATTGCGGAGGGCACCGATCCGCCGGCCGTGCTCGCCCGGCTTCTGCTCGCGATGCAGGACGGGGCGGAGGACGAGTATGCCCAGGACGCGTGGGCTGCGATCAAAGAGGCGTGCTCTGCGGTGCAGGACTCCCCCGCCTACGACCCGCTCTCCGATGGAGGCGACCTGTCGCCGGACCGGGAGACGCTCGCCGACATGGTCCAGCGTCAGGGCCTCCTGCTTCTCGACGAACTGCGTTCTCAGACCGACGCTGTGCCCCAAGAATGACGAATGCCTCCCCCGATACGCCCCCCGCGACGGACGATGCTGCCCTCCACGTCCACCGCCTCGCCGTGCAACGGATGTACGGCCGGTCGTTTGGGCTCGACGTCGAGGGGCTCGATCCGGGCGTCAACGTCATCGCGGGGCCGAACGGCTCCGGCAAAACGACGCTCGCCCGGGCCGTAACGGTGCTCCTGTGGCCGGAGGCCCACGGGTGGGGGCGGCCCCTCGTTGAGGGCACGTTTCGCCTGGGCGGCGAGCCGTGGCGGGTCGACGTGGAGAGCAGTCGTGTGCAGTACCAGAAGGACGGCGTTCCGGCCTCCCCGCCGTCCATGCCGCCGCCCGGCCACCGGGGGCGGTACCACATGTCCCTGCGCGACCTGCTTGCCGCGACCGAAGACTCGGAGCGGGCCCTGGCCGACGCCATCTTGCAGGAAGCCCAGGGCGGGTACGACGTGCCGGGAGCCGCCGGGGCGCTCGGCTTTGGCGAGTACGCGAAGGGCAAGCTGAAAGAGACGCGCGAGGTTGAAGAGGCGCGGGATCGTGTGGAGGAGGCCCGGTCGGTGCACCGGGACCTGGAACGAAAAGAGCGGTCCCTGCAGCGCCTCCGCCGCGAGCGAGACGAGGCCCAGGCGGCGGCCCGGCGCCGAGACGCCCTTGCGCAGGCCCTGACAGTGGCGCGGGCGGAGCAGGAGCGCCAAGAGGCCGAACGGACGTTTCACGCGTTTCCCGAAGGCATGAAGGTCCTTCAGGGCGACGAGGCCGAGCGCCTCAACGCCCTCCGGGCCGACCGAGAAGACGCGGTCGAGACCCGAGAGAAAGCCACCGCGCAGCGGGCGGAGGCGAAGACGTGCATCGCCGAAAGCCGACTGCCGGCAGAGGGGCTCCCGGACGGCACCCTCGACACGCTCCGGACGGCCCTTCAGAAGTGGGACGAGGCGCGAACGACCGTCGAACAGGCGGAGCGCGAACGAGCCCGGGCGGCAAAGACGGAGGCAGCAGAGTGGGAACGCCTGTCGGGGGACGACAAGGAGGCGGCCGCCCAGATCGACGGGTCGGAGGTCGACGCGGTCCAGTCGCTGGCCGAATCACGCCTGGAGGTGCGCGGGCGCGAAGAGGCGCTCCGCGCCCTGGAACGGCGGTTTGGCGAGGCCGATCCCGAGGCCAGTCCGGAGCCGATTCGCCGCGGTGTCGAGCAGCTTGCGGAGTGGCTGCGAGAGCCGGCGTCCGCTCCCGCTAAGGGGGAACAGGGACGAATCCTTCGCTATCTGGCCCTCGCGGGGGCGGCTGCCGTGATTGTGGGGGGCGCCGTACTGGGGCTTGACGGGGCGCCCCTGGGCTGGGTCGTGGCCGGAGCGGGCGTCGTTGTGGCCGTCTCTGTGTATTTCGCTACCCGCTCGACCGGCGTCGCGACGGAGACGCGTCGGCCCGATCTGGAGCACCGCTTCGAACGGCTCGATCTCCCCACGCCCTCAACCTGGTCGGTGGACGCGGTTCACGCCCACCTCGATTCGCTCCTTCAAGATTGGACGGACGCGCGGCTGGAGAGGGCAAAGGCACAAGAGTGGGCCCGCCATGTCGAGGAGGCGGACGCCATCGAGGACAAACAGGCCGAGTTGGCCGAGCGCGAGGCCGAGCTCGCGGACCGGCTCCACGTAGATCCCGGGCTCGGTGCCCACTCGCTGCTCTGGTTCGTGCAGCGGCTGGGGGCCTGGCAAGAGGCGTGGACGGAGGCCACGGGGGCGGAGGAGAAGATTCGCGAGGCCGAGCGCCAGGCAGAGGCGTGGCGGGACAAGGTACAGGCGCTCGTCGAGCCGTACGGAAACGACCACGTGGAGGACATCAGCGACGGTCAGGCGGCCCTAGAGCAACTTCGGGAGGACCAACAGGCCCTTGAGGGGGCCCATACCGACCGGGAAAATGCGCAGCAGCGCCTCGATCAGGCGACGGAGCAGGTTGACCGGATCGACGACGAGATCGCGCAGCTCTTCGGTCGGCTCGGGCTGGACGAGGGGAGCGACGAGACGGTCGCGGAGTGGTGCGCGCAGTTTGACGAATACGAGGCCGCCGAGGAGGCCCTAAATCGGGCCGAGCGGTCCCTCGAGCTTGAGCGTGAGCGCCTCCGGAATCTGGAGGGCTTCGAGAAATCGATGCTCGGGGCGACGGCCGAAGAGCTGGAGCGACGGAGGGACGAGGCGGCCCGGCAGGCCGAGCAGGTCGACGACCTCTCCGACCGGATCAGCCGCATTCAGCAGCAGGTCGAGGACGCCAAGACAGACCATGACCTTGAGGAAGCGCTCGCGGGGCACCGGTCGGCCCGCCAGGCGCTGCGGCGTCGAGGCCGGCGCGACCTGCGGCGGGTCGTCGGGCAGGCCCTCGCGGACGTCGTCCACGAGCGGACCCGAAATCAGGATCTGCCGGCTGTGTTTTCTCGAGCCGACGAGCTCTTTCGGCACATCACGAGCGACCGCTACCGCCTGGACCTCAACCGGGCGGAGAGCACGTTCCGTGTGGTGACGGACGCCGAACGTGGGCTCGCGCTCCGGGAACTGTCGGGGGGCACCAAGGTCCAGCTTCTGCTCGCCGTCCGGATGGCTTTCGTCGAGACCCAGGAGCAAGGCGCCCGGCTGCCGCTGGTGCTCGACGAGGCCCTGGCCAACAGCGACGACGGGAAGGCTGCGGCCATCATCGAAGCCGTCCGGACGATTGCCGCCGAGGGGCGCCAGGTGTTCTACCTGACGGCACAGTCCGACGAAGTCGCGAAGTGGCGGCGTCGGCTCGACGAGACCGACACGGCACTCGCGGTCCACACGCTGTCCGGCGCCGATGGGGACACCGTTGCGGTCAAGGACGTGAGCGGCGACGGCGCCCTCCGGCCGGGTCGGCCCACGTCGCCGGCGCTCCCGCCCCCCGACGAGCGCAGCCATGAGGCCCTCGAGCATCACCTCGATGTCCCGGTCTGGACGCCCCGGAATGAGGTTGCGGCGTTGCACCTATGGCACCTGACCGACGATGCGGACCTGCTGTGCCGTGCCGTGAAGGCCGCCTACCGGCGGTGGGGCCAGCTTGCCGGCCTGGCCGAGCGGGACGCCCTTTCGCTCATTGACCTGGATCCGTCGACCTACCGGCGTTTGGAAGCATTGGCCTGCGCGGTACAGCACTGGGCCGCCGCGTGGCGCGTGGGACGCGGCACCCCTGTGGGACGGGCGGCCCTGGAAGCGACGGACGCCGTGTCCGACACCTTCATCGACGACGTGACGACCCTGGCGGAGCGCGTCGATGGAGAAGCTGCGCGCATTCTCGATGAGCTAAGAAACGGGGCGGTCAAGCGCTTTCGCTCCGGCAAGGTAGACGAGCTGGAGGCCTACTTCCGGGCGGAGGGCCACCTGACGGCGGAGACGGGCCTTCCTCCAGAGGCATGGTGGCGCCGGGCCCTCGAGGCGGTAAGCGATGCCCTCGAGGCCGGCCGCATTCGGCGGGACGAGGTCGAGGCCGTGCTCCGCCGAATCTGCGACCGGGCCCCGGCGCTCCAGCGCGGACCCTCCACGGACCCTGAGGACGATCCGACCTGACGACGTCCTCTTCTTACGCTCTCCTGCCTGTGTCGCGAGGACGGCCCCTCTCTGTTTTGCCCCCGTGCCTGGCGTGATGATGGCATCGCTCCGAGGGCGGCTCGCCCCGAGCCGTCCACGCTAAGGGTTTTCGGGCCCAGGGGCCGCCCCTTCGGGCCCGTTGCCTTCAGACGGAATCCACCGGAAGACCGGGCGGGCATTTCAAAACGACGGTCGTACTGCAGGTTGTCCCAGACGGGCGAGAGAGGCGGTCCCTGCGTCCCAGGGGACCGGAAAGAAGCGGTGTTGGCATCGCGTTTGCGCGCTAGAGAGCCCACCCCGTTCTCATTCCTGGTGTCCCCGTGTCCATGGACCTCGCCGACCGACTGTCAATGCTTCAAGCCCGGGTTGACGGGCAGCGCGCCGCCCTCGATCGACAGAAAAAGACGGAAACCGCGCTCATCCTTCCCTTTTTCGATGCGCTGGGCTACGACCCTTTCGATGTCCGGACGGTGGAGCCGGAGGCGAGCGTTGGGGAGGGAGACGAGACGGTGGACTACGCCCTCAAGAGAGACGACACGCCGGTGATGCTCGTCGAGTGCACGGGCGCAGCGAGGGCCCTGGAGGCCCCAGACGATTCCGCTTTGTTCCGGCAGGCCGAGGCGATGGGCGTGCCGCTCGTCCTGTTCACGAATGGTGTTCGATTTCAGTTTTACACAGTCGACGAGGGGGAGGCGGAGCCCTCCGGCGGGCCGGCCTTGGACTTTGACCTTCTCGACCACGCGTCCGGGGCGGTCGGCGTGCTGCGACGGCTCGCCAGGCCGGTGTTCGATGCGGACGGCGTTCGGGCGGCCCTGCACGGGCACACTCGCAGCCGACAGGTGCGAGAGTACCTTGCGGGGCAGAAAGACGCCCCGGATGCGCCGTTCGTGCAGTTCGTCGCGTCGCAGGCCTGTGGCGGCACCGTTCCGAGCGACGAACTTGACCGGTTCCGCCCGGTGGTGCAGAACGTTCTGGACGAACTGCTCGGGGCGACCGAAGACGACAACGAGCCCCCCGCGGCCCGGGGAGAGTCGCCGGTGCCGGTGAACGAAGGAGGCGCGACTGAGCGAAAGACATCCGGGGTGTTCGAGAAAGACATCGTGAAACATGCCCTCAACGACCTGTAGGGGCCCAAGCACGATCCGAAACGGGGCGAGGCGAGGCCAATGAGGAAACAGCCCTCGCTGTGCGGCGTCCGAAGCCTTCCGTTATACTTCGTAGCTAAAGGAAGGCGCTACTCGGACGAATCAAACCCCGCCCTGAATGATCGACTCGGACGTTAGCATTCTCGGCTGCGGCTGGCTCGGCCGGCCGCTGGCCCAGCACCTCGTGGGCCACGAGGTGCACGTGCGCGGCTCCACCACCACCCCTGAGAAGGTCGGCGCCCTTCGTGAAGACGGCATCGAGCCGTATCTCCTGACCTTGGGCCCGGAGCTTGCCGGCGAGAATGTGTCGGCGTTCTTTGCGTCGCCGGTCCTCGTCCTGAATGTCCCGCCGTCCCGCACGGCCGACGCCGCGGAGGCGCACTATCGTCGCCAGATCGACGCGGTGCGTGAGGCGGCCGCCGACGGAGCAGTCGAGTGGATCCTGTTTGCGAGCTCGACCGGGGTGTACCCGAACGTGGAGCGGACGGTCACAGAGGCCGATCAGCCACCGGGCCAGCCGGACGCCCTGCCGGGGACGCGCCGCTCGACCGGACGCGCCGTGCTGGCCGCCGAAGAGAGGCTGATGCGCGATTCATCGTTCGCCACTACGATCGTGCGGTTCGGGGGGCTCTACGGGGGCGACCGACACCCTGGGCGCTTTCTTGCGGGACGGTCCGACATCGGGCGGCCGGACGCGCCGGTCAACCTAATCCATCAGGACGACTGCGTGGCGCTGCTCGCGACCCTCCTCGACCAGAATGTTCGGGGGGAGGTTTTCAACGCCTGCGCAGATGCGCATCCGACTCGACAGGCCCTCTACACCCGTGCGGCGGAGGTGCTTGGTATGGCCCCACCAACCTTTGACGAGTCGGACACCACCACCGGAAAACGCGTCGACAATCAGAAGGTCAAGGACCGGTGCGGGTATCAATTTCATCATCCGGATCCCATGGCGGATCTGGAGGCATAGGGCAGGATTCCGCGTATCGCAACGCATGGCCTGTAACGATTCCCCCACACTTTTGTCTACGACCGTGTGGAGTTGATTTCCACGCGGGGCCCCCTGTTGTTTAAGGCGCTTCCCACAACCCTGACACGGACTCATTGTCGAGTCGGGCCGTCAGAACTTGTTTGGCAAACCGTCTTCGGCCACCCCGTCGAGCACTCGGTCGCACTCCACGAGCACTTTTACGTGTACGCTCAGGGCGCTTCACTCCCAGCGCTGCGACATCGTGGCTCTCGTGCAGCCCAGAGACTACTCGGTCACTGCGTTCCCAGCGCAGAATGGCTTCTGCACTCGCCTAAGTAGCTCACCAGAGGTACGACCTCGCTTTTGCTCGGCCCCTACTACAGGGGGCGCTTGGGCGCCGTTTTGCACTTCGCCCACTGTGTCTCGGCATCCCATCCGCTCGCAAAACAGGTTCTCACCCTCTCTTCTTGCCATCGACACCCCAGGTGCATGCCTACCTCAACCAGCATTCACCCCATCCTCGACCAGGCGCCCGCCACGGAGTCGTTCCGGAAGGCGGCCCTGCGCGGACTCCGCAAGGACCAGAAGCAAATCCCCGCCAAGTTCCTTTACGACGAGCGAGGGTCGAAGCTCTTCGACAAGATCTGCGAGCTCGACGAGTACTATCCCACCCGCACAGAGATTGGGATCATGCGGGAGAACGTGTCTGCCATGGCCAAGGCCATCGGGCCGGCGGCGCGCCTCGTGGAGTACGGCAGCGGCAGCAGCCTAAAGACGCGCATCCTGCTGGAGCGAATGGGAGAGACCCTGGCGGCGTACGTGCCGGTCGACATCTCGAAGAGCCACCTCCTCGACAGTGCCGAGGCGCTTGCCGAGGACTACCCCGCGGTCCCCATCCAGCCGGTGTGTGCGGACTACACGGCCTCCTTTGAGCTTCCCGAGCCGCCGCGGTCGGCACGCCGGACCGTGGGGTATTACCCGGGCTCCACCATTGGAAACTTCCCGCGAGATGAGGCCCGCGCGTTTCTCACGCAGATTGCCGACACGGTGGGGCCCGAGGGCGGGCTGCTGATTGGGGTGGACTTGAAGAAGGACGTGGACGTCATGACGGCGGCCTACGACGACGCCGAGGGGGTGACGGCGGCCTTCAGCAAAAATCTGCTCCGCCGCATGAACCGGGAGTTGGACGCTAGCTTCGACCTGGATGCCTTCGAGCACCAGGTGCGCTGGAACGAAGAGCGCGGCTGCGTGGAGAGCCATCTCCGAAGCACAGCCGCACAGTCCGTAACCGTGGCCGGCGAGTCGTTTGCGTTCGACGAGGGCGAGACGATACACACCGAAGACTCGCACAAGTACACGCTCGACGGCTTTGCGAGCCTCGCGGCCGAGACCGGGTTCGAGGTCGAGTCGGTGTGGACGGACGACCGCTCCTACTTCAGTGTGCAGTACTGCACCACCCGCCCCGTCTCGACGTGAATTTACGGGGCATCGGGCGGACGCTGCCCGCGAGAGCGGAACGAGTGGGCGGTGCGGCCCATCCGTATGGGTCCCGCGCATCCCACTTCAGTTCATTCAGCTCTCCGCCCGACATGGCCCACGCATTCTTTCTGGGCGTCGACGTGAGCCCCCCCAACGGGGACGGCGCCCCGGACGTCACTCACGCGCTGTTCGAGAAGTCGAAAAAAGACTCCGACGAGCCGGCGACCTACCGGCTCAATCGCATCCGGGACCACGCCGAGGTGGCGTCGGCCGATGACCTCGCCGATCACCTTCAGGGCCTCGTGGCCGACCAGCCCTACATCGGCCGCACGAGCCTAATCGTGAACCGGGGGCCCGACTTTGGCGCGGCGCTCGTGGGCGCCCTGGAAGACCGGGGGCTCGATCCCGTTGCCGCGACCCTCACGGATGAGGGCGGGGCGGCGGCCGGCGCCCCCGACGAGATTGGGGTGCACCTCGAAGGCGGCAGTGTCCTGCGTCGATTTGTCAACCTCCATCGCAACGGGCGACTTCGTCTTGAAAACCACGCCACCGAGGCGGCGTCCCGGCTGGCCCGGGACGTGCAGGCCCTGTCCGAGCGGCTCGACGAGATTGACGGCGACATGGAGGCGCTGGGCGAGACGCAGAGTGAGGGCCTGCCGTTCGACCCCGGGGCCACGCACATCACGAGCGCTGCCCTTGCGGTATGGCTCGGGTCGGAACGGTCGTTCGATCCGTCCCAGCGCCTGAAAACATCGCCCCAAACGGACGCCTCGTAGCACGAGTCTCCGTCCCCCCCGCGTAATGGGAGTGAGAGGACGAGGTCTGTCCTCAATCCGCTCCCGTAGAAGTTTTGTACGTTCGTTTTCGTCCACCGCCCGCCGACCGCCCATGAGCCATCCCTGGCACGACATTGCCGTGGGGGGAGAAGCCCCCGATATGTTCAGCTGCATCATCGAAATTCCGCAGGGCTGCAAGGTCAAGTACGAGCTCGACAAGGAGAGCGGGCTGCTTCGGGTGGACCGGATGCTCCACTCCTCGGTCGTCTATCCGGCCAACTACGGGTTTATCCCGCGCACCTACGCGGACGACGGGGACCCGCTCGACATGCTCGTGCTGGCCCAGGAGAGCGTCGACCCGCTGAGCATCCTGCGCGCCCGGCCCATCGGGCTCATGAACATGCTCGACGACGACGAGGAGGATGCGAAAATCATCTGCATCCATCTGGACGACCCGGCCTTTAACGATTACTGGCACATCAAGGAGCTTCCCGATCATCGCCTCCGAGAACTGCGCCGGTTCTTCCAGGACTACAAGGCCCTGGAGGACAAGACCGTGCAGGTCAAAGACTTCTTCGGGCCGGACCGGGCCAAAGGAATCGTCGACGGGGCCCTCCAACGCTACGAGGAGGAGATCGCCCCGACGCGGGAGGGGTGATGCGAAGGCCGAGACGGGGCGGCCGAAACGGGGCTTCAAGGCCACCGGCACGAGACCCAGTCCCTAGAGTGTGATCCCCACGCCCGCACTCACGGTGTTGTTGTGGGCCAGGGCGTAGTCGACGTTGAGCTGAATGACGGCGAGGGTGACGGACACGCCCGCGAGGGCCCGAACGTTGTTCGAGGCGTCCTGCTCGAACGATACGGTCGACGTGGTGGTACTTGTCTGGCCTCGCTGGTTGGTAGTCGCCTCGAACGTATAGCCGACGTCGACCCCGAACTGCTCGTACTGCAGGCCGCCGTAGAACGTGATGGGGGCGACGGGGACGCTTTTGCTCACCTGCGCGTTGAGGGCCCAGCCGGACGCGTCCACGATCTCGCCGGAATTGATGCTGTCGTCACTGCCGGAGAGGGACAGGCTCTGCCACGTGCCCTGCACGGCGAGGTTCACGGGCGAGAGGGGAATGTACTGGCTGATGCTGTGCCGCACGGAGAGGCCGAAGAGGGAGACGGAGCCGTAGTCGCTGATGCTCGTCTCGGGGAGGAAGCGGACCTGAGCGTCGGTGCCCAGAACCGTGCCGGCCCCGATTTGAGGAATGGCGAGCGGAGCAATTGGGGTGTCCAGCAGGCCGGGGGGAAGCTCCACATCTCCGACTTCCTGACCGTTCTCGTCAAGAATGGTCGCGTTTCTGGGGGAATTTTCCTCTCCAAACACTGTGGGGAGATCCTCGTCGGGGTAGGTGATCGTGAGGGTCCCGTCGTCCGTTGGAATATCTTCGCCACTGAGTCGAAAAGCCGTTTTGGATCCAGACGTCAGGGCGCCCATGCCGGCCACGCCGACGTAGAGGTCAATCACGGGGATGACGCCCTCGCCCCCGACCTCCGCGGTGCGGAAGAGCCCGGCGTTCAGGTTGGCCCCGAGGGCG
>Ga0207714_1002000_pt1 | contig 12726 bp, 11 predicted proteins | sample PonA232FremontCA_2_FD_187270 | JGI IMG/M metagenome (GOLD analysis project Ga0207714, IMG submission 187270) | Marine sediment microbial community from Fremont, CA, USA - Pond A23 Sediment 2 (SPAdes) | ecosystem: Environmental > Aquatic > Marine > Unclassified | place: USA: Fremont, California... | reverse complement strand
CTAAAGAACTTAACCAAAAGTCCTTCGAATTTATATCTATGTCCATCATATCTGCAACATCACTTATTTTATTTTTTCCAGTTTCTTTAAGGAGTTTTTTATATTGTGCCATAAAATCATTACTGGACTTTTTACTTAAAGAATAAACACCAAGTCCAAATAATAAACCAAAGGCATAAGGAAAATTATAATAGTTGTTACTAGCTGAATAATAATGCGGTTTATTTAACCACATATAAGGATGTAAATGTTCATGATCTAACGCATCACCATAGGCTTCTTTTTGAGCCGACAACATCATTTCCTTTAATTCTGCCACACTTAAAGAACTTTCTTTTCTTTCTTCAAATAAGTTCTTCTCAAAAATATATCTACTATAAATATCTACTATAACTTGACCAGAAGATGTAAGATAGTTTTCTAATATAGAATAGGTCTGTTCGTCATCAGCTTTTTCAAGAGCAGCTTCAGTCACTATAGTTTCACTAAATATAGAAGCTGTTTCAGCTAATGGCATTGGATAATCAGAATTGATTATACTTTCTGATTCTAGTGTATGACCATGATAAGCATGTCCTAATTCATGAGCAAGTGTTGTTACATCACTAAAAGATCCTGTAAAATTACTCAATATCCGACTTTCTTCAATGGGATGAAGATTATAACAAAAAGCGCCTCCTCTTTTACCTTCACGTGGTTCTGCATCTATCCAATTATTATCAAAAGCTGTCTGATATAAATCAGCCATTTCTTGACTAAATTCTTTTATATTAGAAATTATAAATTCTTTTGCTTCCTCATAAGAAAATTCCATTTCTTTTTCACCTAAAGGTGCAAACAAATCATAAAAAGGCAAGCCATTCTCATGCTCTAATATTTTAGCTTTAGTTTTATAAAACTCCCGAAAGATGCCTAATTTATCTTCAATAGCATTCATTAGCGCTTCCAGAGCTTCTTTTTCTAAGCGAGATTCTTTTAAAGATTGTGCAAGAGGTGAATCATATCCTCTTCTTTCAGTAAGGGTAAGTACTTCTCCCTTAATTCCATTTAAAGCAGCCGCTACTCCTTCTTCAATTTCCTGATAGGAATCTAACTCAGCTTCATAAGCTTTTTTTCTTAATTTAGGATCTTTTTTATAAGCCATATTCCTTACAACTGGCAATGGTAGTTCCTTTTCTTCCCCTTCAATTTCGATACTTACTTTCAACGTAGAGGTGAGTTTTTCCTGCAACTTAGTCCAGGCCGAGGAACCAGTTTGTTTCATCTTAGCAATAATTTCTTCTTCGTTTTCTGGTAATAAATAACGACTTTTTTCGACTAACTCTTCTATGAAAAATTTGTGTTCATTTAATAATTGAGAATTTTTATATAATTTTTCTCTTTCTTCAATATCACTCAACCAACTTTGGAATTTTACCATTGCTTTTGTAGTTTGAACCATTTCTTTTTCAAGTTTTTCTATCATCTTTAAAGCTGTTTCATTTTCTGCATCAACGCTCACAGTTAAGTTAGCAAAAGCATTTAATTTCATCGACAAGGTATAGTATTCCTTTATTAAATTTATGAATTTTTCAGTCTTTTTTATCGCATTACCATCTTTTTCAAACTCAAAATTATCAATCTTTTCTATCAAACCTTCAAATTTTATTTTATCATCCTTAAATTTTTTTGAATCAAATCCTGGATATAATGCATCTAAATCCCATCTCATTTTTATCCCCCTTAAGTTATAACAAATCTTATAAATAGTAAAAACCGGGTTTAAAACCCGGTTTATTTCCTTTTATTTAAATTTTACAGCAGTACCATATGCTAAAATTTCAGCTGCTCCCCCCATTACCTGAGAAGTAGTAAATCTTACATTAACTACAGCATCAGCCCCAAGCTTTTCTGCTTCTTCTTCCATACGCAATAAGGCTTCTTCACGGGCTTCACTTATCATCTGGGTATACTCTTTAACTTCTCCACCCACGAGATTACGCAATCCAGCTACTATATCATTACCTAAATGACGTGCGCGAATAGTATTACCCCTAACTAAACCTAAAATTTCATCAATTTCTTTACCCTTTATTTGTTCTGTATTAACAGTAAGCATATTTCTCCTCCTCATAATGATTATTAAGTGGACATTCTTCACATAAAGGGGAGCTCTTCCAACAGTGTTTTTTCGCAAGCATAACTAATAAGGCATGGTATTCATTAAATAATTCTTGATTAGTTTCTATGTTGTTTTCTATTATTTTTTGTAGTTTCTCATAAGATATATCTTTTTTAATATAGCCTATTCTTGATAAGATTCTTTTTGTGTAAGTATCTATAACAAAAACTGGTTTTTGATAAGCATATAATAATATAGAATCTGCTGTTTCTGGACCTATTCCGTAAATTTCTAGTAATTCTTTTCTTTTTTGTTCCGGCTTCCCTTTACCAAAAGCATTTAAATTTGAATTGTATTCATTTACAATAACTTCAACAAATGATTTTAGTTTCTTTGCTTTCATATTATAATATCCCGAAGGTTTTATCAATTTAGCAAGCCTATTTTCATCAATTTGATGTAATTTCTTAATATCTAATAGCTTTTCATCCTTTAAATTACTAATCGCCATTTCTACATTAGACCAACTAACAGCCTGTGTTAATATTGCTCCAACTATGATCTCTAATTTACTATCACCCGGCCACCAATCCTGGGGTCCAAATTCCGAATAAAGTTTCTCATAAATTAAATGTAATCCTTTTGATATATTTATATTCTCGCTTAAATTACTGCAAGGGAACATTTATTATTCCTCCGAAAGAATGTCTCTAGCTATAACTACACCAGAAACAGAAGCCTGCATTAATCCTCTTGTAATTCCGGCTCCATCTCCTCCGGTATATAAATTTTCGATTTTAGTTTCCATATTCTCATTTACATCAATCCTGTTAGAATAGAATTTAACTTCAACTCCATATAGCAAAGTATCCCTTGAATACAAACCAGGTGCTAATTCATCTAATGCTTCAAGCATTTCGATAATACCTTTTAAATGCCGATATGGGAAGACTAAACTTAAATCTCCAGGAGTTGCTTCTTTTAAAGTAGGTTCAATAATTCCACGATCTATACGAACTGGAGTTGAACGATGACCATCTAATAAATCACCTAATCTCTGCACAAGAACTCCTCCACCTAATAAGTTAGCTAATTTGGCAATATTTTTACCATAGGTGGTTGGTTCATGAAAAGGCTCAGTAAATGTTTTACTAACCAGTAATGCAAAATTAGTATTCTCAGTTTTAATGTCAGCATGACTATGACCATTTACTGTAATTAGACCTTGGTTGTTTTCATTTACAACCTCTCCATAAGGTGACATACAAAACGTTCTAACTTTATCATCAAAGGTGGGAGTTTGATATATCAATTTTGATTCATATAGATTTTCAGTCAGCTCTTTGGCAATTACAGCTGAGGTTTCTACTCTTACTCCAATATCAACAGGATTTATACTAGTTTCTATACCCAATTCAGGGGCCAGAGAACTTAACCAAGAAGCATTTTCTCTACCGGGAGCAGTAGTAACATTTTCACCTTTATATATTTCTCCTTCAGCAGTTTTCACTCCGGTGATCTTACTATCTTCTATGATGAAATCTGTTACATTGGTTTTAAATTTTATATCCACACCTTTGCTTTCTATGTAATTTTTCATATTTGTTAAAACCGTTTTAGTATGTCCAGTACCCAAGTGTCTTAGTTTAGCTGGTATGAATTTTAATTGTGCTTTTATAGCTTTGGTTTTTATTTCATCTATTTTGGAATTATCTCCACCAAAAATTCTATCAGGAGCTCCAAAATCTAAATATATTTGATCTGTGTATTTTATTAATTTCTTTAATCTATCCAAGCCAATATATTCTTCCATGTGACCACCTATTTTAGGTGATAAAGACAATTTACCATCACTAAAAGCACCAGCTCCACCCCAGCCTGAGACAACTGAACAGCTATCACAATTTAGACATCCCATGCCTGGATTTTCTTTCATTGGACACTCTCTTTTAGATATATCTTTTCCCTTTTCTAACATCAAAATATCTAAGTCAGCCTCTTTTTTTAATAACTCTAAAACTGTAAATATACCTGTAGGACCAGTTCCAACTACAATTACATCATAACTATTTTTACTCATATTAATTACTACACTCCTATTCCCATTCTATTGTACCTGGTGGTTTTGAAGTGATATCATAAACCACTCTATTTACTTCTTTGACTTCATTGACAATTCTATTAGAAATTGTTTCTAAAAGATCATATGGCAGATGAGCCCAATCGGCAGTCATAGCATCATCACTTTTTACTGCTCTTAGAATTATAGGATAACCATATGTCCTATCATCTCCCATTACTCCAACACTTCTTAAATCAGGCAAAACTGCAAATGATTGCCATATTTCTCTGCCTAATCCTGCTTCTTTGATCTCTTCTCTTAAAATTGCATCGGCATCTTTTAAAATTGAGAGTTTTTGATTATCTATTTCTCCAATAATTCTAATTGCCAAACCTGGACCTGGAAAGGGTTGTCTCCAGACAATTTCTTCTGGTAATCCCAGTACTTCACCTATTTTTCTTACTTCATCTTTAAATAGTTTTCTTAATGGTTCAATTAACTTAAAGTTCATCTCTTCAGGCAAACCACCTACATTGTGATGACTTTTAATAGTAGCTGCATGTTCATTACCACTTTCAATAACATCAGAATAGATAGTACCCTGAACTAAATAGCCGGCATTTTTAATTTTAGAAGCTTCTTCTTCAAATACGCGGATAAACTCTTCACCAATAATTTTTCTTTTCTTTTCAGGATCAGAAACACCTTTTAATTTTTTGAGAAATCTATCCTTGGCATCAACATAAACCAATGGGATATTAAATTCTTCATCAAAAGTCCTTTTAACTTCTTGTGCTTCCCCTTTTCTAAGTAAACCATGATCTACAAAAATACAGGTTAACTGATCTTTTATTGCTTTATATACCATAGCAGAGGCAACAGAAGAATCAACTCCACCTGATAGTCCACAAATTACTTGTTCATCTTTCACTTCTTCTCTTATTTTTTCAACTTCTTCATTAATATAATCAGCCATTGTCCAATCGGCTTTGGCTTTACATTCTCTAAAAAGAAAATTATGTAATATTTCTTTCCCTTTTAAAGTATGTAAAACTTCAGGATGAAATTGGACTCCGTAAAATTTGTTTTCTTGATTAGCCATAACAGCTACATCAGTTACCTCAGTTTGAGCAATCTTTTTGAAACCATTTGGTAATTTTACAACCTGGTCCCCATGGCTCATCCAAACCTGAGTATTGTTTTCAATATCTTTCAAGATACCAATATTTTCACTAATATTTAATTTTGCTTTACCATATTCACCTTGTTTAGCTTTTTTAACAATTCCCCCAGGCATCATTGAAGCCATTAACTGCATTCCATAACATATACCCAAAATTGGTATGTCTAAATTTAAAATTTCAGGATCTATTGTCGGTGCTTCAGCATTTGTTACACTATTCGGGCCTCCAGAAAATATTATTCCGGCTGGATTTATTTCTTTTATTTCTTCACTAGTGGTTTTATATGATTTAATTAAGGAGTAAATATTAAATTCTCTAATTCTTCTGGCAATTAATTGACTGTATTGTCCACCAAAATCAAGGATTAATATTTTATTTTCAACCATAACGAACTCCTTTCAAAGTTTATTGAATTACAGACTCTATTATAAAGCAAAAACCGGAAAATGTAAATAAAAAAAGTGGTATACCAATTAAGGTATACCACTTATTATGGTCTATATTAAGTTCTACTTACATCATACCGGGCATTCCGCCCATGCCGCCCATTCCACCGGGCATTCCGCCTGGTGCTTGGCCGCCATTGTCATCATCATCGTCATCAGATGTATCGGCGACTAGAGCTTCGGTTGTTAGTAACATTGCAGCAGCACTTGCAGCATTTTGAAGTGCTGAACGAGTTACTTTTGCAGGATCTACAATACCAGCTTCGATCATATTTACATATTCACCGCTCATTGCATTAAAGCCCATTCCAGGATCTAATTCTTTAATCTTTTCAACAACAACTGAACCTTCATATCCAGCATTATTAGCAATCAAGCGCATTGGAGCAGATAAGGATCTTTTAACTATCTCTACACCTGTTGCTTCATCGCCTTCTAGATTTAAATTATCTAATACTTTCATAGCGTTTAGATAAGTTATGCCACCACCAGAAACTAGACCTTCTTCTACAGCAGCTCTAGTAGCTGATAGAGCATCTTCAATTCTGTGTTGTTTTTCTTTTAATTCTGTTTCTGTAGCAGCACCTACACTGATTACTGCCACACCACCAGCTAATTTAGCAAGTCTTTCTTGTAATTTTTCTTTATCAAAATCAGAGTCACTATTCTCGATTTGACGTTTAAGTTGATTAATTCTTTCTTTTATATCTTCTTTATTTCCTTCACCTTCAACAATTGTTGTATCATCTTTTGTGATTGTTACCTTATGAGCACGACCTAGATCAGAAATTTCAGCATTTTCTAATTTTAAGCCTAGATCTTCAGTAATTACACGGCCACCTGTAAGAACAGCAATATCTTCTAACATTTGCTTTCTTCTATCTCCAAAGCCAGGTGCTTTTACAGATACACAATCAAAAGTTCCTCTAATTTTATTAACTACAAGAGTAGCAAGTGCTTCGCCTTCAACCTCTTCAGCAATAATTAGAAGAGCTTTTCCAGTTTCAGCAACTTTTTCTAATAGAGGAAGTATATCTTGAATACTTGAAATTTTCTTATCTGTAATTAAAATATATGGATCTTCTAAAGAAGCTTCCATTTTTTCAGTGTCAGTAACCATGTAAGGGGATAAATAACCTTTATCGAACTGCATTCCTTCAACTACTTCTAAGGAAGTTCCCATACTTTTTGATTCTTCAACTGAAATTACACCATCTTGGCCAACTCTTTCCATTGCTTCTGCAATTAAATCTCCAACTTCTTCATCATTACCAGCAGAAATTGAAGCTATTTGTGACACTTCTTCTCTGCCTTCTACTGGAGTTGAAATAGAAGCAATTTCTTCAGTTAGCTTATCAACAGCTTTTGCAATACCTCTTTTTAGAAGCATTGGATTTGCACCAGCTGTAACATTTTTTAAACCTTCATTAAATATTGCTTCAGCTAATACAGTAGCAGTTGTTGTACCATCACCTGCTACATCATTAGTTTTTGTAGCAACTTCTTTAACTGCTTGAACTCCCATATTTTCATAACGATCTTTAACTTCTATCTCCTTTGCTATACTAACACCATCATTAGTAATAGTAGGAGCACCAAAACCTTGTTCTAACATTACATTTCTACCTTTAGGTCCTAATGTTACCTTAACTGAATTTGCTAGTTTTTCTACACCTTTTTTGAGCTCACGACGAGCTTCTTCACTAAACTTAATATCTTTAGCCATTACTTATAAACCCTCCTTAATATAATATAACTTTATCTAAAATTAACCAATTAGTGCTACAATATCATCAATATTAACTATTTTAAATTCTGTACCTTTTACTGTTACTTCAGTACCAGCAAATTTATCAAACACAACCTTATCACCTTTAGTAATTTCAGGTTCTTCATCTTTATAACATCCGCGTCCTACTTCATAAACTTCACCTGTCTGTGGTTTTTTATCTTTCTTGGCTGTATCGGGTATTACAATACCCCCTTCTGTCTTTTCTTCTTCTTGTTCTAATAATTTCACTGCTACTCTGTCTCCTAATGGCTTAACACTCATTTAATGTACCCCCTTTAATTTTATATATAATTTTTATTTTGCTCTCTTTATTAGCACTCATTTGAGTTGAGTGCTAATAATTACTGTATTAATAATATCTAAGTATTAAATTAAAATCAACCGTATTTATACATTCTCATAACTTTTTAAAGCAAATTAATTAACCAATACTCAATTATATTCACTATTTCTCCCATATACTCTATAATTCATTAAACAAATTCAACGGTTAAATTATACTCTTTTTCTATGTTTTTATAACTAAAACCACTTAAATCATTATTAAATATATCGTACATAACAGAGGGTAGAATTAATAGTTCAGAGGATGCATAATCAGAATTATTCAAATAATTTTTAATATCTTGATTAGTTAATAATCCAGCAGAAATAATTGAACCTTTCATATATGTATTATTAACTTTATCTACTTTTATATTGTTTTTATTTTTAAATTGCAGATGATGATTAACTATATAGTCGATAAGTTTATATCCTAATTCAGAAGTTAAAAATAATATATCTTTATTTTTATTTTCAAGAATAGTTTTTTCTATTTTATTAATCTTTTTTTGAGATAAATCATAATTTAAGATTATACCAGAATCTTTACCACTCTTTTTTATGATTTTTTTATTAAATAATTTATTATTTCTTTTTATTTTTAAGATAGGATCTTTTGATTTTTTTATTAAATTAAAAGCCTCAACCCGACTTATTATTTTCTTTTTATTAATTGTTTTTACTTCATCTAAATATTTAATTCCTGCCTTATCAGCAGGACTATTTTTAATAACACCAATGATCGTTTTCTTTAAGTCTTCCAATTTTGGTGGTTCTATAAGAATAGGTATTTCTTGTTTTAAATTTAAATTGTGAACCAACTCTCGTAAATTATCATATATTTCATGGAAATCGAATTTTAATTTTTCACTAGTATACTCAGTATAACCAGGCATAAATACTCGAATACTTAACGGGTTATAATTAACCATTTCAATTATTTCACTTTCAATCTTTTCCATTCCAAATAAATGTGGTAATGCTACCATGCTAAAATGATAGTCAATATTTATTTTTTTTAGATACTTAAGTGTTTTAAGAATATCTATTTGACATTTTTTACCCATTACTTTTTTTCTTAGTTCAAAATCCATATAATTAATAGAAATATTTAAGATTATATTGTTTAGTTCTTCAAAAAATTTAAGCATTTCTTTATTAAGATGATTAGCATTAGTAGTAATTTTTATTTCTGTATGACTGTATTTGTCCCTTATTATATTAATGATCTCCTTAAATTCAGGGTGAACTAACGGTTCCCCTTCTATTATTTTTGTAGCTGATTCTCCTATGATTATTGGTTTATTGGGATCTAAATAATTAATAAGATCATTAATTTTATCCAAACTTAAATCCCCAAAACTTATGGTCTCTACTTCAGGTGGATTTTGTTTATGGCTACAAAAAATACAGGAGAGATCACATTTTGAAGTAATGGGTAAAATGTTATCCTCCTGCACGCTTTTATATAAATAATATACTTCCTTATTTTCCTTCATTTTTATCACCTATAACTTTAAATTAGGGTCAGCATTTAAATCAAGTTCTGCAAAGTCATTTTTCTTGTATTGATAATATGCGACTGTGCTTATCATTGCTGCATTATCAGTACAAAGTTCAAGATCAGGATAGTATAATGGAATATCATGTTCACTTAATTTTTCTTGAAGTACTTCTTTAAACCTTTCATTAGCTGCAACACCACCAGATAGTATAACACTATTCACACCTTTATTTAAAGCAGCTTTAGTAGTTTTAATGGTTAAGATATCAATTACTGCTTTTTGAAAACTAGCGGCTATATCATTTATATTAAGTTCTTCACCTTTTTGCTTTTTATTATGGATATAGTTGATTACAGCAGTCTTTAACCCACTAAAACTAAAATCATAATTCGGTTTATCTAAAAAAGGACGCGGAAAATCTATGGCATCTTCTCTACCTTCTTTAGCTTTTTTTTCAATAATAGGGCCCCCAGGATATCCTAAACCTAAATATCTTGCTATTTTATCAAAAGCCTCTCCAGCTGCATCATCTTTTGTTCTTCCTAATATTTCGTATTCTCCATACTCTTTAAAATATAATAAATCAGTATGGCCACCTGATACAGTTAGACAAACCACAGGTGTTTCAATATCTTGTTTTGAAATGAAATTGGCATAAATATGACCTGCTATATGATTAACCCCAATAAAAGGTTTATCTAAAGCTAATGCTAATGATTTGGCATAAGTAAGTCCTACTAATAACGAGCCTACTAAACCCGGTCCGTATGTTGCAGCTATTGCATCAATTTCATTTAACTGTAGTCCCGCTTCCTTAAGTGTTTCTTCAACAACTGGATTGATGAACTCCATATGTTTACGAGAAGCAATTTCTGGTACTACACCTCCATACTTACGATGCCAATCTACCTGAGATGATACAACACTAGACAAAATGTTTAATCCATTTTCACTAACTGCTGCCGCCGTCTCATCACAAGAAGTTTCTATTGCTAATATTTTTATATTATCCTTCATTATATTCAATCTCCTTTTTCATCATTAAAGCATCCTCATCATTATCCATATAATAATGGGGAGTTAAGCCAGCCTTTTTAAATCCTAATTCTTGATATAATTTAATCGCTGCTTCATTAGTTACTCTAACCTCAAGAGTTACAAAATCGGTCTGTAAATTCCTAGACATATCAATAATTTCTTTTATTAAATATGTACCAATCCCTTTTCTTCTGTAAGTCTTTTTAACAGCTAAATTAACAATATGTACTTCATTGGCATGATTTTTAAACCAACATCCTATATATCCTATAATTTCCGCTTCTATTTGGGCTGTTAAATAGAGAGCAAAAGCATTATGTCTTAATTCTTCCTTGAAAAATTTAACATTCCAGGGGTTCGAAAAAGCCTCTCTTTCAATTTTTAAAATCTGTTTTAGATCATTTTCCCGCATTACATCAAGACTTATCTGCATTCTTATCCCCCTGTAAATACTTTTCTTCCCAATTGATCCGTGCCTGGGGCTTTTTTAAATAAGTAGGTGTTAGATCTTTATAATCAGTATTTTCACCCTGTTTAATGTATTTATAGCCTAAAGTAGCTAAATTATATCCACCAAAATTTCTAGTTTTGTAAAGCAAGGTTGTATTATCTAAATTTGCTTTCTGCATCATTTTAAAATATTGATCAGTGCCAGATCCGAATATAATTTTTCTTCTATTATTATACTTTCCTATATTACTTAATAGTTTTTTTACTTCAACTGCCTTATCTTCTTCAATTCTTTTAATATCACTATTATCTTTTTCTCTATCAAATACTGCTGTATACACTCTTTTATTGCGAGCATCCATTGTTGGAATCAAAATACTATTTTCATAATGTTGAGCAATTGAATACGCCATATACTCTAAGGTAGAAACAGAATAAACAGGAATCTCAAGGGCTTTTTTAAAAGCTTGTACAGTACTTAACCCAATCCTTAATCCTGTAAATGAACCTGGCCCATCTGTAACTGCTACTCCATCAATTTCTTGCATAACAAGTCCCGTTTCAGAAAGTAGGTTTTTTATAATAGGTAACAGTCTTTCACTATGTCTTCTTTTTAATTTTATATTTATTTCACCCAGAAAATCATTTCCTTTACTTAGACCAACTGAACAAATATCTGAGCTTGTATCAATCCCTAATATTATCATAATTACTCAGTCCTTCAAGAATATTTTTACTTTTTTCTCCTTCAGCCTCTATAATTATTTCTCTTTTGTTTTCGTTTACATTTGTTATTTTAATAAATATAAATTCATTTCCTAAATAATCGAAGGCAAGTTGAGGCCATTCAATTGCTTTTACAGCATTCATATTTAAATATTCTTCAAAACCAATCTGAATAAGTTCATCTTTTTTATCTAAGCGATAAAAATCCATGTGAATGAGTCCAGGTTTACCTTCATATTCATTAATAAGATTAAAAGTAGGGCTAGTTATATTAACATTAAGCTCTAAACCCTCTGCTAATCCTTTAACAAATACAGTTTTCCCGGCTCCTAAATCTCCTGTTAACAATATGATCTGTGAAAAATTATTATTATTTTTAATTATCTCAGCTAAACTTATTCCTAACTTCTTAGTTTGTTCAGGTTTGTTACTTTGGAATTTCAAGCTATGTCACTTCCTTATTTAAAATCGTTTATAGATATTATTAACTATTAACATTATACTTCAGTATTCCCTTTAAATCAAGAAACCCCCACCTCTGTTTTAAGAGATGGGGGTTAATAATTTAGATATTTAATTTAATTTTTTGGTCTTTCTTTAAAGCAAGTATGCAGTAATTTATGGGCACGTTCACTATTTGGTTCATCAAGAAATTCTTCATATAATTTTTTAATCATTGGATTATCGTGTGATTTTCTTACCACACTTGCTTCATCGGTATTAGAAAGTCCTTCACTTCTGAGTTGTTTATGTTTTTCATTAATTGGAAGAGGTTGTCCTCCACCACCAACACATCCATGTGGACAAGCCATTACTTCTATAAAGTGATATTCCGACTCACCGGCTCGTACTTCATCCAATAATCTTTCCGCATTTCTTAATCCATTTGCTATCGCAACTTTTATTGTTTTGTCACCAATTTCAACTTCAGCTTCATTTATTCCTTTAAACCCTAAATTTAATCTTTCTAACTCTTCACCTGTTAGTTTTTCTTTTACAGTTCTAACTGCTGCTTCTGCTACTCCACCGGTAGTACCAAAAATGGTTCCCGCGCCGGTATGTTTACCCATTAATTCATCATAATCTTCCTGTTCTAAA
>Ga0207714_1001998_pt1 | contig 12727 bp, 6 predicted proteins | sample PonA232FremontCA_2_FD_187270 | JGI IMG/M metagenome (GOLD analysis project Ga0207714, IMG submission 187270) | Marine sediment microbial community from Fremont, CA, USA - Pond A23 Sediment 2 (SPAdes) | ecosystem: Environmental > Aquatic > Marine > Unclassified | place: USA: Fremont, California... | reverse complement strand
GGCCTGTCCACCATCGGAGGCAACCTCATGGCCATCTCCGGGCTGGTGGGCAACGACCTGATGAACGTGATCAAGCCGGATGCGGAGCACAAGTCCAAGGTGACCATCGGGTACGTCGCCCTGGCCGTCGCCGGGCTGATCGCGCTGCTTCTGGCCTTCCGTCCGCCTCCCTTCCTCGTGGTGAGCATTCTCTGGGCCTTCGGGCTGCTGGCCACGACGGTGACACCCGCGATTCTGCTCGGGGTCTGGTGGAAGCAGACCAACAAGCTGGCGGTGATTATCAGCTCCATTGTCAGCGGAATAGTCTACATCATCATCTCTCCCCACGCCTTCTCCGGGTTCGTGGTCGGAGGGGGCGTGACCGCCGCCCTGGGCATGGCCGGAGGCATGGTGACCGTGCCCCTGGCCTTCATGATCGTAATTATCCTCTCCGTGGCCTTCAATAAGCTGAACATCGCCCCGGTCACCCTGGAGGAGAAGCAGGTGATCGATCGCATCCACGGCTGGGGCTCGGACTACGAGGAAAAGCGCTACAACGGGACGCTCATGCCCGTGCTCATGGTCCTCGTTAGTTTGGTGGTCTTCATCTGGGGCCTGCAGCCCTGGTAGCTCTCGCCCCGTGGCTTGCGTGAGCGAACAATGGGCAGAAGGAAGGCGGTTTTCCTTCTGCCCTTTTTTATCCGCAACGATTCACCGCATTGGTTCGTTCGTGGGGGAAATGGTTCCCTGGGCCTTTGGCCCCCCTGGGGAAGGGCGCCGCCGGGGCATTCCGGTGTCCGCCTCAGGGTGGGGCAGGCGCGGGATTGCCGGCTGGACGGGGACGTTGTAAGGCGGGGCCGCGATCGTGTAGACTCGGGGGACGCGTTTCCCACAACACCAAGGAGGCGAAATGGGTTTCTTTGCCGCGACCAAGCGGATCCTGCTGCTCGAGGAGGAGGTGTACAGCCATATCTTTCGGGAAGGGAAGGTGCTGCGCTTCTGCTTTGTCAATCTTTTGCTCTTCGGCCTCTTCTACGGGCTCTTCGCCATGCTTTTCAGCGGCATGCTCTCCTCCGCGGAGGTGCCCCTGCAGTATCTGCTCTTCTTCCTTGTTGCCGGGGTGGGGTTCGTGTTCCTGGCCCACGCCGGTCTCGCCCTCTTCTTGTGGGTCTTTACCAGGGCGGCCGCTGGCGGTGTTCAGCCCTTCTTCCCCCTGTACTTCCATGTGGGGATCTCCATGGCCGCGGCCTGGCCTTTGGCTCCGGTGCTCGCCGGGGTGCAGGCGGGGTACGGCGGTGTCGCCCTGTATGCCCTTCTGGCGCTCGCGTTGCTCTATGCTCTGGCCTCGGTCTTCGTGGCCGTGAAAAGCGTCACCGGGCTCTCCGTGCCCAGGATGTGCGGGGCCTTTGCTGCCTGCGCCGCGGTTCTGGTGTCCATGGTCTACATTTATGCCTTCTGAGAAGGAGAGTCGCATGAGCGAGCCGGCTCGCGTCGAGGGGTTCTTCGAGATCGTGACCCGGGTGACCCGAGCTTTGCACGAGAGCCAGGACACCCGGGAGGCCCTGCAGATCCTGGTGGACACCACCGCGGAGGTCTTCGGGGCCAAGGGCTGCGCCCTCAGGGTCATGGATGCGGCCAGTCACGAGCTGGAGCTCATGGCCTCCACCGGCCTCAGCCGCGCCTACCTGGACAAGGGCCGCGTGGTTGCGGATTCCAGCCTCTCCGAGGTGTTCCAGGATGCGCTCGTGGTGATCGACGACGTGGACCGCGACCCCAGGATGCAGTACCCCAGCGCCGCCAGGGAGGAGGGGATCGTCTCCGTCATCGGGGTCCCCTTCCAGGTCACCGGCACCACGCGCATGGTCCTCAGGATCTATTTCGATCGGAAGGTGGAGATATCCCGGCAGGATCATCAGCTCTTCTACTATCTGGCGCAGCAGAGCGCGATCACCATCAAGAGCTCCGTCCAGCACACCCGCTATCTCGAGGCCTTCCGCACGGTCTCCTCGGCCATCCACGAGGGGCAGGAGATCCACGACATCCTGGAGACCATCGTCTCCAATATCCGGGAGCTCACGGAAGCCAGGGGCTGCATCTACTGGATCCTGGATACCGAGACGGAACAGGTGTACATGAAGGTCACAAGCGGCTTTCAGATGAACACTTTGTCCCATGTGGGGTACGACACCCTGGAGGCGGTGTTTTCCCTGGAGGAGGGCCGGGAGGTCTTTATCGAGGACGTGCGGGACGAGGGGCGCATTCCCAGCACCACCAGGCTGGGCAAGCAGATGGTCATTTCCATCCTGGGGATCCCCTTCCGCATCGTGGGGCAGTACATCGGGGTTCTGGCGGTCTATTTCAGCCACCGGCGCAGCATGCACCAGAGCGAGGTGGACTTCGTGCGGGACTGCGGCCGCCAGGGAGCCATTGCCCTGCACAAGGCCTTCCGCTACGACGAGAGGATGCTGCGGGCCTTTCGGGAAACCATCGAGGGCCTGGTTCTGGCCCTGGAGGCCAAGGATCCCACCACTTACGGCCACTCCCTGAACGTGGCCAATTACGCCAGGATGACCGCCAGATACATGGGGCTGCCGGAAAGGGAGGCGGAGACGATCTATCGCGGGGGGCTCTTGCACGACATCGGCAAGATCGCCATGCAGGACGATATCTTGCGCAATCTGGGCAATCTCTGTCCCGAGGGCTTTGAGACGATAAAACAGCATCCCCAGAGGGGGGCGGAGATCATCAAGCCCATGTCCCTGCTCAACGAGGTGGTCCCCCTGATCCTGTATCATCACGAGCGGTACGACGGGAGCGGCTATCCGGAAGGCCTGGCCGGGGAGGGGATTCCCCTGGAGGCCAGAATTGTCGCCCTATGCGACGCCTTTGATGCCATGACCTCCGATCGTCCCAACATGGAGGCCATGCCCGTCCAGAAGGCCTTGAATATCCTGCAGGAGCAAGCCGGAACGCAATTCGACCCCCGCGTGGTTAGGGCCTTTGCTCAGGCGGTGCGGGAGAACCTGGACCAGATCCAGCCCGTGAGGGCCTGCGCCCAAGAGGGGGCGAAAGAGCGGCTCGGGCCGGGGGCGGGCCGGAAATCGGCCTTGGGCTTTCCCGAATGGCTCAAGCGATTGGTGGGCTGCTCCTGAGATGATTCCGGTCGGGATCCCGGGATTCCTCAGACAAGGTGCAGGAAGAAGTCCATGCGCAGCTTGCCCTGGGCCGTGCGGATCCTCTTGAAGGCCTCCTTCAGGGACTGCTGCTCGATATTGGTCAGCTTCGAGGGCAGAACGTAGTTGTCCGGGGGGATGTCCCTGCTCGCCACGTTCTCCGCCTGGTGCTTCAGGCGCTGGAACATGAGGTATTCGTAGGTGTGGACCAGGTCGTCCAGATTGCGGCGATCCAGCAGACCCGCCTGATGCATGGCCTCCAGCCGCTTTGGGGTGTTCGTTTCCGGTATTCCTTCCTGGAGGGCATAGATCCTGGCGAAGTCGACAACCAGGCGCATGGCGCTCTTGATGTCGAATCCCCCTTTTTTGTCCCCGTTCTCTTCCAGAACGAAATTCCCGAAGAAGCTCAGGGGAGGCTTGATCTGCGAGGCGTTCCTGGCCATGTGCTGCAGGAATCCGGGCCATTGCCCCATGCGCCGGAACAGGGACTGCTGGAGGTCCCGGACCAGCTCCTCCTGCCCGTAGCCCAGGCGGAAGTCGAAGAAGATGTTCGCGTGGAGCACCCCCTGGGGGTCATCGCTCTCGATCCACTTGCGGTGATACCTCTTCCAGACGGACAGGGGCTGGCACCAAGTGGGGTTCTTGGCCATGATGTCGAATTCGCAGTAGTGCTGGCCGACCTGGTGCAGCCAGTCGCAGACCCTGGTTCCCAGCTCCAGGAAGTAGCTTTGGACGTCTTCCCGGTCCTGCTCGGCCACGTCCTCGAAGACAATGGCGTTGTCCTGGTCCGTCTTCAGGGTCTGTTCCCTGCGTCCCTCGCTGCCCATGAGCAGAAAGGCGAATCGTGCTGGCGGAGGGCCCAGCTCCCGCAGGGAGAAGTGCATGAGCCTCTCCAGCACAAGCTCGTTGAAGGAGGTGATGAACCTGTTCAGGTAGTGGGCGCTGGCTCCGCGGTCCACCAGGGTCTTGACCAGATGGGGCAGCTGCTCGTGCTGGAAGGCCAGCTCCCGCACGGTCCCGGCTGCCTGCATTTCGTGAAGGGTTCGCAGATGGGAGCCCATCTGGGCGCGAAGGATATCCTTCTCGGTGATCACCCCCATGAGCCGTTGTCCGGATTCGTCCAACACGCCCAGCCTGGAGATGTTGGAGCGCAGCATCGTGGTCATGGCTCGCAACAGGTCCTCGTTCACCGAAACCGAGGTAAGGGGGGTGGACATGACGCGTGACGCGGGCGAGTCGAGCCCCTCCCGTCCGCAGATCACCTTGGATCGCAAGTCGGAATCCGTGATCACGCCTGTATGCGCTCCGGATTCCTGCCGGACGAAGATGTGTCCCGTGCCCTTGTCGGTCATCATCCTGGCTGCTTCCGCTACCGGGGTTTCCGCGACGCAGTCCGGGTACGAGGAGGAGAAGACGGAGGAGACCGGAATCCTGGTGGAGTCCGGCTCCAGATGCTCGGATTGGGAAGCCTGCCTCGTGAAGTGCTCCAGAAAGGCCTTGTCGTCGCTCAACTCCCGGAACCGGTCGATGAAATAGGCCGCGAATTCCGGGCAGACCGAGCAGAGCTCGAAAAACTTCCCTGTCTCGAGCCTGCCGAGCATGGTATCCTCCAGGGTCTGCACCATGTATAAGGAGACCCCCTGATTGAAGAGCAGGGAAAGGCCGCCGTAGGTGTCTCCCTGGTTCAGAACGCGGCGCAGGCTTTTCTCCCCGGATTCCAGAATGTACTGTTCCAGCTCGCCCTGCAGGACGACGGAGAAGGAGCTCAATCGGGTCTTGTTCTGGACGAAAAGGGTCATGCCCTGGAAATAGTGGCTTGTGCCTAGGGAGGCTGGAATCTCCTGGAGCATCCTTTCTGGGAGCCGGGAGAAGGGTTCGATCTTGCCGAGCACGTTGGCGGTGTGCGTTGTCATGAGGGCATTGTCCCGGGGTTATGCGGGGGCGTGTGGTCCTTTAGCGAACGGGAAGCGCGGCCCTGTCTTCCGGCGGATCGCTTCGACCAGCACCTTTCGCAGCCTTGTGCGGGGATTGTACCTGATGATATGGGTTCTTACAATATCATGCCAAGGGAGGTAAACGGCATTCCGGGATCGTCCGAAAAGAACATGTATAGTATGCTCCTGTACCGCCCTGCTCGCGCTCTGGCAGGAGGGGGGAGGAGAAAGGCCCCCTTCGGCCCAGGATCCCTGCCTTGGCTCAAGGCGGGGGAAGGAGCCGCACAATCTCGACATCACTGGAGGCTGAATTGAAGCCCTTTCGCAGGACAGCGCGCTCTCAGCGGCTGTATAGCATTGTCCACAAGTTCCTCACCAGATGGCTGATCCTCTCGGTTGGCGGGCTCCTTCTCGTGGTCTCGATCTGGGGCGTCTATCAACTGCATTTCATTCAGCAGAATCAGCAGTACAATGCCAGGGCGGTGGCGGACTATGTGGACAGCTATTTGTCCGAGTGCAACAGGGACCTCAAATACGCGGCGACCTTCTTTATGGGACCCGCATCGGATCTGTCGGACCTGAAACGATTCCTGCGGGGAAGCTCCAACTTTCAGCAGGTCTATATCCTGAATTTCTTCGGCAACACCCTGCGCTCCGTGCCGGAGGAAGCGGGAGCAACCGACTTTTCCGGCCTGATCCAGACCTCCTCCATCAGCCAGGGGTACTACCTCACCTCTCCCTACTATTCCAGCCACAAGAAAGAGCTGGTGGTCAGCATGCTGCGGAGGCTCTCCAAGGACCGCATGATTCTCGCGGAGCTGGATCTGGAGGCCCTCCAGAAATCCGTGTCCGATCTTACCCGGCACATGACGAGCGGTTTCGGCATTGTGACCGATGAAGAGGGCAATATCGTGGCCCATCCGGATATGTCCCAGGTGAATCAGCAGATCGACATGGAGGATATGCGGGTTGTTTTCGTTTCGGAGAACAGGGGGACACAATCCGGATTCTACAGGACGAGGAGCGGATTGAAGCTGATGAGCGCGTCCAGAGCGCAATTGAGCTCATGGAAGGTCCTTGTGGGCCAGGATGTGCTTACGTTGTTTCGTCCCGTAATAGTTATTATTTCGTGTTCTCTCTTTGGCCTCCTCTTGTTTTTAGGCTTAGGCTCCTTTTCTTTTCACAGGAGAATGAAATCAAGCGTGATCCTGCCCTTGAATCGATTCATGCAAAAGATCAAGGCATTAAAGGACGGAGATAACAATTTTGATTTCCAAAATGAAAGTCAAAAGGTTTCCATGCAGTTCTCGGAGCTTCAGGAGCTGCAAAACGAATTTTGGGATATGCAGCAGGCGATTCAGCAACGCCAGCAAGATTTGCAGGAAAGCGAGCGCAAGCTGCAGACCATGATGGACAACCTTCCCGGGATGGCCTACAGATGCAATAATACCATGGAATGGCGCATGGAATTTGTTAGCCAGGGCTGCTTGAATCTTCTGGGCTATTCCGTGGAGGAGTTTTTGTCCCAATACGCAGGGAAATACGACGACTTTATTCATCCGGATGACGCCCAAGATGTATGGGACAGGATCCAGGAAGATCTCCGCAATGGCCGTCATTTCCAGGTGGAATACCGCATTGTCGTCAGGAACGGCCAGGAGAAGTGGGTCTGGGAACAAGGTCAGGACATTGGCACTACCTCGGACGGAACAACGATCCTGGAGGGATTCATCATCGATATCACTGAGCGGAGACGTTTCCAGCAACGCTTGAACTATCTCAGCTTCCACGATGCGCTCACCGGTCTCTACAACCGCAATTTCTTCGAGGAGGAAATGCAGCGCCTCCAGGATCTCCGCTCCACGTCGATAGGGATTATCGTCTGCGACCTGAACGGCCTGAAGCTGGTCAACGACACCCTGGGCCACGAGAGCGGGGACGAGATGCTGGTTACAGCGGCGGGCCTGCTCAGGGAGAATTTCCGTTCCAGCGATATCGCGGCCCGAATCGGAGGGGACGAGTTTGCTGTGCTGCTTGCCGGGATCGACCAGGAGACAATCCAGGATCTGGTGCAGCGCCTGAGGGACGCGGTGGAGGCGTACAACAGCCGGGAGCCCAAGATCCACCTGACCCTCTCCATCGGGCACGCAGTGAGCGATCGGGATTCCGCCGATCTGCAGGTCCTTTTTCGGGAGGCGGACAACCGGATGTACCGGGAGAAGATCCAACAGGGACGGAGCGCCCACAGCTCCATTGTGCAGGCCCTGATGAAGGCCCTGGAGGCCAGGGATTTCATCACCGAGGGACACAGCGACCGCCTGCAGGACCTGGCCCTGGGGCTGGCCCAGAGGCTGGATCTATCCCACGAGATCAAGAACGACCTGCGTCTGCTGGCTCAGTTCCACGATCTGGGGAAAGTGGGCATTCCGGACCGCATCCTGTTCAAGCCGGGTCCCCTGACCGAGGAGGAGATGGCGGAGATGCGCAAGCACCCGGAGATCGGGCACCGGATTGCCCAGTCCGTGCCGCAGCTGGCCCATCTGGCGGACTGGATCCTGAAACACCACGAGTCATGGGACGGACGGGGATATCCCCTGGGCCTGTCCGGGGAGGACATCCCGCTGCCCTGCCGCATACTGGCCATTGCGGACGCATACGACGCCATGATCAGTGATCGCCCCTATAGAAACGCCCTGTCCCATGAGGAGGCGATCCGCGAGCTGCGGTCGAACGCCGGGACCCAGTTCGACCCCGGTCTCGTGGAGTTGTTCATCGGGGCGAAAGCATCGGACAGCGAGGCCTTGGAGCAAGGGAGCCTTCTATAGGCCGCCCGGAGGGCCCTATGTGCGAGCGGGAGCGGGAAGGAGCAGCGGAGGATGGACGACTTAGCCATCCGGGATATATGGGTGAGGAGATACATGCCATACGATGAACAAAAATCCAAGGCCGAGCTGGCCGCCGAGCTGAAAGCGGAGCGGAAGCACGTGGCGCAGCTGGAGCAGGGCCTCTCAGCCCTCAGGCAGGAGATTGCCCGGACTTGGGACAGTCTTCAGCGAATGCGGGAGGATTTGGATCGATACAAAACGATTGTCTCTTCCACTCAGGACGGAGTCTCCCTCCTGGATACGATGTACAGATATGTTATTGTCAATGAAGCGTACGAAAAATATTCCGGATTGAGGGCGGAAGAGCTTAAAGGCAGAACCATAGCCGAATATCTCGGAGAAGAGGTTTTTCAAGAATACATTAAGCCTTATTTCGATGCATGCTTGCAGGGTGATTTAGTGCAGTACCAGGCTTGGTTTGATTTTCCAAAGTTGGGCAGAAGATATGTGGAAATGTCCTATTATCCTTATAAAGATGCCCAAGGCGAAATACAAGGTGTTGTGGCGAACACACGAGATATTACAGAAAAGCGTAGAATAGAGGAAGATATTCGCTACAACGAAAAGATGTATAGATTGCTTGCTGAGAATACTGTCGATTGCATCTGGTGCATGGATATGGACTTCGTATTCACCTATGTCAATCCGGCAATCTATAATCTTACTGGAGAGCATGCGGATGCATGGATCGGCACGTACGTGTATGACCATTTCGGAGCCGACCAGTTCCAGTTGATCCGGGACAAGATCGAGGAAGCCTTTCAAAGGCTTCCCGAGGAAAGCACGGTCTCTTTTGAAACGTATCTCAAGGATGCGCATGGCAACACGGTGAACGTGGAGATCAACGGCAGGATCGTCCTGGACGATTCCGGCAATCCCGTGGAGATGCAGGGGGTTACCAGGGACGTCACGGAACGAAAGCGCATGGAGGAGAACCTGCGCGAAAACGAGCGATTCCTGAACGCCATTCTGGAGAGTGTCCAGGACGGAGTGAGCGTTATCGACAGGGACCTGATCATCCGTCGAACCAACGAGGTGATGCGCAGGTGGTATGCCAAGAGCTGCCCTCTGGAGGGGAAAGCGTGCTACGAGGCCTATCACGATGCCTCCGAGCCCTGTAATCCCTGTCCGACGCGACGCTGCTTCCGGACCGGCCGGACCGAGCGCGAGGAGATCCCGGGGTTGCCTGAATCCGCGGTTCAATGGGCCGAAGTGTATTCCTATCCCATGGGCAACGAGGAGAGCGGGGAAGTAAGCTACGTGGTTGAGTTTGTCCGGGATATCACGCAGCGCAAGCAGGCGGAAGAAGCGCTGCGGCAAAGCGAGGCGAAGTACCGGCTCCTGGCGGAAAATTCCGCCGACGTGATCTGGACCATGGATCTTCAGGGCCGCTATACCTTTGTGACCCCCTCGGTGCAGCGCGTCTTTGGCTTCACGCAGCAAGAGGCGATCGGCGCGAAGATGGCGCATCATCTCCCGGCGGAGGACCTGGAGTACGCACGGCAATACTTGAGCAGCGTCATTCACGCGCACACCGATCTTACCAGCCACAAATCGATTTACTCAGCGGAGCTGAGGCAGTTGCGAAAGGACGGTTCCCTGTTCTGGACCGAGGTCCTGGCTTCGCCGCTTCGGGATGAATCCGGCGAAATCGTGGGAATCCAGGGGACGACCCGGGATATTGCCGAGCGGAAGCGAATGGAGGAACGGCTCAGGCAGATGAGCCTTCACGATTCCCTCACCGGTCTGTACAACCGGACCTACTTCGAGGAGGAGATGCGGCGCCTGGCGGACGGGCGCTATCTTCCCCAGGGAGTTATTGTCTGCGATGTGAACGGGCTCAAGTTGATCAACGACACCCTGGGCCATGACCAGGGGGACGAGCTGCTCAGGGCCTCTGCGAGCATTCTGCGGTTATGTTTCCGCGATAGCGACATCATCGCCCGCATCGGAGGGGACGAGTTTGCCGTCCTGCTGCCGGAGAGCGGCTCCAAGGTGGTGCGCCAATGCTGCGACCGGATTCGGCGCAGGGTGGCCCGATACCAGGAAGAGAACCCGCAATTCGGCCTTTCCATGTCCGTGGGATGTGCCGTGCGGGAGCATCCGCCCCTGGATATGGACGACCTGTTCAAGCAGGCGGACGACGCCATGTACAAGGAGAAGCTGCAGCAGAGCCACAGCAGCCGCAGCGAAACGGTGCAGGCCCTGATCAAGACCCTGGAGGCGCGGGACTACATCACAGAGGGGCATGCGGGGAGGCTGCACCATTACGCCCAGGAAATGGGACGGTCGTTGGGGCTCTCCGAGGAGCGCCTGAACGATCTCCAATTGTTGGCCCGGTTCCACGACCTGGGCAAGGTGGGCATTCCGGATTCCATTCTCTTCAAGCCGGGTCGGCTGACCGAGGACGAATTCCGGGAGATGAAGCGCCACTGTGAGATCGGGCACCGCATCGCCCTGTCCCTGACCGACCTGGCCCCCATAGCGGACTATATCCTCAAGCACCACGAGCACTGGGACGGACGCGGCTATCCCCTGGGCCTGTCCGGGGAGGACATTCCCCTGGAGTGCCGCATCCTGGCCATTGTGGACGCCTTTGATGCCATGACTAGTCAGCGGCCCTACAAGGGGGCCATGTCCCGGGAGGAGGCCATCGCCGAGCTCAGGCGCTGCGCAGGGACCCAGTTCGACCCGGAGCTGGTGGAGCGGTTTGTCCGGATCGAGCTATAGCCTTGAGGAGAATCACGGCCCGGGGGAGACTCGGGGCTCCCCGCATCGAATCGCCCGCATCTCAGCGGTATGGAGGTTTCCATGAAGGAAAAGCTGCTCGAGGAGCTGACTGAATTGTCGCCTGTGAGCCAGTCCAGCGCGAAGGCCTACCACGAGCACATGACCTTCCTCCTGGACCGGGTGAACAAGAAGATGGCCTCCAGGCCGGATCTGCCGGACCTGGTGGGGTCCAATCCCCTGAGCTTCATGTACGACAACCACCGCAACCACGCCGTGTTCATGGACAATGTCTTCCAGTTGAGCCTGTTCCCCCTTTTGCTGGACACGGTGCCCTGGGTGTACAGGACCTACCGCAATCACGGCTTCTCCCACGACTACTTTCCGGCCCACCTGCGGGCCTGGCGGGAGGCCATACCGGAAATCCTGGATCCGGAAACCTCGGCTCCCCTGGTCCGGGTCTACGACTGGATGCTCTCCCGTCACGAGGATTTCATCGCCCTGTCCCGCGAGGCTCCCGAAAGCGAGGATGCGTCCCTGGCGGAGGACGAGGATCTGGAGCGCTTCCTCCAGGCCCTTCTCCGGGGGGACCGGCGCACCGCGCTCTCCATCAGCCAGGAGAAAGTGGCCACACCGCGGGACCTCCGGGACTTCTACCAACAGATCCTGCAGCCGGCCATGTACCGGATCGGGAAGTTGTGGGAGGCGGGGAAGATCACCGTGTCCAGGGAGCATCTGGCCTCGGCCCTGGCCAACACGGCGGTGTCCAGTCAGTACCTCCGGGTCATGTCCCGGAGCGAGCCCTGGAAGGGCAGGATCCTGGTGAGCGCCTCCCCCAACGAGTTCCACGTTCTGGGCGCGGAAATGATCGCCAACTGCCTCGAGGCCGACGGGTGGGAGGTGGACTATCTGGGAGCGGATACCCCCTCCGGGGATCTGATGGAGCACATCAGGGAGCTCGAGCCGCACGTCGTGGCCCTGTCCGTGGGCATGCCCTTCAACCTGGTTCCGGTGAAGGAGATCGTGGGGCGCATCAAGCGGGAGTTTTCCCAGTCGCGGCCCTGGATCCTGCTCGGGGGCCTGGCCTTCGCCGGGCATCCCGAGCTCGTTTCCCGAATCGGCGGAGACGCCCTCGCCGAGGACTGCACCAGGGCCGTGGAGATCGTTGACCAGTGGCGCGGAGAAACGGCGAATGGAGATCACTGAGATCGTTGAGCAGTATCCGGAGCTCATCGCCCGATTCCTGAATTCCTCCGGCACGAGCCTCCTCCTGGTCACGGACGGGGATTACGCCATCACCTTCTGCAACGATATGCTCAGCCAGAAGCTGCATTTGCCGGACAAGCCGGTCGGAGCGTCCCTGGGGTCCGTCCTGTGCCCCTTGGAGGAGGGGGAGCTCGTGCTCACCGTTTCCAGGTCCCGGAACCACATGGTTCCCCAGATATTCAGGCTGTGCAATTCCGGGGACCTCTATCGCTGCTACGCCTTCGCCCTCCGGGAGGGATACCTGGTGCTGGGGGACAAGATGGGGAGCACGGAGAACGAGGTCCTGGAGAGCATGTCCCACCTGAACAACGAGCTTTCCGCGATGAGCCGGGAGCTGAGCAAGAAGAACCGGGAGCTGGAACGGGCCAACGAGAAGATCAGCCTGCTGGCGCGCACGGACGCCCTGACCGGCCTGGCCAACAGGGGCCACTTCCAGGAGCGCCTGGAGGAGATCTTTTCCCTGACCAAGCGGCACGGCCTGATGCTCACCGTTCTCCTGGCCGACCTGGACCACTTCAAGCGGATCAACGACACCTACGGCCACGACGTGGGAGACGAGGTGTTGCAGGCCTTCGGCTCCATCCTGACCCGCAATTGCCGAGCCGAGGATCTCCCTGCCAGGTACGGGGGCGAGGAGCTCATCCTCGTGCTGCCCAAGACATCTGCGTCCAGGGCTGTCGCGCTGTACGACCGCCTGAGGAGCGAGCTTCTCCAGGCGGATCTCCTTCCGGGGTCGGATGGTATCACCTTCAGCGCCGGGATC
>Ga0207714_1001997_pt1 | contig 12734 bp, 11 predicted proteins | sample PonA232FremontCA_2_FD_187270 | JGI IMG/M metagenome (GOLD analysis project Ga0207714, IMG submission 187270) | Marine sediment microbial community from Fremont, CA, USA - Pond A23 Sediment 2 (SPAdes) | ecosystem: Environmental > Aquatic > Marine > Unclassified | place: USA: Fremont, California... | reverse complement strand
CCATAGACTGGAAGAACAAGGACGCGTACGGTCGTTCTATCTCGTCGGAGAAGAGGAGCCAGATGCACCGTCTCCGGAAATGGCAGGAACGTATCCGTACGAAGGACGCGAGTGAACGTAACCTTCAGTTCGCGCTTTCGGAGATTGACCGTATGGCATCCGCGCTCGGTGTGCCGCGTTCCGTGCGCGAGGTCGCGTCGGTCATCTACAGACAGACGCTCAACGAGGACCTGATACGCGGACGTTCGATAGAAGGCGTCGCAACCGCTGCCCTGTACGCCGCGTGCCGGAAGGAAGGAATACCGCGTTCGCTCGAAGAGATTTCGGAGGTTTCGCGTGTTGACCGTAAGGAGATTGGCAGGACGTACCGTTATATCTCGCAGGAACTCGGCTTGGAGATGGAACCTGTCGATCCGAAAAAGTACGTCCCACGTTTCTGTTCTGAACTCGGTCTTCCCGAGGAAGTTCAGTCGAAGGCAAGCGAGATTATCGATACGACATCCGAGAAAGGTCTTCTTTCGGGCAAGTCGCCCACCGGCTTCGCCGCCGCAGCAATATACGCCGCCTCGCTCCTCTGCAACCAAAAGAGGACTCAGAGGGAGGTTGCTGAGGTTGCGAACGTGACGGAGGTAACGATACGCAACCGCTATCAGGAACAGATGGAAGTCATGGGGCTTCAGTAGCCCGATAGAGCGAACTACTTTTTCGCCGAAATCTTGATTACGCGCCGGACGAAATCCCGTCTATGCCTATCGACATAGACGAGTTTGAGGAAAAGTCGGACGGGGCGATAAGCATAGACGAGGGGACGAACGCCGACAGGGTTCTGCGTTTTCTCGCTGAGAACGACGAAACCGCTTTTACACAGTCGGAGATACACGACGAGACGGAAGTGAAACGCGGTAGCGTCGGTGCCGTCCTCTCGCGTCTTGAAGAAGCCGACTTGGTGCGCCACAAAGGAAAGTACTGGGCTGTCACGACCGACGCTGCGAATGCTTACGAGAAAGCTGAATCCGAAGACGGCTCCGTAAGCACGGTTCTGAAGATGCTTTGAGGCGAAACCGGCTTTAACACCGTCTTAACCTCTCCTTCTGCCCGTGTAATAGGATGTAATATGCCGTAACTATATGTAATATACTGTAATTTCTTGTATCTTTATGGAATATTCTTGGAATCAGATGGACGTTCATCTGGTTATATATCCGTCAGGTGCTATTTGCGTGTATGGGCGAAACAAAACTCAAGAAACCGCTCATGGCACTCATCGCGGTGGTACTGCTCGTTGGCGGAGTCGTGTTCATCGGAACGTTCACGCTGGGACTCGGCGAGAACGTTCAGGAGACGGCGACGCGGTCACCTGCTGCTGTCCAGCAGCAGTCCAACGAATTAGGCGTCGAGTCAGGTAGCTTGTTCGTGGAGTCGGACGACGCACAGGAAGACGCGCGCGAACTCAAAGGAGTCCTTGACGAATACGGCGGCGAAGTAGAGCGAGAGAAGATGGAGGTACAGACAGAGAGCATAACGCACCGACTTGAGGTTCTCGTCGAAAGAAGTCGGTCGGTCGAATTTGTTGACCAACTGCAGGAAGACTACGAGGTTACACGTGCCGATGTCGTCTACACGACACAGACCGACGGTGATACCGGCAGCGACGGAAGCGAGAAGATGTCTTCCGTGGAGGTAACATTCCACGAGGAACGCGAACCACAGCTTTTGCCCGATGACTTTACAGATGTTGTGCGCGCCGAGGTCGGCGGAAGTCTTGAGTCCCTCTCGGACAACGCCGCTAAACTTGTTGCTTTACCGTTCGCAGTTATCTCGATACTTCTCGTGATGCTCCGCATCGCAGCTTATATCGCCGCCGTCGCTCTGCCTCTCGTAGTTGGGTACGCCGTGGTTCAGCGTTTCCTGAAACTCGACTTAGCCGAAGGATGACAGCACGCTACCGACAAGCTTTATTCGTCGGTAGACCGGTTCTGTTGTATGACAGAAAACGGAACTCTTCGCGTCTTCGTCTTCTTTTCGGGAGGTGCGAGCGGTCTGCGTTACCTCACCGACGAAGACTCGAACTACGGCGAGAAGTACGAGGTTGTGGGCACGTTTACAGACGTACCCGACGCGCCGGGTGCAGAGTTTGTGCGCGAAAACGGGATTCCTCTCGAAACAAACAACCTTGAAGAGTTTTACGACGAACGCGACGTACCGACGACCGACTTGGACGTACGCGAGGAGTTCGACGCCGAGACGCGTGAGATGGTATCGTCGTACGAACCTGACGTTGTTCTCCTCTCTGGCTACATGCGTATCCTTACGTCGCCCGTCGTGAGCGAGTATCCCATCGTCAACGTCCATCCCGCCGATTTGCGCGTTGAAGATGAAGAGGGCGAACGTGTCTACACGGGCTTCGACCCTGTTCGTGACGCAGTACTCTCGGGCGAGGACGAAACACGTTCTTCCGTCCATCTCGTAACCGAGGATGTGGACGATGGACCGCTTCTCGTTGTCTCTCCGCCCTTCCGCGTCGAGCGCGAGATGGTCGGGACCCTGCGCGAGCACAGCGACGAAGACTTGGACGCATACATCGAAGCGCATCAGGAGTGGATGAAATGGCGCGGCGATGGACCCGCGCTCGCAAAGACGCTCGAACTCGTTGCCGACGGTCGTATCGATTTAGAGACGGGCGAAGTGGACGGCGAGCGCGAGCCTTACGTGATGGAGCGCGAATAGGTCGGTTCCGGTCGCCAAACTTCAATAGGAACGGTCTCCAAGCAAGAAGGATGCCATCCGAAACACCACAACGTTTCTCCGAACATATCGGGCTACGTTTCACCGAAATAGAGGACGGACATAGCCGCGGCGTCGTCAAAGTCACGGACGACCTGAAGAACCCACATGATGTGGTTCACGGAGGCGTCCTTTACACTATGGCTGACACCGGAATGGGTGCCGCGGTCTACACCCAACTCGGTGCCAAAGAAAGCTGTGCCACAATCGAGGTTAAGATAAACTACCTCAAACCCGTCGAGGACGGCGAGGTCGTCTGCGAGACCGAGATAGTCAACAAAGGACGGTCCGTCGCGTACCTCGAATCCGAACTCGTCAACGAAGGGGATACCGTCGCACGCGCTACCGGCTCTTACTCTGTCTTCACGGTCGGCTGAATTCTTGTTTTTAATGTCCCTGAACAAGACGTTCGGAGTCTCGGACGTCGTTGGACCGGCGTGGTCGTAGAGGCTCTGACGACAGGATAATAGAAGTAATAAGCGGACTGACACGCCTTCCTTTATCCAAAAATATAATCGAGACGAATCCAGTTTTGTCCTCGGGGTTGAACTCAGTCACACCATGAGGAGCGTATTTTCGTTTCTGTTCTCATTCTGATGTTGGTACTGTCGGTGGACGAGGTGACTTCTCCGCTCAGAACGGAGGTGGCGGATTCGCCGATTACGCTGTCGTCTTCCACCGTGGACAGCTTCGTTATCCCAGCTTCAAGCTCCTCGATATCGGTGCTCTCCACCCGCTCTTGACAAGAGCGTTGAGGCGTCCAAGCCGTCATCTGAGTCTCGTGAATCAGGAGATTCACGACGGTACGCGAGCCTTCGATTCGCTCGACGCGGAACCAGAAACCTCGTCTACTCGCCGTCGGGCTCGGGATGATCTGCGAAGGCGGAGTAGCTCCGTTTAAGTGCGATATAAATGACTCCCGCTACCACAAACAGCCCAGGCAGGTTCCCCCACCACCTGAGAGGCGAGAGCCACTCAGAGAGCCCCAGCCAGAACCATCCCATATACCCTACGAAAGCAGCAACAGCAGCGAACAGGAAATCCCGGGTGTGTTTTGTGAGTGGCAATTTACCGCTTATTGGGCATGTCTCTTATTAAATTTAGTGCTTATATACTGAGATATCTCATACTATATAGATATCTCATAGTATATCATGGTAGTAGCGTCGGCGCACTCATCGGAAACAGCACCGGTACAGTTGAGGATTCATACTGGGACACAGAGACGACAGGAAGATCATCTCGGAAGGGGGTACAGGACTGACGTTGTCAGAGATGACCGGCTCCGACGCTACGAACAACATGGAGGGATTCGACTTCAAGTAGACGTGGAAAAATATCACGAATCCGGACAACTACCCGGTTCTACGGAGGCAGGAAGCTGACGAACACCCGGCATAACCAATCGGAGAGGCTGAAGAAGACCCCGACAAGAACGGGGAAGATTCTGACGACTCCGCTGGTGTCGGGGGAGACGAAGCCGAAGGACTACCCGGCTTCACGGTAGACTGAGTTTCTCCTACTCTATCTTATCGGCGGTCTCCCGAAACAGACCGTCTAAGATTTCGGGCGTCGTCGGATGGTACGCTCGGTCAGGTAGGTCGCGTACGTCCAAGTCGAGTTCCATAATTACCTGCATTGTCTTCGCCATCGCATCGGCGTGGTAGTGCAGAGCTTGATATCCAAGTACACTTCCGTCGGTGCCGACGACCAACTTCGCCATCCCGTGTGGCACGTCCTTCGTCTTGAAGACGCCGTCGTTTTCGGCTCTGCGTGTCGCTGTAACGTGTTCGATACCGTGTTCGCATGCTTCGTCCTCCGTCATACCGAGGCGTGCGAACGGATAGACGCCGAGACCTGTGAAGGTCACACGGTGCTTCAGGAACTCGAAACGTCGCGGTCTGCGTCCTTCCGTCTCGGCAACGATGTTTTCCGCCGTATGGTAGCCTTCCTGCTTGGCTATGTGCAGGACAGGCTCTTTGCTGTTCACGTCTCCGACGGCGTAGAAACGCGGGTTGTCGTGGACGCGTAACGTTTCGTCTACCCAGCCACGACCCGGTTCGACGCCGGCGTTTTCGAGACCAAGACCTTCGACGTTCGGCTTTCTGCCCGTAAAGAGGTACAGGTCGTCCGCCTCTATGACGTGCTCCTCGCCTTGGTAGAACTCGTCCGAACCGATACCGCTCTCGCTCTCGTCACCCACCTCAACGTGCAGACGCACGCCTCCGTCTTCAGTCGGTTCGACGCCTTGCTCGTATGTGTGTGTCAGAACCTCGACCCCGAACTCGTCGCGGTAGAGTTCCAGAAGTTCGTGTCCAAACTCGTCGTCTGCGTAGTCGAGCGGCGCGGCGTCGTGTTCGATTACAGTCAGGTCTACGCCCGCTTCCGCGAGGTACGGCACCATCTCCATTCCTGTCGTACCGAATCCCATAACGACGCCACTGTCGCCGAAGGAGCGTGCGTCGAGAACGTCCGCGCTCGTCATGTACTCTACTTCGTCCATTCCCGGCAGGTCGGGGACGTTTACGGACGAACCCGTTGCGACCACAACACGGTCTACCTCGTACTCCTTGCCGCCTGCTTCTACCACTCCGTCTTCCACAACTCTTGCCGTGTCGTGCACGAATTCGACGTTTTCTCGTTCCGCCATCTCGTGCACCGCACTTCTTCGGTGTTCTGCGAAAGAGTGTATATGTTCGTCCTTCGTATCCACGACAGCGTCCAAGTCGAGTTCGTGCGGCTCTCCGGTAAGACGTTCTTCACCGCGTGCCTGATACCTGTGCGCCGCTGCCGAAAGAACCTCCTTCGACGGCATGCATCCGCGCAGGATGCAAAGGCCACCACCGGGTTCTCCGTCGTCGAAAAGAAGGAGTTCGAACTCCTCTTCGGTCTCTGCGTCGAGAAGACCTTCCGCCACAGCAACACCCGCGCTACCGTACGCTCCGATTATTGCTACTTTCATCCTGTGTTGTAAACGCGTGTCGCGCCCTATTAGGCTTCGCGCCTTTGCGCGCACATCGCACGTCCGTTTCCGAACAGTCCAACTTCTAAACCGTTATACGCCTCGAACGCGTCGCATCCCACGTGAAGCTAAAGGAGTCGGCGTTCGGTTTCGAAATCGACCGCGTAGTGGGCGAAGTTGAGGAGCGCGACTGCGAGAAGGTGGGTCTGCAGTTCCCTCAAGGTCTCAAAAGACGCGCGACAGAGGTTGTTGACACGCTCGAAGACCGCACGGACGCAACCTACTACGTCTCGGGCGACCCCTGCTACGGTGCCTGTGACCTTGATGAATGGCTTATGCGCAACACAGACATGCTCGTCCATTTCGGACACTCGCCGATCAAAAACTCGAAGAATGTTCTCTACGTCAAATCGCGTTCTGACGCGCCTATCGAAGAAATCACGCGCGAAGCGACCGAGAAACTCGACGCAACCGAACCCGTCTGTCTCGTAACAACGGCACAACACTCGCACGTATTTGAGGAAGCGCGCGATATCTTAGTCGACGAAGGCTACGAGGTCGTTTCTTCGGGCGGCGGCAACCGTCTCGAAAACGAAGGGCAGGTTCTCGGCTGTAACTACACATCGGTCGTCCCCGACGCGCCGCAGGTTCTCTACTTAGGCGGCGGCGACTTCCACCCCGTTGGCTTGGCGATGGACCACCCCGACAAACTCCTCATAGTCGCCGACCCCGTAAACGATCAGGTGCGTGAGGTTGACGGCGAGAAGTTCATACGCCAGCGTTACGCTGAAATCGCGCGCGCTCAGGAAGTTGACCCCGACAGATGGGGCGTTATTCTAAGTACAAAGATAGGACAGAAACGCGAGGAGATAGCGCGGTACATACTCGACAACTACGACGATACATACCTCATAACAATGGACGAGGTCACACCCGACCGCCTCCTCCATTTCGACGCAGACGCCTACGTAAACACGGCTTGTCCACGCATAACGACCGACGACGGACCACGTTACGACGACCCTGTTCTGACACGGGTCGAGTTCGAAATCGCTGTCGGTGAGCGCGACTGGGACGAACTCTCTTTCGACACGTTCCACGGTGCTTGGTAGAAGAAGTCGAACTTAGACGCTCGTCAGTTCCTTCTCTTCTCTTCTGATGTAGCCGTAACGTGACGCCCTTATGTCACGTAGGCTTTCCGCGGTTTCGCCGAGAAGCGGCACACCTTCGCATTCGACCCCAACGTCCGCGATTTCGGCGACGGTCGGGAGTATATCGACCGTCGAAACGGGTTTTTCGACCGTCTTCGAATGTTCTCCGTCGCGCACCCAAAGAGGAACGCGCAGCAGCTCAGGGCTAAGAGCCTGTCCGTGCTCGTACTCTCCGTTTTCTCCGAGCATCTCGCCGTGGTCGGAAGTGATAAAGATAACTGTGTCGTCTAACATGCCTGCGTCGCCGAGTCTCTCGAATAGGTCGCGCATCACACGGTCGAACTGCCTGACGCTGTTGTCGTACTGGTCTTTGAGTACGCGTTTTCCTTCCGCGTCGGTAAGACGAGACGGGAGATGCTTTGCCTTTCTGAACGTCATCTGTGTACCGCGTTCCGTCATTCCGTCGCCAAACCATCCCTTTTCGGCGCGGTTGTACGGGGCGTGCGGTTCCATGTAGTGACCCCAACCGAAGAAGTGTTCGTCGGCTTCCTCGGCGAAAGAGACGAGTGCGTCGTTTACGTCGTAGCCGTCGCGGAACTGGCTGTTTGTGAGTATCTCCCACCAGTACCGAAGTACCATCGGAAAAAAACGTCGGGGGTACGCTGAATCGAATCTATCGAACCCGTCTTCGTAGCCGTTCCGCGCCGTAAAGAAAGGCGCGCTGAGGAACGCGCCCGTTTCGTATCCGGTGTCGCTCAGACGGCGCGCGACGGTAGGCTTACGTATCCTGTAGGTACGTGTCACGGCTTGGGACGGATAGAATCCCGTAAGAATCGACGGAACAGCCTCGCGGGTATGGCTGCTCGGCGAGTAGGCGCGCTCAAAGAATACCGCCTCTTCGGCGAGTTCGTCAAGGAAAGGTGTCGTGTTCCTCCTATATCCGTTGCGTCCGATACGGTCGGCTCGGAGCGAGTCCACCGTTATCAGGAGGAAGTTCATTTGTTAAAGGAGGCGACTCCTGAGTAATAACTCTTTATTCTCTTTTCTATCCTCCGGAAGTTTCTATCTTTGCGTTTCCCGACCATAGCTGTCTCCTGCGCGGTGCTTGGGAAACCCCGTCTCTGTGACCCTCAGTTAGTCGCTCTGTACTCGCCGTATTTGACACCCAACGCAAGCATTATCGCGCCGAAGACAGCCATCGAAGGGGCGACCATCATGAGGACGATGTTTCTGGGCATCACATTCATGCCGATAAGCGCGCTGACACCGACGGCTATCACTACGATGAATACCGCTGCGGTAATCTTTTCGTCGAATTCCATGTGGGAAAAACGCGTTCTCGACGGTTAACGCTTACCCTATCGCGTGAACGAACTGGTGAGATGTCGTAGCCGGTATCAGTCGAGGTCGAACCGGTCGAGACTCATTACCTTGTGCCACGCGTCGGCGAATTCGTGAACGAACTCCTTTTCTGCGTCGTCGGCTGCGTATACCTCTGCTATGGCGCGAAGTCGGGAGTTCGAACCGAATATGAGGTCTACACGGCTACCCTTCCATTTTACCTCGCCCGTCTCGCGGTCGCGTCCCTTGTAAACGTCTTCGGACTCCGAAGAAGTCTCCCACTCCGTGCCCATGTCGAGTAGGTTCACGAAGAAGTCGTTTGTCAGCGTACCCGGCTGGTCGGTGAAGACACCGAGTTCGGAGTCTTTGTAGTTCGCGCCAAGTGCGCGCATCCCGCCGACTAAGACGGTCATCTCGTCGGCGGTCAGGTTCAGGAGGTCAGCCCTGTCAACCAGAATCTCCTCCTGCGAACGTTCGTGTCCGTTTCCGAGGTAGTTGCGGAAGCCGTCCGCCTTCGGTTCGAGTACTTCGAAGGATTCGATGTCGGTCTTTTCCTGCGAAGCGTCCGTACGTCCGGGTTCGAAAGGAACTTCGATGTCGTAACCGGCGTCTTCCGCAGCCTTCTCGACCGCAGCGTTGCCGCCTAAGACGATAAGGTCGGCGAGCGAGACGCGTACGTCGTCGGAACGCGAACCGTTGAACTCCTCCTGAACCCCTTCGAGCGTCTCCAGAACCGTCTCCAGTTTCTCAGGTTCGTTGACCTCCCAACCCCGCTGCGGTTCGAGGCGTATACGCGCACCGTTCGCACCGCCGCGTTTGTCGCTGTCGCGGTACGTCGAAGCCGACGCCCATGCGGTCTTAACGAGTTGGGAGACGGTGAGGTCGGTTCCGAGTACCTTCTGTTTTACTTCGGCGATTTCCTCGTCCCCGATTAGTTCGTAGTCGGCGTCGGGGAGAGGGTCCTGCCATATCATCTCCTCGTCGGGAACCTCCGGACCCAAGAACCGTTCGGGCGGTCCCATGTCACGGTGTATCAGCTTGTACCAAGCCTTCGCAAACGCTATCCCGAACTCCATCGGGTTCTCCTGGAACCGTTCCACTATCTCACGGTACTCCGGGTCACGCTTCAGCGCGATATCCGTCGTGAGCATCATCGGGCTGACCTTCTCAGACGGGTCGTGGGCGTCGGGTACCGTGTCATGTAGTTCCTCGTCCTTTGGCGTCCACTGCCACGCACCGCCGGGACCTTTCTCAGGTTCCCACTCGTAGTCAAGCAGGTTGTTGAGGTAGCCCATGTCCCAGTCTATCGGGGAGTCTGTCCAAGGACCTTCTATACCGCTCGTAATCGTGTCGCCGCCTTTGCCTTCGCCGTATTCGTTCTCCCAGCCAAGACCCTGTTCCTCTATGGGCGCGGCTTGTGGCTCAGGTCCTAAGTTGTCGTCGGGGGCGGCACCGTGAACCTTCCCGAAGGTGTGTCCACCTGCGATGAGCGCGACCGTCTCCTCGTCGTTCATCGCCATCCGGCTGAAAGACTGTCGGATATTCTTCGCCGACGCTTCGGGGTCTGGCTGACCGTCGGGACCTTCCGGGTTGACGTAGATGAGACCCATAACTGTCGCGCCTAACGGGTCTTCGAGTTCACCTTCCTCGTCAAACCTCTCAGACGCCTCCATCTCGTCTTCAGGTCCCCAGTCAACCGAGTCATCAGGCGCAAAGTCGTCTTCGCGTCCGCCTGCGAATCCGAACGTCTCGAACCCCATCGACTCCATAGCGACGTTCCCTGAAAGGACCATCAGGTCAGCCCACGACAGACTCCGACCGTACTTCTTTTTGACAGGCCAGAGCAGACGGCGCGCCTTATCGAGGTTGGCGTTGTCGGGCCAACTGTCGAGAGGCGCGAACCTCTGTCTGCCGCCGGACGCACCACCCCGACCGTCGCTTGTACGGTATGTACCCGCGCTGTGCCACGCCATACGTATGAAGAGTGGCCCATAGTGACCGTAGTCTGCGGGCCACCAGTCCTGCGAAGTCGTCATCACGTCTTCGATATCCGCCTTCACCTCTTTGAGGTCAAGTTTTTCAAACTCCTCGGCGTAGTCGAAATCCTCATCCATCGGGTCGAGACTGCAGCCGTTCTGGTCGAGTATCTCCAGGTTCAAACTGTCCGGCCACCAGTCTTGATTAGACTTGGACATAAGGAACAACTAGTGCCCTCGTATATTAAAATTGTCTGTTCGGAGACTATGAATGCGTATCCGCGTAACGAAGTTTCCTATACGAAAATATATCTTCGTCTAGCGTTCACCTGACGCGCTCCTGAAGCACCGTCGGGTGCGACGCCTCAACGCCGTCTATGCTAGTAATCTCCTCCGAGATAATCTCACGTAGCGAAGAGTTGTCGTCGGTAACAACCTCTGCCATCAGGTCGTGGTCGCCGCTGCTGATGTAGAGCTTACGGATCGGCTTGACCTCCTTGAGTGCCTCGACCACACCAAGAAATCTGTCGCTCTCGGCGTCGATTCCGACGAGCGAGACGGTTCGTCCGCCGAGTTTCTTGGGGTCAACCTCCGCGCTGTATCCGAGAATAGTCCCTTCCTCTTCGAGTTCACGTATGTACTTGCGTACGGTCGGCTTCGAGACACCGACTGCGTCTGCTATCTCTCCGTAGGAAGCCTTCGCGTCTTCTTCAAGCACTTCAAGTATGTCCGCCTCCGTCGATGACTTCGTCACAACCGTGTATTTGTATCCACACCAAAAATACTTTGCGAAAGAGTAAACGACCGTTTAACACAGAGATAACACCGTGCCGTCGGCGGATTTGTCGCCCTTGATGGTCAGGGTGCATGGATATTCGGCTAGGGGTAAGTATGATAAGGGAAAAAGACGATTAAGGCACAGCGAATGAAAAACGAATACGGCTTCTACAGGGACGCTCTGAGGGGCAGAGACATGCCGCTCGGCTTTGTTGACCTTGATGCCATCGAGAAAAACGCCGAAGATATAGCTAACTCAGCGGAGGCAGAAGGAAAGACGGTACGCGTCGTCACTAAATCGCTACGCTCGGTCGATGTCATCCGGCGTGTCCTCGAAACGAGCGACGTTTTCGAGGGCTTGATGGCTTTCAGGGCGGACGAGGCGGCATTTCTCTCGGAAAAAGGATTCGACGACATACTTGTCGCTTACCCCGTCTGGAACGAGGACGAAATAAGAGCGGCTTGTGAGGCGGACGCCGAGATAACGCTGATGGTGAGCGAGGCGGAACACGTCGAACGCGTCGGTGAGATCGCTTCTGAGATGGACGTTGAGGTGCCGGTCTGTATCGATGTCGATATGTCGGTTGACTATCCTGCGTTACCACATTTCGGAGTCTACAGGTCTAAGGTACAGTCACCCGACGATGTTCTCGAACTCGCGTCTGTCATCGACGAAACCTCGGGTGTCTACCTTAACGCCGTCATGGGGTATGAGGCACAGATAGCGGGTTTGGGGGGCAGAAATCCGGCAAACAGCGCGGCGAAGAACGCCGTCATACGTCGCCTGAAGAAACGCTCGAAGGACACCGTACTTGAAAGACGCGGTGACGCAATCGATGCTCTCGAAGACGCGGGCTATGAACTCGGCTTCGTCAACGGTGGCGGCACAGGGAGCCTCGAATTCACGGCAGCGGACCCTTCGGTTACGGAGGTCGCAGTCGGTTCAGGCTTCTACTTCCCCCATATCTTCGACTACCACGAAGGTATTTACTACGAACCTGCGGCGGGATACGCCGTCGAGGTTACGCGGAAGCCTGCCGAAGACATCTACACGTGCAGAGGCGGCGGCTACGTTGCTTCAGGTCCGCCGGGTGTCGATAAGGCACCCAAGCCGTTCATACCTGAAGGCGCGGAACTGACGGAGACGGAGAGCGCGGGCGAAGTACAGACACCTGTCAGGTACGAAGGTAACGAAGAACTGCGCAGGGGCGACCCTGTTATTTTCAGGTACTCGAAGGCGGGCGAGATGTGCGAGCGTTTCGACTCGCTTCTGCTTTTGCGCGGCGATGAAGGTATCGTTGATGAGGTACCAACCTATCGCGGCGAAGGAAGGTGTTTCATGTGAGTCTCGGCGAAAAGACGCGTTCAGTCTGGCGGAACTGGTCGGGTTCCGTCCGTTGCGAACCACGCGTCGTCAGACCGTCTTCGGCGGATGAGATAGCTGAGATTGTCGCGGAAGTTGCCGACGAAGAAGGGACGGTTCGCACAGCGGGTTCGGGACACTCCTTCAGTCCTCTCGTCGCTACCGACGACACTCTCGTCTCGCTGGAGAACTACAGGGGTGTTGTCTCTGTGGACGAAGAAGAGAACAGAGCGACGGCGCGTTCAGGTACGGTACTCGCCGACTTCACCGACGAAATCGACGAACACGGACTTGCGATGGAGAACCTAGGCGATGTGGACAAACAGACTGTCTCCGGCGCGGTAAGCACAGGAACGCACGGCACAGGAAAGTTTGGCGTC
>Ga0207714_1001996_pt1 | contig 12734 bp, 10 predicted proteins | sample PonA232FremontCA_2_FD_187270 | JGI IMG/M metagenome (GOLD analysis project Ga0207714, IMG submission 187270) | Marine sediment microbial community from Fremont, CA, USA - Pond A23 Sediment 2 (SPAdes) | ecosystem: Environmental > Aquatic > Marine > Unclassified | place: USA: Fremont, California... | reverse complement strand
GGCGGCCCAGAACCGGCTGGACGCGGCCCAGAACAACGTCGACGCGGCCGTGCAGAACCAGTCGGCGGCCAACTCCTCGCTCATCGAGCTCAACGTGGCCGACGCCAGCACCGAGTTCTCCCAGAACCAGGTGCGCTTCCAGGCGGCCTCCTCCACGCTTACCCAGGCGCAGCAGCTCCCGCAGAACCTGCTGGGCCTCTTCCAGTAAGCACCGGCTCATCCGAGCCCTCTGTCGGGGCGGGTGGTTCGCCACCCGCCCCTTTTTCGTGTGCGCACCCTCTCCCCACCCGTCATTGCCCGCTTGCTGGCCTTCGGCCAGCTAGGGCGGTGATGACGGTGAGGAGAAACGAGACGGTGCGGACGCCCCTCCCCCACACGTCATTGCCCGGCCCCGACCGGGCAATCCCGCCCACGCCGGCAATCCCCGAGATCGCGGGGGAACCCGCATTGGGCGGGATCACCGCTTCGGAGAGCGGTGATGACGATCGGGCCGAGGCCGACATGGCCGGAAACCCGCGCCTCACCCATCATTGCCCGCTTGCTGGCTGCACCCAGCGACCGCCCGACCGGCACGCCGCTTGCACTTCAACTGGCACAAAAGTTACACTGTCTTAACGCTGCCGGGCGCGTGCGCGCCAGCGCGCCCGGCCCACAGGCTTTCGGATCATCTGGCGCAGCGGTGGAGTGGCAGCCATGACACCCCTGACGGACGTTCTCTCACAGGGCTCCCGCCTGTCGGCGGAAACCTCGCTCCAAAACGGCATTCCCGGCGACGGGCGGGCGGCAAATTCAACGCCGTCGGGCGAGCGCATCCAGGCAGATTTTGCCGAGCGCAGCACGCCCAGCGATCGGGACCGCCTGGCACGAGAGTTGCATCTTGATGAGGGCGGGAACGACGATACCGCGCCGCGGCGCACGGCCGTGACGGCCCGGCACGACGACGTGCTGCAAACCCTGGCCTTCGAGTTGCGCGATGCGGAGACGGACGAACTGCTGCGCCAAGTTCCGCCCGAAGAAATGCTCGAAGCCGCACGCACCAACAAGGTGCTGGGGTTGGTCCTCAACCGGCAGATATAACGACTCGACGGTGCATGCCGCCGCCGGGCGTCTAGGTAAGACGGAGGTGGCACCATGAGCGACAGTCTATTCGGCCTCGGCAATCTGGTCACCGATAGCGGCCGGACTCGCTTCTCCGGAGCGGGCGGCGGCTTCCCCACCCAGGATATCGTCGAAGCCTCGCTGGCGCCGCAGCGCGAGCGCATCGACAGCATCGAAACGAGTATCGAAGACACGCAATTCCAGAACCAGGCACTGGAAACCCTGCGGGAACGCGTGTCCGACGTGCGCTCAGCCGCGCGGCAACTGTCCGATGAGGCCTCCATCGACAACGCCGGCAACGTGTTCGAAAGCAAGGTTCTGGGACAGGCCAGCACCAGCCGGTTCGACAGCCAGAGCGCATCCGATCCGGCGGACCTGCTCGGCGTGACGCTGGACAACACCGCGCAGGTGCAGGACCACCAGCTCGAAATCCTGCAAACCGCGCAGGCTGAACAGGTTACGAGCCAGAGCTTCACATCCTCGACCGACCCGCTGGCTGATGGAAACACGCCAGATGTCTCGGACAGCCAGTTCCAGGGCGCGTTCAAGATCGGGACGGAACAGACCGAGCTGACCTCGCGTTCCATCGGCGATCCCACGCAGACATTGTCCAACGCCGGGTTAACCAACAATACCAATCCTTTCGATATTCAGGTGAATCTCGATTCCGGCGCCAACGGCACCACCGCCGAGATTGATCCCACGACCGACACGCTGAACGATGTCGCCACGAAAATCGACGGCGCCAGCACCGATGTGTCCGCTACGGTCAACGACAACAACCAGCTGGTCGTCACGTCCCAGAACGACAGCGGTCCCGTTACACTCGATGGCGCCGGCGCGAATCCCGCAGACGGCGATTCTTTTTTGGACAATATTCAGATCGGCCGCGATCTGATCGATACCAACGACACTGACGCCTTGGTCGATGTCCGCGACCGTATCAACAATGCAGACGCGAACGTGTCGGCGAGCGTGGTCGAAGTCAGCAATAACGACTTCCGTCTGTCTATCAATTCGGATGATACCGGCACGAACAACGAGCTGCAACTGGCGGACGTCACAAACAATCCGCTTACCGATCTCGGCATCCTCGACGGGTCCGGCAACAAGAATGTCACCCAGGAGGCACAGGACGCGCGCTTCACCGCGGACAACATCAAAGCGCAAACCACAGCGTTCTCTGAACGGGTATCCGACGTTAATCAAAACATTCTCGACCAGGGACTGGTTGCGGACGACACAAGTGTAACACTGACGGTATCGAATGGTAGTGGCGATTCCGGAAGTTACACTTTCACACCTTCTACTACAAGTCTTCAGGATATTGCGAACAATCTCAACCCAACTGACATAAATGTGACAACCGCTGACACCGATAACGATGGCACCAAGGACGCGTTGAAAGCCGAGTCAACCGATGGAACTTCTCTGTCATTCGACGACGGAAATAGCACCTTTTTGGAAAACACCAACCTGGACGACGAGATCTTCGAGCGTCAAAGCAACACCGTCGACGATGTCTTCGAGGGTGTGACGCTTGATTTCCGGAAGGCGGAGGATGGCACGACCATCGACCTTCCAGTCCAGCGTGATCTGGCCGGGGTGAAGGAAACGGTTCAGAACTTTGTGGACTCCTTCAACGCGGCGCGGCAGTTCATCAACGCGCAGCGCCAGGAAGTTCAACTCGAGGGCCAATCCGAAGACACCGTCGGTGCGCTCGCCCAAGAGCCGGTGTTGGACGACGTCGAGCAACAGCTGAGCAGCGCCGTAACCGGTGTCGCGCGCAACGTGACCACCGACTTCTCCGTGCTGCGCGAGATCGGTGTCAATTTCGTCGATAACGACAATGTCTCCGATCCCACACAGGCCGACACCCTGGAAGTCGAGGAGTCGGAACTCGACGACGCGCTGAGCCAAAATTTCGAAAGTGTACGCCGCCTTTTCGGCTTCAACGTGCGCACGGACGACCCGGATCTGACGATGCTGGATTTTGGCTCGCAGACCGGGGCCGCGAGCGGCTTCGCCTTGGACGTGCAGACCAACCCTGACGGTACTCTGGCCAGTGCGAGTTTGTCGAGCGGCGAGGGCTCAGTGAACATCATTGAGGATAGCGACGGAAACAACACCAGCCGCTTCGAAATCACGGACGGGCCAGCGGAGGGTTTGGTCGCGAGCTTCAATGAACCCAGTGCCACCCGCACGATCAATTTCGACACCAGCCGCGGCATCGGCGCGGACAGCTTTTTCGCGTCGCAGAATATCAGCACCAACCGCAGTGAAGGCGTGATCGAAAGCGCGGTGCAGACCCGCGAGGATCAAAACACCGATCGCAACGACCGGGTCGACCGCCTGGAAAGCCAGCTCGAACAGGAACGCGAGCGCCTGCTGGAACGGTTCAGCTCGGTCGAAGGTACACTCGCCCGGCTCGGCCAACAGCAGCAGCTTTTGCAGGCGCGCCTCGGCGGCAATTGATACCGGCCCGCTGAGCACGTGACAGGACGCACGGACAGGAGCGGCACCCATGTACGCGAACGTTGCCAAAGCCTACGCGCAGAATCAGGCGCAGGGCACCAACAAGGCCAAGCAGGTCGCCATGGTGCTCGACCTGGCGATCGCCAGCCTGCGCGAGGCCGAACAGGCGATTCACGACAACCAGATCGTGCGCCGTTTCTACCGTGTTCGCCGAGCGCGGGAGATCGTGCTTACCCTTAAGAGCGGGCTGGACTTTAGTGTGGACGCTGAGCTCGCGCGCAATCTGGACACGGTTTACGTCAATTGCCTGCAGCGCATGACGTGGATCAACACCAAGAACGAACCGCAGTACGTGCAGGAGGTGATCCGCCTGCTCGAACCGCTGCGCGACGCGTGGTACGACGCCGCCAAGCAACAGACCACCGGCACGCCGGCGCAGCAGCCCGGCCAGACGACGCAACCGCACGAGCCGGCGGAGGTGCCCAGCGGCATCAACCTCGCCACCTGATCGGGCGGCGTTTTCCTGTGAAGCGTCTTCCAAAAGCGCATGGGCAGGACGACGGGTGCGTTTCCGCGCACCCGTCGTTTTATTGCGCGGCGTAGCCGTAATGGCGCGCCCAGGGCGCCAGGTGCTCCATGACGGGCGCCAAATGGTCCCCGTACCGACGCCAGCGCTCCCGCGCGCGGCCGTGAACCGGCTGGGTTACCTCCACGTAGCTCGGCGTGGTGATGCGGCCGCGTTGTTCCGCGGCGCTGGCGTGATCTCGCAGGCTGTCGTCCCACGCCACGCCGAGGAAATCGAGCACCGAGGCAACGGTCGTGTCGAGGTCCGCGACCACGTCCTCGTACCGCACCGTTGTCAGCGACAGATCCAGCACTTTGCGGTACTGCTCCCAAAGCCGCATCACGCGGTCGTAAAACGTGCCCGCGTCGTTCAGGTCGAGAAAGTTGGCCATCGCGCCGCTCGGCGCGAACTGGTTGATGTAGGCGCTGATGACGCAGTCGTACGGGTGGCGCAGCATGAAGACGAAGCGCGCGTCCGGGAAGATCCGGTGGATCAGGCCGGCATCCACCATGTTGAGCGGGAGCTTGTCCACGATCACCGATCCACCGGCCGGGTCGGGCGCCTGTCCGCTGTGCGCGGCGAAGTGGGCCTCCAGCTCGGCGAAGTAGACCTCGCGCAGGTACGCCATCGTTTCACTGTCGAGGTCCGCCAACGCATCCGGGTAGCCGCCCGTCAGCTCATCCGCGGCGCGCGCCGCCGCATTGGCCGCCTGGGTTTCGTCGGCGGCACGAATTGCCGGGTGCGCGTCGAGCACGGTGTCCAGCAGCGTGGTGCCGGAGCGCGGAAAGCCGACGAGAAAGACCGGGTCGGGCCGGCCGTCGTCGACGGCGACGTCCGTCCAGCTGGCCACCCAGTCGTGCGTGAAGCGCTCGGCGCAACGCTCGATGCGATTCAGGTACGGACGAGGCGAGACGCCGTGCTGCGCGTACCGTTCGCCGGCGAGGTGGTTGCCTTCCTCGGCGAAGGCCATGGCCGCGTCCGCGTCGTGGAGCCGGTCGCAGATGGCGGCCAGCGCGAACGCGCGCGCCTCGCGGAACCGGGGATTGTCGTCGGTTACCGTCTCCAGCCGCTCCCGCGCGTCCTGATCGCGGCCCTCGCGGCGGGCGAGCCGCGCGTCCGCCAGCGCCACCCAGGGGTCCGACTCACCCAGGTGCTCGCGCGCCGTCGCCAGGGCGTCGGCCAGCGCGTCCAGCCGGTTGCCCTTTTCCAGCACCTCCAGCAGGCCGCTGTTGGCCGAAACCGAGGCCGGGTCCTGGCGCAAGGCCTCGCGGTAGGCGGCCTCGGCCGCCGCCGGCTGGCCGCTTTCGTTGAGCACGGCGCCCAGGTTGGCGCGGGCGGCGACGAAATCCGGCTGCCGCGCCAGGGCCTCGCGGTACGCCGCCGCCGCTTCACTGACCCGGCCGCTGCCGTGCAGCGCGCGCCCAAGGTTGTAGGTCAGCAAGGCGGCATCGGGCTGAATGTCGAGCGCCCGCTGGAAGGTCGCAACGGCATCGTTCGTGCGTCCCAGGGCGTGCAGCGCGTTGCCCAGGTTGTTGAGCGTCTCCAGGTCGTTGGGCTCGCGCGCCAGGGCGGCGTTGTAGGCTTCCACGGCCGCTTCCACCTGCTCCCCGGCGGCGCGGACGGCCCCCAGCACCGCCCAGCCGCCGGCGTCCGCGGGCCAGCGCTCGGTGATTTCGCGCGCCTTGGCTTCGGCCGCGCCAAGATCCCCGGCGCGATAGGCGTCGATCGCCGTATCCAGCGCTGCCTGGAGATCGGACCCGGCGGGCGCGGCCACGCCCTCCGCCCGGCGCAAAAGCTCGTTGAGCCGTTCGTCGTCGGCGGGGAACTGCTCCAACGCCTCCCGCATCGCCGTGGCGGCGGTGTCGGCGTCACCGACCGCGAGCAGCACTTCGCCGTAGGCCAGCCAGCACGGCTTGGCCTCCGGCTTGAGTTCGACGGCGCGGCGCAGATGGTCCACGGCCCCGGCCTGATCGCCCTGCTGAAACAGCAGAATGCCGTAGTTGTAGTGGACCTCGCCGCTCTCCGGCTGGGCTTCCAGCACGGCGTCGTACGACCGCGCCGCCTCGTCCAGCCGCCCCTCGCCGTGCGCGCGAACGGCTTCCTGCCAGTGATCGCCCCCACCCTGATCGCTCATCCCGGCCCTCATTGCCTGTTGCACGCGGAGCCTATCAAACCGGTGACGTGGCGCACCAATCGATCGGCGGTCACCGGGCGCGGCCGTCGAGGAAGGCGCGGTAGGCGTCGGCCAGGCCTGCTTCCAGGCCGATGGCGGGCCGCCAGCCGAGCGCCGAGAGGCGCGAGACATCCAGGCACTTGCGGGGCATGCCGTCGGGCATCGTCGTGTCGAAGCGCAACTCGCCCGTGAAGCCCACGACCGTCGCGATCGTCCGCGCCAACTCGGCGATGGAAATGTCGCTGCCGCTGCCGACGTTGATGGGGTGCTCGCCGTCGGCGTGCTTGAGAATCGTGACGAGCGCGTCGGCACAGTCGTCCACGTGCAACACCTCGCGCCGCGGCTCGCCCGAGCCCCAGACCGTCACCGCGTTCGCACCCTCCGCTTTTGCCCGGTGCATGCGCTGGATGAGCGCCGGAATCACGTGGCTGTCGCCGTCGTGGTAGCTGTCACCGGGGCCGTAGAGGTTGGTGGGAATGGCGGTGAAGAAGTCGCGGCCGTGCTCGCGCCGGCAGGTTTCCGCCAGCTTCCAGCCGGCCAGCTTGGCCACCGCGTAGCCGTCGTTCGTGGGCTCCGGTGCTCCCGTCATCAGCGCGTCTTCAGTGAGCGGCTGCGCCGCCGTTCGCGGGTACATGCACGACGACCCCAGGAACAGCAGCCGCTCCACACCGTGCGCCCACGCCGCCTCGATCACGGTCGTGGCGATGGCGAGGTTGTCGAGCAGGAAGGTTGCCGGCTGGCGCTGATTGGCGGCGATGCCACCCACGGTGGCGGCGGCGAGGATCACGGTGTCGGGGCGTTCGCGGGCGAACCACGCGTCCACATCGGCGTGCCGGCGCAGGTCGACGCGCTCGCGCGGAACCGTGAGAACCTCGCACGGCTCGCGGTCCAGCCGCCGCATAACGGCGCACCCAACCATGCCCCGGTGGCCGGCGACGAAGACGCGCTTGCCGTCCAGGGAATAGGGGGCGGCCGTCATGCGGGCACGGCACCCCGCGCGGGTGCGGCCCGGACGGCGGCGAGGTCGGCCCGGACCATGTCCGCCACCAGCCCATCCAGGCCGGTGCGCGGCGTCCACCCAAGCTCGCGCCGGGCCTTGCCGGCGTCGCCGCGCATCGCGTTGGTTTCCCGCGGGCGGAACAGAGCCGGATCGACGCCCACGAGCACACGGCCGCTGCGCGGCTCGACGCCCACCTCGTCAGCGCCGCCGCCCTCCCAGTGCAGACTCAGCCCCGCGGCGTCGAAAGCGCGATCGACGAAGCTGCGTACGCTGTGCGCCTCGCCCGTGGCGAGCACGTAGTCCGACGGCGCGGGCTGCTGCAGCATGCGCCACATGCCCTCGACGACATCGCGCGCGTGCGCCCAGTCGCGCGCCGCGTCCAGGTTGCCCAGCCGCAGGACCTCCAGGCTTCCGGCGGCGATGCGGGCGGCGGCGCGCGTCACCTTGCGGGTGACGAAGCTGTCGCCACGCAACGGGCTCTCGTGGTTGAAGGCGATGCCGTTGCTGACGTGGAGGCCGTGCGCCTCGCGGTAGGTCACGCTCATCCAGTAGGCGCACACCTTGGCCGCTGCGTAGGGGCTGCAGGGCCGGAACGGCGTCGTCTCGTCCTGTGGCGGCGGGGAAGCACCGAACAGCTCGCTCGTCGAGGCCTGATAGATGCTGCAGCCCTCGCCCAGGCCGAGCGCGCGCACCGCTTCCAGGAGACGCACCACGCCCAGCGCGTCGGTATCGGCCGTGGCCTCGGGGGCGTCGAAGCTGACGCCGACGTGGCTCTGCGCCGCGAGGTTGTAGACTTCCACCGGCCGCGCCGCCGCCAGCACCCGCATGAGCGAGGCGCTGTCGGTCATGTCGCCGTGATGCAGGACGAAGCGTTCCTCGTGGCCGGGCGGGCCATCCAGGTGCCGCAGGAGATGCTCCGCCGGGCCGGCCGAGGTGCGCCGCACGAAGGCATGCACCGCATACCCCTTCGCCAGCAGCAGCTCGGCCAGGTACGCACCGTCCTGGCCACTGGCGCCCGTGATCAGCGCACGCGTTCGTTTGCTGCCCGCCGGCATGCGTATCGCCCCGACCCACACCTGCTACGAGCCTACACGCGCTCGTATGCACGCTCAAAGTCTTTTCCGGATCTCTCCAACCACATCGCCGCGTGTTCACGCACCCGACCCCCATCGACTTCACAGAATTTCTCCGCGAACAGTCGATAAAATATGTGTAATCGACACCACGATCGGATAAAACGGATGGACTCAGGTCATGTCCCACTTTCGCATGATCCATCCCGATTGTTGCTGCACAGCGTGCTGCATGGGTTTATAATTGATGGTACATTTTCAAAAGGAACAATCCGATGACGTTCACGGGTCTCGACACATTCGACACGACCATCCAGGAAACCAACGTCTGGCTCAAACACCTCATGGCCGGGCTCGAGACTGAGGACAGGCGCGAGGCCTACCATGCCCTGCGCGCCACCTTTCACGTCCTGCGCGACCGCCTGCCCGCCGAAAACGCCGTCCACTTCGCGCAGCAACTGCCCATGCTGTTGCGCGGCCTCTTCTTCGAGAACTGGCACATCGCCGCGACACCGACGACGGAACGCCACATCGCCGAGTTCACCGAGCGCATAGGCGCCGAGTTGCCGCCCACAAGCGGCTTGAACACCGAACAGGCGGTGCGCGCCAGCTTCGCCGCGATGTGGGAACGAATGGACGCCGGGGAGGTCCGCAAGACGATCCGGACCCTCCCGTCGGAGTTACGCGAGCTGTGGCCGCACGAGGCGCGCCAGCTCTGATCGGCAGCGGTCGCCCGCCTTTTCGACCAATGGTTCACCGCCCGGAGTCAGGCATGCCAGACGAAAACCCGCCAGTGGAACTGAGTTTCCAGCACATCGAGCCGTCGGAGTCGGTCCGGGAAGTCGTGCTGGAAAAGGCCGACAAGCTCCAGCGCTTCGCCGACCACGTCCTGGGGGTCCGCGTCGCGATCGATGCGCCGCACCGCCAGCACCGCAAGGGCACGATGTACGACGTCCGCATCGACGTCTCGATCCCGGGCGACAACATCATGATCACCCACCAGGGCCCCAAGGACCACGCCCACGAGGACATCTACACCGCCATCAACGACGCCTTCGACGCCGCGTACCGGCGCCTGGAAGAACACACCCGCCGGGTGCGCGGGGACGTGAAGGCCCACGAAGAACCGCTCACCGGCAGCATTCGGCGCCTGTTCGATCACTACGGCTTCATCGACACCAGCGACGGGCGCGAAATCTACTTCCATCGCAACAGTGTGGCGGAGGGCGCGTTCGAGGATCTCGCAAGCGGTGACCGGGTCCGCCTCGTGGTGGCGCACGGCGAGAGCCCCCACGGCCCGCAGGCGAGCACGGTGGTCCCGATCGACAGCCGGGAAACCGGCGCCTAGCCGATCACGGGCCAGCCACGAGCCGCAGACGCTCGCGGCGGCGAAAACGGTTGAGCAAGAGGAGCGCCACCGCGGCCAGGCCCGCGCCGAGCCCGAGCCAGATCCCGGCCGGGCCCAGGCCGATCGGGAACGTCAGCACCCACGCGAACCCGATTCCCACGCCCCAGTAGCCCGTCAGCGCGATGGCGAAGGGCACGCGCACGTCGGACAGCCCGCGCAGCACGTTCTGGCCCACGACCTGGACGCCGTCGACGAGCTGAAACCCGGCCGCGATCAGCAAAAGCGATCGCGCCACGGCCACCACATCCGCGTTGGCGGGATCGGCCGGGTTGCGGAACAGGCCGATCAGCAGGTCCGGGGCGGTCAGCAGCAGGGCGGAGGCCGCCGCCATCACCGCGCCAGCCAGGACGAACGCCGTCCACCCGGCGCGGCGCACGCCCGCGGGGTCGCGGGCACCTTGGGCCAGCCCGACACGCACAGTGGCCGCCAACCCGATTCCCAGGGGCACCATGAAGGTCGTGGACGCGACCTTGATCGCGATCCCGTGGGCGGCGAGCGGGATATCCCCGAGTGTGCCCATCATCAGCGTGGCGGCGGTGAAGACCCCGACCTCGCATACCATCGTAAGCGCGATCGGCAGCCCCAGCCGGGCAATCGCGGCGAAGCGCGCCCAGTCCGGCGCGCTCAGGCGGTCGAGCACGCGATAGGCACGCAGCCGCGGCGTCCACAGCACCGCCGCCAGCAGGCCGGCGGCCATCGCCGTGTTGACCACGGCCGAGGCGAGGCCCGCTCCCATCACGCCGAGCGCCGGCACGCCGAGCGCGCCGAAGATGAGAACGCGGTTGAGCGCCACGTTCAGCCCCACGCCGGCCCACATCACCGCCAGCGCGAGTCCGGGCCGCGACAGCGCGGCGACGAAGGAGCGCAGGGCCATGAACGCGGCTGCTCCCGGCAGGCCCCAGCGGGCGGCGGCAATGTAATCGCCGGCCGCATCGGCCGTGGCCGCGTCCTGGCCGAACGCATCCAGCATCGCGGGCGCGAAGCTCAGCACGGCGATCAGCGGCAGGGTTACCGCACCGGCCATCCACAGCCCCTGACACACCGTGCGGCGCACGCCGTCGGGCTCGCGGCCACCTTCGGCCTGGGCGGCGAGCGGCTGCACCGCCTGCACCACCCCGATCGCGAACAGCAGGAAGAACTGGAAGACGTCGGAGGCCAGCGTGCCCGCGGCCAGCGCGGCGGTGTTCAGGCGGGCAAGCATCAGCACGTCGATCGTGAGGATCGCGATCTCGCCGAGCTGCGTCGCCACGATGGGCCCGGCCAGCGCGGCCGTGGCGCGCAGCTCGCAAAGCCACGGATTGCGGGCGCATCTTGTTGGGGCGGCGGGTCGCGGAATCGACACGGCTCCGGGGTCCATCCGACGGATGTTGCGGCGCGCGAAGTATCACAGGTGAATGGCCCGGGTCGCCCCGGCCACGGCCGCGGAATACCCCGCCGCACGTCACACGATCATGATCCCGCCAGCCCACAGGCCGGTTTGCGCTCCCGTCGCGCGCGCGGCAAGCTGATCCAAACACCAAACGACAGGGAGGACCGGAAACGATGAACCGCCATCTGAAAACCCTCGGCGCCATTGCCCTGGCGGCCGGGATGGTCCCGGCGGCCGCGGCGCAGGCCCAGGACGATCCCATCGAACTCGGCGCCATCTACATCCTTTCCGGCGCCGCCTCCACCTACGGCGAGTTCGCGCAGGACGGCGCCGATCTCGCCGTCGAGCGGATCAACGACAACGGCGGCGTGCTCGGCCGCGAGCTGGAGATCACCTACGAGGACAGCCAGATCGAGGCGGACTCCGCCATCTCAGCCATGCGCAAGCTGGTCTACCAGGACGGCGTGGACCTGCTGATGGGCCTGGACTCCAGCGGCGTCGCCACGGGCGTCGTGCCCGTGGTGCCGGAGGTGCAAACGCCCTTCGTCATCACCCACGCGGCCACGCCCGACGTGACCGGCAAGCTGTGCAACGCGTGGACCTACCGGGTCAGCGTGAACATCAACCAGAACCTCCGCGGTGCCGCGATCCGGGCCGCTGAAACCGGCGCGCGGACCTGGACCACCGTGGGCCCGGACTACGCCTTCGGGCACCAGAGCTGGGAGTTCTTCCAGCAGTACCTGAGCGAGGAGAACGCGGACGCCGAGTTCTCCGACCAGCCCTCCTTCCCGGCCTTCGGCACGGAGGACTTCACGCCCTTCATCAACACCGTGATGGACCAGGACCCGGACGGCGTCTTCGTCTCGCTGTGGGGCGGCGATCTGGTGAACTTCGTCCGCCAGGCGCACGATCTGGGCTTCTTCGAGCAGGACTTCGAGGTCGTGCTGTCGCTGGGCGCCGCCACCGAGGTGCTCGACGCGCTGGGCGAGCAGATGCCGCCGGGTGTCCACGTGGGCACACGCTACTGGTTCGACGCGCCCGACAACGCCGAGAACGATGCCTTCGTGGAAGCGTTCAAACAGCGCTACGGCAAGATGCCGAGCTACAACGCCCAGAACGCCTACGCCGCCGTGCACGCCTACAAGGCCGCGATCGAGAAGGCCGGCTCGGTGGACAAGGCGGCCGTGCGCGACGCGCTGTCCGGCCTGAGCTTCGACGCCCCGATCGGTGAGATCCATCTGCGCGACGGCGACCACCAGGGCGTCGTCGGTCCCGTCTACGGCACGGTCGCCGACGAGATGGCCGGGGGCATCCGCACGCTGGAGAACGTGCGCGCCTTCGACGGCGAGACCGTCACGCCGGCCGTGGCCGACACGGGCTGCAAGCTCGGCGGCTGATGCGCCATCCCTCCAACCGCCGGGCGGTCCCGCCGCCCGGCGGCGCCCCCTCCCCGTGACCCCGGACAGGCGGGCCGAGCCGTGGAGACCTTCGTCGCCGCCCTGCTGAACAGCCTCGACCTGGGCATCCTGCTCTTCGTCATCGCGGTCGGGCTGAACATCATCTTCGGCGTCCT
>Ga0207714_1001995_pt1 | contig 12739 bp, 13 predicted proteins | sample PonA232FremontCA_2_FD_187270 | JGI IMG/M metagenome (GOLD analysis project Ga0207714, IMG submission 187270) | Marine sediment microbial community from Fremont, CA, USA - Pond A23 Sediment 2 (SPAdes) | ecosystem: Environmental > Aquatic > Marine > Unclassified | place: USA: Fremont, California... | reverse complement strand
GATCTGACGGGGATGGGGATCGAATTTTCCGAAGTTTCGAAGGAAGCAGAAAAGCGGGGCATCGATTCTGTGAGAGTTGCGTTCGACTCGCTGTCCCCGGTTCTGATGTACGTCGATCTCGAGCGACTCTTCAGATTCCTCCACGTCTTCACACAACAGATTCAGTCGAAGGGGTGGTTGGGCTTGTTCGCGATCGATCCGGACTCCCACGACGCCCAAGCGATCAATACGATAAACCAGCTTTTCGACGGGGTCATTCAAATCCGACTTCCGGATGAGGGTGGTCGGGAGATCCGTACTCGAGGGTTCGGTCAGTCCCCCTCCGAGTGGGTTACCTTCGAGTGACGGCCGTAAAACTCCGCAAGGGCGGTTACGAGTGGTGATCGGTCCGAGTGATAATTGAGATGGCTCGCACACTCACAGTCAGTCGCTCCGATACCAGTTATTAGGTCTCCAGGCAGGCGAGAGACCACTTGGCACTCCACGTCCGCTGTGGTCATCCAAACGTCGTCCCACGAGCTTGTGGAGTCCCCGAGCAGGTAATCGATATGCCAGTGCCGCGTCGAGTTCTCTCCCTCATAGACACGACGATGTCGTTCGACACGGGACAGGCCGCCCGGGCCAAACGCGCTACCAGTATACGCGTACCATCCTTCATCGAGGCAACGTTGTCCAGCAGCTCCAAACGAGATTTGAGATGGTTGGTCGAGTTCGAGAAGAATTGTGTAACTTCCAGTCTCCATTACTCCCCAGAACTGCCCTGAAGGGCATAAACCGCCTGTTCCGGCTATGGCCCAATTCGGGCAGACAAGCGATTTCTAACGAACCAGTACCCAGTACCGGCGACAACTATCGTTCCGACTAGCGTGACTGCACTGACGACAGTCGGACTCCCAATCGCGAGCTTCGCGACCAGATTTGACAGGTTCTCCGGCAACAGGAAGGTGGCGCCAAACAATCCCAGTGAAAGGAGCGAGAAGGAAAGCTGGGCCTCCCGGCGCTTTTCGATCGTGAGTGCAAGGGCTGCCCCCAAGACGACGAGAAGCCCCGTCAGGCCGGTCACGAGGGCTAATATTGCCCCGGGATGAACGATTTTCGTCCCATCGAGAGCGAGCAAGAAAAGCCAAGTACCCGCCTGTGCTGGAGCGATAGCGACCATCGTGAGGGATTTGCCGTCGATAATATCGGGGACGGACAACGGAGCCACTCTCAGCAGTTCGAAGGTCCCCCGTTCGAGTTCCTCGGCGATCGAATCGCTTGCAATAGATCCGCTGATAAAGGCCGGCAGGAAGACGAGTACCGGTATCAAAACGGTGTACGTGAACCCGAAATAGGGGCTCGAATCGGACTGCTCTGGGACAGTTAGTGGCGTCCGTTCCAGTCGGTGTGTAAGCGCGGCTCGCTTTTCCCGTTCGATCTCTGATAGCGCGGATTTGAGTTGTGTAACGATGAGCGTGGTTCGAAAGTCCCCGTCCGGGGCGACCGCATCGGCGTGTATTCGTCCATCATCACTCGCTTTGGTGTGGATCACGGCATCGACACGGCGGTCGGCAAACGCGGTCATCGCCGCCCCTCGGTCGTCGAAAACAACCGGTTCCATCGCGTCACCGGTTTCGACGATTCGCTGTAATTCCTCGCTTGCTTCCCCACTGATGCCGATGGTGATGTCGTAACTGCCAGCCGTGGATCCCGGATCCGAGAGTGAAACCAATCCGACGACGAGAAACGAGGAGAAGGCCGCGATGAATAGCTGGATGACAATCGCCAGGATGATCGTTTTCTCCGATCGAAGGGACGCGAGTTCCCGCACGGCAAGCCGCAATCGTCTATCCAAGGCTACTCACCACCACGAGATTGTACGCGAGGTGTATCAGGGCAGCAAAGATTAATCCGATAAAGTAACGATTCCTGGACTCTCTCGCCCCGAGGGCGGAGATGGCTGCTGTAACGGAGTGGAGCAGCAACGGGGCAAATAACAGTCCGATCGTGCTGAGACCGAGAATGTCCGGGCCAAATGCCGCCCGTCCAATATCGAGGTTCGGAAGGCCGACCAGTTGCGTGATTCCGAGGATCTTTTCGGCGAGGAAAAAGCCAACGCCGGAACTGATTCCCAGAACAATGGCGTTCGATCGGTCAGTCTTGAATCGGCCTCGTCTGTACCCTGCATAGATATGGAGACTCTTTGCCACCTCTTCGACGATGGCTAGGACTGCCAGCAACAAGGGTATCGAAAGTGAAACGGGGAGAACAAACAACGCTGCGACCGCCATGAGTTCCGCAACTAGCACGAACGGGATGAAAAGGGCCGTCCACAGACCGACACGGAATCGACTTCTCAGTGGCGCTGCTAGGGCGTCCAAGGCTTTGGCAGGCAGTGGACGGCGGGTAAATAGGTCCTCTTCTCGATAGAGCCCTGCACCAAGGGCTAACAGAACACCAGCCGACAGTGTTGCAGGGAGCGTTCCGAGGACAAAAGTTCCCACACCCACGCTGGCACCCTGAAGGTCATTGACTACGATAGTCAATGGTGATATCGCTGCGATGGGATGGACTTCGGCGAAGACGGCCGGGAGGAAGGCATAGCCCGTCAGGACGACGCTGATCGTTACGGTACTGAAAGTCAACTCCTTGTACGAACGGGACAGCATCCCCGCCACGAACGTAGCAGCGATGAACAGGGCTGCTATGGGGGCAATAGCGACGATCGAACGAACTGACCCACCGAGGACAAAGGCAATACCAGCTGTAATCCCAAGTGAACCCACGAAATAGGGCAGGGCCTTTCCAATGATGATATCGCCACGAGATACTGGGGCGACCAACAAGGGTTCCCCGCGCCGATTGATCCGTTCTGCAATGACGCTACTACCATACGCCTGTATCACGAAGTTAAAGGGCAAGAGGAAGGCAAAGGCCAAAAGCAACGACTCGAGGGGGAACGGGGGCGTAATGCCGGAGGGCGTCCCGGCCTGACCGGAGCCAAACAGACCGCTCAGCGGCCCGTCATCGGTGTTTCTTCCCGAATACCCACCCGATACAGTCGTTGCTCCGGGTGTATCAGTTTCCTTACTGTCCCCTGCAGTTTCAGTCCCTGAGATGGATTCCTGCGAGGAGGTCCTGCTACTATCAGTGGCCCCATCGGTCGGTGTGGGCGTCTGTTGATCTCCACTGGGACTGGTTTTAGTGGTCTGAAGCGCCGCAGTATCGGTTGTCGTCCCTAACTCCGAACCAGAATCGTCGGTTTCACCGTCAGCGGACTGCTGACCTGTGTCACCGGTGTAATCAACCAGGTTGGTTTGTTCGGCGTAGCTGAGAGTTACAGTGACCGGAAATGCAGCGGCTTGGTCTGTTTCCCGTGCCATCAATCGATCGTTGTACGCGACGATGGACTCTCTGAGAACGCCAGCCGCCGCCTGGCTTTTCTCGGTTTCGGTAACGACGACTCGTGACTGAGTAACCAGCACGTCGATAGTTCCTTCTTCGAGCGACGAGGTCCGTGGATCGACTGCCTGGAGGCGTCGGTCTTGGCTGACTACGTCATGGTAGGGGTGTGAATCGGAGACACCAACGCGGTAGAGATCGGCTCCAGGCGTCGGATTAACGGCTACAAGAGCCGGAGCCAGCGCAGCCAGTAAGAGGACAATTGCTAAAAGAATAACCGCGGTCTTACGGTCAACTGATCCGAAACTGCGAGCGGTTTCCCAGCGAGCAATACGAAGGGTCCGCTTCGCTTTCATTCAATCAGGGCCTCCCGTAATTTCGAGAAACACGTCTTCGAGGGTCGACTCTCGCGTCCGGATGTCGAGAACGGTCCCGCCAGCGCTGCGTGTTTGCTCCTGAACAGTCTCGACACCCTCCATTGTTCCAACGGTCGTAACGAAGCGATCCCCGTCTTGCTCAGCCCCGTCGACCTTGCTGTCAGTGTAGACCCTGTACTCGATGTCGCCAAACGTTTCTCGAATGTCTTCGAGGGAACCGATTGCGGCCAGTTCGCCGTCCCGCATGATTCCAACTCGGTCACAAACACTTTCGACGTGATAGAGGTCATGCGCGCTAAATATGACCGTCTTGCCCTCGTTGGCAAGTTCCCGCGTGAACTCGACGACCGTGGTCGTCGTAAGTGGATCCAGCCCACTGGCCGGTTCGTCGTAGATCAGGACTGCTGGGTCGTTGACCAGAGACCGAGCGATCGCCACTTTTCGTTTCATCCCTTTCGAAAAGTCCCCAACCTGACGGTCCCTGACATCGAGATCGAGTCGATCGAGCGTTCGCTCGATCCGTTCGTTCGCTCGATCAGTGGGAACGTCATAGAGGTCGGCGAAAAAGCGGAGATAGGACCGAGGAGTCATGTCTTCGTAAAGCGGGGACTCCTCCGGGAGGAATCCGAGCCGCTTTCGCATCGCTGTATCACCAGGCTTCCGACCGTCGACCTCAATAGCGCCGGCGGTTGGTTCGATTAACCCCGCGATCGCTTTCAGGGTCGAAGTCTTTCCAGCGCCATTCGGACCGACGAGACCGAAAACGTCCCCGGAATCGACGCTAAAACTCACGTCCCGAACAGCTGAAACGTCCCCGTACTGTTTTTTGAGCCCCTGGACGTCGATCACAACCGAACGTGGGTTGGCCTCGTAATGAGGTTTTGGCTATCCCTCAGATCTGATAGGCGGATTCGGACAGCGAAACGTACCCATCGCCGCCAAATTTGTACTTCTGATATCGGTACGAGAGGAAGAGCTTGAGAGCCGGGAAGCCGGCCGATACAGCAGACCGAAGGTTTGGAACCGCACCGTCCTGGGATTGGAGCATAATGCGACCGATTTTGAAAACCCGATCCCAATCCCCTGGCTCGTACTCTCTCACCATCTCGGCGAGAGTGACGTTTCGCCGCACCTCAGTACCGATGGCCGCTTTCCATCTGTCGTTGTACTCCTCCATGCGGCCTTCGGCGGCCAGGGATCCTGCAATTTTCCCTGTTCGTAATGCGACGTGGTCCCCGCCTTCGTGAAACGCGGATGTCGCTCCCATGGCGCCCCCGACGACGGCGATGTCGAGTTCGGTTGGGGACTCGATTGGGCGGGTCGAAGAAATTGGATAGGTTTCGGTTCCGCTGTCCTTTCCGTAACCCTCGAGCCGCGGCATGTCCGATTCGACGTCGTAATCGTTGCCGTAGAGCCGTTCGATGAATCTGTGGAGGAACTCTCTCGGGGAGGGCATCGACGTGTCCTCGGGTTCGATCAGCTCATAGGCCTGGGGATTGCTCACGTCGTCCAATGAGAGGCCGATCGGCATCGTCAGCCCAATTCGGGCGACCTGGTCGCTATTCGGGAAAATCCAGGGATAGGCCGTATGTCCCGGGATCCACCCCCACCAGAATTTGATACGATCCGGTTCGAAGATCTCTTCTGGCAATTTCCGGTATTCCTGATAGGCGATATGATTTGCTTTCGGCGGGGCGAGGACGTCTGAGGCGGCCTCGTCCTCCGGAAGATATCGGTCGAGGACACGCATCGTCAGTTGACGTTGTGGCCCATCAGCGAGAACCAGCGCCTCGGCCCCTATTTCTGACCCATCCGCGAGGGTGACTGTATGTTTCGGAGATTCCGAAGGATTGGTTGCAACGTCTTTGACTCCCGTCCCGACCCGGTACTCTACGCCTGCATTTTCGGCGGTTTCACGGTGCCAGTCGTCGAACTTCGCTCGGTCAAAAGTGAACCCGAAATGGGGATACGAAGCGTCAATACCCGTGTTCGTCAGGGTTACGTACTCAGAGGGGCCGACGAACTCCGCACCCGAGAGTTCTTGATGGATGACATCCTCCGGCCATTCGGTCGGATCTTCGTCTGCAATTTCAGCCCAGAAATCCAGGAAGCCAGCCGCGTCCGTCGAATCGGGGCCCAGACGGTCTCGATCCGCCCGTGGAACGCCTTTTTCGATTACTACTGCCGTCGCCCCTCGTTCCGCCGCGGCTTTGCCGGCGGCAGTGCCGGCCGGTCCGCCTCCGACGACGACCACGTCGACTCGGTTCATAGAGGGCAATGGAGGAGGGTAAGTAAGAATCTTCCCGACCGACCGGGGACAGCATCCCTAAGTGGTCCCCCACCGAAGCCCGGGGCATGAACGTCGGTTCGGCTATGAATTTACCACCTTTGCTCCAGGGAGCTGGCTCTTTGGAGTTTCAGATCGGGCTGAGTGTTGTAATTCTGTTTGTGGCGATAATTCTCCTGAAATGGGTGGTGCCGACCGTGGTTCGATCTGGAATTCGCCTTGTGCTCTCGGTGCTCGCGCGGTTTGGATTGGGCGGTACCTTGGACGCCTTAACGACCAAACAGACAGGCTGGGGTCTGGGAAGTGCCATCGTTGGTCTCCTGCGGCTTTCCACGATTGGACTCGCGATTGTTTTCCTGTTCGGTGTCTGGGGATACATGGACCTGATAAATTCGGCTCTCGTGGAACTTTCAATCCCGCTTACCGCGATTGTCAAGGCTTTCATGACAGTACTGCTCTTGGTTGGGGCGTATTCCGGGATGGGCTTGCTTCACCGTTGGGTAACCGAAGTAACGGCCCAATCCGACCAAATTTCGCCCCATCAAGAGGAAATCTGGCTGCGTGTACTGCAGATCGTGTTCCTCATTGCGGCAGCCATCGTCGCGCTCTCCCTTTGGGGTATCGACCTTGGAGGGCTCCTGGTTGGAGCCGGATTTATCGGCATCGTGGCCGGTCTGGCAGCCCAGCAAACGCTTGGGGCTCTCATCGCCGGTTTCGTTCTCATGTTGTCACGACCCTTCGAAATCGGCGACTGGGTCAAAATCGGGGATGACGAGGGAATAATTACTGAAATCACGATTGTCAATACTCGCATGGAGAACTTCGACGGGGAAGTCATCGCCTTGCCGAACGACGTGGTCGGCAATTCAACGATCGTGAATAGAAGTGCGAAGGGCAGACTTCGGTTGCGGGCCGAGGTTGGAATCGATTACGACTCTGATCCAGCGGTGGCCCAGACGATTGCCGCGGAGGCCCTCAAGGAGGTCGAACGTATACTCACAGTCCCGAAACCCCGTGTCGTTCTGGATCGGTTCGGCGATTCGGCAATCGTCCTCGAACTCCGCTTTTGGATCGACAAACCAAGCGCCCGACGCCGTGCCTTGGCGACCAGTAGCGCTGTCAAAGCTGTCCACGACGCCTTCGATGAAGAAGGGATCAAAATCCCGTTCCCGCAGCGAGAACTCACAGGTCGTGAAGAGACTGGAGGATTCCGGATGGCTGAACAAACCGCTGACGAGGAATAGTATCGGACGGCACCGATTGACATAAACGGTTTACATCAGCCCACCCAAGGGTAGGTATGAACTACGGGCGTATGCTGTACCAACTCGCCCGAGTATACGTTTGGGTACTCGTTCTTCTCGCGATTGGAACCGTCGGACAGATAGCGGTCCCGCGGATTGCACCGACGGCGACGGTGGCTGGTTTATGGTTTGCAGTCGCCGGATTTGGATCCCTCGTCATGCTGACGGCCGTAATGATGTACCTACTCAATTAAACCAAAAATCGCCCAAGCCACCCGGATAGAAAGAGGATCGACCGACGAAAAGCAGCCGAAATTAGGTGTCGGACTGAGCTGTGCTATTGGTGTTTGAGGTTTGACGCTCTGATGGACTTCCCTGAGCGGATCCCATGCCTGGATTCCCGTTGTTACCATCACCAGGGTTACTCGGGCCTTGATTAGGCCCCATACTGGAATTGTCAGCCGGTCCCATTGATCGGTTCTCGGAAGGACCCATCGGTTGTCCGCCCGGACCTCGAGTCGTTGTATTAGCCGCTGAATTCTGTCCTGTCTGGCCGGGTGGCCCCATGTGGCCATTTGGCCCAGCATGCTCGGGCGGTCCCCTAACGCCTGCAGGGTGGCCATGTTTTGGTCCTGCAATATCTCGGGCAATCGCAGCAACTTCAGGTCCCGTCAGGTTGCCCGCTGCCGCGTGGAGTCGGGCGAATCGAGTTTCGTTGAAATTGTGTTTCGCTTTCACGTGCGCTGGGAGGCCAGCACCGGCCGACGCGGTCTGGTTGATCTTGCGTTCGAGGCTGTTGATTCGGGCCGAGACCGTCGTGACCTGTGCCTGATAGGCGCTTTCACCGATGGTGTCGTTCTCGCGGGCGGCTTCGAGCTGATCCAACTTCGATTCCAACGCCTGGAGCCGTTGTTCGATCTTTGCCGTTTCGTTCTCGATCAACGACGCTCTTGACTCGTTCGTCCGACTTTTGTTCAGAGCGTAACTGAACGCCCGTTCTTCCACTTCACTCTCCAATTCTGCTCCTTGGACGCCGACGACGCCTGAAAGTCGAGCTCCGGGAGCCACTGCTTCGCTGTGATTGGTTTCGTTACGTACCGTCTGATTGTCCGCCGTCGTCGTTCCTGTTTGCTCCACGGCGTCACCTGGCTGGACTGGTTCTGCAGACGGGGCCGCAGCCATCTGTGCAGCGGTTGCACCCGTCCCAGCGAGGACCACAACCAAGATGACCCCGAGCGCCAGGGCAGCCGATCGAATGTTTCTCATCGAGTGTCTCTATAGGCTACTTCCCCATATACTAGGTAATTCCTTGGGCCCATTTGGGCCGAATTAAGCGTACTTTAGTTGAATTCGTCGTCTACGTCGGGGAGTTTGACGACGTTTTCCCGACCGATCCGGAACTTCTCGATACTGTCCTCAGATTCCATATCTGAAAGCACCTGACTCGTTTTCGCTTCGGTCCAACCCAGTGCGTCGACGATTTCCTGCTGTTTCGCTCGTCCCCCTTCGGACTCGAGGTACTCTTTGACCCGTTCCTCGTTACTGAGAAGTTCCGGCGGTGGACTGGACTCGTCTGGTTCGTCTGAACTGGTTGCTTCCCGCTCTGTAGACGCTACTGTCGAACTGTCGGTCTGCTGACGGCGATACCAGGCCGCTGCCACTGCGGCGAGAACGAGGGCGATCACCAAGAGAATCCAGGGTGGATCCCCTCCTTCTGTCGGAGGTGTTGTCGTTGGTTCTGGTTCGGTTGCTGCCGATTCCGAGACGAGTGTCACAGACGGTTGGTCATTCGTGAACTCACGTGGTCCGTCCCAAGCGACTTGCGTGTCAGTCGATTCGGACGGTTCGGGGGAGACTGAATCGACGGCGTACCCATCGTTCCACGAGATTTGAAACCGGGTGTCACTGTCGATAAAGAGTCCTTCGAGTGCATCTCCGACCGCTATCCCAGTTTCGGTACTCTTGGCGAAATTCGTCCAGGTAGCCGAATAGGTTACCAACCCGTATTCCTTGCCAAGTGTCGCGGTGTTAGTTGTGACGTCAAAGTTTCTGACGGCCATTGGTCGGCCCGTCGAGGTTTCAGCCGCGTCGACGGTCGCATTCAACCGATCCGCAAAACGAGTCAGGTAGGCTGATTCATTCGCCGCTATGTCCGCGACCAAATCCTCGAACGCTTGGGTGTCATTGTCATCAGCTAATCGGATGGCATATTGGATTTCGAAGGTCGCGGTTCCGTTTTCAGAGACGTTGGCGTCGATGATAACCTGATCCGATTCGAGGTCCCCCACTTGTCGAGAATCGGCTCCGAGGCTCGGACCAGCTGTGGCCGGTGTCACACCCGCTGCAATCAACAGCAGCGCCAGTCCAATACTCAGACCCGTCGCCCGCTTCATACTTGCCCGGTGGTCTCCAGGGTTGAAATAGTATCGCTCCGGTCTTTGCCTGCCGGAAACCGCTCCACTACACTAATGGGTATCCAAAAACCATACCGTGACGATGAAAGTCGTCGCCGTCGCTGGTTACAAAAATTCGGGCAAGACTTCGTTGGTCGAATCCCTCTTGAAAGCGTTCCCCGACGACAGCCACGTCGCTACGGTCAAATCACTTCACCACGACATCGAATTCGACACGCCAGGGACGGATACCCATCGACATCGATCCGCCGGCGCGAAGACCGTAATTGGCGTCACTCCTTCCGAGACGGCTGAATTCAGGATGCAGGGGAAGGAAGATGGGGTAACTGTGACGGATCAGCTCGAACTGTTAGCAGAGCGCGCTGTTGATTGGGTCATCGTCGAAGGGTTCAAAACTGCCACCATTCCGACGATTGTTGTCGGCGACATCGAACAATCCAAAGTAAGTGGCCCGATCCTCTTTCGCGTGTCCGATGGCACCCAAATAGAGGGAAAAACTGTTTTAGAACGGATCGAGTCTGTCGAGGACTGGAATGGGTCCAGCCGCGAGTGACCGGATATAGGGGCGGTTGTGAATACTTCACAGTCTTCGAAAAACTGTTCACGGTAGTAATTCGTTCAACTGGGCTTTACTGCTGGAATCCGCCGATTCCTACGCCCTCATAATCTGGCAGCCGACACAACCCTTTTGTTCTGGTGCACCAAACCCACACTATCAATGTCTGAATCGATGAGCGAGTACCTCTCACAGGACATGCAGTGTGAGGGCCTTCTGGAGTGTATGCATGGGCTCAAGGAACTCGACAAGGAGGTCTTCCTCGTGCTGACAGAGGCCGAAGATCCGTTGACCGTCGACGACATCGCAGCAGCCGTCGACCGGGAACGGTCGACTGCCTATCGGTCCGTCCAACGCCTCTTGCAGTCTGGATTCATCCAGAAAGAGCAGGTGAACTACGATCAAGGCGGATACTATCACGTTTACCGTCCCACTGATCCGGATCGAATTGCGGATGACATGCAGCGACTGCTCAACGATTGGTACGCGAAGATGGGCCAACTCATTACGGAGTTTCGTGAACAGTACGAAGCAACTGCCGAACAATCGGAGTAACTCCCGCAATATTTTGTAACCGGGACGTTGAAGGACTTGTATGGCAGCGCCGCCTCCGCAGTCGGACAGAGATACAGCGGCGATCACCTTTGGCATCGCAGCCATGGACGAAGTGCTAGAAGATCACGACGTCGGGTTCCCAGTCACGACTGCGGAACTCAAAGGCACAGTCGGTGATCGGGCGGTTCCATACGATCCCCGGGGCAACACCGTCGAACTTCGGGTCGTACTCGAACAGACGAGCCAAGACCACTTCGAAACCCGTCGTGAGTTGCTCAATGCCCTCCATCCAATCTTCGAGGAGAAGCGTCGTGGCGGGGGCTTCGGCGAGTGGCTTCAGAGCTTACTACCGTTTTAAATCGAATCGTTCCATGACGTCGTTCAGGGCTTCTAAGAAGCCGTCGGCGTAGGATGCGCTGGTCACAATATCCGCAGCTGCTTTCGCCTCGTCGGTCGCATTTCCCATCGCGTAGGCGGTCCCGACGGTGTCAAACAGGGCCACGTCATTCGGTGAGTCCCCGAAGGCGATGGCCTGCTCCGGATCGATATCGAGTGAATTCGCCAGGGTTTCGAACGCCAACCCTTTGCTCACAGACGGCGATTTGACGTGATAGGCAAACTCCGAATCCACCACTTCGAGTCCGTGCGTGGCCGCGATCTCCTCTAAGGGTTCCAGGGGCTGAGAACGGTCGACGACGATCTCGGTTTCTCGCCATCGATTTGCGAGGTCCGGATCCCCAAAGCCGATATCGTAGCCAGCGTCCCTATACTCTGCTGCTACCCTATCGGCAGCGGCGCGGTCACCGATAATTTCGAGCGTCGATTCGGAGACTGCGACACCGCCGTTCTCGGCTACGACAAGCGTGTCCAGTCCGATGAACTGTGAGAGAGCGACTGGGTACGGCATCGCTTTTCCGGTCGCGATGATAACCGGCCCTGGCCACGAGCCGAGCGCGTCGATGATTCGTGGATCGACGGACCAATCGGGGCGGGTCAACGTTCCGTCAATGTCGACGGCGAGTGCTGGGGCCATAGGTGAGATATTCCTCTGACACATTTGACGGGTTCGCTTTCCAAAAACCTCAGGAGGATTTCAGCCGGACAACAGCTGTGAGTGTTCTATTCACTGGCACCGAAATACCCTGTGAGTCCGCGCGTTCAACAATGGCCCCATTGAGCGCTCCTACTTCGGTCTTGTTCCCAGCTTTGACGTCCCGCAGCATCGATGAGTAGTTGTGAGCTGTATCCTGCGCTACTGATAGAGCGGTATCTACGGCATCGTCGATTTCGTATCCTTCGGCCACAGCTACCCTTTGGGCCTCCTTTATTGTCTGTTCGAGCAATGTACGACCCGGTTCGTTCACTAATGCCCCATTTTGGACGCCGGTCAGAGCGGTAATCGGGTTGATTCCGACGTTGACGAGCACTTTCTCCCAAATCGCGTGCCTAATCGAGGGGTCGATCTGAGTGGGGAATCCGCCGTTTTGGAACGACGCCTGTATCTCCGCGAGTTTCGTTTCGTTATCGGCCCATGGCCGACCGATCCGGGTCGTCCCGTAACTTTCGATTCGAACGACCCCTGGACGAGGAAGGGTGGCGCCCATCGTCGTCGTTCCTCCGATAACACTTGCAGGATCGATTCGTTCGCGAATGGCTTCGATATTTCCAAGGCCATTTTGAACGGTCAACACGTCCAAGTTACTGACGAAAGGCTCGATATCCGTTAGTGCGGTTTCCGTGTCGTAACTTTTCACTGCTAAAACGACGAGGTCCGACCCAGCGACCGCTTCGTGATCGGTCGTGACGGTGACCGTTCTTTCCAGGCGCATCCCGTCTGGTGTCCTCACGGAAAGTGGCTCGTTCCGAAGCCGTTTGACATGGGCCGTATCGTGGCCAACAAGAGTCACTTGATTGGCGGGAGTTAG
>Ga0207714_1001994_pt1 | contig 12743 bp, 10 predicted proteins | sample PonA232FremontCA_2_FD_187270 | JGI IMG/M metagenome (GOLD analysis project Ga0207714, IMG submission 187270) | Marine sediment microbial community from Fremont, CA, USA - Pond A23 Sediment 2 (SPAdes) | ecosystem: Environmental > Aquatic > Marine > Unclassified | place: USA: Fremont, California... | reverse complement strand
CCTCGAGGTCCTGCCGCCGGACGTCAACCGCAGCGATAAGCCGTTCCGCGCCGTGGACGAGCGGACCATCGTCTACGGCCTCGGCGCTATCAAGGGGGTGGGCGAGTCCGCCCTGGATGCCGTGCTCGGCGCCCGCGAGGCCGGCGACGCCTTCACGGACCTGTTCGACCTCTGCCGCCGGGTCGACACCGGCCGGGCCAACCGCCGTGTGCTGGAGGCGCTGTGCCGTTCCGGCAGCCTGGACGGCCTCGTCCCCAACCGCGCCTCCGGCATGGCGCAGATCCCGGCGGCCTTGGCCGCCGCGGAGCAGGTCACGCGGGATCGGGCGGCGGGCCAGACCGATCTATTCGGCGGGCTCGATCAGGGGGCCGCGGCCCCGGCTGGCGACGAGGCGGAGCCCGTGCAGGCGGTGCCGGAGTGGCCGGACGAGGAGCGCCTCGCCGGGGAGAAGGAGACCCTGGGGCTGTTCCTCACCGGCCACCCCATCGATCGCTACGAGGCGGAGCTGCCGTACTTGGCCACCGATCGGCTGGAGCGCCTGGCCGGCGGCGCCGGGGTCAACGGCGGGGACACCGGCGGCGGTCGCGGCGGCCGGATTGTCACGGCGGCTGGGCTGGTGATCGCCCTGCGGGTGCGTAACACCGCTAGCGGCGGCCGCCTGGCGACCTTGACCCTAGACGACCGGACCGGGCGTATCGAGGCGGTGCTCTTCCCCGAGGCCTTCTCCCGCTACCGCGACGTGGTAGTCAAGGATGCCCTGGTCGTGATCCGCGGCAGCCTGGACTACGACGATTTCAGCGGCGGCTACCGCATCGCCGCCGAGGAGGTGCTGGATATCGCGCGGGCCCGGGAGCGCGCCGCTGGCCGGGTGGTGATCCCGGTCACGGCGGAGCGGGCGGCCAACGGCCTCGTGCCGAGGCTGCGCGAGGCCCTGAGCAGCTACGCGGGGGGTAGCCCCGTCCACGTCGACTACCGCCACCCGAAGGGACGGGGCCGCGTGGTGCTCGGGCGCAGCTGGACGGTCGCCCCTAGTGACGAGCTGATCCGCCACCTGGAGGGCATGGCGGACGGGCCGGTGGCCGTGGAGTATCCGCGCTGACGGGGCGGCGCGCAGGGCGCTAGCCGCGGGCCTGGATGGCGGCCAGGTCCTCGAGGCCCAGCGGGGCGCCGTCGCCGCGGTCGTCGAGGTGCTCGATCACAGCGGCGGCGCCGGTGAAGTCCTCGTGCCGGGTCCAAGGGCTGGAGGTGACCAGGGCCGGGATACCGGCGGCGCGGGCAGCCGCCAGCCCGTTGGCGGAGTCCTCCACGGCCAGGCAGTCATGGGCCTCTAGCCCGAGCCGGCGCAGGGCCTCCTCGTAGGCGTCCGGGGCGGGCTTCTTGGCGGCGGCGTCCTCGGCGCAGATCAGCGCCTCGAAGGCCTCCCGGGTCGCGGCAGGGAGGACGCCGTCGAAGAGGGCCTCCACGTTGGCCCGGGCGCTGGTGGTGACCACGGCCAGGCGGATGCCGGCCCGCCGGGCCTCGTCGATGATCCGCTCCACGCCTGGCCGCGGCGCTATGCAGCCGGTGCGCAGGCGCTCGGCGTAGTGGCGGTTCTTGGTCTCGTGGAGCTGCCGGGCCAGCTCGTCGAGGCCGGTGTCCGTGGCCGGCGGCGCCTCCGCGAGGGCGTGGCGTAGCCGCTCCCGGCCGCCAGGGACTGCGGCGAGCAGCCGCCGGTAGGTGGCCTCGTCCCAGTGGTGGGGGAGGCCGTGGTCCCGGAAGGCGGCGTTGAACGCCGGGCGGTGCCCCTGGCCCTCCGTATCTGCCAGGGTGCCGTCGACGTCGAGGAGCAGGGCTTGCAGGGCCATGGGCGCTACCATGTCCGTGAGCGTTCCAAAGGTTATCATTGTAGGGTGCTAGCCCCGGCAGGGGAACGGGCTTGAGGCCGCCTCCGCCGAGGCGCCGTACCATCCGACAGGGGAGCAGCGCATGGCAGAGGGCCGTCCGAGATACGAGCCGGAGCTCCGCCGGCGGCTCGTGGCGCTCGTTGAGGCGGGGCACAGCGCAGCGGAGCTGGCGAGGCACTACGAGCCGTCGGCGAAGACCATCCGGCGCTGGTACTGGGAGGACCGCGAGGAGCGCCAGGAGCGCAGCAAGCGCTCCGCGGCAGGGGGCCGGCGGCCGGCGGCCGGCGGCACCCCCGCTCGCCGGCCGCGCGGCGTTGACGGCCGTACGTCCAGCCGGGGCAAGCGCTTCCGCAGCGGGCGGCCGCTCGTCCTGGAGGCCCCCGCACCGGCCACGCGCCCGGCGCCTGCGCCGGGCTCGGCGCCCGGGGCGGTGGCCGCCGAGCCCGCGTCGCCGGGGGCGGTGCCCGTCGCTGCAGGCCCGGGACCTGAGGCCGATCCCGAGCCGGAGGGGCGGGTCGAGGACACCGAGGCGGATCGGCCCGATCCCGGGGCCTCGGACCCTGGGCCAGGGGGCCGCGGGCCGGGTAACGGGGGTGGCGGAGCCGAGGGGCCGCTGCCAGGTCCCGAGGATCCGCTGGAGCGCGGCCTGGCGCTCGCCGAGGAGGCTGATGCCGTCTACGACGAGGAGGGTCCGGAGCCGGCTGTGCCCCTCTATGAGGAGGCCCTGGATTGCCTGGATGAGGCCCTGGCCGCCGGCGAGGGCGGCGACGACGCCCGTCGTGAGTGGGGGATCACCCTGGAGCGCTACGGCGACGCCCTCTTCGAGCTGGCGGGGGCGGCCGAGGCGCTGCCGTGCTACGAGGCGTGGTGCCAGCTCGCCGACGCCCTCGCCGAGGAGCACCGCAGCCCGCAGGCCATGCGCGACTGGAGCGTCGCCCTGGGGCGCTACGGCCAGGTGGTGCTGGTAGAGGACGGCCCCGAGGCGGCCTTGCCCTACTACCAGCAGGTCGTGGAGCTGCGCGAGGTCATCGCCCACGAGCGCCAGAGCGACGACGCCTACCGGGACTGGGCGCTGGCCCTGGAGCGCTGTGGCGCCGTGCAGGAGGCCGTGGAGGGGCTCGAGGAGTGCGTCGGGGTCTACCGCTACGCCCTGGAGCTGCGCGAGGCCCTGGCCGAGCGGCACGGTACCCCGGAGGCGCGCCGGGCCGTGGGCACCGCCCAGGAGCGCCTGGCCATGGCCGTGCTCGCCGCCGAGGGGGCCGAGGCGGCGCTGCCCTTCTTCGAGCGGCTGGCGGAGACGTTCACCGAGCTCGCCGAGGAGCTCGGTACCGAGGAGCTCGAGGCCGAGCGTCGGCAAGCGGACACTATGCTCGGCAAGGTCCAGATGGCGGCCCTGGACCATGACTGAGCGCAGCGTCGACAGCGACCTGGTGATCGTCGGCGGCGGCGGCGCCGGGCTGCGCGCCGCCATCGCGGCTGCCGAGGCCGACCCTGGGCTGCGCATCGCGCTGCTGTCCAAGGTGGTGCCCATGCGCAGCCACACCGTGGCCGCTGAGGGCGGTGCCGCCGGCGTGGCGCGAGCGGACGACAGCCTTGCCGGGCACTTCACCGATACCGTCGCCGGCGGCGACTGGCTCTGCGACCAGGACGTGGTCGAGCGCTTCGTCGCCGCCTGCCCCGAGGAGATGGTCCGGCTCGAGCAGTGGGGCTGCCCCTGGAGCCGCCAGGCGGACGGCCGTCCCCAGGTCCGCTTCTTCGGCGGCATGACCACGCAGCGGAGCTGGTACGCTGCCGACAAGACGGGCTTCCACCTGCTCCACACCCTGTTCCAGACCACCCTGCGCTACCCCGGCATCGAGCGCTACGATGAGTACTACTGCGCCGATCTGCTGGTCGACGACGGCGAGGCGTGCGGGGTGCTCGCCCTGGAGATCGCCAGCGGCGAGCCGGTGCGCTTCAGCGCGCCGGCGGTGATCCTGGCGACGGGCGGTGCCGGCCGGGCCTACGGCCAGAATACCAACGCCGGCATCGTCACCGGCGAGGGCATGGCCATGGCCTACGCCCACGGCGTGCCGCTGAGGGATATGGAGTTCGTGCAGTGGCACCCCACGACGCTGCCCGGCAGCGGGATCCTGATCACCGAGGGGTGCCGGGGCGAGGGCGGGGTCCTGACCAACCGGGAGGGCCGGCGCTACCTGCAGGACTACGGCCTCGGCCCGCCCGAGCCGTGGCCGCGGCCCAAGGCCATGGAGCTCGGCCCGCGGGACTGGCTCTCCCAGGCCTTCTGGCGCGAGGACCAGGCCGGGCGCACAGTGCCGACTGCGCAGGGTGCGGCGGTGCAGCTCGACCTGCGCCAGCTCGGCGAGGCGCGGATCCTGGAGCGCCTGCCGCTGATCACTGATGTCGCCCGGCGCTTTGCCGGGGTCGACCCCTTGCACGCCCCCATACCGGTCCGCCCGGCGGTGCACTACACCATGGGGGGCATCCCCACCGACGCCGAGGGTGCGGCGCCGCTGGCCGGGCTCTTCGCCGCCGGGGAGTGCGCCAGCACCGGCATCCACGGCGCCAACCGCCTGGGCTCCAACTCCCTGGCTGAGCTGCTCGTCTTCGGGCGGGCCGCCGGGGAGGCCGCTGCGCGGCGCGCGCGGGAGGCAGGCCGCAGGCGCCACGCCCGGGCCGCAGCGCAGCTGGCCGAGGCGGCGGCGCGGCCGGCGCTGGCGATGCTGCGCAACGAGCGCGGCGAGCGTGTCGCGGCGCTGCGCGATGCGCTGCACGCCACGATGGAGCGGCACGTGGGCATCTTCCGCAACCAGGCCGGGCTGGAGCAGGCCTGCGCGGACCTGGCCGAGCTGCGCGAGCGCTACCGGCGCGGCGTGCGCCTGGATGATCGCAGCCGGATCTACAATACCGAGTGGCTGAGCGCCCTGGAGCTGGGCCACACCCTCCAGGTGGCCGAGGCCATGGCCTGCTCCGCGCGCGCCCGGCTGGAGTCGCGGGGGGCGCACAGGCGCGATGACGCCTACAGCGAGCGGGACGACGAGCGCTGCCTGGTGCACACCCTGGCGCACGCCCGGGGCGAGGCGGCGCCAGCGCTCGAGCACGCGCCCGTGACCATTACGCGCGCCGCCCCGCAGCGGCGGGCCTACGGCGCTGCAGCCGAGGCGGCGGGTGGCGAGGGGGCGTGATGGCTGGGGAGCGGACGATTACCCTGGAGGTGCAGCGCTTCCACCCGGAGGCGGATGAGGCGCCGTACCTGCAGCCGTACACCATCCCCTTCAGCGAGGGGACCTCGGTGCTCGAGGGGCTGCAGCACATCAAGGATCGCCTGGACGGGAGCCTGACCTTCCGCTGGTCCTGCCGCATGGCCGTGTGCGGCAGCTGCGGCTGCATGATCGACGGCGAGCCGGCCCTCGCCTGCCGCGCCTTCCTCCGCGACTACGCGCCGGGGCCGGTGCGGGTGGCGCCCCTGGATCACCTGCCCATCCGGCGTGACCTGGTGGTGGACCAGAGCGACTTCCTCGCCAAGCTCGAGCGCGCTCGCACCTACCTGATCCCGGCCGATGAGCGTACGCCGGCGGACGGAGCCTATCGCCAGACGCCGGAGGAGATGGCGGACTACTACGACTACGCCCAGTGCATCAACTGCCTGCTCTGCTATGCGGCCTGCCCGCAGTACGGCTGGGACCAGGCGTTTACCGGGCCCGCCGTGCTGGCGCTCGTCCAGCGCTACGACCTGGACAGCCGGGATGCCGGCAAGGACGCCCGCCGGGCGGTGGTCAACGCCGATACGGGGGTCTGGGGGTGCACACTGGTCGGCTACTGCTCGGAGGTCTGCCCCAAGGGGGTCGATCCGGCGCGGGCGATCAATCAGCGCAAGCCGGCCAGCGTCGCGGACTACCTCCTGGGCTGGCTGCGCCCTAGTGGCGGGGAGGGGACGCCGTGAGCCGGCCCCGGACCTACCGCCCCGGCATGCGCGGGTGGTGGCAGCGCCACCCCGCCTACCGGCGCTACCTGCTGCGCGAGGGCACGAGCCTTTTCCTCGGGGGCTACGCCCTGTGGCTCGTCGCCGGCCTGCTCTGCCTGGCCGCCGGTGAGGCGGCCTACGGGCAGTGGCGGGCGCTGCAGGGCACCCCCTGGCTGTTCGGCCTCCACCTGGCAGCGCTGATGGCAGCGTGCTACCACGCCGTGACCTGGCTGCGGCTGCTGCCGCTGACGGTGCCGGTGATCCGCCTCGGCGGCCGCCGACCCTCCGACCGGGCCTTGATCCGCGGGAGCTGGGGCGTCTCGGTGGCACTCTCGGCCGCGCTGTGGCTCTACCTGGGCGGGGGGTGGCCATGAGGCGCTCCCACGAGCCGCTGCTGTGGCTGCTCTTCGGGGCCGGGGGGCTGCTGGCGGCGTGGCTCGGACCGGCGCTGATCCTGTTCACGGGCATCCTCGTGCCCATCGCTGCGGAGCGGGGCGTGACGCTGCTCGGCTACGAGGCGGCTCGGGGGCTGCTACAGGGCCCAGCCGGGCTGGCCGCCGTGGCTGTGGTCACGCTGCTGCTCTTCCACGCCGCCCACCGGATCCACCACACGCTGCACGACCTGGGCCTGCCCGCCGGACGCCGCACGCGGCTGGGCTGCTACGGCGCCGCGGTAGCCGGCGGCGCGCTGGCGGCGGCCGCCGTGCTCGCCCTCTAGCGGCCAGGGGCGGTCCACGGGCAGCCTGGTCACGGGAGCGGCTGCCGTGGCCAGCCCCGGGCCTGCGGAGGGGGAGGGCGTCTAGGGCGTTCCCCGGGGATCAGGGATCACGGCTGGGGGGCGACGATCCGGTTCTCCAGGGTGCCGAGGGACTCGATCTCGCAGGCCACCGTATCCCCGGTGCTCAGGTACTCCGGCGGCGTACGGGCGAAGCCCACGCCGGCGGGTGTGCCCGTGGCGATGATATCGCCGGGGACCAGGGTCATGACGCGCGACAGGGTCTCTATGATCTGCGGGATGCTGAAGACCATCTCCGCGGTACGCGACTGCTGCTTGACGGTACCGTTGACGCGGCAGGAGAGGGCCAGGTCGTGGGGATCGGCGACCGCGTCGGCGGTGGTGATCCAGGGCCCCATGGGGCAGGTGCCGTCCACCGACTTGCCGAGGAAGAACTGCTTGTGGCGGAACTGCAGGTCCCGCGCCGAGAGGTCGTTGATGACGGTGTAGCCGAGGACGTGCTCGTACGCCTGGGCGGCGCTGATGTGCCGTCCGCCGCGGCCGATGACCACGCCGAGCTCCACCTCCCAGTCGAGCTGCTCGGTGACCGCCGGGTCGAGGACGACGTCGGCGTAGGGGCCGGCCACGCTGGTGGCGGCCTTGGTGAAGACTACCGGCGCCTCGGGCAGGGCCAGCTCGCTGCCCTTGGTCTGCTGCGACTCGCGGGCGTGATCGGCGTAGTTCAACCCCAGGCACATGACGTTGCGCGGCGGCCGGGGCAAGGGGGCCAGGAAGGTCAGCGCCTCGGCCTCGACGCGGGGCCAGTCGCGGCCCGGCTCGGGGAGGCTGCCGGCGCTGAGGTGGGCGCCGAGGTCGCCGGCCGCGGGCGATACGGCCCAGCGCTCGCCCTGCTCGTGGACAGCGATGCGCGGGCTCCCCTGATAGGTAGCGGTGGCGATGCGCATGGTAGCCGATCCTCGCTCGGGTGCCGTGGATGCGTATCAGCGTACTATGATCGCCCAAAGGGAGGGTGAGCGTCGATGCGCCGATCTGCTGGGCGCAGGGAGGTGTGCCGGCGGGCGGCGAGGGCGATACCTTATCGCGGCCACGGGCGGACGCGGAGGCGGCGCCGGCGGCTTGCCGGCGTCGGCTCGGCTGAGATCCCCTCGGCGAGCCGCATCTGGTAGGGTGCACGAGCTGCGGCTGCCGTCCGCGCGAACGCCTGCGATTCCTGGAGGCAATAGGGTGTCCATGACCAAGAACTTTCTCGATTTCGAGCAGCCCATCGCCGAGCTCGAGGCGAAGATCGAGGAGCTGCGCAATGTCGGCCAGGATTCCGAGGTCAACATCAACGAGGAGATCCAGCGCCTCGAGGCCAAGAGCCGCTCGTTGACGGAGAAGATCTTCTCCTCGCTGAGCGCCTGGCAGGTCGTGCAGCTGGCCCGGCATCCGGCGCGCCCCTACTTCTACGACTACATCGAGCGGGTGTTCACCGATTTCCAGGAGCTGCACGGCGACCGGGCCTTCGCCGACGATGAGGCCATCGTCGGTGGCCTGGCGCGGCTCGATGGCCACCCCGTCATGGTGCTCGGGCAGCAGAAGGGCCGGGACACCAAGGAGAAGGTCCGCCGCAACTTCGGCATGCCCCGGCCGGAGGGCTATCGCAAGGCCCTGCGCCTGATGCGCATGGCGGAGCGCTTCGGCCTGCCCGTGTTCACCCTCATCGATACGCCGGGCGCCTACCCCGGTGTCGGCGCCGAGGAGCGCGGCCAGAGCGAGGCCATCGCCCGCAACCTCGCCGAGATGGCGCAGCTGCGGGTGCCGGTGATCTGTACCGTGGTCGGGGAGGGCGGCTCCGGCGGGGCGCTGGCCATCAGCGTCGGCAATCGGTTGCTGATGCTTCGCTACGCGGTCTACTCGGTGATCTCGCCGGAGGGCTGCGCCTCCATCCTCTGGAAGAGCTCCGACCGCGCCGCTGAGGCCGCCGAGGCCATGCAGATGGCCGCCGAGCGGCTCCACGACCTGGGATTGGTCGATCGCATCATCCCCGAGCCCCTTGGCGGCGCCCACCGGGACTACGATGCCATGGCCGAGAGCCTGCGCCAGGCCCTGCTCGAGGAGTGGCAGCGCCTCGCCGGCATGGACCCCGAGGCGCTGGTGGCGGATCGCCACCGGCGCCTGTCGCAGATCGGTCAGCTGCAGGGGTAGGAGGTGCTGGACGCGGGCGCCGTGGCGGACCGGCTCCTCGCCCTGGCGCCCCGGGCCGCCGGCTACACGGTCGCCCTCAGCGGCGGCCGGGACTCCGTGGCGCTGCTCCACGCCCTGGCGGCGGCCCGGCGGCTGCCCGCGCCGTTGACCGCCCTGCACATCGATCACGGCCTGCATCCCGAGGCCGCGCGCTGGGCGGAGCACTGCCATCGGCTCTGCGCGGATCTCGGCGTGCCGCTGGCGTATCGCCGCGTGGCCGTCCACGACACCGCCGGCGAGGGGCTGGAGGGGGCCGCCCGCAGCGCCCGCTACCGCGCCTTCAGCGAGCACCTGGCACCGGGCTGCTGCCTCGTCCTCGCCCACCACGCCGAGGATCAGGCCGAGACCCTGCTGCTGCGGGCCCTGCGCGGCGGCGGGCTGCACGGCCTGAGCGCCATGCCGCCGGTTCGCCCGCTGGGGCGGGGGCGCCTGGCGCGTCCCCTGCTGGCCGTCTCCCGCGCCTCGCTCACGGCCTACGCCCAGGCGCACGCCCTGGCGTGGGTGGAGGACCCGGCCAACCGCGACCAGCGCCACGACCGGGTGTACCTGCGCCGCCGCGTCCTGCCTGCGCTGACCCATCGCTGGCCCGGGGCAGCCTCGGAGATGGCCGCAGGCGCCGCCGCCCTGCAGGCCGACCGGGCGCTGCTCGCCGAGTACCTGGATGCCGACCTGGCGGCGAGCCGCGCCGGGGACGGCCGGCCTGCCGTGGCGTATCTCCGGGGGCTCTCGGAGCGCCGGCGGCACGCCGTCGTGCGCCGCTGGCTGGAGGTCTCCGGCTGCCGGCCACCGCCGCGCCGCCAGCTGGAGGCCGGCGTGCAGGCGCTGCTCGAGGCGGGGACCGACCGTAACCCGGAGCTCACCTGGGCCGATGGCTGCATCCGGCGCTACCGGGGGCACCTGCACCTGCTACCGTCGGCGGCCCCGGAGCCCGAGGGGCCGCCGGGCCGCTGGGTATGGTACGGCGGCCAGGCGCTGGCCCTGCCCACCGGCACCCTCATGGCCGACTGGTCCCCGGGGCCCGGGGTAACGCCAGGGCTGGCTGCGTCAGGGCTGGCGGTATGCTTCCGCGCCGGCCTGGAGACCGCTGCTGCGCGCCGCCGCGCCCAGCGCCTCTTCCAAGGGATCGGGGTACCGCCGTGGCTGCGGGGGGCACGCCCGCTGCTCTGCCACGGCGAGCGGCCGGTGGCCGTGGCCGGCTACGGAGCGGCGCGGCGCGTGCAGGCCTCGCCCGGGCTGCGGGTGCGCTGGGCGCCGTCTCAGTCGTCCTCGAGCTGATCCGCCAGGGGCAGCCGCAGGGCGTGCTGGTCGGTGGGCTCGTAGAGGCCCGTCTCGGCCTCGTGGCCTGCCCCGAAGGCGACGTAGCTGTGCCGGCCGTAGCGGCCGAGCCGCTGCAGGGCCTGGCGCGCCTGGCCGGCGGATTCCGCCGCCAGGGCGATCAGCGGCTGCCCGCCGCCGGTGGTGCTCGCCCACGCCACCGGCGAGCTGTCTACGGGGCGGATGCGCTGCATGCTGCAGGCGCGTACTGCCTCCAGGGTGCGTGCCACGGACTGCCGGGGGCCGACGATCAGCAGGGGGCGCTCCCGGTCCGCCTCCCCCGGCTCCACGCGCCCGGCTAGGGCCTGCCGCGCCGGACCGGCGAGACCGTCCCACTCGGAGACCAGGGTGACCGACTCGGCGAGCAGGGTGTCGCGCAGGATGGCGACGCCCTCGCCCGGGACCAGCTCGCGGTAGACGTGGTGATCCGGGTCCGCCGAGAGGTAGCGGGGGGGCGCCTCGCTCGTCAGCACGACGCGGGCGGTCTCGCCGGGCGCCAGGTCGATCGTCCGGCGCGCGGCGGTGCCCGCGTCGGTGGTCAGCGTCACGGGCACCTGGACCGGGTAGCCGGCCGCGTCCCAGCTCAGCTCCGCGGTCACCCGGTAGCCGCCTCCTTGAGGCTCGGTAACGCTCAGGGTGCGCTCATCGAAGGCCAGCCGCGGGAGCTCCGTCTCGGTGAGGAACCAGTCGAGCAGGGTCCGGATCCGCTCCGGGTCCTGCCCCTGGGCCTCGGCGGCCTCGGTGAAGGCCGCCGCCCAATCCGCCCAGGTGGCATCGCGGTGGCGGTGCGCCTGGTAGAAGCGGCGCACGGCGCGCTCGAAGCCGCTGTCGCCGAGCGCCCGGCGCAGGGTGTGGAGGAGGAAGGCGCCGCGCTTGTAGCCGACGATCTCGTCGGCGGTGCCGGCATTGCCGCGAAAGGCCTCGAGGGGGTAGTCGGCCGAGTCGGGCAGGGCCGCCTCGCTGCGCAGCCAGTCGCCGCGCATGCGCCGGGCCTCCTCGGCAGCCCGGCGCGCGGCCTGGTGGTACTCGGCCATGTAGTGGGCGAAGGCCTCGCTCCAGTCGCCCTGTTCCGGGTCGGTGTAGACGCCGCGCCCCCACCAGTTGTGGACCACCTCGTGGGCTAGGGATGTGCCGGGGATGAAGGGCAGGGCCAGGACCCGCTCGCCCAGGGCCGTGAAGCCGGCGAACCCCAGTCCGACCGGGAAGGGTACGGCAGCCACCGTGTAGGTATCGTGGGGCGGCTCGCCGATCCACTCGCTGTACGTATCCAGGTAGGTGGCGGTGCGCTGGAGGTAGGTCTCGTGCTCCCCGGCGAGGGCTTCCGGGAAGAGGGTGTAGACCATGCCGTGGCCCGCCTCCCGGACGCGCCGCTGCCAGTCGCCGGCGAGCAGGGTGATCCCGTGGGTCGGCGCCTCGTGGGCGAAGGCCACGCGCCGCTCGCCCGCCTCGACGCGGTCCTGGCGGCGGCTGCCGCTGGCCACGGCCTGGAGCCGCTCGGGCAGGGCCACGGTGAGCTCGTAGCCGATCCGCCGCTGGGCCGGGCGCGGATACCAGCCGCTCCTAGCGCTCAGCCAGGCGCCCTGGGCGTCGATGTAGGAGCGAGCCCCGTCGCGGGGGGCGCCGGACCAGCGAAGGGTGGCCTCGCCTGGGGCCGCCGGCCGCAAGATGATCCCGCGGCTGCCGAGCCGCTCCACCTCGCCGCTGTCGATCTCCGCGCCGGTCAGCTCGAAGCCCGGGCCGAGGGTGAGCGGTAGCGGCTCCGTGCCGGGGAGCGCCAGGCGCATCTCGCCCTGGAGGCGGCCGCGCTCCGGGGCGATCTGGGCGGTGATATCGGCCTGCGGGTGGCCGCCCGCGGCCGCGGGCGGCGCTACGAGGACGCTCCCGAGGAGCAGGAGGGCAGCGGTCATGGACCCGTGTACGGTGCGCATAGATCCAGCCTAGCGGAGCGGGCCGCCTGCGTCTGCCCGGCGGCGGCTCGAGGGGGTGGCGAGCGCCTACCGCTGCGCCGGCTGCCGGCGGCGGCGCCTGCGCCCGGCCCGCGTTGTGGCTATACCCCCCTTCTGGTAAGGTCTCGCCATCCTATTCTTTGCACCCTTCCCCTGGCTCTGTCCATGACACGATATCTGTTCTTTACCGGCGGTGTTGTCTCTTCCCTGGGCAAGGGGATATCGGCCGCCTCCCTCGGCGCGATCCTCCAGGCCCGAGGGCTGTCCGTCACGATGATCAAGCTGGATCCGTACATCAACGTCGACCCGGGTACCATGAGCCCGTTCCAGCACGGCGAGGTGTACGTCACCGATGACGGCGCCGAGACCGACCTGGACCTGGGGCACTACGAGCGCTTCGTCCGCGCTCCGATCACCCGCCACAGCAACTACACGACGGGGCGGATCTACGAGAGCGTCATCCGCAAGGAGCGCCGCGGCGACTACCTCGGCGGGACCGTGCAGGTCATCCCCCACGTCACCGATGAGATCAAGCGCTGCATCCAGGAGGGCGCGGAGGACGTGGACATCGCCCTGGTGGAGATCGGCGGCACGGTCGGTGATATCGAGTCGCTGCCCTTCCTCGAGGCGATCCGGCAGATGGGCACCGAGCTGGGCCGCGAGCGGTGCCTGTT
>Ga0207714_1001993_pt1 | contig 12744 bp, 10 predicted proteins | sample PonA232FremontCA_2_FD_187270 | JGI IMG/M metagenome (GOLD analysis project Ga0207714, IMG submission 187270) | Marine sediment microbial community from Fremont, CA, USA - Pond A23 Sediment 2 (SPAdes) | ecosystem: Environmental > Aquatic > Marine > Unclassified | place: USA: Fremont, California... | reverse complement strand
GAATACTTCTTACAACTTTTTCATATACACCAATTATTTTACGTACAATTTTCGGTCCATAAGTCTGACCAAACGCAAGTGGTATACCCACCACAAGTCCTAATAACAAACTGAAAAAGGTTAATCTTATAGTAACAAGAGCTCCCTCCAACAAATTGGGGAGGGAACTCATAATAAGTTCAAAGGTTCCGATAAGGCATACATCCTCTCTATAATATTTTAGTCAAATATTATTCGAAATGTTTAGCTATAATTTCTTGCATCCTGCCTGATTCTCTGATTCTTCTTAGGCCTTCATTTAAGGTTTCTAACAATTCAGTATTACCTTCATCAACTGCTAAGCCATAATTTTCACCAGTAATAATATTACCAACTATCTGTACATCTCTGGTTTCAGAGTATCTTTCTGCTACAGGGCTATCTAAAACTACAGCATCTACATTACCATTTACAAGATCACTTACACAAAGTACAAAGGTATCATACCTTTTAATCTCACCGGTCAAGATACCTTCATCTGCTAAATTCTCTGTGATCCATAGGTCACCAGTGGTACCTGTTTGAACACTTATATCATGGTCTCCGTATAATACACTTATGTTATTATCAGATCCTTCTTGTACAATTATACTTTGATTAGCTGAATAATATGAATTAGTAAAGTCTACAGCATTTTCTCTTTCTTCTGTTATTGTCATACCGGCTGCAACGATATCAATATTACCAGTTTTAAGAGCTGGAATTAAAGAATCAAAAGCTATATCTTCAAAAGTTACTTCAAAACCCATTTCTTCTCCAATAGCTTTCATCAAATCAATATCAAAACCAACAATTTCACCATCTTCTACATACTCAAAAGGTGGGAAACCAGCACTAGTACCTACGGTATAGGACTGTGCTAAACCAACTGCACTAAAAGCAAAAATTAATGAAAAGGTTAAAACGATTATTAAGAGTTTTCTCAATTTAATCTCTCCTCCTTATTTTTCTCTTCTTTGAATATTAAATTGACTCTTGTACATATATATTCAATACTGTATACTATAATTCCTGCTATTTTTTTAAATTTTCAGACATGCGTGAATATTTTCATTTATTTTCTACTAGGAAATCAAAGCCGGTTGGATTTATATAATCAAAAACTCTGGGGGTGAATTTTTCCTCTAACCATTCATCTTCATACTGCTTTTTGATAATTACTGGTATACGATCATGTATATTTATTAATTTTTGAGGAGCCTCTTTGGTTAAAATACAAAAAGATAATTTTTCTTCCCCATCAATCTTAAACGAATCATATATACCAGCTAATGATATTATATTTTCGTCATTTAATTCAATAAAATGTTTAATCTTAGTTTCATCTTTATCTTCCCACTCAAAAAAACCATTGGCAGGAATTATACATCTTCTCCTATGAAAAGATTCTTTAAATAAATTCTTTTTATGTACAGTCTCACTTCTAGCATTTATTACAAGGTTATTGTTATATGAAGGTTTAAAACCCCAATTCATCAGACCTATTTTCTTATTATTTTCTTTATTAAATAAAACAGGAGCTTGATTTGAAGGAAATATTTCCCCTTGATAATCTTTTAGTTCCTCTGGTATAGAGGAGATTCCATACCTACTTTCTAGTTCATCAAGAGCAATATTTAGAAAATATCTACCACACATATTAACACCCCCACCCTTTTATTTATATAAGATAGTTTCAAACCCATATTAATTAAGGGATATCTAAAGACTAAAATACTATTATTTATTTTTTAATTTGGATATATAATATAATAGAATTACAGTGGAAAGTGACAGGCTGCTTTTCTCTCTCCCTCTTTTATTTCCAGTTCAGGAGTAATTTCTTTGCACTTTGACTGGCTGTATTTACAACGGGGATGGAATGAACAGCCAGCAGGTGGATCTATAGGACTTGGAACTTCACCTTTTAAAGTTTTTCTCTTTATCTTTTTATTTTCCTCAGAAAATGAGGGGACTGATTCAATTAATGCTTCTGAATAGGGGTGAATTGGATTATTAAATAACTCTCTAGATTGACCAATTTCTATGATTCTACCTAAATACATAACACCTACATAATCACTTATATAATTAACTACATTTAAGTTATGAGAAATCCATAAATAAGTTAAATCAAATTCATCTCTTAAATCTTTCATTAAGTTTATGATAGAAGCACTAATGGATAAGTCCAAACCAGATGTAGGTTCATCACAAACAATGAATTCAGGATTTAACATCAAAGCCCGTGCCACACCTATTCTTCTTGCCTGTCCACCTGAAAATTCATGCGGAAATTTTAATAAACTTTTTTCACTAAGCCCCACTAGGTCAACAATTTCTTTAATTCTTTTTTCTTCATTTTTTTTACTTACTACCCCGGGGTGAATACGGAAGGGTTCCGCTAAAATTTCCCCTACCAACTTTCTTGGATTCAAGGAAGAACGAAAGTCTTGGGCTATAAAAGCAGCATTTTCTCTGTAATCATTATATTCTTCTTCACTCATTTCATTCAGATCTTTTCCCTTAAAAATTATTTTACCCTCATCTAATTCAATTAAATTTAATATAAGGCGCGCTACGGTAGTCTTACCGCAGCCAGATTCCCCTACCAATGCCATAGTATTGCCTCTTTCAATATTAAACGAGACCTGGTCAACAGCCTGTATAATTTGAGGACCTACTCCAAAAATTTTATGTAAAATGCCAGATTTTTTATAAAAATACTTTTGTAGATCTCTAACTTCAATTATATTCATCATTATCTACCTACTTCCTCATGATAAAAACAAGCTGATTTCCCGTGTTCATTAACTTGAAATAAGTTTGGAATCTCCTTTTTACATTTTTCTTTTGCATACTTACAGCGAGGATGGAAATTACAACCAGAAGGGAGGTCTGAAAGATCTGGTATCTCTCCAGGAATTACAGTTAACTTTTCTTGTTTATTATCACCAGGTAAACACTCAATTAAAGCTTCTGTATAGGGATGTTTGGGGTTATTAAAAATATTATATCTATTATTAATTTCTATAACCCGACCTGCGTAAAAAACTGCAACTCTATCAGCAATCTCTGAAACAACCCCCAAGTCATGAGTTATATATATAATAGATGACTGATACTCCTCAATCAAATCTGCCAACAAACCTAAAATCTGCGCTTCTACAGTTACATCCAGAGCTGTTGTAGGTTCATCTGCAATTAATAGAGTAGGGTTTGTAACAAAAGCCATCGAAAGTAATACTCTTTGTTTCATTCCGCCACTGAATTGGTGGGGATATTCATCTAATCTTTTTTCAGCATCGGCGATTCCCATCTCGGTCATTATTTTAACTGCTTTTTCATCAATGCTTTGATTACCCAAATTATTTTTAGCTCTATACCTAATAATATCTTTTAACTGCCGCCCAACAGTAAAAACAGGATTCAGTGAATTCTGAGGGTTCTGAGGAATATATGTTATCTCTTTGCCACGCATCTCTTTATTAAATTTACCTTCTCTTATTTTACATATATTTTGACCTTTAAAATAGATATTTCCATTTTGGATTTTAGCTTGAGGAGGCAAAAGTCTCATAATAGAAAGTCCCAAAGTAGATTTGCCACTCCCACTTTCTCCAACAATTCCCAATACTTCTCCTTTTTTTAATTGTAAATTCACGCAATCAAGGGCTAGAAAATCTTTTTTTCGTTTTCTATACACTATTTTTAACTTATCGATTTCTAAGATATTATCCAAATTAGCCCTCCTCCTTTTCTGACTTAGGATTAAGAGCATTTCTTAAACTTTCTGCTAGTAAAGAAAAGCCCATCATTGTCAATATTATAGCTAAAGCAGGAGCAATCAGCATCATTGGAGCTTTTTCAATATATTGGTAACCTTCTTGCAGCATAACACCCCAGCTGGTTTTGGGCGGCTGAACACCTAAGCCTAAAAATGATAAACCGGCTTCCCACATTATCATAGACGCTACATCCATACCTGCTAATACTAATACGGATGCAAAAATATTGGGGATAATGTGAAAAGAAATGATTTTATAAGTTGAGGCTCCCATACTCCTAGCTACTGCCACATATTCTTCTTCTTTAACCGATAACGTTTCTGCCCGCACAACTCGACCATATCGAGGCATAATTGTTACACCTAAAATTATAATCAAACTCTGTAAAGATGGTCCAACAATAGCAACTAAGACTAAAATTAATATTATGGGAGGAAAGGCTCTAATTACATCAAAGATAAATATGATAATATTATCAAGAATTCCACCTGAATAGGCAGCAATGGAGCCCAAAATCATTCCTATTATTATCGATATAAACAAACCTCCAAACGCAACATAAAAAGCAGGTCGTGCTGCATAAATCAACCTGCTTAAAGTATCCCGCCCGATACTGTCCGTTCCAGCCGGATGTTCAAGGGAAGGCGCTTCCAGCCTACTCCTAACATCAGTTTTATAAGGATCATGTGGTGCAATATATGGTCCCAATAATGCCATTACAAAAAATAGGGCAATTATAAATCCAGCTAAATAGAACCTATAATCACCAATCATTCTTTCCAATACCCAATTAAATTTTTGCTTGATATAGATATATTTATTCATTATCTTATCTCCTACTTATTCCTTATTCTTGGATCTAAATATGCATAAGATAGATCCGCTATTAAATTAGCTATCACAAATAAAAAGGCAGCTACCAAAACACCACCTCTGACCATAGGTAGGTCTCTTTCAAAAATAGCATCAACCGTTAATCTTCCTAAACCCGGTCTAGTAAAAATTACTTCTACAAATAAGGCTCCTCCTAATAATCTTCCGATTCCTAAACCGACCACAGCTACTATAGGCTTGATCGCCTTTTTAAGAGCATACCTATAATAAATAAAAGATCTCGGAAGACCAAAGGAACGAGAAGTAGTTATATAATCTTCATTAATCGTTTCTAACATAGAACTTCTGGTCAATCTAGCAATATATCCCGTCCAACCTACTGAAAGAGCAATTGCTGGCCCTATCAAATGATGGAGGGAACTTAAAATACCACCTTCCCCGGCTCCCATCACTGGCAAAATATTTAACCGTATAGAAAAAAACAAAAGAATTAAAACAGCAGCCACATACGTGGGAGTGGAAGCACAAACAAATGAGAAGATTCCTAATATACTATCCCAAATCGTATTTTCAAAATTAGCTGCTGTTAATCCAATCGTAATACCAACTAAGACGGCTAAACCCATCCCAGAAAACGTAAGGGCAAGAGTGTATGGTAATACACCCATTACAGCCTGGAAGACGGGGACTTCCCTAAATATTGAAGTCCCCAAATCACCAGATACTATCTGTTTTAAGTAAAGATAAAAACTAACATACCAAGGTTTATCCAGCCCTAATCTTTGGTTTAAATCTTCTACCATCTCAGGTGTAGCGCGAGGCCCTAAAATGATTTCAGCTGGTTCACCTGGTAATAAATAACTTAAACTAAAGAGTAATAATAAAACAGCTATTAAAGTTGGTATTAATAATAATAATCTTTTTACAGTATATATTAACATCTTAAATCTCCTTAGTTATTTGCATTTTTTACTAACCAGGGTAAGATTCCTCCTGAAGGTGTTAAAGTTACATCTAAGTCTTTATTCCAAGTAGGTGTTTTTACACCATGAGTAACCCAAACAGCTATATTGGACTCATGAACAATCTCCTGCATCCTATGATATAATTTAGCTCTTTCTTCTTCATCAACTGTAACCTCTGCTTCTTCCCAAAGTTTATCATATTCTTCGTTAGACCAGTGCATTAGATTCCATTTCCCAACTTGGCTGCTTAAAAACCACTGACTACAGTAACCAGGATCTACAGTGTTACCAAATCTAGAATAAGTAATATGATAATCCCCTGCCTGCCATGCTTCAATTTTTGGTCCGATTTCCATTGCTTGAATATTTAGTGTTATATTAAATTCAGCTAGCTGAGCTTGAATTAAAGTGGCAATCGTTTTCCTTTCATCATTAGCATCGGTTACATATTTTAATGTAAGTCCTTCACCATTAGGATAACCAGCTTCTTCTAACAGATTCAATACCTTAGCTCTTTCAACATCATCCATGTTTTTGTGAGGCATTTTTTTATAACCTAACATATCTGGTAATAACCAGGAATAAGCTAGGTCTGCTTGGTCCGCAAATACACCAATCAAGATCTCCTCAGGATCTATAATATATCTTAAAGCTTCTCTAAGTTTAGGATTATCCATAGGTTCATTTTGAACATTAAATGCGATGAACTGAAAAGCTAAATCGGGAGCAGTTTCAGTTTTAAGATTTTCATTTTGTTTAATTTGATCATAATTTTCTAAGCTTACTTCTCCAAAGTCTATTTCTCCTGATCTTAAAGCAAGTTCTTGCGACATTTGCTCAGTCATAGGTATAAACTCTACTTCTTCCATATATGCATTTTGTCCAAAGTAATCCTCAAATTTTGAAACTACGATATTATTACTTACTTTCCATTCTTCAAATTGATACGGCCCACTACCAACAGGATTACTAGCAAACTCATCTTTCCCCATTTCTTGAACTGCTTGTTTAGAAACAATCAAACCTGCGTTATAGGGTAAAGTGGAAGTAAATAATCTAGCCATTGGTTCACTTAGGATTAATTGTACTGTATAATCATCAATAACTTTCACATCTTCTAATTTAGAGAAAGAATTTGCTTCTGGAGAATTATTATCAGGATCAATAATACGCTCAAAGCTAAATTCCACATCTTCAGCTGTTACTTCTCCATACCCTTTTTGAAATTTAACCCCTTCTTTTAAATGAAATGTGACTTTAGTATTGTCTTCAGAAAATTCCCAGTCTTTAGCCAAATCTGGAACAACTTCATATGTTCCCGGCTTATACTTGACTAAACCAGAAAAAATACTATTCATAATCGGCCATTCAGAAATCGACCTCTGTAAAAACGCCGGATCTAAAGTCTGTGCTTTACCACTTAATGCAACATTTAATTTCTCTGTCTGAGCCCCTACAATACCCACCGATAAAATAAAGATAGAAACTAATAGTAATATAGAGATTGTTAATAGTTTGTTTTTCATTTTTTTATCTCCTTTCAAAAAAGCCTTGGCCAAAGTGGTTTTCTACTACTTTCTGCACATCTTTTCTTTCTCTTTTACTTTTAAGAAAAAGACTTAATGTTTTAATTAAATCTTTACTAATAGAGACAAATTCAGGAAATGTATTTTCTATTTCTTCTAAATCCTTCTTTGTTATAAGGTAATAATTATTTACTTTAGCATATAGATATTGATCTAAATCTAGGGAAAGGAAATTATTGAGAAAGCTTAAGATATATGCCTTAACTTTAAATGGACTGTATAAAATGTTTTGTGCTTTAAGAATATCTTGATAAGAATCGTTAATGAGTTTAAAATCTATATTTTCTTCATGTAATTTAGTTATATTGAGATAATAAATATCTTTAATTAATACATCCAGATTGTCACCAATGTTAAGATAAGCATCAGGTTTTAATTTATAACATTTTTCGTTATAGTAATTCTCCACTAAAATACAATCGAGTTCCATTTCAAATCTTTTATGTTCCTTATTATTTCTAGTTCTACTGTCTATAATATCATGGATTTTTTTATCAAGTACTAGATGAGTAACAAACCCCATAAAATATGCAAGTGTCTTAGGATACTGAACTGAGCCCTCTTTTTCTTTTAATATCTCAAATGCATCTAAAACAAAATCCGCCTGTCTTTTTGAATGGATTATTGCCCCTATTGACGGACCTCTCTTATCTTTTATCCAAGGCCAAAAATCATTGTAAAAAAAGAAATCAGGGCCTTGAGTTCCTAAATTATAATAATTTCTATGCTCTAATATTAAATTACTTAGTCCTCGATCCTCTAATTCATCAACAACCATATCTCCACCAATTATATGGCTCCAGAGATCTGGCATAAAGTTTCACCTCTTTTAAATTGTTATTTTATTTTTTATTTTATTAAATTTCGACTTTCCAATACCATTTATATTCTTTAATTCTGTTTTAGTGGTGAATTTTCCTTTATTAATTCTGTAATTAATTATTCTTTCTGCATAAGCGGGACCAATACCACTAATTTTGGTTAATTCCTCACTATCAGCTTCATTTATATTTATTTTATTATTTTTTTTCTTTGTTTTTGTTTGTGTTATTATATTATCCTTTTTATCAACTAAAATTTTGCTATAAAGCTCTTCATATTCTTTAGCAGCTTTTTCCCAACTGAAATCTTGATTCATTGCTCTTTTGACTAATTTATTCCAAACTTCTTTTTCGTGATAGAAAGAAAGGGCTCTTTTTATTGTATATAGCATATCATGGGCATTGTAATTACTAAAAGAAAATCCATAACCTTTATCCTCATATTCATTATAAGGGATAACAGTATCTTTTAACCCACCTGTTTCTTTAACTATTGGAATTGTACCATATCGCATACTAATTAATTGTCCTAATCCACAGGGTTCAAACCTAGAGGGCATTAAGAACATATCACTACCTGCATATATTTTTTGGGCCAATTCTGCATCATAGGTTATATTAGCGCTTACCTTATCTGGATACCTTGAATTGATATATCTAAAGAAGTCTTCATACCTATTTTGACCTGTTCCCAATATTACAAACTGTAAGTTTTCGACCATCATTTCTTCAAATACTGCGGGGAAAAGATCGATACCTTTTTGCTCTACAAGACGAGAAATAATAGAAATTACTGGAATATCTTTGTTTTGTTCAAGTCCTAGTTCTTTTTGTAATTTCAATTTGTTTTCATACTTATTTTCAATATCATTTTTATCATAATTATGGTAAATACAATCATCTGTGGCAGGATTAAATTCATCATAATCTATACCATTTAATACTCCATGTAAATCATTGTCTCTCATTCTTAAAATATAATCTAAACCTTCTCCATAATATTCTGTCTTAATCTCTTCAGCATATGTTTCACTAACAGTGTTTATTATATCTGAATACATAATTCCCGTTTTCATATAATTTACCATATTATCATGTCTTATATTTCCAGAAGTAAGATGATAGTTTGAAACCCCCAATACATCACTAACAATACGAGGGTCAAATTTACCTTGATAAGCAAGATTGTGAATTGAAAATACTGTTCTGATATCCCTATAAAAATCATATACTTGATAATTATCTTTCAACATTAAACTTAACGGACCAGTTTGCCAATCATTACAGTGTATGATATCAGGTTTAAAGTCTATCTTATTTATCATTTCTAAAACAGCTCTAGAAAAAAAGGCAAACTGCTCTTCTTTATCTGCATTTTCATATAAGGATTCTCTAAAGAAATAATATTTATTATCTATAAAGTAAGTGGGAACGCCCTTATGTTTAAGTTTATTAACTCCTACATACTTGTTTCGCCAAACCATATTCATTCTAAAATCAGTAACATGTTCAAAGTCTTTAACAAAACTATCTGGAATGTTTTTATATTCCGGCATTACAACTCTTACATCATGACCTTTTTTCTTGAGCTCACGTGGTAAAGAGCCCACTACATCAGCCAATCCGCCCGTTTTCATGAATGGTGATACTTCAGGAGAAACGAATAGTATTTTTAGTTTTTTACCCATGCTCTATTTCCTCCTCTATACTTCTCTATTTCTTATTATACAATAAGTTTAATAAACTTTCACATCAGTGTCAAACAAATAATCAGTCGGAAATGAAATTGTATTTTACTCCTATTATAATAATTATTAAAAGGATATTAATTCTCCTTCTTGAAATATATAAAAAAGCACTAGTTTGGGGGAATAATTAATGTCTGACTCATTTATCAGTGATTACGATAGATATCTTTTTAATAAAGGAGAACACTATCAGATATATAAATTTTTAGGCGCTCATCTCAAAAAAGAAAATAATAAAAAGGGAGTAAGATTTTCTGTTTGGGCTCCTTCCGCTCGAAAAGTTTCAGTTGTAGGAGAATTCAACAACTGGAATAAATTTTCAAATACCATGGAAAATATTGGTGATAGTGGGGTCTGGACCACTTTTATACCAGAAGTAAAAGAGGGAGCAATATATAAATATTCAATTACGGGTCCCCATGGAGATACCTTTTTAAAATCAGATCCAGTCGCATTTTTCTCTGAAAAAAGTCCCAAAACCGCTTCCGTTGTAACTTCTTTAGATAAATATAACTGGCAAGATAAAGAATGGATTGAAAATAGGAAAAATAAAAAGCCTCACATAGAACCTATTAACATATATGAAGTACATGCTGGCTCTTGGAAAACAGATAAAAAAGGAGAATCATATAACTATCGGCGTTTAGCCGATGAACTTATTCCATATGTTAAAGATATGGGATTTACACATATTGAATTAATGCCTCTCACAGAATTTCCATTTGGTGGTTCTTGGGGATATCAAACCACCGGCTATTTTTCTCTAACAAGTAGATATGGAAAGCCGGAAGACTTTATGTACTTTGTTGATAAAGCACATCGCCATGGAATAGGAGTATTAATGGATTGGGTTCCCAGCCATTTTTGTAAAGATAAACATGGACTACGCCTTTTTGATGGAACCCCCCTTTATGAAAGTGAAGATCCTAAAACAGCTGAAAACATTCAATGGGACACCTTAAATTTCGATTATACCCAACCTGAAGTCTGGAGTTTTTTAATATCAAGTGCCCGCTTTTTTTTAGATATCTATCATATTGATGGTATAAGAGTTGATGCAGTAAGTAATATGTTATACCTCGATTACAATAAAAAAGAAGGTCAATGGACTCCTAATAAATATGGTAGTAATGAGAATCTCCATGCAGTGGATTTTATTAAAAGATTAAACCAGGTAGTTTTTAAAGATTTTCCCGGTATTTTAATGGTCGCAGAAGAATCTACTGCTTGGCCGATGGTCACAGGCCCTGTCGAAAAAGGTGGACTTGGTTTTAACTTTAAATGGGATATGGGTTGGATGAACGATACTTTAGAATATATGGAAGAAGATCCAATTATGAGAAAAGGTAGACATAATTTGCTTACTTTCTCAATGATGTATGCCTATTCGGAAAATTATATCTTACCTCTTTCACATGATGAAGTAGTGCACGGCAAAAAATCACTATTAGACAAAATGGCCGGGGATTATTGGCAGAAATTTGCTAATTTAAGACTGCTTTTTGCCTATATGTATGCCCATCCTGGTAAAAACCTATTATTTATGGGGGGAGAATTCGGCCAATTCATAGAATGGAATTACCAACAAGAATTAGACTGGTTACTATTGGATTATCCAAAACATCAGGAGCTAAAAAAATATGTTAAAGAATTAAATTATTTCTATAAAGATAATAATGCTTTCTGGTTAAAAGACTATGAACATGAAGGCTTTGAATGGATTGAAGCAGATGACAATCTAAATAGTACTATTAGTTTTACACGATCTGGAAAAACTAAAGATGACTTACGAGTAATAGTATGTAACTTCACACCTGTAACAAGAGAAAATTACAAAATTGGAGTTCCCTTTTCTGGTAGTTATAAAGAGGTTTTTAATAGTGATTCAGAAAAATATGGTGGATCTGGAATTACTAACTCAAATGAAATAAAAAGCAAAAAAGAGGAGTATAACGGGTTTTCCTATACAATAGAAATTACCGTTCCTCCTCTTGCATCTATCTATTTAAAAAATATTTAAACTACTTAATATAAAGTACCATCGCTGAAAGTGGTGGTACTTTTATATTGTCCGCTTGAAAACTATGCAAAACTTCTGTACCTGCATATTTACCATTAACTACTATATTAAAGTCTTTTTCCTCGGCAAGCCAAAACCTACTCCAATGATGCTGGGGGTTATATAATACATATATATCTTTCCAATCATCCCCATTAGCATGATCTTTTAACACAAAACCTATTGCAGCATCTTCACTTTCAATAAAATGTAAGTTCTTTCTAATCATATCAGGCTCTTTCATTCTAAAAGCAGGATGTTCTTTTCTTAACTTTATCAATCCCTTATAATATAGGAAGGTATCATAGTAGTGAGTTTTCCTTTCCCACTTGATTTGATTTATATGATCCCCTGCATTATAACTATTATGATTCCCATATTTAGTTCTTAGAAATTCTTCACCGCCTTGAATAAAAGGAATTCCCTGAGATGTAAAGACGATCGCCTGAGCAAGTCTATCCATTTTGATTCTTTCTTCTTCAGGAGCTTTACTTACTGATTTATTAATTTTATCCCAAAGTGTTAGGTTATCGTGTGCACTCACATAGTTTATTGTCTCTTCAGGTTTATAGGTGAAGCCATTCACTTCAAAACTATAGTCAATACTTCCTATTATACCATTTTTAATATCATTATAAGTTTCAAATTTACCATTAACATAACCTTTTTTAAAACCATCCGGATCTCCTTTTACAGCATCTCTAAAATCATCATTAAAAAAAGCAATTTTATGGTCTCGTTGATCACCTTTATGAATTTTTTGATATTCTTCTAAATGTGGTGGTTCAGCAGCCCAAGGTTCTCCATATAATAAGAGGTTAGGATTTATATCATGTAATACATTTTCAATTGTATACATTGTCTCTTTATCCATTAGACCCATCAAATCAAATCTAAAGCCATCAATATGGTATTCTTTGACCCA
>Ga0207714_1001992_pt1 | contig 12748 bp, 11 predicted proteins | sample PonA232FremontCA_2_FD_187270 | JGI IMG/M metagenome (GOLD analysis project Ga0207714, IMG submission 187270) | Marine sediment microbial community from Fremont, CA, USA - Pond A23 Sediment 2 (SPAdes) | ecosystem: Environmental > Aquatic > Marine > Unclassified | place: USA: Fremont, California... | reverse complement strand
CATGATGGCGTTCGGCTCGGCGCAAGGCACTCTTGCAAGTACCTGCGTCGAATTCTTCGACGCCGGCACAGCAACGCAAGCGCCCACACAAGCCATCCGATCCGTCTTGTTAAAGAGCTGCCGAGGCGGCCTTGGCCGCCCCGCTAAGCGAGAATCGCTATTCTACTGATCTCGCCTGAGCTGTCAAACCCCTGTCATCAGGGCCCGCTGCTTGCGGCCAGCGGGGGCGGCTTCGCCGCCGTCGGGACCAGCTTATTTTACAGAACCGTGAAAGCCTGTCAACACTGCCTGTGCCGCTCTCGGCTCCCGGTCCCTTCCGCCAGGGCCGCCGCCTGCCGGCCGCCCCGTCGAGAGATGCGCATTCTACAAACTGCACTGAGCGGGTCAACCCTCATCCGCCCCCACGCGGGCGAAGCGGCGCTTGCCGACCTGCAGCAGGTGCGCCCCGCCCGCCTCCAGCCGGGCCTTGGGGTCCTCGATCCGCTCACCGTCCACGCGGACAGCGCCCTGGCGGACCATGCGCATCCCCTCGGAGCTCGAGCCCACCAGGCCGGCCTCCTTGAGGGCGGCGGCGATGCCGATCCCGCCGTCCTCGTCGTAGGTCAGCGCGACACGAGGGGTATCCTCAGGCACGGCGCCGTGGCGGAAGCGAGCGACGAAGGCCTCGCGCGCGCGCTCGGCCGCCTGCCGACCCTGGAAGCGCTCGGCCAGCTCGAAGGCCAGGGCGTCCTTGGCGTCACGCGGGTTCATGCCCGCCTCGCGGATGCGGCGCTGCATATCCTCGACCTCCGGCCAGGGGCGCAGGCTGAGCAGCTCGTAGTAGCGCCACATCAGCTCGTCGGAGATGGACATCAGCTTGCCGTAGATCTCCTCCGCCGACTCCTTGACCCCGACGTAGTTGCCCTGGGACTTCGACATCTTCTTGTGGCCGTCGAGGCCGACGAGCAGCGGCATCGTGAGCACCGTCTGCGGCCGCTGGCCGTACTGGCGCTGCAGCTCGCGGCCGACGAGGAGGTTGAAGCGCTGGTCCGTGCCGCCGAGCTCGAAGTCGGCCTCCAGCGCCACCGAGTCGTAGCCCTGGACCAGCGGGTAGAGGAACTCGTGAACGGCGATCGACGAGCCGCCGTGGTAGCGCTGGTGGAAATCGTCCCGCTCGAGCATCCGCGCTACCGTATAGCGGGAGGCGAGCTGGATCAGGTCGGCCGCCTGCATGCGGCCCATCCACTCGGAGTTGAACACCAGCCGGGTACGCTCCGGATCGAGGATGGTGTAGATCTGCTCCTCGTAGGTCTGCGCGTTCTGGCGCACCTCCTCGGGCATCAGCGCTGGCCGGGTGGCGCTCTTGCCGCTCGGGTCGCCGATCGTGCCGGTAAAGTCCCCGATGAGGAACACCACCTCGTGGCCGAGGGCCTGGAATTGGCGCAGCTTGTTGATCAGTACGGTATGGCCGAGGTGGAGATCCGGCGCCGTCGGATCGAACCCCGCCTTGACCCGCAAGCGCTTGCCGGAGCGCAGCCGCTCGGTGAGCTCCTCCTCCGGGATGACCTCCTCGGCGCCGCGCCGGATCATCGCTAGTGGATCTTCCGCTGTCATGGCTCGCCCCTTAGCCGTCTCACTATGAAATCGCGTATTATATCTTAGCCCCAGCGGTCCAACAGGACCCGGCGCGCAGATCGACGGGGCCACGGGGAGCGGCCTCCCGCGTGCCGGACCGGCCGTCCCAGCCGCCCTACGGGAGTGCGAACGTTGCAGAGCAGGCTGACGGATCTCGACCTCAAGAGTCCTACCCGCGGCGGCCGGCGATCACGCCGGCGACGACTAGCTCCCCTCGCGACCACCGTAGGCGTGGCCGGCGCCGCCGCGGCGCTGGCCTGGCTGGGCATGCGCGGCCAGCCGGCCCCCCAGAAGACCGACCCTCCGGAGAACGGCGCCTCCGTGGCAGCCATATCGCCGGAGCCGGAGCCTGCAAGCCTGATCGCCCTGCCCGGTCCCCTGCAGACAGCCTACCTGCTTCCCCCCGAGACCTCCCCGGCCGGGCCGGGCAGCGCGCCGGCCGGGGGCGACGGCACGCGCGCCGCCGGCCAACAGCCGGGCCAGGCGGCTGACGCGGCGGAGACACCGGCGGAGCGGACAGCGTCGGCGGAGGCGAGCTGGGACGAGGAAGAGGTCGAGGTACGCGCCGGCGACAGCTTCTCCCGCATCCTCGACCGCGCCGGCTACTCGGCCGCCGAGGTCGTCCGGATCCTGGACGCCGGCGAGGAGGCCGAGGCCCTCACCCAGCTACGCCCCGGCGACACCCTGACCTTGCTGCACGACGCGGAAGGGGAGCTGGCCGGGGTCCACTACCCCGTCGACCCCGGGCACGAGCTCCGTATCGAGCGCGAGGCCGGCGCCTTCCAGGCCGAGCTGGTGCCACGCGACCTGGAGCGGGAGCTGGCGCAGAGCCAGGGCGAGGTGACGGGCTCACTCTACCGCTCCGCCCGTCAGGCCGGGCTCAGCGACCGCCTGGTCATGAGGCTGGCGCGTATCCTCAACGGCGACATCGCCCTGGGACGGGATCTACGCCCCGGGGATACCTTCTCCGTGCTGTACGAGAGGACGCGCGCCCCGTCGGGCGAGCTCCTGGACACCCGCCTCAAGGCGGTGCGCCTGGATGCTACCGGCAAGACCCTGGAGGCCATCCGCTTCGAGACCCCCGAAGGGGAGGCGGATTTCTACACCCCGGACGGCACCAGCCTGACACGGACCTTCAACCGCTATCCGGTGGATTTCCAGCGCATCAGCTCACCCTTTGACCGCAATCGCCGCCACCCCATCCTCGGGGTGCGCCGCCCGCACCTGGGCGTGGACCTCGCCGCTCCCCGGGGGACGCCCGTGCACGCCGCCAGCAAGGGCCGGGTCACGGAGCGCACCCGCAAGGGCGGCTACGGCCGCGTCGTCACCCTGCGCCACAGCGCTCGGTACCGGACACGCTACGCCCACCTGTCGCGCTACGCCGAAGGCCTGCGCCCGGGCGAGCGGGTCGAGCGCGGCGAGGTCATCGGCTACGTCGGCAACACCGGCATGTCCACCGGCCCCCACCTGCACTACGAGCTCATCATCAACGGCCGCCACCGCAACCCGGTGACAGCCGAGCTGCCCCGAGCCGAGCCCCTCCCCGACGAGCACCGGGCAGCGTTCGAGGAGCACGCCGACAGGCTCCTCACCGTGCTGCGCAGCGATGCGGAAGAGGTCCGCCTGGCCGCGAGGGAGGAGAGGGACGAGGAGCCTTGAGGGAGCCTACGCCCGGCCTGTTCCTGGGGCTCATCTCCGGGACGAGCGCCGACGGCGTGGACGCGGCGCTCCTCGACCTGGACCCCGACGGCAGGCCCCGCGCAGCGCCAGCCCGCGACTGCCTGCCCCTGGGCGAGGATCTGCGCGCGGCTATTCACGCTGCCGGCGAGGACACCCCGCTGGGCGAGGCCTGCGCCCTGGATCGCCGCCTCGCCGAGGCCTTCGCCGAGGCGGCCTTGCGGCTCCGCGCCCGCGCGCCGGCGCAGACTCCGATCCACGCCATCGGCTGTCACGGCCAGACGGTCTGGCACCGCGGCGGGGATGCCGGGGACGGCGCCACGGTGCAGCTCGGCGATCCCAGCCGGATCGCCGCCCTGACCGGCCTGCCCGTGGTGGCGGACTTCCGCCGCGGCGACCTGGCCGAGGGCGGCCAGGGCGCGCCGCTGGCACCGGCCTTCCACGCCCACTGCTGGCACGACCCCGGGCAGGACCAGGCCGTTCTCAACCTCGGCGGCATCGCCAACCTCACGCTCATGCCGGCGGAGGGCCCGGTCACGGGCTTCGACTGCGGCCCGGCCAATACCCTGCTCGACACCTGGGCGCACCACCACCTGGGCACTCCCCACGACACCGACGGGGCCTGGGCCGCCAGCGGCCGGGTGGACCGGGCGCTGCTGGCGCGGCTGCGCGCTGACCCGTACTTCCAGGCCGAGCCGCCGAAGAGCACCGATCCGGAGTACTTCAGCTCGGCGTGGCTAGCCGCGCGCTGCCGCGGGGACGAGGCGCCGCAGGACGTACAGGCGACGCTGGTGGAGCTGACCGCGGCTACGGTCGCCGAGGCGCTGGCAGCCTGGGGCCCGGCGGGGAGCCAGCGGCTGTGGGTCTGCGGCGGCGGGGCGCACAACACCTACCTGATGGCGCGCTTGCAGGCGTGGTGCAGCGGGATGGCGGTAGCGAGCACGGCGGCGCTGGGTATCGATCCCGACGACGTCGAGGCGGCCGCCTTCGCCTGGCTCGCCTGGGCGCGGCTCAACGGCGTAGCCGGCAACCTCCCGGCGGTAACCGGGGCCGAGCGGGCAGCGGTGCTCGGCGGCCTCTACGCGCCCCGGGCCTGTACGTAGGCGGCGGCGCTGCGCGCTCGCCGCCCCGACGGGGGTGGCGGGCGCATAGCCGCCGGCGAGACTGCCGGCCCGGCTCAGATGCCGAACGATGAGCCGCAGCCGCAGGTCGTGGTGGCGTTCGGGTTGCGGATGACGAACTGCTCGCCCTCGATGCCGCTGGTGAAGTCCACCTCCGCGCCCTGGAGGTACAGCCCGCTCATGGGGTCGACAACGATCTGGACCCCGCGCTTCTCGATGACGGTGTCCCCCTCCTCGGCCGTCTCGTCGAAGGTGAACCCGTACTGGAACCCCGAGCAGCCGCCGCCGGTAATGAACACCCGGAGCTTGAGATCGGCGCTGTCCTCCTCCTCGATGAGCTCACGGACCTTGTCAGCCGCGGCATCGGTAAAGAGCAGCAGCTCGTCCTCGGCCGGCTTGTGGGTCTCAGGCTCCGCCGTTGCGCTCATGACTCATCCCTCCGCAAGTGGCCTGGCGGGGGCCTCCGTAGGCACCCACCCTGGGTCGTACCCTGATTCTGTCGCCGGCCCCGGGCCGCGTCAAACCGCTACGGGACAAAGGCCAGCCCCGTCAACCCGGCGTCCTCGTCGAGCCCGCACATCAGGTTCGCGTTCTGGACCGCCTGCCCGGCAGCGCCCTTGTTCAGGTTATCGATCACGGACAGGATCACCGCCCGATCCTCCCGGCCCATCTGCTGCGCGATGCCGATCCGGCACTGGTTGGTGCCGCGGATCCAGCGCGTCTCCGGATGCGTCCCGGCCTCGAGGACCTCCACGAAGGGCTCGGCCGCATAGCGCTCACGGTAGAGGGCCTGGAGCGCCTCCTGCGGGCGGTCGACGCCGACGTGGAGGGTCGCCTGCATACCGCGGGTCATGGGGACCAGGTGCGGGACGAAGGTCAGGTCCACCGCCGCGCCGGCGGCGTCGTCGAGGCTCTGCTGGATCTCCGGCAGGTGGCGGTGGCCGGCGGCGCCGTAGGCCTTGAAGTTCTCGTTGGCCTCGCTGAACAGGGTGGCCAGCTTAACCGAGCGTCCGGCGCCGGAGATCCCGGACTTGCAGTCTGCCACGACCGGCGCGCCGCCGTGGGCACCGGCCTCCAGGAGCGGCAGCAGGCCGAGCCCCACGGCGGTCGGGTAGCAGCCCGGGTTGGCCACCAGGCGCGCCGCGCGCAGGGCCTCGCGATTGCGCTCCGGGAGGCCGTAGACCGCCTCATCGAGCAGCTCGGGGCAGCTGTGCGCCATGCCGTACCAAGCCTGCCAGGAGGCGGCATCGCGCAGCCGGAAGTCGGCGCCCAGGTCGATCACCCGGCAGCCGGCCTCCAGCAGTGCCGGCGCCGATTCCATGGCGATGCCGTTGGGGGTGGCAAAGAAGACGACGTCGCACCGGCTCAGGCGCTCCAGCTCCGGCGCCTGGAAGCGGTTCGCCACCACGCCCTCCAGGGCGGGCATGAGCTCGTCGACCCGCGTGCCGGCCTCCGCCCGGGAGGTGATCTCCGCCAGCCGGAGCGCCGGGTGATGGGCGACGATGCGCAGCAGCTCCATACCCGCGTAGCCGGTACCGCCGACGATGCCTACTTCGATCATGGGTCGTATCGCTCCAGGGGGTTACAGAAAAGCGCACTAGGTGGGGTCCCTGCCGAGGCGGACCTGCACCTACAATACGGTCGTCGTTCAGTTGGCAGGAGGTTTATCGTGCTCTATCTCTGGATCCAAGCGTTCCACATCATCAGCATCGTGACCTGGTTCGCCGCGCTATTCTATCTGCCCCGGCTATTCGTCTACCACGCCATGGCGGAAGACGAGATCAGCAACGAGCGCTTCAAGGTCATGGAGCGCAAGCTCTACCGGGGCATCATGAACCCCAGCGCTATCGTGGCGGTGGGCATGGGGATCTGGATGCTGACGCTGTCGCCGAGCCTGCTCGACACGGGCTGGATGCTCACCAAGCTAGGCCTGGTCGCGGCGCTCATCGGCTACCACCTCTTTTGCGGCCAGCTGCTCCAGGACTTCGCGGACGACCGCAACGAGCGCTCGCACAGGTGGTACCGCGTGTTCAACGAGCTCCCCGTCCTGGTGCTCGTCCCCGTGGTCATCCTGGCGGTCGTCAAGCCGTTCTAGGCGCCCGCGGCAGCGAGGCCCGGAACGCAAGACCCCGGCGCGCCCGAGCAGGCACGCCGGGGTCCCGGTCCTTGCTACCGTACTAGCCCTCGGGGACGGCGCCGGTCAGCTCTCGCCGGCCGTCTCCTGGGCGATCTGCTCACCGCCCATGATCGAGCGCAGGTAGGGGACCTCCCCGAGCTTGTCCATCAGGGCGAGCTGGGTCTCCAGCCAGTCCTCGTGCTCTTCCTCGTCGGCGACCAGATCGGTGAACACCTGCCTCGAGGCGTAGTCCTGGACCGACTCGCAGTAGGCCGCCGCCTCCCGGTAGAGGGCGAGGCTGTCCTTCTCGCCCTGCAGATCGGCCTCGAGGAGCTCGCGGACGTTGCTGCCTACGGGGATATCGTAGGGCTGCATCTCCGGCGATCCGCCGAGATAGAGGATCCGCTGGAGGAAACGGTCGGCGTGCTCACGCTCTTCCTGGGACTCCTCCTCCTCCTTGGCGCCGAGCTTGTCGAAGCCCCAGTCGTGGGCCAGCCGGGAGTGCAAGAGGTACTGATTGATGGCCGTGAGCTCCATGCGGAGCCCCTTCTTGAGATAGTCGATAACCTTGCTGTCGCTTGCCATGGGTCCCCCAGTAGTTCCTTTGGGTGTCGCTTGGAGTCTATCAGCGTCCGGGGCGTGATGCGGTAGGGGCCTGCTCAGCGGCCCTGCGCCCCGCGGACACCTCTATAAAAACTTAGAATAAGTCTAAGTGTCAATAAAAAATTACTTGCCGGCTCGAATCAGCCCGCCGAGCTCGTACTCCTCGAGCGTATGGCGCAGCATGCGGCGCACCTCCTCGGGGGAGTCCATCTCCACAGCGCGGTTGGCGAGCTCCGCGGCCCGGGTCACGGGCACGCGGCGGACGACCCACTTGATCCGCATCAAGCTGGAGACACTCATGGAGAAGCCGTCGATACCGAACCCCATGAGCAGGATGGCGCCGGCGGGGTCGCCGGCCATCCCGCCGCAGACCGTCAGCCGCTTGCCGTGGCGCCGGGCGGCCCGCGTGACATCGCGCACGGCCGCCAGCACGGCCGGGTGCAGCTCGTCGTAGAGCGAGGCCACCCGGCTGTTGTTGCGGTCGACGGCCAGCAGGTACTGGGTCAGGTCGTTGGAGCCCAGCGACAGGAAGTCCGCCTGATCGCAGTAGCGGTCGATCTGGTAGAGGGTCGCCGGGACCTCGATCATCACCCCCAGCGACGGGCTGCGCGTCTCCACCCCCTCCTCGGCCAGCTCCTGGCGGGCGCGCAGGAGCAGCCGGCGGACATCGGCGATCTCGCCGAGGCGGCTGACCATGGGCAGCAGGATCTGCAGGTTCCCCAGCCCTACATCGGCGCGCAGCATGGCACGCAGCTGCGTGAGGAAGATCTCGGGGTGGTCCAGGGTCAGGCGGATGCCGCGCCAGCCGAGGAAGGGGTTCTCCTCCTCGATGGGGAAGTAGGCGAGCGACTTGTCCCCGCCCACGTCCAGGGTGCGCAGCGTCACCGGATGCGGGGCGAACTGCTCCAGCACCCGCCGGTAGAGCTCCGCCTGCTCCTCCTCGCCGGGGAAGCGATCGCGGATCAGGAAGGGGAACTCCGTGCGGTGCAGCCCGATGCCGTCGCAACCCGCGGCGAGGGAGAGATTGATATCGGTGATCAGGCCGGTGTTGGCGTAGAGGGCCACGCTGCGGCCGTCCGGGCTCACGGCCGGCTCGTCGCGCACCGCCTCGAGCCCCTCGGCGAACTCCGCCTCATCCGTGATCAGGCGCTGGTACTCCTGCTCCACCGTCGGCGAGGGGTCGACGTAGAAACGGCCCGAATAGCCGTCGACGACCACCGGCCGGCCATCGAGGTCGCGGGGGCGGAGATCGTCGATGCCCATCACCGCCGGTATGCCCAGGGCGCGGGCGAGAATGGCGACGTGGGAGTTGCGCGAGCCGGTAGCGGCAACTATACCCTGCAGCTTCTCGCTGGGCACCTCCGCCAGCTGCGAGGCGCTGACCTCCTGGCCGACGAGCACCGCCTGCTCGGGGAGATCGCGCGCCCGCTCGCCCTCGTCGCGCAGGCGGGAGAGGATACGGCGGCCGAGATCGCGGATGTCGCTGGCCCGCTCGCTGAGGTACGGATCGTCCATGTCCTCGAAGACCCGCACATGCTCGGCGATAATCTGGCGCAGGGCCCCCGGGGCCCAGTTGCCGCTGCGGATGCGCTCCACCGTCTCCTGGACCAGGGTATCGCCCTCGAGCATGTGCAGGTAGACATCGAAGAGCATCCGCTCGTCGGTGGTCACCGAGCTGGCGATCTGCTCACTGAGCTCGCGCAGCTCGGCGCTGACCTGTTCGACCGCAGCCTCGAAGGCCGCCACCTCGGCCTCGGGATCCACTGCGGCGCGGTCGGGGATCGCGTTGAGATCCGCCTGGGTGTAGGGGACCACGGCGGTGCCGATGGCCACGCCCGGCGCCCCGGCGAGGCCCCGCAGGGCACGGCCGTCCTCCACCGCCCGGTCGGTCTCGATACCGTCGATACCGCCGCTCACCCGCGCGTGGGCGATGGCACCGGCGAGCTGGGCAGCCAGGGTGACCAGGAAGGCGACCTCGTTCTCCTCGAAGCGCCGCTGCTCGGTCTGCTGGACCACCAGGACACCGAGGACGGTGCGGTAGTGGATGATGGGCACGCCGAGGAAGGAGGAGTAGCGCTCCTCACCGGTCTCCGGGAAGTAGCGGAAACGCGAGTGCGAGGGGGCGTTCTTGAGGTTGATCGGCTCCTCGCGCTCAGCAACCAGACCGACCAGCCCCTCCGTGGCGGCCATGCGCACCCGTCCTACCGCATCCGCGTTCAGCCCGCGGGTATCCCTGAGCACGAAGTCGCCCTGGGCGGCATCGAGCAGGTAGACGGAGCAGACATCCACGGCCATGGCGTCGGCCACCCGATTGATGATGATCTGCAGCGCCTCGCGCAGCCCGGGCGCGGCATTCACTTCTCGGGAGACACGGTGGAGGATATCGAGCATGGGGGCGCCTTATCGCAATCGTCTTCGGGCCGCTGCCGGGATAGCCGGGGACCGCTCCCCGCCGGTACCGGTACCGGCCCAGTCGACGCGCAGGCAACCGGCTAGCTCCTCCAGCGCCTGGCGATAGACCTGCTGCTTAAAGGATATAACCTCTTCGGCCGGCTGCCAGTAGTCCATCCAGCACCAGCGATCGAACTCCGGCCGCTGAGCACGATCGAGGCGCACCCGCTGCTCGTCGGCGACAAGCCGCAACAGGAACCAAATCTGCTTCTGCCCGACACAGCGCCCGCCGCGGCGGATCATCCGGCGCGGCAAGCGGTAGCGCAGCCAGCGGCGAGTAGCACCGAGCACGGCCACATCGGGCCGACCCAGGCCGACCTCCTCGCGCAGCTCGCGGTAGAGGGCCTCCAGCGGGGTCTCGTTGGGCTCGATCCCGCCTTGGGGAAACTGCCAGGCGTCTTCTCCGGCTCGCCGTGCCCACAACACCTGCCCACGCTCATTGGCAACGATGATGCCGACATTCGGCCGAAAGCCGTCTGTATCGACCACTCAGGCAAGCCTCCCTACGAGGAAAATCCGATGTTATTCTTTCATATGGGGCGTAACCTCGGCAATGTTGCCGCGGTATGCCTGCATCTTCCTCAGCCGACAAGGAGCGAGGCGATACGGTGGCCGTTGCCCTCTTCGACCTGGACCAGACCCTCATCGCCGGTGACAGCGACAGCCTCTGGGGCCAGTACCTGGCAGCGTGCGGCGCCGTCGACAGCGAGGCCTTCACCGAGGCCCACCACCGCTTCCACCAGGACTACCTGGAAGGGCGGCTGGACATCGACGCCTTCCTGGCCTTCGCCCTCCGCCCCCTGGCCGAGCACCCGGAGGACCGGCTGCGCGCCTGGCGGGCAGCCTTTGTCCGCGACTGGATCGAGCCGCTGGTGCTACCCGCGGGCGAGGCGCTGATCGAGGAGCACCGGCGGGCCGGCCACCACACGGCCATCGTCACCGCCACGAACCGCTTCGTCACCGCCCCCATCGCCGAGCGGCTGGGTGTGGACGCGCTGCTCGCCACCGAGCCGGAGCGCCGCCACGGGCGCTACACCGGCCGGCATACCGGCACACCCACCTTCCGCGAGGGCAAGATCCGCGTTGTCGACGCCTGGCTCCAGGCACAGGGCCTGGCGCACGCGACGACGTGGTTCTACAGCGACTCGCAGAACGACCTGCCGCTGCTGAGCCGCGTCGACCACCCCGTGGCCGTGGACCCGGATGGGCCGCTGCGCCACGAGGCGCAGCGCCAGGGCTGGCCCCTGCTGACCCTGCGCGCCTCGCAGACCCCGTCCCCCTGCCCGGCCTGACCCGGGCTGCCGGGATGCCGGCCTACCGGCGGTACCGCGCCGCCAGCCAGAGACCGAGCAGCACCACCCCCGCCGCCGCCACCAGCGGAATATCGCCGATACGGGTGTACGGGGTCGCGCCGCTGCGCCTCGCCACCTTCCCCGTCAGCGCGGCCACCTCGAACTGCGGGCTCCGTGCGGCCACCTGGCCCCGCGGGCCGATGAGCGCGGTGATACCGGTGTTGGTGGCGCGCAGCAGCCAGCGCCTGGACTCGGCGGCGCGCATGCGCGCCTTCTGCAGATGCTGGTGCGGTGCCAAGGAGTCGCCGAACCAGGCGTCGTTGCTGAGATTGACCAGCACGTCGGCCTCCGCTGCCGTGCGGCGCACGGCACGGGGGTAGGCGATCTCGTAGCAGACCGTGGCACCGAGGGCGAGGTCCGGCCCGAGCCGCAGCGCCTCGGGAGGCGGGCCCGGCTCGTAATCGGCCATGGGGGCGCCGAGGAAGTCGAGGCTGCGGCCGAACAGCGCCCGGAAGGGGACATACTCACCGTAGGGGACCAGGTGGCGTTTATGGTAGACGGCGCGGCGCTCGCCGCCGAAGGCGACAACGCTGTTGTGCAGGGCGCCGTCCTCGCCGCCGGCTCGGTAGGGGATGCCGAGCACCAGGGCACCGCCCGCCTCGCGGACCTGGCCGGCCAGCAGCTCGAGCGGCTGCGCTACGTGCTCGAAGCGCCGCGGGATGGCGGTCTCCGGCCAGACGATGAGATCGGCCCCGAGGTGCTCCTCGGTTAGGCGGGCGTAGCGCTCCAGGATGCGCGGCAGCTGCGACGGGTCCCACTTCACATCCTGGGCGAAGTCCCCCTGGAGCAACGCCACCGAGAGCGGCTCGCCGTCGGCCTGCGTCCACGACCGATCCCCGGCTGCACCGCCCGCCACCACCAGCGCGGCCAGCGCCGCAGGGTAGGCGCTACGGCGCCAGCTCGGCGCTGCGGCCCACCAGGCCACCGCGCCGGCGAGCAGGGCCAGCACCGCCGTCACCCCGAGGACGCCGGCTAGCGGCGCCCACCCGGCCAGGGGGGTGTCCAGGGCGGCGTAGCCGAGGAACAGCCACGGGAAGCCGGTCAGGAGCCAGGTGCGCAGCCACGCCACCAGCAGCCACGCCGCCGGCAGGGCCAGCAGCAGGCGCGCCGTCCGCCCGGGGCTGCAGGCGCGCCCGGCGAGCACCGCCAGCACGGGGAAGAGCGCCAGGCCAGCCACCAGCAGCGCCGTCACCAGGCCCGCCAACCCCGGCCCGGCGCCGCCGTACTCGTTGATGCTGACGAAGACCCAGGAGACACCGACGCCGAACTCGCCCAGGCCGAAGACGTAGCCGGCCTGCAGGGCTCGCCGCCGCGGGGCTACAGCGGCGACGTAGAACAGCACCGCCGGTGCGGCCACCGCCAGCCACGCCCAGTCCACCGGGGCGAAGGCCAGCGGTAGCAGGGCGCCGGCCAGGCCGGCGGCGAGCACCCCGTGCCACGCCGCCGCGAGGCGCTCAAGCTGCGCCATCGCTCTCCTCGCCCACCGGCACCACCCGCAGCAGGTGGATGCGCCGCTGGTCGGCGCGCAGCACCCGGAACTCGAAGCCACCGAGGACGATGCGCTCCCCGCGGCGGGGGACGTGGCCGAAGCGCCGCGCCACGAAGCCGCCGACGGTGTCCAGGTCCTCGTCGCTCAGGCGGGCGCCGAGCGCCTCGTTGAAGGCATCGATGGAGGCCACGGCCTTGACGATCCAGGTGCCGTCGTCACGGGCCAAGATGGGGGCATCCTCGTCGAAGTCGTGCTCGTCGTCGATCTCGCCGACGATCTGCTCGATGACGTCCTCGATGGTGACGATCCCGGCCAGGCCGCCGTA
>Ga0207714_1001991_pt1 | contig 12749 bp, 12 predicted proteins | sample PonA232FremontCA_2_FD_187270 | JGI IMG/M metagenome (GOLD analysis project Ga0207714, IMG submission 187270) | Marine sediment microbial community from Fremont, CA, USA - Pond A23 Sediment 2 (SPAdes) | ecosystem: Environmental > Aquatic > Marine > Unclassified | place: USA: Fremont, California... | reverse complement strand
TGGTCCGCGAGGAGGCCATGGAGCGGATGCGCCCCAAGGCGGAGCGCGCCGTGGAGGAGCGCCTGCTCGATACCCTGCTGCCCGGCCCGAGCAGCGGCGGCGATCAGGATACCGAGCCGTCCAGCTCCACCCGGGAGAAGTTCCGGCAGAAGATCCGCAACGGCGAGCTCGACGACCGCGAGGTGGAGGTCGAGGTCCAGGGCAGCGGCTCCGGCGTGGACATCGCGGCCCCGCCGGGCATGGAGGAGATGTCCAACCAGCTCCAGGGGCTGTTCCGCAACCTCGGGCAGCAGCAGACGCAGCGGCGCAAGCTCCCCCTCGCCGAGGCCAAGCGGATCCTGCTCGATGAGGAGGCGGCCAAGCTGATCAACGAGGAGGAGGTCAAGTCGGAGGCCATCCAGCGCGTCGAGGAGCAGGGCATCGTCTTCCTCGACGAGCTGGACAAGGTCACCAAGCGCGCCGAGCAGAGCAGCGGCGGCGACATCTCCCGCGAGGGGGTCCAGCGCGATCTGCTACCGCTGGTCGAGGGTGCCACCGTCTCCACCAAGCACGGCATGGTCCATACCGACCACATCCTGTTCATCGCCTCGGGCGCCTTCCACGAGGCCAAGCCCTCGGACCTGATCCCCGAGCTGCAGGGCCGCCTGCCCATCCGCGTCGAGCTCGACGCCCTGGGCACCGAGGACTTCGTGCGCATCCTCACCGAGCCGAGCAGCTCGCTGGTCGCGCAGTACAAGGCCCTGATGCGCGCCGAGGATCTGGGCCTCGAGTTCACCCAGGACGGCGTGCAGCGCATCGCCGAGGTGGCCCGGCAGGTCAACGAGCGCACGGAGAATATCGGCGCCCGTCGCCTGCACACGGTCATGGAGCGGCTGCTGGAGCGGCTCTCCTACGAGGCCGCCGACCGCAGCGGCGAGACCTGCACCGTGGACGCGGCCTACGTGGACGAGCACCTGGGCGACCTGGCCGAGGACGAGGATCTTAGCCGGTATATCCTCTAGGGGGCCGGCGCGCAGTCAGCAACCCGCAGGACGGGGAGGAGAGGATAGCGTGAGCGAGGACAAGACCACCCACTTCGGCTACCGCGAGGTCCCGCTGGAGGAGAAGGCCGAGCGGGTCGCCTCCGTCTTCGACTCGGTGGCGGACCGCTACGACCTCATGAACGACCTGATGTCCGGCGGCATGCACCGGCTCTGGAAGCGCCAGGCGATCCACCACGCCAAGCTGCGCCCCGGTCTACAGATGCTGGACCTCGCCGGCGGGACCGGCGACCTGGCCAGCCTGGCCATGCCGGCGCTCGGCGCCGACGGCCAGGTCGTGGTGAGCGACATCAACCTGTCGATGCTCGCCCGCGGGCGCGATCGGCTCATCGACCAGGGCGTCGGCGCCCAGGCGGCCTACGTCCTCGCCGACGCCGAGGAGCTGCCCTTCCCCGACGCCTCGTTCGACCGGGTGGCCATGGGCTTCGGGCTGCGCAACGTCACCCGCAAGGAGAACGCCCTGGCGGAGATGCGCCGTATCCTGCGCCCCGGCGGGCAGGCGGTGATCCTGGAGTTCTCCCACGTCTACGTGCCCGCCCTGCGGCCGCTCTACGACCTCTACTCCTTCCGCCTCATGCCGATGATGGGCAAGCTGGTGGTCAACGACGCGGAGAGCTACCGCTACCTGGCGGAATCCATCCGCATGCACCCGGAGGCCTCGACGCTCAAGGGCATGATGGAGGACGCCGGCTTCGAGGATTGCGACTACACCCTGCTGACCGCCGGCGTGGCCGCTATCCATACCGGCTGGGCCTACTGAGGCGGCATGCAGCCATGCTCGATACCCTGCTCAACCGGCTCATCCACCTCGATCCGGATGCCGGCGAGCTCCTCGAGCCGCTCGCCGGCCGGCGGGTGCGGCTGAGCGTCGAGGGCTTCCCCGAGGTCGTGGTGCGCTTCACCCCCGACGGCGTGGCGCTTTGCGGGGAGAATGCGCCCGGCACCGAGGTGGACGCCGAGCTCAGCGCCACCCGGGAGGCGCTGCGCTCGCTGCTCATGGAGGGCGGCAGCGAGGCCGTCGGCCGCTTCCGCATCCGCGGCGAGGTGGTGGTCGCGCAGCGCCTGCGCGACCTGCTCAGCGGGCTGCGCCCCGACTGGGAGGGGCCGCTGACCCGCTTCCTCGGCGATACCGCCGGGCACTGGAGCGCCGAGGCCCTGCGCGGCACCGGGCGCTGGCTCCGCGACAGCAGCGCCCGGGGGGCGCGGGACCTCGGCGAGTGGCTGACCGAGGAGTCGGGGCTGCTCGCCGAGCCGGCGCGGGCGCGCGCGTTCCTCGACGAGGTCGACCGGCTGCGCGCCGACGCCGACCGCCTGGCGGCCCGTGTGCAGCGGCTGGAACGGGGCAGGCGATGATCGGACCGCGGCGGATCCTGCGCCTGATCCGGATCCAGCTGGTCATGCTGCGCAACGGCGTCGACGACGTCGTCCTCGCGGCGCCGATGTTCCGGCCCCTGCGCTTCCTGGTCATCTTCATGCCGTGGCGCTGGGTCCGGCACAAGGCCCCGCGCGGCGTCCGGGTCCGCCGCGCCCTGGAGGAGCTCGGCCCGATCTTCGTCAAGCTCGGCCAGATCCTCTCCACCCGCCAGGACCTGCTGCCCCCCGACGTCGCCTCGGAGCTGGCCCGGCTCCAGGACCGCGTGCCGCCCTTCCCCCACGAGGACGCCCGGCGCATCGTCGAGCGCACCTACGGCTGCGCCATCGAGGAGGTCTTCGCCCACTTCGACGACACGCCCATCGCCTCGGCCTCCATCGCCCAGGTCCACAGCGCGCAGCTCCACGACGGCACGGAGGTCGTGGTCAAGGTGGTCCGGCCGGGGATACCGGCGATCATCCGCCGCGATCTGGACCTGCTGCACACCGCGGCCTGGCTGGCCGAGCGCTACGTCCCCGACGCCCAGCGCCTGCACCCGGTGGAGGTGATCCGCGAATTCGAGAAGAACCTCTACGACGAGCTCGACCTGATGCGCGAGGCGGCCAACGCCTCGCAGCTGCGGCGCAACTTCGAGGGCTCGGAGCTGCTCTACGTACCGCAGGTCTACTGGCGCCACACCGGGCGCGACGTCATGGTCATGGAGCGGGTCTACGGCCTGCCGATCAGCGACGTCGAGGCGCTCAAGGCCCACGGCATCGACCTCAAGAAGCTCGCCGAGCGCGGCACCGAGATCTTCTTCACCCAGGTCTTCCGCGACAGCTTCTTCCATGCGGACATGCACCCGGGCAACATCTTCGTCGACCCCACGCGGCCGACGGAGCCGCGCTACATCGCCATCGACTTCGGGATCATGGGCTCGCTCGCCCCCACCGATCACCACTACCTCGCCGGCAACTTCATGGCCTTCTTCAACCGGGACTACCGGCGGGTCGCCGAGCTGCACGTGGAGTCCGGCTGGGTCCCGGCGGATACGCGGGTGGAGGAGTTCGAGGCGGCGATCCGCACCGTCTGCGAGCCGGCCTTCGCCCGGCCGCTGCACGAGATCTCCTTCGCCCAGCTGCTGCTGCGGCTGTTCCAGACCGGGCGGCGCTTCAACATGGAGGTGCAGCCGCAGCTGGTGCTGCTGCAGAAGACCCTGCTCAACATCGAGGGGCTGGGGCGCACCCTCTACCCCGAGCTGGACCTTTGGACCACGGCCAAGCCCTTCCTGGAGCGCTGGATGCGCGAGGAGCTGGGGCCCGCGGCGGCGCTGCGCAACATCCGCAAGCAGCTCCCGGAGTGGGGCGACAAGCTCCCCGAGCTGCCCAAGCGCGTCGATCGCGGGCTCGACGACCTGGCGACGATGCGCGCCGAGCTCCACCGCCACTGCCAGGAGATGGAGCAGCTACGGGAGGAGGTGGACCGGGGCAATCGACGGGTCTACGCGGCCATCGCCGGGGCGGCGCTGATCGTCGCCGCGACCCTCGCCCAGTCCGGGGAGGCACCGCCGGAGGAGCTGGCCGAGGTCCCGGCGGCGACCTGGGGGCTCGGCGGCCTCGGCGTGGCCGCGCTGCTGCTGGCCCTGCCGGGGCGGCGCCCGCCGGGCCGCCGCGGCAGGGCTCAATAGCGCTGGTGGGAGAGCGGGCGCTGCAGCCCGGACTCCACCTCGGCGGCCTTCTCCTCGCCGTAGACAGCCTCGATCAGGCGCAGGGCGAAATCCATGGCGGTCCCGGGGCCGCGGGAGGTCACGACGTTGCCGTCGATCATCACCGTGCGATCCTCCGGCTCGATGCCGTGCTTCTCCAGATGGCCCGGGAAGGCCGTCGCCCGGCGGCCCCGCAGCACCCCGGCCGCGGCGAGCACCCGCGGCGCGGCGCAGATCGCGGCGATCCAGCCGGCGCCCTCGTCCTGCTCGCGCAGCATCGCGGTGATGCGCTCGTCGCTCTCCAGGCGCTCGGCGCCGCTGGCGCCGCCGGGGAGGACGATCAGGTCGAAGGACTGCCCGCGCACGGTGTCGAGCTCCGTATCCGGGCTGAGCATGACGCCCCGGCTCGCCCGCACTACGCCGGGCTCCAGGCCGGCGACCACCACCTCGGCCCCGGCGCGGCGGAGCAGGTCGATGGCGGTAACCGCCTCCAGCTCCTCACAGCCCGGGGCCACGGGTACCAGAATCCGTACGCTCATGGCTGACGCTCCTCCATGGGATCGCTTGTGCGCTCGCTGACCAGCTCGCTGGCGGGGACGATCACCACGCCCCGGTCGTGCAGCCCCGGCAGCTCCCGCTCGAGCAGCTCCAGGGTCTCGGGGTAGGGATGGCCGATGGCGATGGTGCCGCCCTCCTCCTGGGCTATCGCGACGAAGCGCTCGAACTGCTCGGCGATGATCTCCGGGTCCCGCTGCGGATCCAGGAAGACGCGGCGCCGTGCGCTCGCCACGCCCTGCTCCTCGGCCATGCGCTGCGCCACGGTGTGCGCGGTGGTCCGGCTATCGATGAAGTAGAGGTCCTCGCGCCCCGCCAGCTCCTCCATCAACCATGTCATATGGCCCGGGTGGCGTGTCAGCAGGCTGCCCATGTGGTTATTGACGCCCGCAACCCCCGGCACCGAGGCCAGATCGGCGCGGATCGTATCACGTACGGTCGGCTCATCCATGTCCAGCCGCAGCGCCCCCGGGCCCGGATCGATGCCGCCCTTCGCCTGCATGGGCAGGTGCAGGATGACCTCCCGGCCCGCTGCCCGGGCCCGCTCGGCGAGCCGGCGCGCGTAGGGCGTGTGGGGCAGGACGGCGAGGGTGACCGCGGCCGGCAGCTCGATGCTGCGCACGCCGGCCTGCCACTGATTGCCGAGATCGTCGATGATCAGCGCCGCCGGCTGGGGCCGCGGCCCGGCGGCGCGGTCCCGGCCAGGCCCGTCGGGGGCGGCCGCCGCGGCGGCAGTGGCGAGCAGCAGCCCCGCGCACACTGCCCACAGGCCGCGCATCCTCAACGCTCCCTGATGACCCGCAGGCCCTTGAGCAGGCTCAGGGCCTCGTGGAGCACGTAATCCTCCTGGGCCAGGCCGGAGGCGCCGCCGTCGTCGTCCGCCGGGCGCGCACGGGCGTGCGGGGGCACCGCCGGGGTCGCCTCCCCTGGCTGCTCGGCGAGGCTCAGGGGCTCCACCACGATATCTGGCTGGATGCCGTCGTCCTGGATGGAGCGCCCCTGGGGGGTGAAGTACCGCGCCGTGGTCAGCTTCATGGCGGCGCCGTCCAGCGGGATCACGCTCTGCACCGAGCCCTTGCCGAAGCTCGGCTGGCCCATGACCACCGCCCGGTCCCGATCCTGCAGGGCGCCGGCGACGATCTCGGAGGCGGAGGCGGAGCCGCGATTGATGAGCACCACCATCGGGGCCCCCCGGGCCCGGTCCAGCGGCGTGGCGTCGAAGGCCATCTCCGCGTTGCGCATGCGCCCCTCGGTATAGACGATGGTGCCGCTCGTCAGGAACGCATCGGCAACGGCCACCGAGGTGTGGAGCACACCGCCGGGGTTGTTGCGCAGATCGAGGATCAGGCCCGAGAGGGCACCGCCGGCCTCGTCGAGCAGCCCCTCCAGGGCCGTGTACAGCTCCGTGGCGGTTCGCTCCTGGAAGCGGCTGATGCGCAGGTAGCCGTAGCCGGGCTCCAGCATGCGGCTGCGGACGCTATCCACCTGGATGGTGCCGCGCTCGAGCTCGAAGTGCCTCGGCTCCGTACTGCCCTCGCCCCGGCGCACCGTGAGCTCGACGTCAGTGCCCGGCTCGCCGCGCAGCCGCTCCACCACGTCGTTGAGGCGTGTGCCCTGGACGGGCTCGCCGTCCACGCGGAGGAGGACGTCCCCGGCCTGCAGCCCGGCACGGCTCGCCGGGGTATCGTCGATGGGCGCGACCACCCGGATCGCGTCGCCGTCGCGGCTGAGCTCCAGGCCGACACCGGTGAACTCCCCACGGGTCCCCTCCTGGAGGGCCTCGAGCTGCGCCTCGTCGAGATAGGTGGAGTGGGCGTCGAGCTCCGCGAGCATGCCGCGGGCCGCAGCGCGGAAGAGCTCCGCGTCGTCCACGTCCTCGACGTAGTCGCGCTTGATCCGGCTGTAGACCTCCGTGAGCAGCTCCAGCTCGGCCATGGGCAGCTCCTCGCCGCCATCCCGATCCGGCTCGGCCTGCGCCGGGCCGAGGCCCATGCCCAGGGTGAGCAAGGCGGCAGCGAGGCTCAGTATCCAGGATTGCATCAAGGCTCCTCGATCATCGGTGCACGGGGTCAGCGCAGCCAGGCCGTCGGGTCCTGGGGCTCCGCGCCCTGCCGCACCTCGAAGTAGAGGCCGGGCTCAGCGCGGTTCCCGCTGCTGCCCACCGTGGCGATGGCCTGCCCGGCCTGGACCCACTCCCCGACGTCCACGTAGAGCGCTTCGCTGTGGCCGTACAGGGTGAGATAACCATCGCCGTGCTCAATAATGACCAGCAGGCCACGGCCGCGCAACCAATCACTGAACACCACCCGGCCCGGGGCGACGGCGCTCACCTCATCGCCGCGATCCGCCTCGACGACGATCCCCGTACGCCTCAGGCCGCCGCCGCGGTCCGAGCCGAACGCCGCGACGATATCGCCGTCCACCGGCCAGGGGAGCGCGCCCTGCAGCCCGGCGAAATCCGCCGCCTCGCCGATATCGCCGGGGACATCGGCGAGGCGCTCGCGCAGCTCCTCGAGCAGCGCCTCCTGCTCCGCCACCTCGGCCTTCAGGGCCTCGGCCTCCTCGCTGCGCTCGGCGATCCGCGCCTCCAGCTCTTGGCGCTGGGCGTCCCGCTCGGCGCGTCGCGCCGCCAGGGCCTGGCGCTTCTCGCGGGCCTGCGCCTCGAGGCGCTCGAGCTCTTCGAGCTCGGTATCGAGCGCCTCGCGCAGCTCGGCGAGCCGCCTCAGCTCGGCCATGGCGGTCTCGATACGCTCGGCACGCGCCTCGTGGAAGTAGTCGTGGTAGACGAGCAGCCGCTGCGCAGCGGCCGGGTCCTGCTGATCGAGCAGCAGCCGCAGCCGTCCCTGGCCGCCGGCCATGTAGGCGGCGACGATCTGCTCGGCGAGCGCCTCCCGGTGGTGGCCCAGGCGCTCGGACTCGGCCTCGTACGCTGCCCGCAGCTGCGCCACCCGCTCGCGGGCGGCAGCGCGCTCCTCGCGCAGCCGCGCCAGCTCCTGGGAGGCCTCGCTGACCCGGCGCTCCAGGCGCGCCAGCTCGGCCGCGACCTCGTCCCGCTCGGCGCGGTCGGCGGCCAGCTGCTCCTCCAGGCCGCTGAGCTCGCGCTCCAGCGCCTCCAGCTCGGCACGCTCCTGGTCATAGTCCGCGGCCCCGGCGCCGAGCGCCACGGCGGCGCCGAGCGCCGCTGCCCAGCCGCTGTTCCACCGCTGCCGCCTCACCACCGTCCGGCTCCTCCGCTGCGCTGCGGATCCATGGTAGCGCGAACGCCGCGGGCAAGCCTGCAGCCGGCGGCACGGGCTGGTATCATCGCCGGGCCTAGCCACGCCGACAGGACACGGTAGCGTCCATGCAGGAATTCCTCGCCTTCATACAGAGCAACTGGGCCCTGGTGCTCGCCCTCCTCCTCGTCCTCGGCTGGTGGATCGGCGGCGAGCTCTTCCACTGGTACAGCGGGGTGCACCCCATCGACAGCGAGACGGCCACCCGGCTGTACAACCGGGAATCGGCGCGCTTTGTCGACATGCGCCCGCGCAAGGAGTACGACAACGGCCACCTGCCCGGCGCTTTCAGCCTCCCCGAGGGGGAGCTCGAGCAGCTCCTCGACAAGCTGCGCAAGGAGGCCGCCGATGACCCGCCGTTGATCGTCTACGATGAGAACGGGCCGCAGGCGGCCCGGGTCGGGCGCCGGCTGCGCAAGGCCGGCTTCACCCGGGTCTACCGGCTCAAGCACGGCCTTCGCGCCTGGCAGGGTGGCGGCTATCCGATGGACAACGGCAAGAAGGGGTAAGGGAGCATGGCAGAGGGCAACGGCAACGGCAGCGCGACCGAGGAGGCTGCCCAGCAGCGCTTCCAGATCGCCAAGGTCTACCTGCGGGACATCTCCTTCGAGGCGCCCGGCGCTCCCGAGGCCTTCCGGGAGACCTGGCAGCCGCAGGTCGACGTGGAGCTGGGCACCCAGCACCGGGCGCTCGACGAGGGTACCTACGACGTCCTCCTCACGGTGACGGTCACCGCGCGGAACAACGAGCGCACCGCCTACCTCTGCGAGATCAAGCAGGGCGGCGTCTTCCGCATCGAGGGCTTCCCCGAGGCCGAGCTGGACCGCGTCCTCGGGGCCTACTGCCCGGCCCAGCTCTTTCCATTCGCCCGTGAGGCCGTCAACGACATGGTGGTCAAGGGCGGCTTCCCGCAGCTGCTGCTGGCGCCGGTGAACTTCGAGTCCCTGTACCAGCGCCAGCGTGAGGCGCCGGGTAGCGGGGGCAACGGCGCCGATAGCGGCCAGGGGCAGTAGGGCCATGGACCGGATCGCGGTGCTCGGTGCCGGGGCGTGGGGCACGGCCCTCGCCCGCGTGCTCGCCCTCAACGGGCACGAGGTACGGCTCTGGAGCCGGGACCCGGACCACGCCGCGGCGATCAACGCCGACGGCGAGAACCGCCGGCACCTGCCCGGCTGTCCGCTACCGGCCGGGCTCACCGCCACGGCCGATCTCGACGCGGCCCTCGCCGGCAGCGACTGGCCGCTCCTGGCGGTGCCGAGCAGCGCCTTCCGGGCGCTGGTCGAGCGGCTCGCCGCCCACCGGCCGGGGCGGGTCGTCTGGGCCACCAAGGGGCTCGAGTCGGAGTCCGGCGGCTTCCTCCACGACGTGGTCGCCTCGCGCATCGAGCCCACGCCGGCGATGGCGGTGATCTCGGGGCCAAGCTTCGCCGCCGAGGTGGGCCGCGACCTGCCCACGGCGATCACCGTCGCCGCCGACGAGCCGGGCCTGGCGAGCGCGGTGGTCGCCGCCTTCCACAACGAGCGCTTCCGGCCCTACTCGGCTACAGATATGGTGGGGGTCGAGCTCGGCGGGGCGGTGAAGAACGTCCTCGCCGTGGCTACCGGGGTCAGCGACGGGCTCGGCCTGGGCGCGAACGCCCGCGCCGCCCTGATCACCCGCGGGCTGGCGGAGATCTCGCGGCTCGGGGAGGCCCTCGGCGCCGACCCGCAGACGCTGATCGGCCTCGCCGGCATGGGCGACCTGCTCCTCACCTGCACCGACGACCAGTCCCGCAACCGGCGCTTCGGCTTCGCCCTGGGGCAGGGACAGGATCCGGACGGCGCGCTCGCCGCCGTGGGCAGCACCGTCGAGGGGGTGCGTACCGCCGCCGAGCTCCACCGCCTGGCCGCTCGCCAAGGCGTCGAGATGCCCATCTGCGAGACCGTCCACCGCGTCCTCGCGGGGGAGATACCGCTGGAGCAAGCGGTCCGCGGGCTCATGGAGCGCGCCCCGAAGCCCGAGTTCGGCGGCTGAAGGCGCCGCTGACGCCTACAAGGTTCCAGCCTGTTGCCACCGAGGCGGCTCACGCCATCCCCAGCTCCTTGATCTTGCGGGTGAGCGTATTGCGTCCCCAGCCCAGCAGCCGGGCCGCCTCCTGGCGGTGGCCGCCGCTGCGTGCCAGGGCGGCCCGGATGAGCGTCCGCTCGAAGGCCGGCAGGGCGTCGTCGAGCAGGGCCTCCTGGCCCGCCGCCAGGGCCTGGTCGGCCCAGAGCGCCAGGGGCGTCTGCCAGTCGGCGTCGTCGGTCGCTGCCGCCTGCTCACCTGCGCCGCCGGCCTCGCGCAGCTCCCGGGGCAGGTCTTCCGGTACGATCTCCTGGCCGCTGGCCATCACCGTCAACCAGCGGCACGTGTTCTCCAGCTCCCGGACGTTGCCGGGCCAATCCAGCTGCATCAGGTGCCGCTCTGCCGCCGGGCTCAGGCCCTTCGGCTCCACCTCCAGCTCCCGCGCCGAGGCCGTGAGGAACCGCCTCGCCAGCGCCGGGATGTCCTCGCGGCGCTCGCGCAACGCCGGCAGCCGGATGCGGATGACGTTGAGCCGGTGGTAGAGGTCATCGCGGAAGTGGCCCTCCTGGACCCGTTGCTCGAGGTCCTGATGGGTAGCGGCGATGATGCGCACGTCCACCCGCATGGTGGCGTGGGCGCCGATCCGGTGGAACTCCCCGTCGGCGAGCACCCGCAGTAGCCGGGTCTGCAGATCCGCCGGCATGTCGCCGATCTCGTCGAGGAACAGCGTGCCGCCGTCGGCCTGCTCGAAGCGCCCGCGCCGGACCTGCTGCGCACCGGTAAAGGCGCCCTTCTCGTGGCCGAAGAGCTCCGACTCCATCAGGTCGTGGGGGACCGCAGCCATGTTCAGGGCCACGAAGGGGCCCTCGGCCCGTGGGCTGTGCCGGTGCAGCGCGCGGGCCACGAGCTCCTTGCCGCTGCCCGACTCGCCGGTGAGGAGCACCGTGACGCTCGACCGCGAGAGCCGCCCGATGCCCCGGAAGACCTCCTGCATGGCCGGCGCCTCGCCGAGCAGCTCCGCCGAGCCCTCGCTGTCGGCCGCCACGCCGCCGCTGCGGCTGCGGCTGGCCGCAGCGCGGCCGGTGAGCGCCACGGCCTCGTCAACATCGAAGGGCTTGGGCAGGTACTCGAAGGCGCCCCCCTCGTAGGCAGCTACGGCGGCGTCGAGGTTGGAGTAGGCGGTGATCACGATGACCGGCAACTGGGGGGAGCTCGCCTGGAGGCGTCCGAGCAGGTCCAGGCCGTCGGTCCCCGGCATGCGGATGTCCGTGATCAGCACGTCCGGCTCGTGCTGCGCCATCGTCGCCAGGGCCGCATCGCCGCTATCGAAGACCTCGACCCGGTGGCCGGCCCGGTGCAGCGCCTTCTCCAGGACCCAGCGGATGGAGCTGTCGTCGTCCACGACCCACACCAGCGATTCCTCGTCACGCATGCTCCGTCTCCATGGGCAGCCAGATGGTGAAGACCGTCGCTCCCGGCTCGCTGAGGCACTCGATCAGGCCGCCGAGGCGGCTGACCAGACTCTGCGCAACGGGCAGCCCCAGCCCCGTACCCTCCACCCGGGAGGTCACCATGGGGTAGAAGATCTGCTCCTGCTGCTCCGGCGCGATCCCCGGTCCATCGTCGATCACGTCGATGCGGGCCACCAGGCGGTGCGGCCGGTCGGCGATGGTGAACTGCCGCTGGACCCGCGTCCGCAGGGTGACATTACCGCCGGGCCCCGCCGCCTGGCAGGCGTTGCGGACCAGATTGAGCGCCGCCTGGACCAGGTGATTGTGCTCGGCGCGCACCTCCGGGATGCTCGGATCGTAGTCGCGGTGGATCCACACCGGTACACGGCCGTACTGGCCATCGGCCTCCTCGGCCTCTACCAGCGCGCGGACCCGCTCCAGGACCTCGTGGATGTTCACCCACTCCTGCCGCAGCGGGGCATTGGGGCCGAGCAGGGTGTCCACGAGCTGCTGCAGGCGGTCCGCCTCGCGGATCACGACCTGCGTGTACTCACGGTACTCCCCGCCTTCGGGCAGCTCCGACTCGAGCAGCTGGGCGGCCCCGCGCAGGCCCCCCAGGGGGTTCTTGATCTCGTGGGCGAGGCCGCGGATGAGCTCCTGGACCGCGCGGTTCTGGGAGAGCAGGTGCTGCTCGCGGCTGATGCGCGCGTGCCGGTCCACCTCGGCGATCTCGACGAGGACCCGCTCCGGCGCCAGCGGGGTGATCGTGCAGTCCACGGTAACCGGGTGGTCGTCGCGCACGGGGAGCCGCCGCTCGCGCTCGGTGTAGGCGCCGCCGGTGCGCAGCGAGGCCGTGACGAGCTCGTCCAGCAGGCCGGCGCCGCGCAGGGCCTGCACCAGGGGCTGGTCGAGCACCTGCCGGCTGCTCACCCGGAACAGGGTCTCAGCGGCGTGATTGATGTGGCGGACACGGAGCCGATCGTCGACCACCAGCACGGCCGTGGTCAGCGCCTCCAGGATCCGGCTTTGCTCCTCGCGCTGGCTCATACCCTTCCCTTTGCAAGGCGCGGGCCAGCCGGCCGGCCCGGGTCGGGCGGCGCTCGGCAGGCCGCCCCTGCACCTCCTTAGTGCAATGGGCCCCGAACGAGAAAGGGGCGGCAGCCGGCCGGCCCCGCCCCTTCCCGAGCGCGTCCGCCGCAGGGCGGCCTACACGCTGTAGTAGAGGTCGAACTCCACCGGGTGGGTGGTCATCCGCAGCCGGGTGACCTCCTCGGTCTTGAGCTCGATATAGGCGTCGATGAGATCGTCGGAGAAGACCCCGCCCTGCTT
>Ga0207714_1001990_pt1 | contig 12750 bp, 8 predicted proteins | sample PonA232FremontCA_2_FD_187270 | JGI IMG/M metagenome (GOLD analysis project Ga0207714, IMG submission 187270) | Marine sediment microbial community from Fremont, CA, USA - Pond A23 Sediment 2 (SPAdes) | ecosystem: Environmental > Aquatic > Marine > Unclassified | place: USA: Fremont, California... | reverse complement strand
CAACGGGCAATATTACCTCGTGGGCATGGGATTTCAACGGCGATGGTCTGACCGATGCCACCACCCAGAATCCGTCTCACCAGTACACCCAGGCAGGCACCTATACGGTAAGCCTGACGGTTAGCGATGGGACCAACAGCGATACCGAAACCAAAAGCGGATACATCACCGTTACAGGCGGGTTGGAAGCCGATTTCACGGCCGATGTCACTTCCGGTGAAGCCCCGCTGACCGTGCAGTTCACCGACCAGTCGACGGGCAATGTTACCTCGTGGGCCTGGGATTTCAACGGCGATGGGTTGACCGATGCCGCCACTCAAAATCCCTCCCATCAGTATACCCAGGCAGGCACCTACACGGTAAGCCTTATGGTGAGTGACGGGACCAACAGCGATACCGAGACCAAAAGCGGTTACATTACCGTTACCGCCGGGTTGGAAGCCGATTTCTCAGCCGATGTCACTGCCGGTGAAGCCCCACTGACCGTGCAGTTCACCGACCAGTCGACGGGCAATGTTACCTCGTGGGCCTGGGATTTCAACGGCGATGGAACTACCGATGCCACAACTCAGAATCCACAGCATCAATACAGTCAGGCCGATACCTTCACCGTTAGCCTGACCGTGAGCGACGGGGTCAACAGCGATACCCAAACCCGGCCAGATTACATTGTGGTGGTAAAACCCCTGGCGGCTGAATTTACATCTGATATCACCTTCGGATATGCTCCCTTGACCGTCCAGTTTACGGATCAATCAACAGGTGCTGTGGTTAACTGGTTCTGGGATCTCAATGGCGATGGTTCGACCGATAAGATGAGTCAAAACCCGAGTTATGTCTACCAGGAACCAGGCACCTATGATGTTTCTTTAAGCGTCTCGGATGGCACCAACAGCTTGAGTACCACCAAAGAGGATTATATTGAGGTCTATCCCACGGTTGAAGCCGATTTTTCAGCAGATGTGACCAGTGGTACCGCGCCCCTTACGGTAAACTTTACTGATCAGTCCACAGGCAATATTATCTCCTGGAAATGGGACTTTGATGATGATGGCACCGATGATGCCACCGAGCAGAATCCCAGTTATACCTACCAGGAAGCAGGGACCTATAGCGTGTCCTTATCCGTATCCGATGGGGTTCAATCCGGTTCCAAAAGCCGGAGTGATTACATAACTGTTGATGCCGATACCGATGTGGGAGCCTTGCTGCAGGGAAAAAAGGCCGTTGTTTATCCCAATCCTGCCAACCAAACCACGGTGGTTCATCTGTCAGAGGGCATCAAGGTTATACGCATCGAGCTGACCAATATGGAAGGGAAAAAGTTGAGGGAGTGGTCTGGCAATGAGCTGGATCAAAGACCATTAAGAATTGAGGTGGCCGATTTCTCCCCCGGCGTCTATTTGGTCAAAGTTTATCTTCACGAAAGAACGATGCCTTTGAAGTTGATCATTGAGTAAAATGATGTGTTCCGGTTCGCTTTGCCCCAAGGCTGGCAGCCGGAACATTTTTTTCGCTCCCGGCCGGGATGGCCTTTAGACTGCATTATTCACAAACGAACGCAATGAAGTTTGTGCAAGCATTATTCTTGAATCATTCGGGTTAGCTCACCTTGGGGGCAAATCTTCATTATGGCTGAGTTCCTTCCAGTTGTTGAATAAAATGGTTCAATTCGGGCTGCAGGTTGATGTGGGGGTATTTTTGCATCAGGTGCCGGGTTTTTTCTATCTGTTTTTTCAGGAAATTCTGATGCTCCAGAGATCTTGGTTTCAAAGGGCTATGGTTGCTTGCCTTGACGATTTCTTCCATCTTATCCATCGTTTTTCGGGTGGGTTTTTTGATGTATGTATTGGAAAATTGTTCCCAAAGGTAATGAATGGCAGTTTTTCCCGGGTGAATCATGTCCTCATCATAGAACCGGTAATCCCGCAGTTCATCCATCATGATCTCATAGGAAGGAAAATAATCCAGCTCGGGGAATGATTCGAGCAATTGCTGAACAGCCAGGATCAGGGTGGCTTTGCTTTGTTGGTTGGATACCGCTCCGTCTTTCCAATGCCTGACCGGGCTAATGGTGAAAACGATTTGCATATCGGGATGTATCGCCCGAAGTTCTTTTATTACTGGCTGCCAGTTTTGGGTGATGTCATCCACCTTAAGCTGGTAGTGATCAAATTCGCTGGAAGGGATCTTATGGCAGTTGGAGACAATGGTGTGGTCTTTTTTAAGTTCGTATACCCGGGAAGTGCCGAAGGTGATAATAAGCATGCTGGTATTGGCGAGCCACTGTGAAGCCTGACGAATGCCCTGATTGATTCTTTGGAGCACCTGGGTTTGGTCATCCCCCGAAAAACGTGTACCGTGATAGAAACTTAGCCAGGTTTGGTTGTATTGATGGAGGTCCTTTGCATCGAAGGTTTTTTTATGCATGAGCATATCCAGCTCATTTTTGACCGATATGGGATTGTACATGACCCCAAAAGGATTGATCATAGTGGGGAATTTGTAATATTGCAGCATTTCCCCGATATTACCTGTAAAACAGGACCCAATAAGCATGGATTGTTTTTTGTAGGTCAGTTCGAAAGGGGATGGTTTAATGGGAACGGGTGTTCTGAAGGTGCTCATGGGTTTGGGAATTTTTGGTTTTTTCTTTGAGCCATTGGAGGATGGTTTGAAAAACCCGGTCCTTTTGTTTTTCCTGGTGCAATTCATGATAAAGTTCCGGCCAGCGAATGAACCGGACGTCTTTATGGTGTTTTTGGGCTTTTTGCACAAACTGTTCGCTGGCTTTCAGGGAAGTGATTTTATCGCCGGTGCCGTGCATCAGCAGCAAGGGTTTATTGAGTTTATGGGCATTGTGAAGGGCATATAATCCGGCTTTTCGGGCTCCAAAAAACAGGTGGGGGGTAATTTGTCGGTGGGTGAGGGGGTCGTGTTCATAGCGTTTGATGACCTCGGGATCATGGGAGAGGTAATTGATGTTGAGTTTTGAATTCCTTACGGCACGCGGGGCAATGATTTTCAGGCCTCTGGAGAGAAGCAGGGCAAAGGCTTTGGGTTCGGTCGAGAGCCTGAGCCAGGGGGAAGTGGCAATGATCCCCTCGTATCCATCTCTGCGGGTGAGGCCATAGTTGATGACAATGCCTCCGCCCAGGCTTTGCCCGTAAATGAATGTAGGGGTGTTGGCAGGGGCCGGATGCTCCTCCATCAGCTGGTCCAGGTCAAGCAGCAGTCGCTTGAAACCAGGGGTATGGCCGCGAATACCCTGGGATTGTCCATGCCCCCTGAGATCCACCGTCAAAACGCTGATGTTCTCAGCGGCAAACCGCTCAGCCCAAGGCTTATATCTGCCTGAATGCTCGCTGAATCCATGAATCAAAATGATCCGGGCATCCGCCCTGTTGACGGCATCCCACTTTCTGACAAAAAGCCTGATGCCATCTGTTGTCTCCATAAAATAGTGCCGTTGTTTCATGAAAGACCCATTTTTTTCAAAATTACAACAAATACTCTTTGAATAGGAAAACCCATGAATAATTTGTTGGTTTTTTACCAGCGGGTAATTTTTATTTAAATTTGCCCATCTCCGGCCCGGTAGTTCAATTGGATAGAACACCAGACTTCGGATCTGGCTGTTGGGGGTTCGAGTCCTCCCCGGGTCGCAATTTTTATCCTGACGATGAAATGCTTGTCGGCGGGATGGGTTCATCCGCCAAATATTTCACACATATGCGTTGGAGTCAGCAACAGGCGGCTCCCAAAATTAGCAAATAGACCAATTAGCAGATAAGCCTAAAGGTATTGATCCATCAGGTTAAGCATGTGATCAATCTCGATGGGTTTGGAGAGATAATCGTTGGCACCGGCCTCGAGGCACTTTTGTTCGTCTTTCCCCATAGCATAGGCGGTTTGAGCGATTATGGGAATGTCAGGATCTTGTTGACGTATGGTTCGGGTTACTTCCAGCCCGCTCATATCGGGCAGGCGGATGTCCATCAAAATCAGATCAGGCCAGGCATTGGCGGCCAATTTGCGTAAAGCGTCCTTTCCTGTCTCAGATACCATCATCCGGGCTCCTGTGGGCTCAATCCCTTCCATAAAGTAAGTTTGACTTGCGGTATCGTCTTCTACCAGGAGAATGGTTTTTTCAGACCAATTAAAGTGCCTTTCTTTTTTTTCTGGTTTGACCTCAGGAAGTTGGTCTTGTTTAACTTCCGCCGGCAGGGTAAAATAAAAACAGGTGCCTTCCCCGGGGGTGGATTCCATCCAAATTTTTCCGCCCATCAGCTCAATCAGATTTTGTGAAATGGTAAGCCCCAATCCGGTGCCTTCAAACTGGCGGCTGGTGGATTCATCCACCTGGCGGAACCTTTCGAAGATTTGCTGTTTTTTTTCCGTGGGAATCCCAATCCCCGAATCTTCAACGAAAAAGGTGAGGGTATGGTCTTCGTTAAGATGGTACCCGAATGAGATTGATCCTTGTTTGGTGAATTTGACCGCATTGCTCAAGAGATTATCCATGACCTGACGAAACCGGCTGCTGTCGGTATTGATCCGATAAGATTTTTGAGGTACTTCCTTTTTTAGGGAAAGATGGATGTGGGATTTTCTTAATTCCTTTAATTCTTTCTCCTGTTCCTGAAATAGGTTATCCATCAGGCTGTTCAGATCGAACACCTCGGGATTGATGTCGAGCTGGTTGGCTTCAATTTTTGAGATATCGACAATATCGTTGATGATGTGCAATAAATGGCGGGTACGTCCATGGATAATATCCAGAAATTCACTTTGCTTTTGGGCATTCAGCTTTTTTTGTTTGAGCAATTGAGCGAAGCCCATAATACCGTTCATGGGGGTGCGAATCTCATGGCTCATGTTGGCCAGGAAAGCTGATTTGAGCCGGTCGCTTTCTTCGGCCTTTTCTTTGGCAGTTTCCAGCTCCTGTTTTTGCTTCTCGAGTCGCTCATTGATTTCTCTCAACTCTTCATTGGAGGCCCTGAGCTCTTCTTCTGTTGCCCTGAGCTCTTCATTTTTTCTTTTTAACTCTTTTTCATCTTCCTTGCGGTCGGTGATGTCCTGGATGATGCCAAAGACCACATTGCGCTGGTGATGATATTCAGCAATGGAATGGATGTCCCTGATTTGACCGTCATTGGCCCTCTTTATCTTGAATTCCATGTCGTAGGAAGTCCCCTTGTTAATCAAATCCTCTATGGCCTGATCCAGTTTGGAACGTTCATCCTCCATCGGTATCTTCTGGACTTCATCCATGGTCAGGTCTTCTTTTTCTATACCGTAAATTCTCCGGGCGCCTTGAGAAGAATAGACTTTGCGCGAATTCAGGTCAAATTCCCAGGTCCCGATCCGGGCAATTTCTTCGCCTTTCTGTAACTTCCGTCGGTTCTGGGTCTCTTCGGTGATATCATGGATGGTCGAATAAAGCATCTCTTTGCCTTCAATGGTGATGACCCCGGTATAAACCTCTACATCCCTAAATTCGCCATTGGCCAGGCGATGGGTGAAGATGAAATAGTTCTTTTTTTGCCTTCGCGCCTGGTTCATTTCCTCAGTTAATGGGGCGGGCTGCAGCGTATTGATTTGGCTGATGTTCATCGAACACAACTGGGCCCTTGAGTAGCCATAGAATTTCACCGCTTTGTGGTTGACATCATAGATGTTGCCTGTTTTGGGTTCGAGTAGCATTAAGACTGAACTGTTCTGGTAAAACAGGGCCTTAAAGTGTTGCTCGCGTTCTTTTAATTTTTCTTCCGCCTTTTTTCTTTGGGTGATATCCAGAAAGGAGGCCACGCTTTTTTGGGTGCCCGGAATCATATCGACGGTGATGTAAATGTAGTGCTGCCGGGAGGAAGTGTCGATCAGACGGAATTCATAGTTATTAGGGGCTTTACCGGGGCTTTCCCTGCGCCGCTGATGATAGGCTTTCATCCATTCACGGTCTTCGGGATGGACAAACTCCGCCCATTTCAGCCGGTTCTCAATTTTCTCCTGGGGCGCCCCGTAAAGCCGGGCAAATTGATTATTGGCCAGAGAGATGGTCATGTCCTTTTCGATGATGATCGTAGCGGTACCGGTATTTTCAAAGACCGCCCGGTATTTCTGTTCGCTGGCTTTCAGTGCATCGTTGGTCCTTTTGCGTTCGGTAATATCCACCAGGGCCCCCACAATGGAAACCACCTGGCCACCCTTGACGACAGGTGCCTCATGCACTTCTACCCATAGCTTGCGGCCTTTCTTAGTGATTAGCTCCAATTCATAGGGCGGCTGGGTCTTACCGGTGCGAATGGCTTCGTTGGTCTTTTTGATGCCTTCCTGGTTCACCGGATGGTCTGAGAGAAATTCGGTCCACTTGATCCTGGCTTCCTCCGGTGAGCAATCAAAAAAATCATAGCTCCGCGCACTTAAATAGGTGAGCCAGTGATCGGGGGTATGGGAATAGAACAGGTTGGTGCTGTGTTCAACAATGTTGCGCAGCTTTTCCTCCTTTTCTTTTAAGGCCCGGGTCTTTTCTTCGATGGTCTCCTTTAGCAGTTTTTTTTCATCGCCAATCAGCTTTTTTTGATCAATGTTTTCCAACAACATCCCCACTAAACGCGAAGAATCCCGAATACAGGCCTGATCCTCTTCGGTGGCAATCCCTTCTATATCCAGGTATCCAAAGTTTTTTTCCGATGTATCAACAGCAATATCCACCCTGCTTTCACCTTTTCTTTCATGGTCAAACGAAATGGTTAAATGGGGAAAAAAATGGCCCAGCAGTTCAAGATATTTCCGAATAATGGTATCCTGCCTTTTGTATTGTGAAAGGGCGGTTGTTTTTTTAAATAGTGAATACCCGGTATCGTTCATCTTGTAATGTTTTGAGATGCGATGAAGGGTGAAGAATCCTTCTCGGCTAAAGTAGCCAGTACTTTTGAAGGTTTAGATGGAACCCCTTTTCCTTTTATGAATTTTGAAGGAATATATAAAAAATATTTTTCGATGAAAAGAAGATGTTCAGGTATAAATATTAAACCGGAAGACTTTTCTGCTGGAATGCTTGGTTTATAGGTTTAACAGATGATCCTTGAAAATATCATCCCTTACCCTAAAGAAGGTTCGTTGTGTGGATGATTTGCGTTGCAGGTTTGCCCATAGCTCAGAATGAGCGTGCTTCCCGGGATCACCCTTTAATAAATGTTTTGTTTGATACACACTTGTTGAAAAGGTTTCGTCCTTCGTTAAAGTTCCCCTGTAATAAATGGTTGTGGCTTGTCACCCATTGGGAAAAAAGGTTATGGAAATACAAAGCATTCAAAACAAAGGTATTGGGGTGTCAAAGAGGGATAAGGAATTGGCCCGGGTCTGGCAGGCTTTGAACCAACTGATCGGTGAATTGCAAAAAAGGGAGATCTCCGGGGAAGTGGCTGAAGGGGTGAACGGGGAAGTGGAACGGATCAATGCTTTTTCCGGTAGCCGGAAAGAACTGAGAAAAGCCATACGCAGAAGTGAATCAAATATTTTGAGGTTGATCTACAAAAAGCTGAAATTGGTGCCTAAAAACCAATATCAGCGCAGCTGGCTGGCGATGGGGATGGGTGTTTTTGGGGTTCCCCTGGGCATAGCTTTTGCATTGCTTTTTGGCGAGATGGTCTATTTGGCGGCCATAGGCCTGCCTTGGGGAATGGTTATTGGATGGGTGGTTGGAAATATAAAAGATCGGCAGGCTTACAAGGAGGGCAGGCAGCTGAATGTAGAAACTGAAAATGACGGGTCCATGTAGATGGGCTGGCATTGAATGATCAGTCACGTTCATGACCATGAAAAGAGATGAACGCGACTGATCTGTGGCATATTACCCGGACGATAAAAGTTTTTATCCGTTACTTGCGGAAAGGCCCAGTGCGGGAGTCTTTAGAACATGGTAGGCTCTGTGGCTTCGGTGGTGTCTTTTTCCCATTGGGGTAAATAGCGCGTGGAGTCGTTTTTAACAGCCCGGCGATACCAATGCTGAGGATATCCGTGTTTTTCTGGGCGCCCTTTTTCATTGTTGATATAGCCATCATTGTATTTGCAGATCAGTTTTTTGCCCAGTTTTTTCCACCGGTTAAAAGCCTGGTTGCCCCTGCTGACAGAGAACCGGGTGAGCATCTCTTGCATCTTGTCGGGATTGCGGCGATAAAGCTGAAGGGCTTTTTGGTCAATGCTGTCCACTTCGGCAATGAAGCGGCCTTCCAGCTCCTGCTGCACTTCCCGTATGTCTTTGACCATCCTGTTGTAACGGATGTTGGCAAAATTGGCCACAAAGTTAAAGACCCACCAGGCTGACTGGGAGCTGAATTCCTTTATGTTGCCGGTGGCATAGGGTTGAGGCACCGAGTCGATGCCTGCATAAAGGGGGAAATAGCAGGTGGTGTAGGTATCGTCCATGCCGTACCATAACACCCCGCCGACCGGGTCCGGCATATAGGAGCGGGATTGGGCAATAAAGGAAAAACCTGTTTTGGTGGTCGATATGGGGCGCTCCCAGCTGGCTTTTCGTCCGTTGACCTCAAAGACCAGGGGCCGGCAGCGGTTGGGGTTGCCGAAAGGCCCGGCAGTGATCCCCTGCCTCATGCTAAATGGGGTGCCCTCATAGTGGTCCCGTATCACTTGCGTGAGATCATCCACCGAGAGTTTCTCTTCTGGCTTGATCCACAGGGGATAGCGTTCGGCTCCCTGTACACCCCGATGATAGTCGGGCGATAGGTTCAGGTTGGGGTTAACCCGGTTGAACATACTCCATACCCTGGTGGCGCAATAACGCAGGTTGGACGGGGTCGAGGGATCATATACCTCGTTGAACCGGAACGGTTTGCCGGCGTCGGGATCGTAATACCCCTGTTCTACAGCAAATGAAACCACATTATCCGAATAAAGACAGTTCTGCGGATCATTGCGCGGAAACGTACCAATCCTGCTCTTGTTGGCATGTCCGGAAACATACCCGTCGGGTACTTTTCGCGCTACCCATACCGCCCCGTCGCGACCGGGGCCCGTGCCGATGATTTCTACAATCCAGGCTTCCTGCGGACCTCCAATGGAAAAGGATTCACCGGTGCTGCCATAGCCATACTTCTCAGCCAGGCCCGTCAATACCTTTACGGCTTCCCTTGCCGTCCTGGCCCGCTGAAGCGTCAGATGCATCATGTCCCAGTAATGCAGGAATTTGGTGGTGTCGTGCAGCTCCTCTCGCCCTCCGAAAGTGGTTTCTCCTATGGATACCTGGTGCTCGTTCATGTGCGGGCCAACAATCGCATAAGTGTGATCCACCTGTGGTATCTTCCCTTTTACCCCCGCCGACCAGTTGTTGAGGGTGATCATCTCCCCCTCCGGATGATCCCCCGCCGGGGTGATGCCCAGATGCGGGTGAAATTCACCGTCGCAGGTATAAACCACCATCACCGAGCTGTCCTTCGAAGCCCCTTTGGTGACAATAAAATTCGTGCACGCTAGCGTCACACTGCTGGTAATCAATGCAAAACTAAATAATAGCAGAAGTTTTTTCATCATCATATGTTTTTGTTGATCTTTTTGGTCCAGGTTCAATTTACCCCCGGATTCCGGAGGTTTGGTTTAATAAAGACTTGTGAACGGTTGAAAATGCGTATAATATTGAAATTATGTTTTGCTGTCATGAATTGCTTCCCCGCCAAACCCAACATGATTTATACATGGCCTTGATGCGCCGGTTCATAAATGGGGCTTTCATTTTCTCCTCCTTCTTATGACCTCCATTCACCGGAAGCGTTTAATCGCCTTTTTCCATTTCTGTTTGTTGCATGATGCAAGGGCTTTCTTGTATGATCTGGTGATCCTTTCAAACCCCTGTTGGTTGGTCAGATTCAAATCATATTACTCGTTTGCGTTGCGATCAGGTTTTTGGTGTTGACTTTTTTGGGTGCATCTTCTGGTGCATCAATTCCCTTTTAAGTTGTTACGGTATGGATCATTGGGCAGGTATAAATGGGATGTTTCTTTCTTAGAAAAAATCTTTGTAGATTGATGCCTTCAAACCATGGTTTTTTATTGGGTGGCCCCCAGAGAGGGCATGAAGGTATTGGTGTTTGCTACCTCCGGTTAAAGCCGCCTAAAACCATTAAAAATCTTTGTATATGGAATACCGAGATTATCTTAAACGCCAAATTGAAGAAGCCGGGCGGGTACTGGCCCGGATCATGGCCGATTTAACCGGGTTCAAAAACCAGGGCAAAGTCAATGAGGGCATTGAAAACGTTCAGTTAACCCTGAAAAGTGAGCTTGATTTGGACCTGGATCATTTGATGTCGATTTCTTCCGGTGAATTGATTGATGAGTTGGCAGACAACGAGAAATTGCAGGAAGAGAATTTTGATCAGCTGGCCGACCTTTTAACTGAAATGGCAGATGGACTGATGTGGCAGAATCAAACGGAAAAAGCAAAGGACCTGTATGAAAAGATTCTGATCCTTTATCAGCACCTGGATCAAACCGCTACGGCCTTTTCCTTTAATCGCCATGCAAAGATGGAAAAAGTCAGCCAAAAATTGCAGGAAATCGGCTAGGAAGCGCTCCTGCAGGACAAAATGTGTTTATAAATAAATTACCCGGTTTTAGTTTTTTATGCAGTTTATTTTTGCTTGTTACAACCAACATTTAACCTGTCTCTGGCGCTGTTTCCTTTAGATAAAGACTTATTATCGTTTAAAATCACCCTACATGCCATTAAAAATGGTTCATCCGTTTAATGCTTAGGTAATATGTAAAAAATAAACTGGAAGAACCTTAAAAATCAGCCGTTGTTATCGGCTCTCTCCCTGATAGCCGCATGTTTTGTACATCCCTTTGTTGTGAAAGTTAGTGGATGAGGAATTCGGTGTTAAGCCATATTGTTTTATCACTGGATGTCAATGTTTTATATTGATTGTATTGATGCCGGTGGCAGCTGTTATGAACTTCTGCCGACATTCATTGTTGAATAAAAGGTCTTCAACATTGAAACAATTTGCATTTGATACGAATGAAACCTGCATCCAAGAACTTACACAATAAGGACATGGATATACATGCAGGTTCCATAAGGCCAAAAGATTAAATAAAAAATAACCTTATGAATCTGAAAATAGTGTCGCTGGTTTTCATTGTGTTGGGTGTGACTTCATGCATTCCGGAGCAGACTACTGTTTCGCCTCCTGTTGACACGACACAGTCTTTTTCGCGAGCCGGGACGGAGCAGATGCCTCATAAGTGGTGGAGGGCATTTGAGGATCAAGGTTTGGATAAGTTGGTGGATACGGCCCTGGCCAACAATTTTAATTTGCGCACCACCTGGCAGCGGTTGCAGGAGGCAAGGGCAGTTGTTGATCGTGCTTCCTCGGATTTCTTTCCCTCGTTGGATGCTTCTATCCAGGGGGAGAGCAGCAGTTTCCTCTCTGATTTTCGTCAGAGTCAAAGTTTTCGTTTAGGGATGAGTGCGGGGTATGAGGTTGATTTATGGGGGCGTATTGGTAGCCGGGTGGAAGCCGAACGCTACAGGGCACAGGCCAGCCGTTCGGATTATAAGACTGCGGCCCTTTCCTTATCGGCCGGGGTAGTGCGAACATGGTTTCAGTTGGCCGAAGCGCGAAGTCAGCTTGAATTGATTAGCAATCAGATCGAGACGAACCGGAAAGTATTGGAATTGATGGAGGCGCGTTTTGGCAGCGGGCAAATCAGGAGTCCGGATATTCTGCGTCAGCGCAGGCTGCTCGAGTCGACGAGGGAGCAGAAGCTTACCGTCGAGTCGCAACAGCAGGTTTTGGAGCATCGTCTGGCCGTTTTGCTGGGTCGGCCTCCACAGGGGGATCTTGACACGGGTCTCGATTCACTGCCCTCTCTTCCGCCTTTGCCGGAGACCGGCATGCCAATGGAGCTGGTACGCCGCCGGCCCGACGTACGCCAGGCCTACAGGCAATTGCAGGCGGCGGACCGGGATTGGGCATCGGCCGCCTCCAGACGTTATCCCAGGCTTTCTCTTTCAGCTTCCCTAACCACCGGCGCCGACCAGGCCGGTAACCTTTTTAAAGACTGGGCCCGTTCGTTGGCCGGCAACCTGATGACCCCCCTTTTCTACGGGGGCCAACTCAATGCTGAAGTCGACCGCACCCGGGCGGTCAAAAAACAACGCCTCTACCACTACGGACAAACGGTGTTGAATGCCTTCCGCGAAGTCGAAGATGCCCTGATCCAGGAGTGCAAAAAGAAGCAAACCATTGAGAGCCTCCAACGTCAGCTCCAATTGGCCAACCAAACGTATCAACAGCTTCGCCTGGAGTATTTTAACGGCATGGGCGATTATCTTGATGTGCTTACCGCCCTTGATCAGGCGCAGCGTTTGCGTCGCGAGTTGCTCTCCGCCAAATTGCAGCTGCTGGAATACCGGGTCGCATTGTACCGGGCCCTGGCCGGGGGATTTCAAACTGCCAGGGAGGCAAACCAACCGGCGCCTGATGGGTCCGGGCAGAATAATGGGGATGGGCACCAAACGAAGGCTCCAAATGTTGATTCCCCGAAAAATGCCGGTTCAACCAGTCAGGAAGGGAATCAGGACCCTCCGGAGTAATCCAACCGGAGAAGATGTCATTGATGATTTAATATGAAACCCTCATGCACCGACTAGCACAAAAGGTAATGAATAAAACATGAGGGTTCCATGGCAGAGGTTACCGAGACCAACGAATTACATGCTATTAT
>Ga0207714_1001989_pt1 | contig 12750 bp, 14 predicted proteins | sample PonA232FremontCA_2_FD_187270 | JGI IMG/M metagenome (GOLD analysis project Ga0207714, IMG submission 187270) | Marine sediment microbial community from Fremont, CA, USA - Pond A23 Sediment 2 (SPAdes) | ecosystem: Environmental > Aquatic > Marine > Unclassified | place: USA: Fremont, California... | reverse complement strand
GGACGAGCACGGCTTCCCGGTGCTGGCGCTCTACCTGCCGTGCACCGAGGCGACGCTGGCCAAGCTCGCCGGCCACACCGAGCGTGACGCGGCGGGCGAGTCCGATCCGGCGGTCGCCGCCTGACACCGCACCACCGGGGGCGTCGCGCGGCGCCCCCGGCGCTCTCCCCTCAAAAATCCGCCAGGAGGGGCTGCACGGCCTCGCGCTCGACTTCCAGGGCCGCGTGGTAGACACCGGGCTCGGCACCGGCCGGCACGGCGAAGGTCGCACCCACCGCGACGGGCTGCTCGTCGGCCCGCTCCGGCACGGTGATGCGCACGCTCGCCGTTTCCGCGTCCACCGCCAGACCGGGCCCGCGCACCTCCAGCGCCACGGGCACCAACACCGGCTCGCTCTCGGTCTTGCTCGCCGCGGCCACGGTCAGGGTCACACGCGTGCCGCCCGCGAGGTCGAGCCGTGCGGCCCGCGTCCCGTCCCGCTCGACGGCCGCGGCGCCGCGCGCGATGACCTCCCCCGCCGTCCGCACGGCGACCGCGCCCGCTTTCGCCGCCGTCTCGGCCAGCTCGATCTCCACGCGGCCGGGCGCCAGCTCGTCCGGGTCCAGGGACACGACGCGCGCCTTGGCGCGGGTGCTCTCGCTGGCGCCAGCCACCGCGAGCCCGGGCAAGGCCAGCACAATCGCCAGCGCGCACACGATGGTCCACGACCGGTGAATGACACGACCCCCGTTCTTCTAAACGCGGTCAGCGTTGCGCGGGCGGGCGCGCCGGTCAAATTCCCGAAATCGAGCCAAAATCGACGCGTGCGCGCGCCGACCGGCCGACGCCCCGCGATCGCCGCCCCGCCTTCCCCGGCCGCCGGTGATGCGCTACACGGGCGCGGTCATGCCCCTTCTGCGCCACTTCGCCACGGTCGGCGGGCTGACGGGCGTCAGCCGCATCCTGGGCTTCGCGCGCGACGTCCTGATGGCAGCGGTGATCGGCACGGGGCCGGTCGCCGACGCCTTCTTCGTCGCCTTCCGCCTGCCCAACGTCTTCCGCCGCCTGTTCGCCGAGGGCGCCTTCAACGCCGCCTTCGTGCCGGTGTTCGCGCGCACGCTGGAGGCGGAGGGCCGGCCCGCCGCCCGCCGGCTGGCGGAGGAGGCGCTGGCGGTGCTGCTGGCGGTGGTGGCGGCGCTGACCCTGGCGGCGATCGCGGGCATGCCGTGGCTGATGCGCGTGCTGGCGCCGGGCTTCACCGACGACCCGGCGAAGTTCGACACGGCCGTGCTGCTCACGCGCCTGACCTTCCCCTACCTGCTCTTCATGGCGCTGGTGATGCTCTACGGCGGCATCCTCAATTCGCTGTACCGCTACGCCGCCTTCGCCGCCGCGCCCATCGTGCTCAACGTGGCCTTCCTCGCGGCGCTGGGCGCCGTGATCCCCCTGATCGGCCATCCCGGCCCGGTTCTGGCGTGGACGGTGACGCTCGCCGGCATGGTGCAGTTCGCCGTGCTGGTGGCGGTGTGCCACCGCGCCGGCATCCGCCTGTACCTGCCGCCGCCGCGCCTGACGGCCGGGGTGAAGCGGGTGCTGCGGCTGATGGGGCCGGGCATGCTCTCCGCCGGGGCGCTGCAGCTCAACCTGCTGGTGGGAACGATGATCGCGTCCTTGCAGGCGGGCGCGGTGAGCTACCTCTACTACGCGGACCGCGTGTACCAGCTTCCGCTCGGGCTCATCGGGATCGCGCTGGGCGTGGTGCTCCTGCCCGACTTCTCGCGGCGCCTGCGCGCGGGCGACACCGGCGGCGCCCGCGACCGCCTGAACCGCGGCGTGGAGCTGGCGATGCTCCTGGGGCTCCCGGCGGCGGCGGCGCTGATCGCCGTGCCCACGCCCATCGTCGGCGTGCTGTTCGAGCGCGGCGCCTTCCAGGGCGAGGCCACCCGGGCCACGGCGGCGGCGCTCATGGCGTTCGCGGTGGGCGTACCCGCCTTCATCGGGGTGAAGATCCTCCAGCCCGCGTTCTTCGCGCGCGAGGACACGATGAGCCCCTTCAAGGCCGCCGCCGCCGGCTCGGCCACCAACGTCGCGCTCGCGATCGGACTGTTCCACGCCGTCGGGCACGAGGGCATCGCGCTCGCCACGGCCCTGGCGTCCTGGCTGGAGAGCGGGCTGCTGGCGGGCTGGCTGTACGCGGCCGGCCACCTGCGCCCGGACGCGCGGCTGACGGCGCGGCTGCCGCGGATGCTGCTGGCGGCGCTGGCGATGGCGGGGGTCGTGATCGCCCTGGCCCACGCGCTGACGCCCTGGTTCGCCGCCGGGCCCGCGCGCGCGGTGCCGGCGCTGGTGGCGCTGGTGCTGGCGGGGGTGGCGGTCTACGGCGGGCTGGCGCTGGCGCTCGGGGCGGCGCGGCTCGGCGAGTTGCGCGCGCTGCTGCGGCGGCGCGAGGCGGGGGACGGCGGCGCGGCTTGACCGCCCGGAAGCCGCTCGCCATAACCGCGACCGGCCAGCATCACGCGGGACCCACCATGCAGCGCATCTTCTCCGGCGTGCAGCCCAGCGGCGCCCTGCACCTGGGCAACTACCTGGGCGCCATCCGCAACTTCGTCCGCCTCCAGGACGAGTTCGAGGCGATCTACGGCGTCGTCGACCTGCACGCGGTCACGGTGTGGCAGGAGCCGGCGCAGCTCGCCCCCAACACGCGCGAGGTGACGGCCGCCTACCTCGCCGCCGGGATCGACCCCGAGCGCTCGATCATCTTCAACCAGTCGCGCGTGCCCGCGCACGCCGAGCTGGCGTGGCTGTTCAACTGCGTCGCCCGCATCGGCTGGCTGAACCGCATGACGCAGTTCAAGGAAAAGGCCGGCAAGCACAAGGAGAAGGCCTCGGCGGGGCTGTACGTCTACCCCGCGCTCATGGCCGCCGACATCCTGGGCTACAAGGCCACGCACGTGCCCGTGGGCGAGGACCAGAAGCAGCACCTGGAATTTGCCCGCAACACGGCCGAGAAGTTCAACTACGACTACGATCGCGAGGTCTTCCCCGTCCCCGAGCCGCTGATCCTCGGCGCGGCGGCGCGCGTGATGTCCCTGCGCGACGGGACGAAGAAGATGTCCAAGTCGGAAGGCAGCGACAACGCGCGCATCAACCTCGCCGACGACGCCGATACCATCGCCAACAAGATCCGCCGCGCCACCACCGATCCCGAGGCCCTGCCCGGCCCGGACGTGCTGGACGCCGACGGCAACCTGCCCGCCGAAACGCGCTGGGAGCGCCCGGCGTGCTACAACCTGCTGGGCATCTACGCCGCCCTGGCCGACGAAAGCTGGCACGCCGTGCTGACGCGCTTCGAGGGCCAGGGCTTCGCGGACTTCAAGCAGCACCTCACCGAGCTGGCCGTCGAGAAGCTCGGCCCCATCGGCAGCGAGATGGCCCGCTACCGCGACGACCCCGCCGAAATCGACAACATCCTCGCCCGCGGCGCCGACCGCGCCAACGCCATCATCGAACCCGTGAAGAAAGAGGCGATGGCCGCGATGGGCTTTCTAAATTGAAGCCAATTTAAGGGCGTCTGTCATTCGACACCGGCGTCACGCCGAACTGAATAGGGCTTTCACGACCGACCAACGAACCCCGCTACTCCACCCCAACTATCAGACGCGCCCATGAAAGCACCCTTTGTGTTGGTCACCCCAGCGGAACGGGCCGCACCAGACAACATCACCCCCTTTGGCTCACAAACTTTCCGCAACCTCCAGAACCAGCCGCAGCAATCTAAACACCTATTCCTACACCTTTCCACATCTGTTACCCTGAACATTGTGTGTAACGCTCGATCGCAACGGAACTCATGACAACACAAATCACACCCGAGACAGCAACACTCTCCCGCCTTTTCTCTTCCCAAGTCATTCATGAGATGGCTCGTCACGCTAAATCACCGCTGTTCGCGCGAATCGCAGATCACATTCTCCCAAGCCATCAAAAAACTCAACATGATGTTTTCGTTCATTCCGTTTTCGATCGTGCCTACACCGTCTTCAAGCAAGCGGACTTTCGAGACGAGTATATATATAAGAATTCTTTGGCCAATAAAATTCTTCTAGGAAAGCACTCCGTTAATACCGCTACCCTCTTGCATGAGTTTCGTGCAGGAATATGCAAAGCAGATGCCGTTATTATAAATGGAACATCAACCGCATACGAAATAAAATCAGAGCGTGATTCACTATCCCGGGTTCGTCAACAGCTTGATGAGTATACGAAAATTTTCGCTCGTGTTAACGTTATCGCCGGATTCAACCACATTGAACGGATACAAAATTTGGTCGATAGCGACATAGGTATTCTTACACTTACTAAGCGCAACACTATATCTACCATACGTGAACCAGTCCCAAATGAGCAAAATATACTCCCAGCGTACATCTTCCATTCGCTAAGGATGGGCGAGGCTAAACGGATTCTCCAACTTTATAACAAGCCCATACCACAAGTGCCTAATACGCAGATGCACCGCGCCCTTGAGAAAGAATTTTGCTCACTAACTCCGGAGCAAGCTCACTCCGGGATGGTCTATATTCTCAAGAAGACGCGAAACTGTAGTTTTCTGTCAGATTTTGGTGATTCTTTGCCCAAGTCGTTATACGGCGCCGTGCTTAGCGTACCTCTATCCCAACATGCCCAAGCGAGACTTCTTTATGCACTTCGTACACCTATCACGGATGCACTAGCGTGGACATAGTTGAGATGTACTTCCCATACTTCCGCGGCAAAATGTACGAACTTAAGGCCGTTGAGGAGTCCTCGACCACACTCAGCCAATCTGGCTTTGTGCCAATCATCGAACCGGTGAAACAGTCGTTTCGATCACTGCAGAAAACTCTCACCGCTGTACGTGAAAGCTGCGGCCACGCTGTGATTATTGTTAATCCATACCACGGCGATCTTGACCGGGACAATAGCGGGATAAGCTCGTTTATTGACAATGAATTTGGTGATTACTCAGGAATCCAGGCCGGGATACTTATGAAAGAAGACACTGAATCCCATCATGTTGTACGATACTTAGACAGGCACGGTGATCGCTCCACAACGCTTATACACGCAGGCTTCGGCGCCCCAAAAGACCTACGTAATCGAATTAATGGCCGATCCCAGGTTCGCCGCCACGTTTTTGTGGACGAACTTACAGGAAAATTATATCGACGTCGCTTCAGGGATGTTACGCGCGTTCTCCTTCGTGATGGGTTCCGGAGAAGAAAGAATCGAGAATATCCTTTCGTAGAATTCTTTTCGGATTTACACGAAACTTTCGGTGATGAGGGAATGAACGGATTTGGTGACTTTTCAATAGTTGGCGACGACTTTATAGATGCCGGCGGGCCCGCTTATGCTATCGCGATACACTTAACTTACATTTCCTCTTCAAAAGATAATGAAATGCATATTTATCATTTTATATCGGATCGACAGGACACGCCTACAGATCCAGCTGGCAAATTTGCTGAGGCGCTTGCGAAATTGATTGCTGAGGTTAACAACGAACATAGCGAAATCTATAAGACTTCTGCTATTAAAGAGTTTCAGGATTTACATGAAAGAGGCCATTACCCGGGATTAGGGTACATTAAAAAACTGTCCATGAGACATCATATTGAAACATTAGCTCATCACTTCGATCTTATCTGAGGTCACTATGAAGTGTTGCCCCGAATGTATTGGTGACACAGGGTTTAAAAATAATATAAGTCCTATGTTATCATCCGAGCTCGGAAGATGTGACTATTGCAATAGCAATGACGTGCTACTTTTAGAGCCGCCCAAGTTGCGGCAATATTTCGATCCGCTTTTGGCAATTTACAGCCCTTCTGAAGAGGGAGACCTGCTAGTAGATTGCTTAAGGCAGGATTGGGGCATATTTGGGCGAGACAAGATAGATAAACCAAACGCAAGCTATTTGCTTGGTGAAATTCTAGATGATGGTGAGGTAGGGCGTAAATTTTTTAAACCAATGGAGCGATATCAAACTAACCGCGTTGAGGCTTGGCATGAATTAAGAGACGAACTGAAACACGGGAATCGATTTTTCCCTTACGCACGGATCGAAAACGATCGAATAGAAGAGTTATTGTCCTATCTGATCGTATATTCCGGCGATCTCGGCTCGACTTGGTTCCGGGCGAGGATCCTTGATCGGGAGGATCCATTTTGTATTGAGGAGATGAGCGCGCCTCCGAGACATCTGGCAACACCCGGACGGGCCAATCCTGCTGGTATCCCTTACCTGTATTTATCGTCTTGTCCGGACACGGCGATTTCTGAGATAAGGCCGGGCGTGGGGGAGACCTCATGTGTTGGGGTATTTCGAACCCCTTCGGATTTGACTCTGGTGGATTTGAGAAATCCGAAAGAGTCGGTTTCTCCATTCTTACTTGGGGAAGAGGACTTGATAGGCAACATGAGGGGAGACGTCAATTTTTTAGTCAGTTTGGGAGAAGAGCTGACGAGGCCCGTTCTGCCCCGGTCTGCGTCGATAGACTACGTACCAAGTCAGTATCTTTGCGAATTTATAAAAAAGTGTGGGTACAATGGCGTAGCTTATCGAAGTTCGATAAGTCAGGGGATGAATATAGCTCTTTTTGACGCTGGCGACGCATGCGGAGATCGAGTCTGCCAATATATCGTGTCAGAGGTTAATCTAAGAACTCGGGCCGCGTAAATTCGCGAAGTCAAATTTTTGGTACAGAATTTTATGTTTGGGATCTTATATTTTGCGTCGGTATGCCTGTTGGCGTACGTTTTTGTCTTAAGCGCAGATTACTCCCGCGACGCTATTGGAAGGGCGTATAAACGAGTGGCCTCGTTGGCGGCAGTGGCGGCGAGGCGATCGTAGAGGGGTGTAGTCTCTTCGGCGAAGGGCGGGGCGTGGATGTAGCCGAAGATGCGGAACTTGGCGTCCATCCCGGCGGCCGTGTCGGCGGGGGTGGCGATCATGGCGCGGGCGATGGCGGTCTGGCGCGCCTCGCGCGCGGCGCAGCGGGAGGCCAGCGGCCCGTCCTCGGCATCGCAGCCCCAGCGCCGGCCGCTGATGCGCACGATGCGCGCGATCTCGCGTTCCAGCACCAACCACTCGTCCGCCAGCCGGCGCAGGTAGACATCGTTCGGGCGGGATTCGACCGGCACCCCCGCCGCCAGCGCGCCGAATCCGAGCCCGAACAACCGCCGCCGTGTCGTGCTGGGCATGGCTCCTTCTCCATTGACCTCTGTCTTCATATACCTGCCTTTTTTGGGCAGGAATAGGGCCATTCTGGGTACACAATGCGTGCCGGTCAACCCACACTGGGCGACAAATTGACCCGATTGGGCAGCCCTCGCTATCGTGCGGGCATGGCGGGTGTGAACGTGGTTCTCGGCGCACAGTTGAAGGCGGCACGGGCGTTGGCCGGCTGGTCGCAGGGCGATCTGGCCGAGCGGTCAGGGGTCGGCCGCAGCACGATCCGCAATTTCGAGGCGGGTCAGAGCACGCCGCAGCTCGCCAATCTGCAAACGCTTCAGCGCACACTGGAAGCCGCCGGCGTCGAATTCACCAACGGCGACGCGCCCGGCGTGCGCTACGTCGGTCCGCCGCGCGACACCTGATCCCGGCAAGCCGCTTTACGAGCACGGCGACAAAGTGCCCCCACCCGATGGCCTGACGGCCATCGACCTCCCCCGGAGGGGGAGGTGACCCAGCGGCGCACCCAACCAAGTTCCCGAGCTGGAAGAGGTCGCGTCAGCCCAGCTCCAGCTTCCCCCAGGCGGCGCGGATGAAGCTGACGGCGACGAAGTAGGCGGACAGGACAATGAAGGCCCACAGCAGCAGGGGATAGCTGTTCCACAGGCCGCCGCCGGGGTCTTGCAGCACCACGGCCACCAGCGTCACCGCCGACCACACGGCCGTCAGCGTCAGCGTCACCGAGCGCATCGCCTTCACCCGGAAGGGATGGATGAAGGTGATGGGGATGAAGGTGAGCACCACGCACACCACCACGGTCGCGATCGTCAGCCATCCCGGCGGCTGCAAGAGGAAGAAGCACAGCACGATCAGGTTCCACGCGGCCGGAAAGCCGGCGAAGAAGTTGTCCTTCGTCTTGGCGTCGCGATTCGCGAAGCAGTACAGCGAGGTCATCATGATCGCCGCGGCGGCGATCAGGTTCAGCCCCGCCGGCAGGAAGGCGAACTGATACAAAAACAGCGCCGGGATCACGGCGTAGGTCATGTAGTCGATGACGTGGTCGAGCACCTCGCCGTCCACGCGCGGCAGGGCGTCCGTCACCGTGAAGCGCCGCGCCAGCGGGCCGTCGATGCCGTCGATCACCATGCTCACGCCCAGCCAGATGAGCGCCGCCGTCGGCCGCTCCTGCGCCACCGCGAGAAGGGAGAGAAAGCCCGTGACGGCCCCGAAGGCCGTGAAGATGTGGATGGCCCAGGCGCGGAGCTGCTCGCGCCGGGCGGGGGATGCTGCCTGCTCGCTCATGGGACAGGGTGTAGCAAGTGTGTCGGCGGGATGACAGTGGGGATCGACGCGATTCGACTCAACTCGCGCCGGATGCGGCCACACCGCTTATCCTGCCGCAAAGATCGGCGCCGGGGCACGCTCACGCCGCCACGAGCGCGGTGACGAGCGCGACGATATTGACGGCCAGCGTCGCCCCCATGCCGGGCGCGCGCGCCTGCGCCGCCATCAGGTAGCCGATCCCGTAGACGAGCCGGGCCAGCAGGAAGGTCACGGCCAGGGCGGGCACCAGCTCGCGCAGCGCGGGCCCGCTGTTGAGCGCGATCACCACCGTCGCGGGGGCGAAGACGGCGCTCTGCTCCAGCGTGTTGGTGAGCGCCCGCGCACACACGCGCACCGCGCGCGTCTCCTGGTCCGCCAGGGGATCGAAGGCGCGGGCGTGGGTGCGCGCCGCCATCGTCGCGGCGCTGAACAGGAAGATGAGCACGGCCGGAACGAGCAGCGCCCAGGCGACGCCGCCCATGATCGACGGCGGCCCGTGGACGAGGAACAGCAGCGCCAGCACGAGCAGCCCGACACCGCAGCCGGTCGCGCCGCCGGCCAGCGAGCGCTGCCGGTCCGCGGTGAGCCAGGCGGAGAACGCGTTCGCCATCGCTTATTGCAGCCCGTGCTGCCCCATGTTGAGGAACTTCTCGCGGCGCAGGCGCCGCAGGGTGTCGCCGTCGTGCTGGCGCAGCGCGTGCATCTCGCGCTCCATGCGGGCGCCCACGTCGTCGATCGTCTGGCGGTGGTCGCGGTGGGCGCCGCCCAGCGGCTCCTCGATCGCCTCGTCGATGACCTCCAGCTTGGCGAGATCCTGCGCCGTCAGCTTGAGCTGCTCGGCGGCGTCCTTGGCGTGCTCCCCGGTGCGCCAGAGGATGGAGGCGCAGCCCTCGGGCGAGATCACGGAATAGATCGCGTGCTCCAGCATGTAGACGGCGTTGGCGGCGGCGATGGCGATGGCGCCGCCGGAGCCGCCCTCGCCCACGACCGTGGTGACGACGGGCACGCGCAGGTCCAGCGTGGTCTCGATGGAGCTGGCGATGGCCTCGGCCTGGCCGCGCTCCTCGGCGCCGATGCCGGGATACGCGCCAGGCGTGTCCACCAGCGTGAAGACGGGCAGGTCGAAGCGCTCCGCCATGCGCATGAGGCGCTGCGCCTTGCGGTAGCCCTCGGGGTTGGCCATGCCGAAGTTGTGGCGCACGCGCGTGGTGGTGTCGTGGCCCTTCTCGTGGCCGATCCACACGCTGGAATAGCCGCGGAACCGCCCGATGCCGCCGATCACGGCCGGGTCCTCGCCGTACCGCCGGTCCCCGGCGAGCGGCGTGAAGCCGTCCACGAGGCGGTTGATGTAGTCGGAAACGTGCGGGCGCTCGGGGTGGCGGGCGACCTGCGTCTTCTGCCAGGGCGTCAGGCGCGCGTAGGTCTGGCGCAGCATGCGCTCGGCCTTGGCCTGGAGCTTCGCCACCTCCTCGGCGATGTTCATCTCGCCGGTGTCGGAGAGATGGCGCAGTTCCTCGATCTTGCCTTCGAGATCGGCGATGGGTTTTTCGAAGTCGAGGAAATGCATCGCAGGCACGCTCGCTGCCGAATCGCGCGCGGACGCTACGGCATGGACCCTCGCACCGCAACAGCGCTGAAACACGCCCGAACCGGGCGGCGGGGCGGATGCCGGCGCGGGCGCGGTTGCCGCGGCCGGGTCGTCAGTGGGCACCGCCCACTTTCGCGCCCTCCTTGAGCACGAAGCGCCGGCTGCAGTAGGGGCAATCCACGAACCCGTCGGCGGTGTTCATGTTGAGATACACCATGGGGTGTCCCAGCGTCGGGTCCGTGCCACCGTCGCAGGCGATGACCTCGCGATCGACGTAGACGACATCGTCCGACTGCGTCATGGGTGCGCGCCCCTTTGACCCGCATGCGCCCGGATGCTACCGGCCGCGCATCGAATTTCGCGCCCGTGTCTTGAATGGCGCGCCAGAACGGCCAGCTTCACCGGCATGCCCAGAGACGACATCGCCCCCCGAGACACCGCGCCGGCCGCGGCGCATGACCTGCCCCAACACGCGGTCCGGGTCAAGGGCCTGGAGAAGGCCTACAAGGGCTCGGCGCGCGCCCCCGGCAAGCGGGCGCTCAACGGCGTCGACCTGGACATCCCGCGCGGCTCGCTGTTCGGGCTGCTGGGGCCGAACGGCGCCGGCAAGTCCACGCTCATCAACATCTTCGCCGGGCTGGTGCACAAGACCGCCGGCACGGCCGCGCTGTGGGACACCGACATCGACCGGGCGCCGCGCCAGGCGCGCGCGTCCATCGGCGTGGTGCCGCAGGAACTCAACATCGACCCCTTCTTCACGCCGCGCGCGCTGTTGGAGATGCAGGCGGGGCTCTACGGCGTTCCGCCGCGCGAGCGGCGCACCGATGAGCTGCTGGCGGCGATGAGCCTGAGCGACAAGGCGGACGCCTACGCGCGCTCGCTCTCCGGCGGCATGCGGCGGCGCCTGATGGTCGCCAAGGCCATGGTGCACGACCCGCCCATCCTGGTGCTGGACGAGCCCACGGCCGGCGTTGACGTCGAGCTGCGCCGCCAGCTCTGGGAGCACGTCCAGGCGCTCAACGCGCGCGGAACGACCATCCTGCTGACGACGCACTACCTTCACGAGGCGGAGGCGCTGTGCGACGAGATCGCCATCATCAACCACGGCGACATCGTGGCCCGCGACACCACGCCCAACCTGCTGCGCCGGCTGGACACCAAGACGATCGTTCTCACCGTCCAGGAGCCGCTGTCGGTCGTGCCCGCCCAACTCGTCCCGCACGGCGCCGAGCTTTTGGATGCCCAACGCATCGCGGTCCAGTACCGCCGCAGCACGAACGCCGTCGCGGGTATTCTGGACGCCGCCCGCGGCGCCGGGCTGACGATCGCCGACATCTCCACGCGCGAAGCCGTGCTGGAAGACATCTTCCTGCAGCTCACGGCGCAGCCCCAGGCGCCCGACCCGGCCGCCGCGTGAGGCCCTCGTGCGCCGGGCCCTGGCCGCGCTCCTGGGGATCGCGCTCGCCGGCCTGAGCGGTGCCGGGTGTTCGCCGCGCGTGGCCGCGCCCGGCGGGAACGGGTCGGTCGAGCCCGCCATTTGCGGCGACACCCTGCGCATGCCCGACGGCGCGCGCCTGCCGCTCAACCGCTGGCGGCCGCACGGCGGTGAGCCGGAGGCGGTGATCCTGGCCGTCCACGGGTTCGGCGACCACGGTCTCGCCTTCGACACGCCGGGCGCGTGGTTCGCCGCCCACGACATCGCCGTCTACGCCTACGACCAGCGCGGCTTCGGCGGCGCGCCCGATGTCGGCATGTGGCCGGGCACGGACGCGCTCGTCGGCGATCTCGCCACCACCGTGCGGCTGATCCGCGCGCGCCATTCCGAAACGCCGCTGTATCTGCTGGGCACCTCGATGGGCGGCGCCGTCGTCCTCACCGCGGCCGCGCGCGACGCCCTGCCGCCGGTGGCGGGCACGATCCTGGCCGCCCCGGCCGTGTGGGCGCGCAGCACAATGCCGTTCTACCAGCGATGGGCGCTGTGGCTCGGCGCCCGCGTCGTGCCCTGGCTCACGGTTTCGGGCAGCGAGCTGGACGTCCGCGCCAGCGACAACACTGCCGAACTCTACGCCCTGGGAGTCGACCCACGGGTGATCGGCGCGCCGCGCGTGGACGTCCTGCACGGGCTCACCAACCTCATGGACGCCGCGCTGGCGGCCGGCGACGACACGCTCACGCCGCTGCTGGCGCTGTACGGCGCGCACGACGAGATCGTCCCCGCACGCCCGATGCTGAAGCTGTGGCGGAAGCTGCCGGCGGCGGGCGTCACCCGGGCGCTGTACGCGGACGGCTGGCACATGCTGCTGCGCGACCGGCACGCGCACCGGGTGTGGCGCGACATCGCCGCCTGGATCGAGTCCGGCGGCAGCAGCGCCCTTCCATCCGGCGCCGCCGAAGCGGGGGCACGCGCCCTGAAGCGCGGCGCGCTTTCAGCGCCGGACGAATGAGCCGATCCGCTTACTCGGCGGCGTCGGCGTGCGCCTGGAGATGGCGCGCGGCCTCGGCGAAGCCGGCGAGCACGGTGTCGAGCTGCTCGCGCGTGTGTTCCGCGCACACGGAGCAGCGCAGCAGACAGGTCTCGCGCGGCGTGGCCGGCGGCAGCGCAAGGTTCACGTAGACGCCGTTGGCCAGCAGCGTCTGCCAGACC
>Ga0207714_1001988_pt1 | contig 12757 bp, 14 predicted proteins | sample PonA232FremontCA_2_FD_187270 | JGI IMG/M metagenome (GOLD analysis project Ga0207714, IMG submission 187270) | Marine sediment microbial community from Fremont, CA, USA - Pond A23 Sediment 2 (SPAdes) | ecosystem: Environmental > Aquatic > Marine > Unclassified | place: USA: Fremont, California... | reverse complement strand
TATCATCGACGGCCGCGTGGCGCACGCGGTTTTGCTGGAAATTCTCACGGACCAGGGTATTGGTACCCTGATCACTCGGACCTGAGGGACAACGCATGAATGAAACCCGACCCTCGCGCAAGGAACAGATTCTGCAGTCGCTGGCGCACATGCTGGAAGCGGAACCGGGTGAGCGCATTACCACGGCCGGGCTGGCCCGGGAGGTGGGCGTGTCCGAGGCGGCGCTCTACCGGCATTTTCCCAGCAAGGCGAAAATGTTCGAGGGCCTGATCACCTTTGTGGAGGAAGCGATCTTTTCGCGGGTGAACCGCATTACCGACGAAACGGAGGGCGCGCTCAATCAGATCGAGCAGATCCTGACGCTGCTGCTCGGCTTCACCGAGCGCAATCCCGGGATCACGCGACTGCTCACCGGTGACGCGCTGATCGGGGAGAACGAACGCCTGCGCCAGCGCATTCAGCAGTTCTTCGACCGCCTGGAGAGCCAGCTCAAGCAGATCCTGCGCGATGCCGAGCTGCGGGAAAATCTGCGCACCCGCAGCACGCCGGCGCACACGGCCAATCTGCTGCTGGCGGTAGCGGAGGGGCATATTGCACGCTTCGTGCGCTCGGGCTTTCGCGATACCCCGAGCAGCGAGTGGACGGAGCAATGGCCGCTGTTACGACCGGGCATCTTCCGCGAGTAATCACGCTCAGTCGGACGACGACGGCGACGGTTTCGTTGAGCCGGTGTTGCCACTTTCGGTGCCAGCACCGGACCCGCTATCGGGCGCGATCACCTTGAGCCGCTCAATGATGGGCCTGTATTCCGCGCGGACATCCTGAATGTCCTTCTTGTACTCTTCGATTTCCTTCTTGTACTCCTCGATCTGGCTCTGAAAGTGATCAATGGAGTCCTGAACGGACTTGGGCACCTGGTCACCGCGACGCTCGAATTCCGCGGCATTGCTCACCTCGCGGTCGAGCTTTTCCTTGACACCCTCCAGCGAGTTGCGAGTATAGCTGATGTTCACTTCCAGTGCCTCGATCTGGCGATCGCGCGCGCGGCGAGCGTCGCCGGGGCCGGCATAGAGACGCAGCAGTTTCTCGTCTCGTTTCTGCTGTTGCTTTTGCTCGCGCTTGCGTTCCTTTTCCTCCTTGAGCTCCTGTCGCTCCTGCTGGGTCAAAGCCGGCTCAACCGTGCGAATGACCCGGCCGTTGCGATTAAGCACTTCATAACCTTGCTGGATCGCCTCGTCCGTCAGGGAGCTGCTGATGGAGGTGCTGCCATCCTCGCGTTCATAGCGGAAGACCGCGCCCGGCGGCACATCGCGCTGGCCCTTGTTGTCCTGCTGCTGTGCGCCCGTCCACACCGGGGCGGCGGTCAGGACGCACAACAGGAGGCCAGGCAGGAGGTTCAAGCGCATGGGCGTCACTCGGTTCCGTGGGCCCGGCGATACACTTGCATGCCTTCCAGGCCCGGGTTCGTGGCGTCGTGGTTTTCCAGATACCGGATGATATCCACCATACCCACTATATGTCCGACAGGCACGCCCAGGCTGTGTTCCACTTCCTCGATGGCGGAGGCGTCGCCCCGGCCACGCTCCTGACGGTCCAGCGCCACAAAGACCCCGGCGAGCCCAGCGGGACTATCGGCCAGCAGCTCCGCCACATCCCGGATAGCCGTGCCAGCGGTAATGACATCGTCAATCACCAGCACTCGCCCGGCCAGCGGCGCGCCCACAATGTTGCCACCCTCGCCATGATCCTTGGCTTCCTTGCGGTCGAAGGCCCAGGGATAGTCCCGACCGTATTCTTCAGCCAGCGCCATGGCCACCGCCGCCACCAGGGGAATACCCTTGTAGGCGGGGCCAAAGAGCATATCGAAGTCTTGCTCGCTGTCCACAATGGCCCGGGCATAGAAGCGCCCCAGCCGTGCCAGCGCATCACCGGTATGAAAGACGCCCGCGTTGAAGAAATAGGGGCTGATGCGCCCGGACTTCAGGGTGAACTCCCCGAACCCCAGCGCACCGCGCTCCAGCGCGAAACGGATGAATGCCTCTTGATAGTCTTTCACCAGCCCAGGATATGTTGCTGTTTCTGAATGATTTCGCCGATCCCCTTCTCGGCCAGTTCCAGCATGGTCACCGATTGCTCCCGGGTAAAGGGCTCCGCCTCGGCGCTGCCCTGGATCTCGATAAACCCGCCCTGCTGGTTCATGACCACATTCATGTCGGTATCCGCCACCGAGTCCTCGTCATAGTCGAGATCGAGCACGGGCTGGTTCTGGTACACCCCCACGGATACCGAGCCCACCAGCCCCAGCAACGGATCCTCTTTGACCTGACCTTTTTCCAGCATGACATTGATGGCGTCCACCAGCGCCACACAGGCGCCCGAAATCGAGGCGGTGCGTGTGCCGCCGTCCGCCTGGAGCACGTCACAGTCCAGGGTAATGGTATTTTCGCCCAGGCGCTTGAGATCCACGGCCGCGCGCAGCGAACGTCCGATCAGCCGCTGGATCTCCACCGTGCGTCCCCCCTGCTTGCCCCGGGCGGCCTCCCGCCCGGAGCGGGTATGGGTGGAGCGCGGCAGCATGCCGTATTCGGCGGTCAGCCAGCCCTTGCCCTGGCCCTTGAGAAAGCGCGGCACGCCCGGCTCCACCGAGGCGGTACAGAGCACGCGGGTTTCACCAAAGGACACGAGCACACTGCCTTCGGCGTGCTTGGTAAACTGCCGGGTAAATTCCACGGGACGTAGTTGATCCGCTTCGCGGCCTGAGGGTCGCATGCTCGCTCCTGTAGCGTTGGTAGGACGCGCCATTGTAGCCAAGGCTCGCGCGCTCTGCACGGCGCATGAATTCCGGCAGCGGTGTCTGTAAAATGCCGCTTTTCGCGTCAATGCGGGCTCGTCGCGCAGGAGCAGGCCATGATCCGCAGCATGACCGCGTTCGCGCGGGCCCAGACCACGTCCGGCTCAGCCGGGCTGAGCTGGGAGATCAAATCGGTCAATCACCGCTATCTGGAGGTCACGCCCCGGCTGGCGGAACCCTTTCGCGAGCTGGACCATGCCGTGCGCCGGCGCTGCCGCGAGCGCCTGGCCCGGGGCAAGGTGGAGCTGACCCTGCGCACCGGTGACGATACCGGCTGGCAGCTGAACGAACAGCGCCTGCGTGAGGTGGTGGCGCTGAGCGAAGAGGCCGCCGCCCGGCTGGAGCAACCCGGGCCGGTACCGCCGCTGGAATTGTTGCGGTTTCCCGGTGTCCTCGTGCCCGCGGAGCAAGACCGCCAGAGCCGGGGCGAGCAGGCACTGGCGCTGCTCGATGAGGCCCTGGACAGCCTGGTGGCCACCCGCGAGCGCGAGGGCGAAGAATTGCGTCAACTGCTGTACAGTCGCCTGGACGCGGTGCAAACCGAGGCCGACCGGATACGCGCGGCGTTGCCGCAGATCCTGGAACAACTGCGATCACGGCTGTACCAGCGGGTGCGCGAATGCGCCGGCGACGCCCAGCCGGAACGCCTCGAACAGGAACTGGCACTGACGGCGCAAAAGATGGACGTGGCCGAGGAGCTGGACCGGCTCGACGCACACGTGGACGAGGTCCGTCGCATTCTGGATGAAGGCGGCGCGGTGGGCCGACGCCTGGACTTTCTCATGCAGGAGCTGAACCGGGAAGCCAATACCCTGGCCTCGAAATCGGTGGCGGGAGAGACCAGCCGGGCGGCGGTCGAACTCAAGGTGCTCATCGAACAGATGCGCGAACAAATCCAGAATCTGGAATAGGACCAGGAGCCCAGATGGCTGAACGCGGCACACTCTTCATCATTTCCGCCCCTTCGGGCGCGGGCAAGACCAGTCTGGCGAATGCCCTGGTGGAACAAACGCCCGGTCTGCGGCTGTCCATTTCCCATACGACCCGGCCGCAGCGCCCGGGCGAAGAGGAAGGGGTCAATTACCACTTCCTGGACCGCTCGGTATTCGTGCGCAAGGTGGAAGAGGGCCGTTTTCTCGAACACGCCGAGGTTTTCGGCAACCTCTACGGCACCTCCGCCGACTGGGTGAATCACACCCTGAACCAGGGCGAGGACGTGGTGCTGGAAATCGACTGGCAGGGCGCGCAGCAGGTACGCCGGCTCATGCCCGGGGCCACCAGCATCTTCATTTTGCCGCCCAGCCTGGACGAGCTGGCGCAACGGCTGCAGGGCCGGGGCCAGGACGACGAAGACGTGATCGACGAACGCCTGGCCGGCGCCCAACGCGAGATGACGCACTACAATGAATTCGACTATCTGGTGATTAACGACGACTTCGCCCGGGCGCGCGGGGATCTGTCCGCCATTATCCAGGCCCGGCGACTGCATATCGATCGTCAGGCGCCGGCGCTCGAATCCACCCTGCGGGAGCTGTTGTCCGGCAACCGCAGCCGGCAGTAGAATGGTCGCCCCGATACAGGAGAACCGAAATGGCACGCGTTACCGTTGAAGATTGTCTGGAACGGCTCGATAACCGCTTCGAGCTGGTACTGGTGGGCAGCAAGCGTGCTCGTCAACTCCAGACCGGTGGCAAGGAACCCCGGGTGGGCTGGGAGAACGACAAGCCCACGGTAGTGGCCCTGCGCGAGATCGCCGAGGGGCTGACCAGCTCCGAATCGCTGGAAAGCGAGGCCGCGGCCGGGGCCCAGGAATCCGAAAGCGGCGAAGCCGTGGACGAACTGGCCCTGCTTACGGAAGCACTGGGCGAGCAATAAGCGGGCGGGCGCGGTGCGCGCCCAACCCGGCCCCCTTGCGGCGTCAGCTCCAGGCTTGCCCTGTATGCATCCGAGACTTCGACCCTTGGCGCACGCTATTGCCCTCCATTGAACCCCTCGTCAAACGGCTGAAAAGCTACCTGGACGACGATCAGATTGATCAGGTCGTGCGCGCCTTCGATTACGCGCAACAGGCCCACGAGGGCCAGTACCGGCGCACCGGTGATCCCTATATCACGCATCCGCTCGCGGTCGCGCATATCCTCACCGACATGCACATGGATCATGAATCGCTCATGGCCGCCATGCTCCATGACGTCATCGAGGATACCGCCACCAGCAAGCGCGAACTCGCTTCGCTGTTCAGCTCGGGGGTGGCCGAGCTGGTCGACGGTGTGTCCAAGATCGACCAGATCGAATTCGAGTCGCGCGCCGAACAGCAGGCGGAAAACCTGCGCAAGATGATGCTGGCCATGACCCGCGATATCCGGGTGGTACTGGTCAAACTCGCCGACCGGCTGCACAACATGCGCACCCTGCACGCCATGCCGCCGGAAAAACGCAAGCGCATCGCCAACGAAACCCTGGAAATCTACGCGCCCATCGCCAATCGTCTGGGCATGTACAACATGCGCGTGGAATACGAGGATCTGGGCTTCAATGCGCTCTATCCCATGCGCGCGGAACGCATCGCCCGGGCGGTCAAGCAGGCGCGCGGGCACCGCAAGGAAATCCTGCGCCAGCTGCAGGCGAGCATCGAACACTGCCTGGAACAGGAGGGCATCGAGGGCCGGGTGCTGGGCCGGGAGAAACACCTCTACAGCATCTATACCAAGATGAAGGAACAGCGCAAGCCGTTTGCCGAGATCATGGATGTCTACGGCTTTCGCATCATTGTCGACCGCGTGGACAGCTGCTATCGCGTGCTGGGGGCGGTGCACAACTACTACACCCCCATTCCGGGCCGATTCAAGGACTATATCGCCATTCCCAAGACCAACGGCTACCAGGCGCTGCACACCACCCTCAAGGCACACACGGGGCTGCCGCTGGAGATCCAGATCCGCACCGAGGAAATGGAGGCCATGGCCAACAACGGCATTGCCGCGCACTGGCTCTACAAAGCGGACGAGGACGAGCAGGGCAGCGGCGCCCCGGGACGCGCCCAGGCCTGGATGAACCGGCTGCTGGAAATGCAGCAGAAGGCCGGCAACTCCATGGAGTTCATCGAGAACGTCAAGGTGGATCTCTTCCCCGACGAGGTCTATATCTTTACACCCAAGGGCGAAATCAAGGAACTGCCCAACGGCGCCACGCCCGTCGACTTCGCCTATGCCGTGCACACCACTGTGGGCAACACCTGTGTCGCCGCGCAGATCGACGGCCGGCTGGCGGCGCTGTCCACGCCCCTGGAATCCGGGCAGACGGTCAAGATCATTCGCGCATCGAACGCCCGGCCCAGTCCGGGCTGGCTCAACTTCGTGGTCACCGGCAAGGCACGCTCCAACATACGGCATTTTCTCAAGCACCAGCGCCGCGAGGACTCGGTGCAGCTGGGTGAGCGGCTGCTGGAAAAAGCGCTGGCCGAACATGATCTTGATATCAATGATCTGCCCATTGAACGCGTGGTGGCGGAACTGGCCAGCAATCAGTACGCGTCCCTGGATGACTTGCTGGAGGATATCGGCCTGGGCAACCGGCTCGCGCCGCTGGTGGCACGCAAGCTCGCGGGCTATCCGGAGAGCGAGCAGGGCGGCGCCACCTCGGACGGCAAGCCCCTGGCCATCCGGGGCACGGAGGGACTGCTGGTGACCTATGCCAAGTGCTGCCATCCGCTGCCGGGCGACAACATCATCGGCCATCTCAGTGCCGGGCGCGGCATTGTGGTCCACCGCGACAACTGCAAGAATCTGCTGTCCGAAATGCGCGACAACCCGGAGAAGGCGCTGGCGCTGCACTGGGATTCGGACGTGGATCAGGAATTCAGTGCCGCGCTGCGCATTGAACTGGTCAACAAGAAAGGGGTGCTGGCTACGCTGGCCACGCATTTGTCCGAGCTGGGCTCGAACATCGAAACCATTACCATGGCGGAGAAGGACGCCACCCTGACCATTATCCATGTCACCGCCACGGTGCGGGACCGGGTGCACATGGCGCGGATCATCAAACGCATCCGCACCCTGCCCAATGTGGTCCGGGTCAGCCGTCTGACCGCCTGAACCGGGGCAAGCGCCCCCGACCCGTGAGGTTGTGAAAATGCCCAATCGCTCCGTTATCCAGACTGATCAGGCGCCCGAGGCCATTGGTCCCTACTCCCAGGCCATCAAGGTGGGCGATACCGTCTATCTCAGCGGCCAGATCCCGCTGGTCCCGTCCACCATGACCCTGGTGGACGGCGACATGGACGCGCAGATCCGTCAGGTGTTCGACAACCTGGCGTCGGTGTGCGAGGCCGCCGGCGGTGCGCTGCGCAATATCGTCAAACTCAACATCTACCTCACCGACCTGAGCCATTTCGGCCTGGTCAATGACTTGATGAGTGCCTACCTGGATCAGCCCTATCCCGCACGGGCAGCCATTGGCGTAGCGGAATTGCCCAAGGGGGCCGGTGTGGAGATGGATGCGGTTATGGTGATTGACTGAGTGATCAGTCGATGACCAGTCAAAAGCCGAAAGACGCAAGCCCAAAGAAAAAATGAGCGGGCCGCGCTCCGCGCGGCCCGGCTTTATCTCTTTCATCTTTCATCTTTCATCTTTCGGCTGGTACGAAGCACCTCTTCGTACCCTGTCCGATAATCCGGATACCGAAGCTCGAAATCCGATTCCTCGATATAGCGGCTGCGCACGCGCTTGCCCGCCGGTGAACCCTCCAGGGGCAAATCAAGGGGCCGGCCCAGCTGCTCGCCCAGCCAGTTCAGCACCTCGTAATTGAGCACCGGATGACGGTCGGTACCCACTACCAGCGAGGGCTGCATCTCGCCCGCCAGCCAGTGCTCACCCAGCCACCTCAGCAGGCGCACGCAATCGGTGCGGTGAATGCGGTTGCTCCAGCGCAGCGTGGGCGGTTCTTCGCCCTCGTGGATGGCTTCCGCCTGCCGCACCAGGCGCTGACTGTCCGGCCCGTAAATGCCGCTGAAACGCACCACTGTGGCCAGCGAGCGGATGGAGATTTCCTCTTCCGCGGCCAGAAGAATCCGGCCATTGTAGCGAGGCGGGCTCGGCGGCGTATCCTCGTCCACTTGCGCTTCATCATCGCCGTAAACAGCGGTACTGGAGACAAAGATCACGGGTGGCAATGGCTGCTGGCGGGCCAGTTGATCCAGCAGACGCTGCGGCGCGCCCAGAAAGGCGCGACTGTAGCCCTGCTCGGAACGCTCGCCGGGTGTGAGAATGATATAGACCAGATCCACCCGGTCGGGCGGTAGCAACACCGCGCCGTCGTTCAGGTCGCAGGAATAGAGATCAATCCCTTCCGGCGCTTCATTGCCGCGGCGAATGGCGCTGACGCGCTGACCCGCATCGCGCCACTCAACCGCCAGGGGCCGGCCCAGATCGCCCAGGCCGGCTATCAGAATGTGAGCCACTGCATTTCTCCTCTGCGGGCCCCGGAATCAACCGCTCAAACAGGGTCCATTCAGCGTTTCCGGGGGCTTTACTTTGCCGACATAAAGGCTACCTTATGACAGCATGACACTGACAGAATTACGCTATCTCGTCGCCCTCGCCCGCGAACGCCATTTCGGCCGCGCGGCCGAGGCCAGCCATGTGAGCCAGCCCACGCTCAGCGCCGCCATCCGCAAGCTGGAGGAGGAGCTGGGCATGCCGCTGTTCGAACGCCGTCCGCGCGAGGTCAAGGTCTCGCCGGAGGCGGAGGCGCTGGTCGCCCAGGCCCAGCGCATTCTCGAACAGGTTGAGCAGCTGGAACAGATGGCCCATGAACGCCATGACCAGCTGGGCTCGCCGCTGCGCGTGGGCGCCATCTTCACGGTCGCGCCCTATCTTCTGCCGGTGCTCGTACCCCGCGTACGCGAGGAAGCGCCGGAGATGCCGCTCTTCATCGAGGAAAACTACACCCATGTGCTGCGCACCAAGCTCGAGCGCGGCGATCTGGACGCGATCATCGTGGCGCTGCCCTTTTCGGGCGGCGGACTGGTGCGCGCGCGGCTCTATGAAGAGTCGTTCTCGGTGCTGCTGCCCGCGGATCATCCCTGGACCGCCCAGGAGACCATAACCCCGGACCAGCTGCTGGACGAAACCCTGTTGCTGCTGGGTGAGGGCCACTGCTTCCGTGATCAGGTGCTGGAACTGTGTCCCGCCATTGATTCCGAGCGCCAGAAGAACCTGGTCCAGATCGAGGGCGGGTCGCTGGAGACGCTGCGGCACATGGTCGCTTCGGGCATGGGCATTACGGTTTTGCCGGACTCGGCCGTCCATCACAACAACTATGAAAGCGGTACCTTCGCCGTACGGCCCTTTGTGCAACCGGCGCCGTCACGCACCATTGCGCTGGTCTGGCGCGACAGCTTCCCGCGCCCGCGGGCCATCGAAGTACTGCGCCAGGCCGTGCCGAAGGAGGGGCTGATCCCGGGCGCGCTGGGCTGATGAACAACCGACCGGTCACCGACCTCAAGGGGGCCGGCCCCCGCCTGGCGGAAAAGCTCGAACGGCTGGGTGTCCACACCTGCGAGGATCTGCTCTTCCATCTGCCCCTGCGCTATCAGGACCGCACCCGGGTAACCCCCATAGGCGGATTGCGCCCCGAACAGACAGCGGTCATCGAGGGCAAGATCATGGCCGCGGATGTGGTCTATGGCCGGCGCCGTTCCCTGCTCGTGCGCGTGGGCGATGGCACGGGCATGATATCGCTTCGGTTCTTCCACTTCAGCGCGGGTCAGAAAGCGTCGCTGGAACCGGGGCGCGCGGTACGGGCCTTTGGTGAAACCCGACCCGGTGCCTCGGGGCTCGAACTCTACCATCCGGAATATGAAAGCGCCGCCGGGGAACTGGCGCCGCTGGAGAAACGCCTTACCCCGGTCTATCCCGCCACCGAGGGCGTGTCACAGCCGCTATTGCGTCGGCTGGTGGACCAGACACGGCAAGCCATGGAGCGGGATCCGCCCCGCGATCTGATGCCGCCGTCGCTGACGGGCGAAAGCGGGCTGCCCACGCTGCAGCAGGCACTGACCACCCTGCATGCCCCGTCCCCGGACGCGGATGTGGAGGCCCTGCTGGCGGGCACTCATCCCGCCATCCAGCGCCTGGTGATCGAGGAACTGGTGGCCCACCAGCTGGGCCTGCTGGAGAAACGGGCGGGCCAGCGCTGTTACGAAGCGCCGGTTCTGGACGGCGCGCGTCTGATGCAGCAACTGCTGGATAACCTGCCCTTTGAACTCACCGGCGCCCAGCAGCGCGTGATCGACGAAATCCGGACGGATCTGGGCGCGGGCGAGCCCATGCTGCGCCTGGTGCAGGGGGATGTGGGCTCGGGCAAGACCCTGGTCGCCGCCGCCGCAGCGCTGATCTGCATCGAGAGCGGCTACCAGGTGGCGCTCATGGCACCCACCGAGGTGCTGGCCGAGCAGCATCTGCAGAACTTTCGGGCCTGGCTGGAGCCGCTGGGCCTGACCGTGGTCTGGCTCGCGGGCAGTCTCACGCGCAAGGCACGCCATGAAGCACTGGAAGCGATCGCCGAGGGCCGCGCGGCCCTGGTGGTCGGCACCCACGCGCTCTTTCAGGAGAGTGTGACTTTCCGGCAACTGGGCCTGACCCTGATCGACGAACAGCACCGCTTCGGCGTACACCAGCGCCTGGCCCTGCGCGACAAGGGGCGCCGGGACCAGCAGGTGGCCCATCAACTGGTCATGACGGCCACCCCGATTCCGCGCACCCTGGCGATGAGCGCCTACGGCGATCTGGACACCTCCGTGATCGACGAACTGCCGCCCGGGCGAAAGCCCATCGAGACGCTGGCGCTGCCGGACAACCGCCGGGACGAGGTGGTGGAACGGGTGCGCCGCGCCTGCCTGGACGGTGCCCGGGTGTACTGGGTCTGTACGCTGATCGAGGAATCCGAGGCGCTGCAGGCCAGTGCCGCCGAGGACAGCGCCGCCGCCCTGGCCGAGGCGCTGCCCGAGCTGGCCGTGGAGCTGGTGCACGGGCGCATGAAGCCCGCCGACAAGGCCCGGCACATGGAGCGCTTTGCCAGCGGCGACGCGCAGGTGTTGGTGGCCACCACCGTGATCGAGGTGGGCGTGGATGTCCCCGAAGCCACGCTCATGGTCATGGAAAACGCTGAGCGCCTGGGCCTGGCCCAGCTCCACCAGCTGCGCGGCCGGGTGGGGCGGGGCGCCGAGCGCAGCTACTGTGTGCTGCTCTATCAGGGCCCGCTATCCGAAACCGCCCGCCGGCGCCTGCAGGTGATGCGCGAAACCAGTGACGGCTTCCGAATCGCCGAGGAAGATTTGCGCCTGCGCGGCCCCGGCGAATGGCTGGGCACCCGTCAGGCCGGGGATCTGGCCTTTCGCATCGTGGACCTGCTGCGCGACGAGCACTGGCTGGAGCCGGCCAGATCCATGGCCGAGCGGTTGCGCCGGGACCACCCCGAGGCTGTGCCCGAACTCCTGCGCCGCTGGGTACGCGGCGGCGAGGCCTATGCGGAGGTCTGAACCTGTTTTTCAGCGACGGAGCTATTCCGTGCGCACATCGATCCGGTTTCCGTTGCCCGAGCCGGATTCATCGTCGTCCGGATGGCGCCGCATGCCGCAGGCAACACATTCCATCCAGACCCTATCGCCCTCGATGCAGCGCTGGATCTTGTCCACGGCGCCACACTCGGGACAGGCCGCGCCCGCGATGAAACGCCGCTGCACCGTCATGCCGTCTCGCCCCGGAGCATGCGGATCACGGGGGCGGTATCGGGGCGGGCACCGCGCCACATGAACCAGGACTCGGCCGCCTGCTCCACCAGCATGCCCAGGCCGTCCGCCACCTCGGCGGCCTTCGGCCGGGCCCACGCTACGAACGCCGTGTCGCCGGCCCCATAGAGCATGTCATAGGCGCAACCCCGTTGCGAAAACAGCGCCTCCGGCAGGGGCGGCAGTTCGCCATCCAGACCGGCGGAAATGGAGTTGATCACCACATCGAAATGCCCGCGCAGTTCCTCCAGACCACAGCCGTAGACGGGGATGCCCGCGCCATTGAAGTGCTCGGCCAGTGCATCGGCCTTGTCCACCGTGCGGTTGGCGATCACGATTTCGTCGGGTTCTTCTTCCAGCAGGGGGCCGAGCACGCCCCGGACCGCGCCGCCGGCGCCCAGGATCAGGATCCGGGTCCCTTCGATCTGCCAGTGGTGGTTGCGCCGCATGTCGCGCACCAGACCGGCGCCGTCGGTATTGTCGCCGTGGAGGCCATGATCCTGGTCCCGCCAGAGTGTGTTCACCGCCTCGGCCCGGCGCGCGCGCTCGGTGGTACGATCACACAGCCGAAAGGCCTCTTCCTTGAAGGGCAGAGTGACATTGGCCCCATTGCCGCCGTTGATGAAGAACGTCTTCACGGCGCCAGCGAAATCATCCCGGGGCGCTTCGATGCGCACGTAGGTGACCTCGTCATAGCCTTGCCGAGCGAACGCCTGATGAATCTCCGGTGAACGCGAGTGCGCGACCGGATTGCCGAAAACCGCGTAGCGATGGCTCATGGCTTGTCCTCGTTCAGCCAGTCCCGGGGATGGAGAAACTGCTCCGCCAATGCCGCCTCGGCGCTACCGGGCTCGAACTGCCGATTATAATCCCAGCGCGCCAGCGGCGGCAGTGACATCAGGATGGACTCCGTGCGTCCGCCCGACTGCAACCCGAAGAGGGTACCCCGGTCATAGACCAGATTGAATTCCACATAGCGCCCACGCCGGTAGAGCTGGAAGTCGCGTTCGCGTTCGCCCCAGGGCGTATCCTTGCGCCGGGCCAGAATGGGCTGGTAAGCGGGGAGGAAACCGTCGCCCACCGAGCGCATCAACCCGAAACTGTGCTCGAAATCCTC
>Ga0207714_1001987_pt1 | contig 12764 bp, 14 predicted proteins | sample PonA232FremontCA_2_FD_187270 | JGI IMG/M metagenome (GOLD analysis project Ga0207714, IMG submission 187270) | Marine sediment microbial community from Fremont, CA, USA - Pond A23 Sediment 2 (SPAdes) | ecosystem: Environmental > Aquatic > Marine > Unclassified | place: USA: Fremont, California... | reverse complement strand
CGTGGTCGAGGTGCCCGACGGCGAGGAGTTCGACGCGAAGTTCGCGGCGCGGGTCTGCCCGGTCGACGCCATCGAGGTGTACGACGACGACGGCGAGCAGGTCGTCTGAGGTACTATTTATAAACGCTCGGCCAGGTCCTCGGCGAAGTACGTGACGATCAGGTCAGCGCCCGCGCGCTTGAGCGACAGCAGCGACTCGTGAGCCGTCTCTTCCAGGTCGAGCCACCCCTTCTCGGCGGCCGCGTGCAGCATCGCGTACTCGCCGGAGACGTTGTACGCGGCGACCGGGTGGTCGAACTCCCTTCGGACGTCGGCGACGACGTCGAGGTAGGGCAGCCCGGGCTTCACCATCAGCACGTCCGCGCCCTCCTCGGCGTCGATCCGGGCCTCTCGCAGCGCCTCGCGGCGGTTCGCGGGGTCCATCTGGTAGTGCCGGCGGTCGCCGAACGCCGGCGCGCCGTCGGCCGCGTCGCGGAAGGGACCGTAGAACGCCGACTCGTACTTGACGGCGTAGCTCATGATCGCCACGTCCTCGTGGCCGGCCGCGTCGAGCGCCTCGCGGATCGCCCGCACCTGCCCGTCCGTCATCGCGGAGGGCGCGACCATGTCCGCGCCCGCGTCCGCCTGCGAGACTGCCGTCTCCGCGAGCAGGTCGAGCGTCTCGTCGTTCTTTACCGTGAGCGTCGGGTCCGTCTCCGCCGACTCCTCGATCACGCCGCAGTGACCGTGGTCGGTGTACTCGCAGAGGCAGACGTCGCCGATCACGTACGCGTCGGTCTCGGCGTCGATACGGCGGATCGCGCGCTGGACGACGCCGTCCTCGGCGTACGCCCGGCTTCCCTCGGGGTCCTTCGACTCCGGGATCCCGAAGAGGATCACGGCCTCGACGCCGGTCTCCCGGACCTCCTCGACGCGGTCGACGGCCTCGCTCACCGGGACGCGCTCGTGGCCCGGCATCGTCTCGATCGGGACGCGCTCGTCGGTCGTCGCGTCGACGAAGACGGGCGCGACGAGGTCCGATGCCGACAGGGAGGTCTCGCTGACGAGCGGGCGGACGCCGTCAGTCCGGAGCCGCCGCGGCCGGTCGGTTGGGTGCATACCGGAGCGTTGGCTCCGGGTCGTCTTTTATGATCCGTCCGCGGCGAGTCGGCGACGGGGACGACGAGAGCGCGGCGAAGACAGCGAAGACGCAGAGAGCCGGCCGGGGATTATTCGGACGACTCGACGTCGATCCGGTCGCGGAGCGACGCGAGCTCGTCCGACTCCGCGAGCTCTTCGACCCGTTCTTTGAAGTGCTCCTCGCAGAGGCCGACGATCACCCCGCTCTGCTCGGCCTCGTACGTGGCCTCCCGCTCGCAGTAGTGACACCGCATGAGTGCAACTCTATCGGCGTCGGGCTTAATCTTGTTCGTCGATCAGGGAGGATCCGGTCTCCCGCGCGGCCGGGTCGGGGAGCCGGTCGCGGACGGGCGCGAACGCCTCGGAGGTCAGCCCCGCTTCGGCGAGGATCCGCTCGTGGGCGTCGCTCCCGCCCGTCAGGAGGAGGTCGTTCTCGGCGGCGACCCGCTCGACGCGGGCGTCGTCGACCGGGCGGCCGTAGGGGTAGAACCGCTCGACTGCGTCCAGCTCACGGGCGACGTCGAGCGCGGCGTCGACGTCGTCGTACCGGAACGGATGGGCGAGCCCGACGAACGCGCACGCGTCTCGGAGGAGCTCGACCCCGCGCTCCAGATCGGTCACGTCGCGCGCAACGTAGCAGGGGCCGTCGTTCCCGATCAGCTCGTCGAAGGCGCCGGCGTAGTCGTACGGCGCCGCCGATTCCTCGATCGCGCGGGCGATGTGCGGGCGCCCGAGGCCCGGGCGGGGCTCGACGCCGAGGTCGACGCCGAGCCGCTCCTCCACCGCGTCGAGGATCGCGGTGCCGCGCCGCTGCCGGTCGGCCTGGAGCCGCTCGATCTCGCCGTCGAGCGGGGCGGTGTGCTCGACCGCGTAGCCGAGCAGGTCGAGGCGCTCGAACCCGGCGTCGACCCGGAGTTCGATCCCGCGGACGACCCGGACGCCCTCGCGCTCCGCGACCGGGGCGTCGAGGTCCGGGTGGATCCGGTCGTGGTCGGTGACGGCGACCCAGTCGAGCCCCGCGTCGGCGGCGGTCGCGGCGAGCTCCGCGGCCGTCATGGTACCGTCGGAGACGGTCGTGTGCGCGTGGAGGTCGGCGACGATCCGGTCCGTGTCCATGGGTCCGGTTCGGCGACCGCGTACTAATTGCCGACGATCGGTGCATGTGAACGCACGCCAATATAAGGAGTTATAATCAGATGGTCCGGACTAAGGTTGTGCATGGACAATCATTAAGAACCATCGGTGGTTTGCATCTGGTGATGCGCTTGAACGGCGTCGACGACCGACTCGAACGGCACCAATATCCGACGACCTCGGAAGAACTGATCGCGGCCCACGGGAACGCGACCGTAGAGCTCGCGGAGGGATCCGAGCGTCTCGGCGACGTGCTGGAGCGGTTCGGAGACCAGACGTTCGACGACGCGGAGGACGTGTTCACCACCCTCCGCGCCGGCGTCTGTCACCGCGGAGTCGGTCGGCGGTTCTACTCGGACCGCGACCCGACGACCAACGCCGAGGACGGGCCCTCGCCGGTCTCGTTCTGAGCTGAATCGCGATTCGACCGCGTTTTTTGAGCGTCCCCTCGCGTCGCCAGCCGCGCCAGCGTCGCGAGCGGCAGGGGCACCGACCGTGCCAGCGTCGCGAGCCGCGGGAGCGCCGTGAGCCGTGTCGGCCGCGTGGGAGAGAGGGTGGCGACGACGTCCGGACGCTACACCCAGTCGATCGCCGGCGAGAGGTCGATCGGCACCGACCCCTTTCGATACCCCTCCACGTGCCCGTCCGGGCGAGCGCGGAGGACGACCGCCGGTCGGTGCCGGACATCCGGTTTAGCGTCGCGGACCGCGGCCCAGTCGTCCGCGGGGAAAGAAGTGCAGTCGACAAGCAGCGTGACGCCGCCGCCGTGCGCCTCCAGCTGACCGCTCGTCTTGGTCTCGGCGGTGTCCCGGACCGCTGCGACGGGGCCGCTGGCGGATCGATTCGAGGCGGGCTGCGGGCGCGTCACCTCGACGAGTGACGCGTTCCCGGTGTCCGGGTCGGTCGCTCGGAAGTCGAGCGAGTGGCCCGTCGTCACCTCGATCTCGGGAGTCACGTCGTAGCCGGAGTCGGTGAGGATCCGGGCCGCGGTGAACTCCGCGATCGTCGCGCTCATCCGCACGAGATCGAGCGACGACGACGTGCCGAGCTTGCCCGCCATCGTCGCCCGGTAGTCGTCGAGCGTCCCCGGTCGGAGCGTCTCCTCGACGAACGCCGTCCCCTCCTCGCGGGTCGCGTCCGGGAATCCGGCGGCGTGGTCGCGGAAGAACGCCCGGGTCGTCTCCGCGCCGTCCTTCGAGCAGAACACGGGCAGGAAGTACCAGGAGACGTGCGGGTAGGCAGCGAGCCACGGCTCGTCCTCGTGGAGGCCCGCGAGCAGTTCCCGCTGAACCCAGCGGGAGACCGGGTACGCCACCTCGTCGAAGCCGTACTTGTCCGTGCGCCACAGCTCGCTCGGCGTCTCCGTGTTGCCGATCCAGTACCCGGCCGGGCCGCCGTCGGCGCCCGGCGGGGGATCGTCGTCGTCATCGGTCCAGCAGAACAGGGCGAACGAGCCGTCGTCCATGTCGAACCGCCGCGCGTCGTATCCCGGCGGAGCGCTGAACCACGGGTCGCTCGCGGTCGCCCCGAGGTTGTCGTCGAGCGGCCGTTCGAGCTGCGAGCGGACCCGGTCGGCGCTCCACCGGCCGGGAGCGCGCCTGAATCGGAGCGGTTGTGCCACGGCGGTGCTACCGGGCGCCGGGTCTAATCGGTTCCGGTGACACGGACGCGACGCGCCCCCACCGCGCGTCGAAGTCGTTTCGACGAACGGACAGTTCACCGATACATATATGTCTGATTACTTCTAAGTCAAGCTGTGCCATGTCAATAGGTGCCTATGACGAGGCCGAACACGAGCGTCGCGAGCGGAAGACCAGCGAAGTCGACGCCGACTTCGACGCCGAGCGGCCGGAGTACTCCGGGTCGCTCACGTACGACTCCGGCGACTCCGCGGAGGCACTCCTCGACAAGTTCCAAGAGCTACAGGACGAGTGAGACGGCGAGTCACCGCTTTTCTGCGGATCGATTCCGTTCCGAACGGGCGGCCGGCGAGTCCGGTCAGGTCAACGCGATGGCGATCGAACAGACGACCGCGACCGCGAGGACGTGGCCGACGACGGCCCCCAGTAGGATCGGTTCCTCGAGGAGAAACGGGACGAGCACCAGCTGGAGCGCCGAGAAACCGATGTTCTCCGCGTCGAGCCGCCTCACCTGAGCCGCCTCGCTCGGACCGAGGTCGACGTTGACCGCCCGCCACAACGCGACGACCGCGCTCCACCACGACGTGCCGATCCGGTAGGTGAGGTCCCAGAGGATCAGCAGCGTGAGGTACACCACCGGGATCGGCGGGTCGGCGCCGAACAGGCGGTCGAGCAGGGTCCCGTCCCACGCGATCATGTACGTGAGCAGCGCGATGAACGCGAGCACGCCGAGCACGATCTCGATGCTCGACCCGAACAGCAGCCGCTTATGCTCGGGCGGCGTCGAGAGTCGACGGTTCGCGGCGCCGAGCCGATGCATCTCGACGCTGCCGATCGCCGCGACGAGGACGGCGACCGTCCCGGCGACGACCGCGTCCCACAGGCCGTAGTACCAGCCGAGCGCGACCACGCCGACCTGGAACAGCAGAAACTGGATCGCGACCGCGAGCGCGCGGGAGATACCGAGACCCGGGATTCCCCCCACGAGACTTTCGTACACCCACGTCTCGCCGTAGTTCCGGCTCACAGATCGGCCTCTAAATCGGTCGCCGGAACCCCGTCAGTCGAGTCGTCCCGACGAGGCCGGTCGATCGCCCGCGCGACGGCGACCTCGAAGGGCGTCTGTTCGATCGGAACCAGGTCGCGGATGCGGTCGTCCTCGACGATCACGGTGTTCCGGAGCCCCTCGACGAGCGAGCGGGCGAGGTACGGGTTCACGTCGGTCACCAGCCGGAGCCACTTGGCCGACAGCTCCGGGCTCAACACCGGCACCCGGATGATCCACAGCTTGTGCCCGAGCTGTCGGCGGGTCCGGCGGAGGATCTCCGCGTACGTCAACACGTCCGGGCCGCCGATCTCGAAGGTGTCGTCGCGCGTCTCGGGGACCCCGAGGACGCCGGTGAGGTACCCGACGACGTCGTCGATCGCGATCGGCTGACAGAGCGTGTCGACCCACTTCGGCGTCGTCATCACCGGGAGTCGGCTCGCGAGTCCGTGGATGACCTCGAAGCTCGCGCTCCCGGCGCCGATGATGATCGCCGCCCGGAGCGTGGTCAACGCCGGGCTACCCGTCGACAGGATCCGCTCGACTTCGCGGCGGGAGCGGAGGTGTTCGGAGAGCTCTTCGCGGTCCTCCCCGAGACCGCCGAGGTAGATCACGCGGTCGACGCCGGCGTCAGACGCGGCGTCGACGAAGTTGGTCGCGCAGTTGCGGTCGCGCTCCTCGTAGCCGGGACCGCCGTCCATGGAGTGAACGAGGTAGTAAGCGGCGTCGACCGGGTCGCCGTCGATCTCGAACGCCGGCGGGAGCGTGTCGGGCTCCAAGAGATCGCCCTCGACGACGTGGACCCCGGCGGGCGGGGCGTAGCCGTCGGCGTCGCGGACCAGGGCGACGACCTCGTGACCGCGGTCGAGGAGCGTCGAAACGAGCCGGCTCCCGACGAACCCCGTCGCGCCGGTGACGAGCACGCGCATACCGATCCCTCGTGTGGAACGACCATAAGCACACGCCACGACTCGCGGGCGCGGTCGGAGACTGCGGACCCTCCCGTCGCCGGGACCGATCCCTAAAAGAGGCCGCGCGGTGCTCGTTGGGACATGCACGCAGGCGAGTACGAGCCGGTCCGCGGGGTGTCGGACCTGTACGTCCACGACACCGGGATGTTCGACACCGACGAGTACGGGGCCGTGTACGTCTACGACGCCGAGCGCCCGGTCGTGATAGACACGGGGACCGGCGCGAACAGGGAGGCGCTGTTCGAGACGATCGACGAGATCGGGATCGGCCGGGAGGAGCTCGCGTGGATCCTGCCGACCCACGCCCACCTCGACCACGCGGGCGGGGCGGGCCACCTCGCACGGCGCTACCCGAACGCGGAGGTCGTCGTCCCTGAAAAGGGGGTGCGACACCTCGTCGACCCGGGGGCGCTCGTCGCCGGGACGAAGTCCGCGGTGGAAGACCAGTGGGAGTACTACGACGAGCCCGAGCCGATCCCCGAAGACCGGATCTCGGGACTCGCGGAGGGCGACCGGATCGACCTCGGCGATCGCGAGCTGATCGTCCACGAGGCGCCGGGGCACGCGCCCCACCACGCGATCTACCACGACCCCGACGCCGACGTCGTCTTCTCGGCCGACGCGGCGGGGATCTACGTCCCGGCGGTCGACGGGATCGAGCCGACGACGCCGCCGCCGCAGTTCGACCTCGACCAGTGTCTCGCCGACGTCAGAACGATCGAGGAGCTCGACCCCGACTACCTCTGTTTCGGCCATTTCGGCCCTCGCGAGTACGAGCCGGAGCTGGCCGGCGAAATCAAGCGCGCGTACGTGGAGTGGGTGGAGGCGATCCGGGAGAAGCGCGCGGAGCTCGGCGACGACGATGCGGTCGTCGAGCACTTCGAGGCGGCGAGCCGGGACGTGGAGTTCTGGAACCCCGAGCGCGCCCGCGCCAACGCGAGCCTGAACGTCCGGGGCGTCCTCGCGTACCTCGATTACGTCGCGGACGAGGACGGCGACTGACGCTCGTCGCCCGTCGCCGCCGACGGAAACCTCCTAAAGCCCGCGTCACCTACCGTCGAGTTATAAATGGGCATCTTCGACACGATCCGCGCCGTGCTCGGGACGAGCGCCGAGACGGACGCGACCCGCGAGGCCGACCCCGAGGACCTCTTCGGGATGTCGACCGCGTACATGACGATGGAGGCCGACCTCGGCTACGACCACTGCGGGGAGGCCGCGCTCTGCTTCTCCGGGGTCGACAGCACCCGCTTCGACGACGCCGTCGAGACGGTCGAGGCCATCCTCGAAGCCGGCGAGATCGAGACCGGAACGGGGTTCCACCGCCACGAGGACGACCACGGCTACCAGTGGTTCGTCCTCGAGGACGACGACCCCGAGGACCTCGTGACCAGCGTCCACTTCGCGGCCGACCAGTTCATCGAGGAGGGGTTCGGATCGCGGCTGCTCGCGGCGGTTTTCGGCTTCGAACGCGGAGAGACGGACGCCTACTGGATCTACTCCTTCCGGCGCGGCGCGTACTACCCCTTCTCCCCGAAGGGGACGAGCGACCGGAACCAGCAGGTCGAGTTCAAGCTCCAGTCCGTCCTCGACGGGGAGCTCGGCCTCGAAGACGACGAGTCGTACTGGTACCCGCTGTGGCCGGACGCGTCCGGGAAGCGGCCGTGGGAATGATCCGATGAGCGGGTCGACAGCGGGGGAACCGAACGACGGCGCCGGTACCGACTCCTCGAGCAGGGAGTACCGCGACCGCGACGCCCCCAGAAAGCGAGTGTTCCGGGGTGTCGCCGTACAGACCGCGGCGCTCAGCGCTGCCGTCCACCTGCTGTGGGCGTGGCCGCGGCTCGGCGACCCGGCCGATCCGCGACCGTACGTGTTCCTGCTGGGGGGCGCGTTCACCGTCGCCGTCGCGGTCGCGACGCTGCGCGCGCCGGAGTACCGGCGCCTGTACGCGCTCGGTGCCGGCACCCTCTCGGCGTTCCTCCTCGGCTACGTCGGGTGGTACGGCGCCGCGTTCGGGTCGGCGCTCGCGAGCAACCCGCTGGCGATCGTCGCGAAGGGCGCGGAGCTCGTCGGCGTCGGCGCGTTCCTCGTCCTCTACCGACTCGCCCCGCCGACGGGCGTCGTGCTCGAACGGCGGCAAGAATCGACCACCGAGGGCGACAATCCCCCCGGGGATGACGAACCTGCGGCGAGTAACGAACCTACAGCGAGTGACGAACCCGCCAACGGACGGTCCGACTCATGACCGACGACGCCTACCTGACGGTCGCGGAGCCCGCGACCGCGACGTTCGAGGTCCGAGGATCGGAGTTCCTCGGCCACGTCGCCCCGGTCGACGGCGTCGACGAGGCAGAGGCGTTCATCGAGCGCGTCGGCGACGAGTACGACGACGCGACCCACAACGTGCCGGCGTACCGGGTGCCGGCCGGGGCGGCGTCGGAGCGGACGCCCGGGAGCGGTCCCATGCTCCGCGAGTACTCCTCCGACGACGGCGAACCCTCCGGGTCGGCCGGGAAGCCGGCGCTCAACGTCCTCCAGCAGCGCGAGATCCGCAACGTCGTCGCGGTGGTGACTCGCTACTACGGCGGGACGAACCTCGGGGTCGGCGGGCTCGCGCGCGCCTACTCGCGGGCGGTGAAAGAGGGAGTCGACGAGGCCGGCGTCGTCGAGGAGCGGCCGCACCGGCGGCTGGTCGTCGAGACCGCCTACGACGACTCCGGGACCGTTCGGGGCGTGATCGAGTCGGCCGGCGTCGAGTTCGACGCCGACTACGACGAGCGCGTGCGGTTCGACCTGCGCGTCCCGACAGCCGAGGTCGACGACCTGGTCGAACGGCTCAACAGCGCGACGAGCGGACGGGTCGAGATCGATCGGTAGACCGGGAAATGGACGGCGAGTAGGACTCGGACGGCGAACAGGCGACGGAGTCGAAACGGAGGGGTCCCACGGCGGTGCGTCGCGCTCCCGCCCAGTGCGCCGCGGGCAGCGCTCACGTCACGGGCGGAGTTGGAGGCGGTATCCGATTTGAACGTCGGGCCGATCGGACCGGATAAGCAGGCCGCGACCGTTACGCGAACTTCCGGACGGTCATCTCCAGCGTGTCGAGGTCGAGGATGGGCGCGTACCCCGCGTCGGGGTCGATGTTGACGGATTTTTGGAAGTCGGTCTGGGCCTGCCAGCAGCCGGAGTTGACCGCGAGCACGTTGTGGTACTTCCCCCACCCGAGCTTGTGAACGTGGCCGGTGTGGAACACGTCCGGGACGTCCTGGATGACGAGGTAGTCGCGCTCCTCCGGAGCGACGCGGGTGTGCCCGCCGAACTGCGGGGCGACGTGCCGCTTTTTTAAGAGCTGGTACATCGCTTTATGAGGCTCGTCGTAGCTCGCTTTCTCCTCGGGGAGCTCCGCGATAACCTCGTCGAGAGAGACGCCGTGGTACATCAGCACGTCGACGCCCTCGACGCTGACGGTGGCGGGGTTCGAGACCACCTGCGCGTCGTGGACGTCGAGGATGTCGCGGATCTCGTCGTTGAACCCGGGCTGCGGCTCCGCGAGCCGGACCGCGTCGTGGTTGCCGGGGATCATCACGATCTCGGTGTCCGCCGGGACCTCCTTGAGGTGTTCCGAGAACGCCTCGTACTGGTCGTAGATGTCGACGATCTCCAGCTCCTCGTCCTGATCTGGGTAGACGCCGACGCCCTCGACCATGTCGCCGGCGAGCAGGATGTACTCGACCGCCTCGGCCTCGGGCGTGTGGAGCCAGTCGGTGAAGCGGTGCCACGCCTCGGCCATGAACTCGTCGCTGCCGACGTGGACGTCGGAGATCAGCGCGGCCTGGACGTGGCGGTCGGCCGCGCCGGTCCGGTGGGTTCGCGGGACATCCGGGAAGTGCAGCGAGTCGGCGAACAGGATTCCGGAGTCGTCGGCGAGGGTTCCCTCGACGGCGACGCACTCGTCCATCAGGATCTCGTCGACGACGTCGGCGAGCCCCTTGTCTTTCATCACCAGCGCCGGGAAGGTGCCGGTGGTGTCCTCGAGCTCGACGAGCCAGTGGCCGGACTTGGTCGAGCGAACGTCGTTGACGAGCCCGATCATCGCGGCGTCGCTGCCGCCGGGCATGTCCGCGATCGCCTCCGCCGGACGGTGGTTGACGCGGCCCCGAAGGATCTTCGAGAGGCGCTCGTAGCGGTCGCGGAACGTCCGGACGAAGTCGGCGTACTCGCCGGTCCCGGTGCTCCGTCCGGTCATGTCGTTGCCGACCTCGAGCTCTCGGAGCTCCGGGTCGCGGTCGGGGCTCCGGGAGGGTCCGTCCTCGCGGCTCCGGTCGCGCTCGCCGCCGGGCTCCGCGGAGCCGCGATCGGAACGCTCGTCGGTCGATGCGACGCGGTCGGTGCCCCCGGACCCCTCCGTTTCGACTGGAGATCCTCCGGTTGGAGGGTCTGCGTCGGGGGTTGAGTCCGTCGAGGGTCCGGAGTCGACGCCGGAACGGGCCGGCGTCTCGGAGTCGGCGACGCCGTCCGAACCGACCGCCGCGCGGACCTGTTCGGCGGTGATGCGGAGGGCGTCGTCCGGCGCGCGGTCGACGGCGCGTTCGAGGGCCGTCGCGGAGTCAGGGGCGCTCGCCAGCAGGGTGACCGCCTCTCGCTCTGCGTTGTATCCCCGCCTGGCGAGCTCCTTGACGATTCGGGCGTTCGACTCCAGCGGCACGACAGTCGAGAGGAGTGTGCGGCTCAAAACGGTTCCGGAGGACAGGTCCGCCGTCCGCCGGGCGGACGGGAGCCGTGACCCGGAAGCTTATCACCGAAACCCGTCAACCCGAACGTAATGGACGAAGGGGATCGGCCGGAGACAGACGGTGATCCGGCCGAGCGAAGCGGGGCGTCGGGCGCGAGCGGAGACGACCGCGACGAGACGGACTCAGTCGACTCGACCGAATCGGCCGACGCGTCCGAATCGGCCGACGCGTCCAAATCGACCGACGATCCCGAACCAGTCGACGATCCCGAGAGGACTGATGGGACCGAACAGTCGAATAGATCCGGACAGATAGACGAGCCCGACCCGATTGATACCCCCGAGACGGTCGAACCGTCCGAGGGAGGAGGAGTTTCGGGAGACGACGACCGCGGGAGTGGATTCGCGGAGCGAACTCGCGAGGGGCCGGCTCCAACCGAAACGAAGGGGCTCGCCTATCGGTTCCGTCACGACAAGGAAGGCGCGTTGATGTGGATCCGGGAAATGCTCTCCAGCGTCGCAATCGTGCTGGTGATCGGGCTGATCCTGTTCGGAATTAGCGGGGTGTGGCCGCCGATGGTCGCGGTCGAGTCCGGGAGCATGGAGCCGAACATGGAGGTCGGCGACCTCGTCTTCGTGACGGAGCCCGGGCGGCTCGCGCCCGACGCGGCGAACAACGACGTCGGCGTGGTAACGTACGAGGACGGGCGGGCCGCCGATTACCGGACGTTCGGATCATACGGGTCGGTGGTGATATACCGGCCGCCGGGACGGACGGCCTCACCGATCATTCACCGGGCCATGTTCCACGTCGAGGAGGGTGAAAACTGGTACGACCGGGCCGACGACGAGTACCACGGCGCGGCGGGGTGCGCCGACCTAAGGCACTGTCCGGCCCCCCACGACGGGTTCATCACGCTCGGCGACAACAACGGCGCGTACGACCAAGCCAACGGGCTCGCGCCTCCGGTCAAGGCCGAGTGGGTGACCGGCGTCGCCCGGGTTCGCGTCCCGTATCTCGGATACGTGCGGCTGATCGCGAGTGGGCAGGCGGAGCTGAGCGACGTGCTCGCGACGACCGTCGCGGCGGAGGCGGTCGATAGGGTGGGTGAAACCGAGGACTCCGCGGCCGCGAGCGATGAGTTCTCGAAGCCCACAGTTTCGGGTGGAGGTTCGATCGCGAGCGCGTCCGCGTGAAATCAGCCGTTCGACGAGAACAGTCAGTTTGACGAGAGTCGTTTGACGAGAACAGCCGGCCAAAGGAGCCGATACTCAAAGAGACTGATCGAGCGACGTCGCCGGTGGGGAAAACGCGTCAGTTGTCGAATCGGGCCTGAACGAACGGCTGGGCGTTCTCGATGTCGCCGAGACGGGAATCGGACAGCAGCACCGCTTCGGTCTCCTCGACAGGGACCGAGAGGCCCATCTCCTTCGTGCGGCCGTACCGGCCCTTCGAGACGACGACCGCGTTGACGATTCCGAGCATGTCGAGCTCGCTGATGAGGTCGGTGACGCGGCGCTGCGTAAGTACGTCCGCGTCGATCTCCTCGCACAGCCGCTTGTAGATGTTGAACACCTCGCCGGTGTTGATGTTGTGGACGCCGTTCTTCTCGAGGAGGATGACAGCGAAGAGGACGATCTTGCTCTGGGTCGGGAGCGTTCTGACGACTTCCACGACGCGGTCGAGCTCGATCTTGTCCTGCGCTTGCCGGACGTGTTTCTCCGCGACGATCTCGGCCTGAGAGCGCTCGGCGAGCTCGCCGGCCGTCCGGAGGAGGTCGAGCGCGCGCCGAGCGTCCCCGTGCTCCTGGGCTGCGAACGCCGCGCAGAGCGGGATCACGTCGTCGGTGAGCGCCTCCTCTTTGAACGCGATGTCAGCGCGGTGCTGGAGGATGTCCCGGAGCTGGTTCGCGTCGTACGGCGGGAAGACGATCTCCTCCTCGCCGAGGCTGGATTTGACGCGGGGATCGAGGAAGTCGGTGAATTTCAGGTCGTTGGAGATCCCCATGATTGAGATCCGGGACCGGTCGAGCTCGGAGTTCATCCGCGAGAGGTTGTACAGGGTGTCGTCGCCGCTCTTCTCGACGAGCTTGTCGATCTCGTCGAGCATGATCACGACC
>Ga0207714_1001986_pt1 | contig 12767 bp, 12 predicted proteins | sample PonA232FremontCA_2_FD_187270 | JGI IMG/M metagenome (GOLD analysis project Ga0207714, IMG submission 187270) | Marine sediment microbial community from Fremont, CA, USA - Pond A23 Sediment 2 (SPAdes) | ecosystem: Environmental > Aquatic > Marine > Unclassified | place: USA: Fremont, California... | reverse complement strand
GTCCGCGAGCCGGGAGAAACGGTCGACCAGCCGGTCGACCAGCCGCGGTTCGATCTCCCGGAGCAGGCGGTAGATCTCCTCGTTGTCGGTCAGTTCGATGACGAGTTCGCTGCCCGGCTGCTCGGCCGGTGACTTCTCGGCGATCTCGTACTCCACGAGCCGGGAGAGGTGCCACTCGACGGTACTCCTGGCCAGTCCGAGCCGGTCTGCGATCGCCGCCGGCGGGAGCGGCTCCGCCCGGAGGAGGAGGAGGACGATCTCGCGGGCCGTCTCCCGGCGAAGCAGCGCAATGACACCGCGCTCCCACGCCGAGAACGTCGGCGGGAAGTAGTGTGTCCGGCCGTAGACACCCTCCTTCGTGACCTTCTGTGCGCGGTCGAGTTTCCGGAGGTGGTACTGGGTCTGTCCCGTCGCGATGTCCAGCTTGCGGCTCACTGCGTTGAAGTGGATCCCCGGATTCTCGTAGATACAGTTGCGAACACGCGAGCGAGTGTCGGACATCTATCCCGAATTTAGACGATTGCCTGTATAAAGGGAGCGCGTTTTTTCACCAGCTTGGAACAGTGGTTCGGCGCACGTACCAGACGAGTTATGATGCCGTGTCCCCGAGATCCGCCGTTGTGACTGCAGTCGTTCGAACGCTCGTCCGGAACCGCCGGGTTCGGGTCGCGTTTCTCGCGGTCGTCGCCGTGCTGGCGGCGGTAGCTGCCCTCTCGTTCGTGGTCACTGCCGGCGGGACGAACCCCGAACCGGTCCCGTTCGAGGATACGACGACGGCGGGCCTGACGGCCGAACAGCGACAGCTGGTCCGTGACAGCGGGCTGACGGTGCCCAAAGCGGAGGTGTTCTACTCGCAGTACAAGTGGGTCGTCGGCTACCGCGGTATCGAGTTCGCTGTCACCGACTTCCAGCAGCCCGGACACGAACAGCAGTTCGGCTACCCCATCGCCGTCTGGGTCTCCGACTACACTGACACCGGCGTCGGACTCACCGAGGAGCGGTTCGTCCGCAGCGACCGGCAGCCCGGCTGGGTCCGGGCGTCGGCGGCGTCGTTTGTCACCGGCAGCGAGGCACGCACCCCCGCGGGCGAGACGGTGGTGCCGTTCGCCAGCGAGACGGCCGCGTCGTCGTTCGCCGAGAGTTACGGCGGCGAGGTCGTCGGGTGGGGAGCCGTCCAGCGGTACTCGTTCGATATCGACCGTGCGGCGGCCGTCCGGAACCGGATCGACGACCAGCACGCCGACGGCGACGAGCGGGCGCGGGAAGCGAGGGAACTGCTGGACCGCGACCAGTCGGTCGTCGTGGAGTCGACAGTCCAGGAGGCGATCGACGCTGCCGAACCGGGGAGTACCGTCGTGATCCCCGAGGGAACCTACCGGGAGCAGGTCACGGTCGACAAACCGCTGACGCTCCGCGGCGACGGTGCCACCATCCGGGGTGAGGGCAACGGCACCGTCGTCACCGTCGAGAGCGACCACGTCGCGATCACCGGCGTCACCGTCACCGGCGTCGGCGAGCGCATGGAACCGGAGGCAGGCGAGGTCGACGAGGAACAGTGGGACGGGAACATCGACGAGGCCTACGGCTACGCCGACGCCGGGATCGAGGCAGCCGACGTCTCCGGGACGTACCTGTCAAACATCACCATCGAGACGCCGACACACGGGATCTTGCTCCGCGACGCCGACGCCGTCGTCGAGGGCGTTACCGTCGAGGGGACCGACGACTGGATGGATGGGTTCATGGGCGTGATCTCGCTCCGCGAGCCGGTCGTCGTCCAGAACTCGACGTTCGAGGGGGGGCGTGACGGGATCTACCTCCACCGTGCCCGCGGAACCGTCGTCCGGAACAACACGTTCCGCGAGAACCGGTTCGGTGTCCACCTCATGTACACCTCCGAGACGCTGCTCGCGGACAACGTCGCCCGTGACCAGACGAGTTCCGGCATCGTGATCATGACCGACCCGGCGGGCAACGCCGTCGTCGGCAACGACGTCAGGAACGCCTCGACCGGCATCAGTACGTCCGGATCGCGGAGCTACGTCGCCGGCAACGTGGTGGCGAACAACGGCCGGGGGATGATGACGGGCACGACCCAGTCGCTGTACGAACGGAACGTCATCTACGGGAACGACCTCGGCGTCAGGACCGGTTCGATCCGCCCGACGGACCGGATCGTCCGCAACGACTTCGTCGCGAACGACGAGCAGGTCCGGGTCGGCGGCATCGGCCCGCTCGCGATCTGGACTGACGGCGGCGTCGGCAACTACTGGGAGGGCGCGACCGTCCGTCCCGGACAGGGGGCGTACTCGCCGACCGACCCGGTCGAGAGCCGGTACCGGGACGTCCCCGGGACGGTCACGCTCGCGGCCTCCCCGGCTGTCAGCGCGCTCGACGCCGTCCGTGACACCACGCCCGGGATGCGGGAGGGGAACGTCCTCGATACGGCACCGCTTTCCGAACCGGTCCGGCCGGAAGTCCTCGCCGAACTGGAGGGAGAGGGATGAGTGAGAGCGAGCTGCTCGTGGCCGACGCGGTCTCCAGGCAGTTCGGCGACGTGACGGTGATCGACGACGTGTCGCTGTCGCTCGGGGCCGGCCAGTTACACGCGCTGGTCGGGCCGAACGGCTCGGGGAAGACGACCCTCCTCCAGTTGCTGGCCGGCATCGACAATCCGACGGCCGGCGCGGTCAGCTACGAGGGGCCGGCGGCCGCCAGACGGATCGGCTACCTGCCACAGCGCCCGTCGTTCCGGGACGGGTTCACGGCCCGCGAGACGCTGGAGTTCTACACCGCCCTGGTCGACACGGAGCCGGCGGGGCTGCTCGCTCGCGTTGGACTGGCCGACGCCGGCGACCGGCGGGTCGGATCGCTCTCGGGCGGGATGCGGCGGCTGCTCGGGCTCGCCCAGGCGACCGTCGGTGATCCGCCCGTCGTCCTGCTCGACGAGCCCGGCAGCGGGCTCGATCCGGGGATGCGCCGGCGGATGGCCGAACTCGGCCGGGAACTCGCGGCCGACGGGGCCGCGGTGCTTTACAGTTCACACGACCTCGAACTGGTCGAGGACCACTCGGATCGGGTCTTCGTGCTCGATGGGGGCTCGCTCGTCGAACGGGGCAGCCCCGACACGCTCCGTGACCAGTACGGGGTCGGGAACCTATGGGCGGTGTTCGAGGCCGCCGTCGACAGCGCTGGGGGCGAACTCGACGTGATCGGGGTGTCGGAGTGATGCCCGACGCGAAGCTGTCGGTACAGGCGGTCGCCGCCCGCGAACTGGTCACCGTCGCCCGGTCACGGGCCGCCCTGGCCCTCTTTGCCGCCGTCACGGTCGTCGTGGTCGGGGTGGCGTTCACCGGGAACGCCGATCCCCGGTATCTGCCGACGACGGTCGATCTCCTCCTGCCGCTCGAAGTGGTCGTGCCGGCGGTGGCGGTTGCCCTGGGGTACCGGACCATCGCCGCCGACGCCCGCCGCGGCGAACTCGACGTTCTGGAGACGTACCCGCTGTCGACCACCGGCTACGTCGGCGGCGTCTTCGTCGGGCGAGCGATCGCGGTGACGCTGGTACTCGGCGTGCCGCTGTTGCTCGTCGGGGTGGGGCTCGGACTCACGACGACAGAGAGCCCGACGGTGCTCACCGCCCAGCGGGGCGTCGACTCGCCGCTCGTGTTCGTCCGGTTCACCGTCCTGACACTGCTGTACGCGAACGTGGTGCTCGCGATGGCGCTTGCGGCCTCGGCGCTCGCTCGCTCCCGGCAGAGCGCGCTCGTGCTGGCGGTCGTCGTGCTCGGCGTCGTCGTAGTCGGGCTCGATCTGCTCGTGCTCCGTGGCTTCGTCGGCGGTACAGTTGGGACGGACCAGCTCACCACCGCACTGGCGCTGTCGCCGACCAGTGCCTACCGCGGACTCGTCTTCGAGACCGTGATCTCGACAGCCGTCGGGACCGAGACCAGACAGGCGGCGCCACTTCTCAGCGGCGTCGGACTGGTCCTCTGGACGGGCCTCTCGTTCGTGGTGACGACAGCCGCGCTCGCGAGTCGGTAGCGGCCCTTGACTGTCGGAGACTGGCGCTACCGTGCGAGCCACCACTTTTTGAACTGGATGCCGGTCAGCGTCAGCGTCCCCAGGACGATCGGCGTCCAGTACACCAGCCCGCGGGTCACGACGACGGCCGTGATGATTTCGGCCCTGGTCCCCCCCGACATCGCGAAGACGAGGAGGATCTGCGCCCCCTCGATCCCGCCGCTCCCGCCCGGGGTCGGAATGGCCGAGGCGAGCAGGGAGATCGGAACGATGAAAACGGTCAAGGCGGGTGAAATATCCACCCCGACACCGCTCAACGCGAGCCAGAGCAGGATCCCCTGCGTGACCGTTGCCAGGACGGTCAGCGAGGCTGCGACCACGACGACCGGTTTGTTCGAGGAGATTTCGTCGAGCGATCCGGTGAAGCTGTCGACCCGGTCCCGTACTTCCGCCTCGTCGAGTTTGGAGAGCAGCGGCAGGTATGCCACGCCGCGGTTCAGCGTTGCGACGAACCGGTGAAGGCTCCGTTGCGCGGGATCCGGGTTCCGGTATACGAGAGCCACGACGACGACGAACGCGGCGATACTGACGGTGAAGACGGCGACGAGCGACCTGATCTGGTCGGGGATCGTCGCGTCGTACAGCACGATGTAGCTCCCGCCGAACAGCATGACCAGCACTCCCGGAGTGAATCCGGCCAGTTCTTTCGTCGAGAGTGCGGCGACGCTTCTCTCGAAAGACTGTCCCGTCCACTGCGAGATGATCATCCCGCCAACTGGGAGTCCGCTCGCTTGCCCGAACGGCATGAAGTTGTTCGCGAGGCTAACAGTCGCATTGAGTAGAACACTCTCGACTGGAGAGACGTGCAGTCCGGCCCCCCGGGAAACCGTATACAGTACCAGCCCCATCGAAACCGTTCCGAGCGCCTTCATCACCAGCATACCGACCAGTCGGGGTTGTGAGATGTCAGACGCCTCCTCGACGAACTCCGTTGGCCCTGCCAGCAGGACGAACGCACCGAAGATAGCAAGCCACGTGAGGATGCCGACAGCGACGTGTCGCCTGCGTATCTGCATTACTGCGCCCCCGGTTCGGCAAACTGGCAGACGTCCACCAGCGAGACACCGGGGTCCCCATCGGCCGCCGCTGGATCTGTTCGGGAAAGGAGAGACCGTCCGACAGCGTCGGGAGCACGATCGATCGAGAGCACCGGTAGAGTCGGATCACCGACTCGGGATCCGCACACGGTGTCGCGGAGGGCGAAGGAAATATTCAGGGCATCCATACAGCGGGGGGTTTCGTATTTCGCCGTCTTAAAATTGGCTAACTGTCTGCTGTCCAGCGAGGCCGAGCGTCCTGCAGACGTGTACTGATCGCTTCAGGACGAGACTCGGCTGTACAGCGCACCAGCGACGCCGGCCCCAGTCAGGAGCGCACCGACCCACTGGACGATCCCGCCGTAGGCAAACAGCGGTAGCGCAGCGAGTGCGACGAAGGCCAGTGAGAGGCGGACAACTTCGGTGCCCTCGACGGCAATGTAGACCGTTCCAGCGATCATTCCAGCTGTCCGGCGCACCCAAGATCTGGGAAGGAACCGAAAAGGCGGCCCGACAATCCAGCGAAACGACATCCGCCGTCGACGCGAGCGTTAGAGGGGTTCGACCGAAATGAGATCCGCTGGCAGATGGACGGAACGATCATACTGTTTGTTGGAGTGATTTCCGTGACCACGTCACAGAGATCGGTGTTTCATAGTGTTTGTTGCGAGTCTTTACCGCCGTGGTTCAACAAGACATCGATTACACCGCTTGAAACACCGATATCTGCACCGTGGTCACGAAAATTACCGCAACAAACACTATCAGGCCGTGGCACCGATATCTTGTTGCACCGTCGCGTCAACGGCCGGGCCGTTTGCCTGGGAGACTGTGCCTCTCTGTGGACGACTCCCCACAAACAGTATGAGTTGATCGACAGTTGCTTGCCGCTGGTATGCCTAACGGTCCCCGTGAACGCTGTCGATCGGGACCGACTCGTCCTCGGCGCCGTCGTCTTCGCGGTGCTTTTCGCCCAGGTGTTGCTCTACCCCGGCATCCCGGAACTGGTCGGGGCCCTCGGCGCGAGCCCGGCAACGTGGGGTGGCGACGTCGGCGCGGTCCTCGACGCCGGCAAGTGGTTTCTCACCGCCGAGTTTCTCGGCTTCGTCCTCTTTGCCGGGGTCTGGGGCGCTGTCAGTGACAGCGTCGGCTACCGGATCCCGCTCGTGGCGGCCGGCGCCGTCCTCGGTGCCGTCGGCTACCTGGCGCTCGGGCTCCTGCCCTCGCTGTTTGCAGTGCCCTACGAGGCCATCCTCCTGTTGCGCTTCTTCCAGGGGATCGCGACGATCGGTGCCTTCTCGCTCGCGGTCACGACGCTGATGGATCTCGGCGGCGGCCACGGCCGGAACATGGGGACGGCAGGGCTGGCGATCGGTTTCGGCACGGCGCTTGGCTCGCCGATCGGCGGGCAACTGTACGGTGTCGGCCCCTTCGTCCCGCTGTACGCCGCCGCCGTTGCCCTGCTCGGGGCCGGCCTGCTGGCGACGCTCGCGACGGACCGCACCCCGGCCGCCCGCGCTTCCAGCCCGCTGGCGGTTTTCGGGACGGTCCGCAGCCAGTGGTCGCTGGCTGTGCCCTTTGCCTTCGGGTTCGTCGACCGACTCACGGCCGGCTTTTTCGCGCTCGTCGGGACGGTCTACTTCCAGTCAGAACTCGGCGTCGACGCCGCCGGCACGGGGCTGTTGCTCGGTGCCTTCTTCGTCCCCTTCGCGCTCTTTCAGTATCCACTCGGACGGCTCTCGGACCGGATCGGCCGCGTGATCCCCGTGGTGATCGGCTCCGTCGCCTACGGTCTGGCCGTTATCGCCGTCTTCTACGCACCCTCGGTCCGCCTGACGGCCCTGTCGATGGTGGTCGTCGGCGTGCTCGGGGCGTTCGTCGCGCCGGCGACGATGGCGCTGGTGACCGATCTGGCAGGCGAGCACAGCCGTGGTGTCGCGATGGGCGGGTTCAACATCTCCGGCAGTCTCGGCTTTCTGACCGGGATCGTCGGCGGCGCCACTGTCGCCGGCGGTGGGAGCTTCGAGGCGGCCTTTCTGGTCGTCGGCCTCGCGGAGGTCGCGATTGCGACGGTTGCCCTCCCCGTGCTCTTCCGCCTGGATATTCCCGTGACGCCGTGGCGAAGTGTGTAGTTCCGGATACGCGTCTGTCGGCAGTGCTTCCACTCACTCCACGATCGCCGGAACTCCGTCGCTCTCGGTGTCGGGATCGACCGACCCGACAGCCGCGCCACCCGGATCTGTCCCCCGAACACTGGTCGGCACAGTATCAAAACTACCATATCCTCCCACCCCAACCGTAGTCATACTATCAGGTGGTTTCAGTGACCAAAAAGAGCGAGTACACAGGCGACTATCCAGAGAAGACGCTGTATCTCCCGGGTCCGACCGAAGTGCGTGACGACGTCATCGAGGCGATGGCGGAACCCATGTTCGGCCACCGGATGGACCGGATGACGGATCTGTACACGACCATCGTGGAGGACACGAAGGAGTTCCTCGACACCGACCAGGACGTGATCATCCTCACGGCCTCCGGCACCGAGTTCTGGGAGTCGACGACACTGAACCTCGTTGACGAGGACATGCTCGTGCCGACCTCCGGGGCGTTCAGCGAACGCCAGGCCAACGTCGCGGACCGACTCGGCAAATCCGTCGACCGTATCGAGTACGAGTGGGGGGAGGCGGTCAAACCCGGGGACATCCGTGCGGCGCTGGAAGAAAACGAGTACGACGCCGTCGGTGCGGTGATGAACGAGACCTCGACGGGTGTCCGGAACCCAGTCGAGGAGATCGGCGACGTCGTCGCCGAGTATCCCGACACCTACTTCGTCGTCGACGCGATCTCCTGTCTCGGCGGTGACTACATCGACATCGAGGAACACGGTATCGACGCCATCTTTACCTCGACCCAGAAGGCGTTCGCGATGCCGCCGGGACTCGCGGTCTGTACGGTCAGCGAGGAGGCCTACGAGCGGGAACTCTCGAAAGACTCCGCTTCGTGGTACGGTGGCTTCCAGCGCTGTCTCGACTACTACGACCGGAAAGGCCAGACCCACTCCACGCCGGCGATCCCGATCATGCTCGCCTACCGGAAACAGATGAAACACATGCTCGAAGAGAGCCACGAACAGCGGGACAGACGCCACCGGGAGATGGCCGAGTACACCCGCGAGTGGGCCCGCGAGCAGTTCGGCCTGTTCCCCGAGGAGGGGTACGAGTCCCAGACCGTGACCTGTGTCGAGAACACCCGGGGGATCGACGTCGCCGAGACCGTCGAGGCCGTCTCCGAGGAGTACGATATGGTCTTCTCCAGTGGCTACGGCGATCTGAGCGAGGAGTCGTTCCGTATCGGCCACATGGGCGAACACACCGTCGAGAGCGTCAAGGAACTCACCGACGCGATCGAGGACGTCGCCGGACTCTGATACTGTTTGTTGGGGTGCTTTCCGTGATCACGTCAACGAACAGTATCAGATGTCGCAGACGAGCAGGAGTGCGTCCTCGCCATCCTCGTAGTAGCCCTCGATCGTGGCCCGGTGTTCGAAGCCACAGGAGTGGTACAGTTCGAGCGCACGTTCGTTTTCCGCCCTGACTTCGAGTTTGAGCGCCTCGACACCCTGTTCTGTCAGTACGTCGATCCCGCGGCCGAGCAGGGCTCGCCCGACGCCCTGGCCGCGGTACTCCTCGTGGACGGCGAGGTTTTTGATGTGTCCGACGGCCATCCGCCGGTTCATCACGCGGTCGCCGACGATATAGCCGAGCACAGCGTCGTCGGTCGCGACGAGAAAGCCGGGTTCGCCGAGGTACTGTTCGAACGCGCCGAACGGCCACGGCTGGGGGAACGAACCGGTCTCGATCCGGTAAACGGCGAGAAGATCCGGCCGCTCGGCCTGTCGGACCCTGATCCCCGGATGATCCTCGGGTACTGCCGTAGTCACGCCTACGGGTACGTGACTGGCACAGATATGTGTACTGGCAGTGCCGAACCGTTCAAATCAAATGGGTGGTAATATCTAGCTATGTCAGGGAATATCTACGCGCAGTTCACCGGCACGCCGATGCAACGCGACGAGATAGACGAGTTGCTGATCTCGCAGGGGTACGGTGTACTCTCGCTGTGTCGGGATGGCGAACCGTACAGTATCCCGGTGTCGTTCGGCTACGACGGGGAGGCCGTCTACTTCCCGTTCCTCGTCCGGAGCCCCGACGACACGAAAACCGAGTTCATCGCCGAGGGGGCAACCGCCCGCCTCCTCGTGATGGACATCCGCGGTCGGTTCGACTGGCAGAGTATCTCCGTGACGGGACCCGTCCGCGCCATCGAACCGGAGACCGACGCGTACGAACAGTTCCTCGATACAGTCGCGGACAACGGCTGGTTCATGCGCTCGTTCGAGCGGGCCGACTCGATCAGTTCGGTCCAGGCGTGGAAGATCGAACCCAAGGAACTCCGGGGCATCCAGCGAAAGGAGGAGACGCTGGAGTGATCGGATCCCGGCGAGTCCACCCCCGGCACGGACGGGTTCAGGAGAGCTGTCGGTCGATCTCTGTCGCCGTCTGTTCGCCGATGCCACGGATCTCGCGGAGTTCGTCGACGGAGGCTTCCCGGACGCCGTCGACGCTGCCGAAACGGCCGAGCAACCGTTTCCGCGTCTCCGGCCCGACACCCTCGATCTCGTCGAGTGCCGTCGAGACGTCGTCGCGCAGCGTCTCGTGGTACTGGACGGCAAAGCGGTGGGCCTCGTCACGGACACGCTGGAGTAACTGGAGTTTCGGCTCGTCGCTCGACCAGTCGTACGAGCGGTCGGGGGTGACGACGCGTTCCTCGGCTTTGGCCAGGGCGACCGCGGGACACGCCCAGCCGGCCGCTTCGAGCGCCTCCCGGGCGGCGGCGAGCTGTCCGGCGCCGCCGTCGACGAGCAACAGATCCGGCTCGGGACGGTCGTCACGCCCCTCGACGGCCCGCTCGGCCCGCCACTGGAGGAGCGTGTGCATGTTCGCGTAGTCGTCGTTGGCTTCGGGGAGTTTCTTCCGGCGGTACTCCGGCTTCCGTGGGCTCCCGTCGACGAAGACGACGTTGCTCCCGACGACCGCGCGTCCCCCCGCGTGGCTCACGTCGAACCCCTCGATACGGTCGGCGGCGTCGAGACCGAGTGCGGCCGCGAGATCCGCACCGCCGTCGCGCGAGGGTTCCCGCTTGCGGGCGTTTTTCATCGCGAGATCGACCAGCGTCGCCTCCCGGCCCACGCCGGGAACGGCCAGATCGACGCCGACGCTTGACAGCCAGCCGTCGAGTCCCTCACCGACGGGTTCGGCCGGGCAGAGGATCCGGGTGGGGAGGTCGGTGCCGGCGTAGTACTGCGGGATGAACGCGCCCAGCACGGCCGCGGCGTCGGTCCCCTCCCCCGCTGGGGCCCCGTTGCCGTCGGGAACGGCGAGACTGTGGCGTTCGCGGTCGACGAGCTGGCCGTTCTCGGCACGCAACACGGCGACAGTCGGCTCCGAGCCGGCTAGGGAGACGCCGAGAACGTCGGTCCGGCGGTGCTGGTCGTCGGCGGTGCTGACCGCGTCGGCGTGGCTCTCGCGGAACTGTTCGACCGATTCGAGCATCTCCCTGCAGTTTGCGGCCCGCTCGAACCGTTCCGCGGCCGCGGCCTGCTCCATCGCTCGCCGGAGCGGATCGGTCAACAGGCCGGTCTCGCCGCCGAAAAACCGCTCGACGGCCTCGACGTCTTCCAGATACGACGGGCGGTCGATCTCGCCGGTACAGGGGGCGGTACAGAGCCCGATGTCGTGGTCGAGGCAGGGTCGGTCCCGGTTTGCGAACTTGGTGTCCGAGCAGCCACGCACCCCGTAGATCTCCCGGAGCGCCTTGCAGACAGTCTCGACGGTCCCCTTGTCAGTAAACGGTCCGAACACCGTCGATCCGCTCGCCGGATCCCGGGTGATCCGGATCCGGGGGAACTCGTGGTCGGTCAGAGCGACCAGCGGGTAGGATTTGTCGTCTTTCAGGCGGACGTTGTACTTCGGGCGGTGCCGTTTGATCAGGTTCGCCTCCAGCAACAGCGCCTGTGATTCGGTGTCCGTCACCGCGACATCGACCGCCCCTGCGCGTGTGACCATCTGTCGGATCCGCTCGCTGCGCGGGTCTGCGTAGGAGCGAACGCGGTCCCGCAGGTCGACGGCCTTGCCGACGTACAGCACGCGCTCGCCGTCGAGAAACTGGTAGACGCCGGGCTCCCGTGGCAGTGAGTCCGCACGCTCGCGGAGCCGGTCGACGTTCATCGAACGCCGGTAGGGGCTGGGAGCGTTTTACGCTACTGTTCGCAGAACGGTACGACACCGTGGTGGCCAGTGGGGCCGACGGAAGTGAACGGCCGAGGTAGGTAATTATCAGAACAGGTCCTCGGGCAGCACCGACGAGAGGGGCCCCGAGCGGCCGGTCGGCTCGGCGTCGGCGAGGATTGCCGATTCGAGTTTCCGGATCGCCGCGTCGACGTCGTCGGGGCGTTTGACGTGGATATCCTTCCCGTCGCCGGCGACCCTGATGGCGAGTGTTGGGACGCGCAACAGCCAGTAGACGGCGAAAAGCGCCACCGACACCAGCAAGACGAGTGCGCCGACGGTCTGCATCAACTGGTCGAGTTGGGTCATGAAATCCAACATTCCCTGTGCGATGCTGACGATGCCGCCGGCCCCGGTCTGGCTCGTGGCCTCGGCGTCGAACTGGATGTCCCCGATCAACGCGTCGAAGTTGATGAAAAACCCCGCGAGGATGAGCAAGGCGCTGTAGACGCCGTAGCGGATGCTCTTGCCAGCGAGTGCAGTTTTCCCCTTGGCGCTCGTCTCGACGGCGGTCACGTTGGGCCGCTCGACCTGCCGGAAGTTCTCGCCGTCCATCTCGGGTGTAAAGGCGATGACGCGGTGGCTGGTCACGACGACCCGCGAGCTGTCGATGTCGACGACCTCCGCGACCGACTCGCTCTCGTAGAGCAGCTCTTCGACCCGGCTCTGCCACCCTGACATAACTGATCGTACGTAACCAGCAACCAAGAGTGCTCGGGCTAGAGCAGCTGTTCGAGCTGGCGCCGGCGGCCGGCGAGATCCAGTTCGGTCTCGATCGAGGGATCGGTCGCCAGCCGGTCGAGGGCCAGCAGCGGATCGGTCCCGGAGGTTTCGACGGCCTCCAGCAGGTCGGTAATCTCCGCACGGTACAGCGCCAGGTTCCCGATCAGTCCGACCAGCAACGCGAATGCGACCGCCCCGTCGGGATCGGTCGGGAACGCATCGCTGACCCGGCTGAAATCCGGCTCGTCGGACACTTCCTCGGCCGGTTGCATCGCGAGACAGCGCGTACAGAGCCCGACCGCCGCCTCCGACCCGGGGACGTGGTCCGCGAACGCCGCTGGGACGGCGAAGTCGACAGTGTCACCACCACAGCTCTGGCAGTCCATACCTGTGGTTCGTCCGCCACCGACAAACAGGCTTCGGGCGCTCCACCGGAGGAATCGGCGGAGAGCTGGGTCGACGTTCGGATGACTGATACTGTTTGTTGCGGTAATTTTCGTGACCACGTCACAAATATCGGCGTTTCACGCCGTGTAATCGATATCTCGTTGCACCGTAGCGGTAAAGACTCGCAACA
>Ga0207714_1001985_pt1 | contig 12771 bp, 10 predicted proteins | sample PonA232FremontCA_2_FD_187270 | JGI IMG/M metagenome (GOLD analysis project Ga0207714, IMG submission 187270) | Marine sediment microbial community from Fremont, CA, USA - Pond A23 Sediment 2 (SPAdes) | ecosystem: Environmental > Aquatic > Marine > Unclassified | place: USA: Fremont, California... | reverse complement strand
GACACAGTCGACGACGACGTCTGGATCGACCGCCTCTTTCGCATTTATCAGTGCCGCATCACTGGTCCGATCGCCGGTGTACTGGTCGACATCAGCGGTATCGGAGAAGGGATTCTCGTGAGTACCCCTGTTGAATATCGTGACGTCGTACGCTGCATCGAGAAACTCGCGAACGAGGTGGCGACCGATGAACCGGGTGCCACCGATAACGAGAACACTGGACATACCCAACGCTCGGGAGGGGGGAAAATAAAAACAGCGTCGTCATAGTGATTATTGCGAGTCTGTATCGCCGGGCATCGATAGAGTCAGTCTGGGCGTCCAAACAGCCTCGTTTTGGCTCCCGTGCTGAAAATTACCGCAATAATCACTATCAGTCGGCGCCGCTTTGCATCGCAGTCGTCATCTCGCCGGCTTCGAGCGTCGCCGATTCGGGGAGTTCGGTGCGCACGTCGTCCCGGGCACGCTCCTGGATGACCTCCGCGTAGGCGTCCGGCATCACGCGCGTGAAGTTCTCGATCTCTTCGTCCCAGTTTTCGAGGAGTTCCGCTGCGCGTTTGGAGTCGGTGTAGGCAGCGTGGTTTTCGACCAGGCGGGTCAGCATCTCCCGGTCGCTCTCTTCGAGCGTCCCCGAGAGTGTGACCATCCCCGTGTTCGCTCGCTGGTCGAACGTCCCATCCCCGTCGTAGACGTAGGCGACCCCACCGGACATCCCGGCGGCGAAGTTCTTTCCGGTCTCGCCGAGGACGGCGATCGCACCGCCGGTCATGTACTCACAGCCGTGGTCGCCGACAGATTCGACCACACCTTTGACGCCGGAGTTACGGACGGCGAATCGCTCACCGGCGGCACCGTTGACGTAGCACTCACCCTGGGTCGCACCGTAGAGTGCAACGTTTCCGGTGATGATGTTGTCCTGCGCACTGTAGCTGGCCTCTTCGGGCGGTCGGACGATCAGTTTACCACCCGAGAGCCCCTTGCCGAGGTAGTCGTTGGCCGACCCGACGAGTTCCATCGTCACGCCGTCCTGCGTGAACGCACCGAAGCTCTGGCCGGCCGTGCCGTCGAGTCGGATCGTCAGCGTATCTTCCGGCAGCCCCTCGACACCGTACTGTTCGGAGATCTTGTTCGAGAGTGTCGCACCGACGGTTCGGTGGACGTTGTTGATGTCCTTGCTGATCGTCACCGGTTCGCCGTTCTCGATGGCGTCGGCTCCTTCTTCGAGCAGTTTCCAGTCGAGTTGTTTGTCGACCTCGTGGTTTTGCTCGCGGGTCTTGTACCGGTCGACACCCTCGGGGCGTTTCGGTTCGACAAGCAGCGAGGAGAGATCGAGTTTCTTCGCTTTCTCCTGGGTGATGTCGTCGCGCTGGCGGAGCATGCTCGCTCTGCCGATCATCTCCTGGATCGTTTCGAAGCCGAGTTCGGCCATGATCTCGCGGAGTTCCTCGGCCATGAACGTCATGTAGTTGATGACGTGCTGGGGCTGGCCGGGGAACCGCTCGCGGAGTTTCTCGTTCTGGGTCGCGATCCCGACCGGACAGGTGTTCTCGTGGCACTGCCGTGCCATCACACAGCCCGAGGTGACCATCGACGCCGTCCCGAAGGTGTACCCTTCCGCACCGAGCAGCGCCGCGACGGCGATGTCACGACCAGTTTTCAGCCCGCCGTCGGTCGTCACGCGGATCCGATCGCGGAGCCCGGTCTGACAGAGCATCTGGTTCGCTTCGGCGAGGCCGAGTTCCCACGGCACACCGGCGTTTTTGATGCTCGTCTTCGGCGAGGCACCTGTCCCGCCGTTGTCACCGGAGATGTGGACGACGTCGGCGTTCGCCTTCGCCACACCAGTGGCGATGATACCGACACCAGCCTCGGCGACGAGTTTCACGTTGACGTCCGCGTCGGGGTTCGAGGCTTTCAGATCGTGGATGAGCTGTTTCAGATCCTCGATGGAGTAGATATCGTGCAGCGGCGGCGGCGAGATGAGGCCGACACCCGGCGTCGCGTACCGGACGTGGGCGATCATCTCGTTTACCTTCTTGCCGGGGAGGTGGCCACCCTCGCCGGGCTTGGACCCCTGCGCCATCTTGATCTGGAGTTCCTCTGCAGCCGATAGATACGTCGAGGTGACACCGAATCGGCCGGAGGCGACCTGTTTGGTTGCGGAGTTTTTCTCGGTGTCGAACCGCTCCGGTGGCTCACCACCTTCGCCGGTGTTCGAGGTGGCCCCGAGCCGGTTCATCGCGATCGCGTTGTTCTCGTGCATCTCCGGCGAGAGCGAGCCGAGCGACATCGCGGCCGTCTCGAATCGCTTGACGATATCTTCGACCGGTTCGACGTCTTCGAGGGGGATCGACTCGCGCTGTTCGTCTTCGAACTCCAGCAATCCACGCAGTGTCGCGAGCTGTTCTTGCTGGTTGTTGACGAGTTCGGCGAACTCCTTGTAGGTCTCGTAATCACCCTGCCGAACGGCCTGCTGGAGGTGGCTGACAGTCTGTGGGTTCCACTGGTGGTAGATCCCGTTCGAGCGGTTCTCGTACTCGCCGACACGCTCCATGTCGGCATCTTCCGTCCAGGCGACCTCGTGGCGTTTGCGGAGATCCGATTCGATCTCGTCCATCCCGATCCCCTCGGTCCGGTTCTCGGTCCCCTCGAAGTACTCCGCGACGAAATCCGAGGAGAGGCCGACGGCCTCGAAGATCTGGGCACCCTGGTAGCTCTCGACCGTCGAGATCCCCATCTTCGACATCGTTTTGAGGAGGCCGTCCTCGACCGCGTTCATGTACGCGTCGATGGCTCTGGACGGATCGGCACCGTCCGGGCCGGCGACGAGGTCGGTGATCGTCTGGTAGGCCAGGTACGGGTTGACTGCGCCCGCACCGTAGCCGATCAGCGTCGCGAAGTGATGGACTGCACGCGGGTCACCGGATTCGAGAACGAGTCCGATGTGGTTTCGCTGTCCGTTCCGGACGAGGTGGTGGTGGACACCACCGACGGCCAGCAGTGACGGAATCGGGATCCGGTCCGGATCTGCGTTGCGGTCCGAGAGGACCACGATGTCGTACTCTTTCGCGACAGCAGATGCTTCGTCTCGAACGGCCTCGACTGCCGATTCCAGATCGTCTTCGTCCGGATCGTAAGTGATATCGACGATCTTGGTCGACATCCCGTTTTCGTCCATCTGCTTGATGCCTTCCATCTCCTGGTCGGTCAGGATCGGTGAGTCGAGGACGAGTTGACGAGCGTGTTCCTGTGTCTCGTCGAGGAGGTTGCGCTGGTGTCCCAGCCGCGTCTCCAGGCTCGTGACGAGTTCTTCGCGGATGTAATCCAGCGGCGGGTTCGACACCTGTGCGAACAGCTGTTTGAAGTAGGTAAACAGCGGTCGGTTGAACTGCGAGAGCACCGACAGCGGGGTGTCGTCACCCATCGAGCCGACGGGGTCTTTCCCCTTCTCGGCCATCGGTTCGAGCAGGTGGTCGACCTCGTCGTAGGTGTAGCCGTACATCGCCTGGTGGCCCCGGAGCTGGTCGACCTCGTGCTGTGGGGTGTTGTCGTCGTCCGGCGAGAGATCGTCGATGACGACCTGTTCTTCTTCGACCCACTCGCCGTACTTCTCGTCGACGAGGCCGTCGAAGACCTCTTCGTCGGGGACGACGCGCCCCTCGCTGGGGTCGGCGAGGAAACACTCGCCGGGCTGGAGGCGGCCACGTTCCGTGATTTCGCTCTCGTCGTAGTCGAGTGCACCGACTTCCGACGACATCACGAGCGTGTTGTCTTCGAGAATGTCGTACCGACATGGCCGGAGTCCGTTCCGGTCGAGCACCGCACCGACGCGTTCGCCGTCAGTCGCGGCGACGAGCGCGGGGCCGTCCCACGGTTCGACGAGTGAGGCGTGGTAGTCGTAGAACTCTTCACGGGCGCCCGAGACGTTCGTGTTCTCGCCGCGCCAGGCTTCCGGGATGAGTGTTCGGAGGGCGTGAGGCAGTGAACGACCCGTCTCCATCAGGAGTTCGAGCGCGTTGTCGACACTTGCGGTATCGGACTGTTCGGGATCGTCGATGATCGGCTTGATCTTCTCGATATCTTCACCGAAGTCCTCGTGTTGAATGTCCGTCTCGCGTGCGCGCATCCAGTTGATGTTCCCCTGGATGGTGTTGAACTCGCCATTGTGGATGATGTTCCGGTAGGGGTGTGCGAGATGCCACGCACCGAGCGTGTTCGTCGAGAAGCGGGCGTGGACCATCGCGAACGTCGACTGCATCCGCTCGTCAGTGAGATCCGGGAAGTAGTCGACGACCTGTTCGGCCTTGAGCAGGCCCTTGTAGACGACCGTCTTCCGGTCGAGAGAGACGATGTAGAACCGCTCCGAGCCCGGGAGTGCTTCAGATTCGATCGTATCTTCGACGACGCGCCGGCCGATGTAGAGCTGTCGTTCGAACTCGTCTTCGTCGACGTCCTCGGTAGATGTGACGACGACCTGCTGGATGTTCGGTTCTGACTCCAGTGCGGTCGCACCGAGATCCGAGTTGTCCGTCGGAACGGAGCGCCATTCCAGCACGTCGAGCCCTTCCTCGGCGAACAACTCCTCGGCCCGGTCTTTCAGTCGTTCGACGGCGTCCGGATCCCGGGGCAAAAAAAGCGAACCGACAGCATACTCGCCCGGATCCGGGAGTTCGGCGTCGATCTTGGCTTCGAAAAACTCGTGTGGAATCTGAAGTAAAATCCCCGCGCCGTCGCCAGTGTTCTTTTCTGCACCGGTCGTCCCCCGGTGTTCCATACACTCTACAAGTTCGAGTCCATCGGCGACGACCTCGTGGCTGCGTACACCATCGAGATCCATCACCATGCCGACCCCACAGTTCGATCGGGCGTCCGCGGGATCAGCGAGACCGACCTGACCAGTCTCTGTGTCTCGCCCAGTCATATCAGTACAGTCCATGGGCTGGAACCATATGAGCCTACCCCTCAAACCCACTTCCTGTATAATAGCCAAATAAGGTGATATTATGCCACTAATATTTTTATAGTCTATAATGAACAACGCCGGCGAGTACACGGACAACCAGTTTTTGAAGTACCCCCCAGACAGCATAGTTAGGAACTGTATACTCCCACGCTGTCAGTCGAACGTCTGACGAACACTTTTCTGGTGATATCCGAATTACACTACTGTACGGGTTCTGAACGACCCCGCAGGCTTGTACAGCCGACGAGACAAGACAATGACGAAAAACCTACTAAATATCGATTACGACTCCGGTGCGGACAATCAACTGGTCGAAGCGCTCGCAAATATCTGGTTTCAGATGGTAATCCTCGGCGTTCTCCTGATGGGGGTCCTCTCGGGAATTGCCTTCGGCATAGAGATCTGGCGCTGGCCGGTCGCACTCGCTGTCCCGATCGTTGCCTGGTGGTTCGGCACGTGGTACGGCAAGTTCAACGCGGGACAGGACGGCAACGGCCACCTGTAGCGACGGTCGGCGATTCGGGACGTTACAGCGAAGCGAGATTTTGTCTGAGTTTTATCGTCGTGGTCATCAGCGCCGTTGCAGTCATAATCAGGAAGACGATCTGGATGTGCAAGACGACGGTGCGGTCGATTCCGAGTGGGATCGAGAGTGCAACGATGCTCACCAGTCCACCGAAGACGAGCACAGGGAGGAGATGCCGGAGCAGCGAATCGAGCATCGTCCCCCGGAGACGCCTGTTTGCGACCTGCTGGCGAAAGAAGACGACCCCGTAGCCAACCAGCAAGAGGCCGGTGAGGCCCTCGAGGAGGGCAGTCAGTGTCGTCTGGCCGAGCACCGTCACCGTGATCACGTAGAGACCGATCGCGACGGCGGCGACCAGCTGGAACACCCCCCGGATCTGATCTGACTGCCCGAGCCCCTCGCGGCCTGTCAGTGTGGCGATGTTCCGCAACGAGAGGACGAGAAACAGCGTCATCGCGAGCAGGAGTCCGTTTTTCGACGCGAGCTGGATCGAGCTAACGATATCGACGATCCAGGCGAGGGCGTACACTGCCGCGAAGACGCCGATATACCGGAGCGACTCCCAGATTTCCCGCTGGGTCTCGATATCTGACGCGAGCATGTTCCGGTGGGCGTAGTAGGAAAAGCGTAAGCCGAGGGTTGCCAGCAGGGAGACGCCGAGGAAGAAAATAAAGGTCAGATTCGCGTTCTCTTCGATCAGGTGGAGGCTAAAATCGATACTGAACCCGAAGATCCCTACCTCGACCATCGGTTACTCACCATCTACCCACTCGTACTCACGGTTTGCAGCGATCATTGCGAGATCGTTCTGTAGATACTCTACTGTTTCGTACCGCTTTATTTTCTCGGTTGCCATTGCTTTCCTGATAATCTCGTCGAAGACCGTGGGGGCACCCGCCTCGCTCGGGGTCAGTGGCTCTTCGTCGAGTATCTGCGTCCTGATCTCCGCGAAGGTGCCCCGATACGGGGGCTGGCCGGTAACGAGGTAGTAGAGGACAGCCCCGAGCTGGTAGATATCGGTCTGATGGTCCACGGCCCCGAACTGCTGGCTGTAGTACTCCGGCGCGGCGAACGCCGGTTTCAGGTAGTCCTCCGGTTCGAAGGCGTACCTGAACTCGTGGATCAACCCGGCGTTGTCGATCAGGGGTGTCCCCTGCCCGACGTCCTCGAACCCGCCCCCGACGAAGACGATGGCGCTTGGATCCAGCCCACCGTGTGTTAGATCCTGCTGGTGGAGGTGTGCAACCCCCTCGACGAGTTCACGGGCAGTCGTCAGGGGGGAGACAAAATCCATCGGCCGCCGGTCGGGAAGACGCTCGTCTATCCTCGTGGTCGCGATCCAGGGCCGGGGCTGCGCTCCGTAATCCAGCACAGTCACCAGTCGCTCGTGTGCTGTAACCGGGGCGAACTCTCCGATAGTATCGGTAATCCGATCGGCAAATTCCGGGGCAGACGCCTCCGGTGTGTCGAGGATCCGAAGCGCAATATCTTCCTGGTGACTCCCGACCCCGGCGAAAGCCTCGTACACTGTTCCGTACGGCCCCCGGTATCGTGAGCCAGTCAGATGGACGTGCTCGAATCGACTCCGAGACGCGATCGAGAGAACCGATTCGGCCAGATCCATCTCGTATCCCTAGAAGGCCGGAACTGTGATTTAAATTTATCTGTTGGAATTTGGATATGACGGTGCTGTAACTGGATTCTTGCGGGTACTTTCAGCAATGATAATGTAACGGTCAGTTTAACATAGGAGTGAGCAAAAGTACGGATAATGAGCGACAAGAAGCGTTCTCTTCTCCCGAACCTCATTGCAAGCAGCTATGCAGCCCGGCTCGGGGTTGCACTGGTGTTTGCTGTGGTGGTACTGCTCGTATTTGGGCTCGTCATCAGCGCGCAGGCGTCAGAGACGCTCGAAGACGATGTCGAGTCTGATCTCACTGGCCTCTCGGGGTCGCAGGCTGGCGAACTGGACGCGTGGCTACAGAGTACCGAACGCAGCGTCAGAGGTACGTCGGATGCCGCCGCGTTGAACAGGGACGATACCGCAGCGATCAACGACTATCTCGAACAACGCGTCGAAAACGAACAGGTCTCGACAAACGTTGCAGCAGTTCACTACTACAACACCGAGACCGGGACGATCGAGGCCAGTTCGAACGAGAACTTCGTCGGCGTCGATCCAGCCGAGCAGGGGGCCGCCTTCGCCGAGAATCCGCCCGAGTTCGACGGTCCGCACGATACGCACATCACCGAACCGTTCCAGGTGCCGATCGCGGATCACCCCATCATCGCGGTGCTCTCCCCGGTGACCGAACAGGACAATCGAGTGCTCGTCTACATGACAGATCTCCGGGAGCGCACGAGAACGATCTCGGATCAACGCGACGAGTCGTTCACCGTGGTCGTCGACAGCGAGAATCGGTACGTCGCACACCCGAACGCGAGCAAGATTCTCGCAGACCACGAGGGAGGGGCCGAGATGCGTGCGAGGCTCTCGTCGGGCGAGTCCACGTTTATGAAAGAAGACAAACAGATCATGGGGATGACAAATCTGGAATCCGTCGACTGGACGGTGATGACCCACTCCGACAAGGAAGATGCATTTGCCCTGAGCAACCAGATCAATTCGGATCTCATCGGACTGCTGTTGCTCGCAGTGATCAACCTCGGACTCGTCGGCGTGACCATCGGTGCGAACACCGTCACATCGTTGCGACGGCTTTCTAGTCGCGCACGCGAGATGGCTGACGGACAACTCGACGTCGATCTGTCGAGTTCACGCTCCGACGAGATCGGGGTCCTCTACGAATCGTTCGACAACATGCGAACCTCGTTACGTGAGAGTATCGAGGAGGCCAAACAGGCCCAGGCAGAAGCAGAGCAGGCCCGGCAGGAAGCCGAAGCGGCACGGAAAGAGGCAGAACGCGAAAGCGAAGTGATGCAGGAGATCAACGAGGATCTCGAACGGAAGGCTGCCCAGTACCAGGAGGTGCTCGGCGACGCCGCGGCGGGTGATCTCACACAGCGTGTCGATACTGACAGCTCCAACGAGGCGATGGAACAGGTCGGCGAGGAGATCAACACGACACTGGATGCCCTCGAAGAGATCATCGCGACGACGAAATCGTTCGCACAGGACGTCTCGCGGGCGACGGAGCAGGCCGGCGAGAACGCCCGGCAGGTCGACCAGGCGAGCCAGAACGTCCGGGACTCGATCGGCGAGATTTCGAGGGGTGCCTCGAACCAGAGCCAGCGTTTGCAGGATGCCGCCTCGGAGATGGAGGGGCTCTCCGCGACTGCTGAAGAGGTCGCTGCCTCCGCCCAGCAGGTCGCGACGACCTCCCAGGCCGCGGCGGAGGTCGGCGAGACCGGCCGCGAAGCCGCACAGAAAGCAGTCGAACAGATGAACAGCATCGACGAGGAGACGGACAGAACAGTCGAGGAGATCAACGCCCTGGCCGAAGATCTCTCCGAGATCGGGGAGATCGTGGATCTGATCACACAGATCGTCGAGCAGACGAACATGCTCGCGCTGAACGCCTCGATCGAGGCGGCCCGTGCGGACGCGGGCGGTGACGGCTTCGCAGTCGTCGCAGACGAGATCAAGGGGCTCGCCGAGGAGACGAAAGACGCAGCCGGCGATATCGAAGACCGGATCGACCGGATCCAGGCCCAGGCCGACGAGACAGTGGATACGATGGAAGCAACGAGCGAACAGGTGAAGACGGGGACAGAGACAGTCGAAGAAGCGATCGAGGCGCTCGAACGGATCGTCGAGTCGACCGAAGAGGTCGACACCGGTATTCAGGAGATCGACGACGCCACCGAAGAACAGGCACGGACGGCACAGAACGTGATGGGCGTCATCGACGATCTGACGGATATCAGCCGGGAGACCGCGACGGAAGCCGACAGTGTCGCCGACGCGGCCCAGGCACAGACCGAATCGATCAACGAGGTCGCCCGGTCTGCCGACGAACTGCGCGACAGTGCACAGGCACTCGACGATCTCCTCGATCGGTTCACCGTCAAATCGGACACGGGCACAGGTGGGTCGGGCGCAGGCTTCGACCGCTCCCTTGCAGGAGGTGATTCGTGATGGCGACGCTCTCGACGTGGTTTTCGTTCGGTACGGTCGGGATGGCAGTCGGGACGCTCGCGCTCGCGTACGGGTTCACACTGATCGACGAGGACCACCACAGGCGGTACTCGATACTCGTCGCCGTCCCGCTGATCGCGGTCGTGGCTTACGGGCTGATGGCGCTCGGGATCAGCAGTATCTCGACCCGGGGCGGGGAGAGCGTCTACGTCCTCCGGTACATCGACTGGCTGTTGACCACCCCGCTTCACGTGCTCTATCTCGGCTTGCTTGCCGGCGCAGCGATGGGGACGATCTACCGCTCGATCGGGCTGATGGCGCTGACGATCGTCCTCGGCTTCGCTGGCGCAGTGCTCGATGGCATCTTCGGCTGGCTGCTGTATCTCCTCGGCGCGGCCGCGTTCGTCGGTGTCATCTACTACGCGATGTACGATTTCGACGACGCTGTCAAGCAAACGGACGACAGCACGGTCGCGCTGTACCGAAAACTCCGGGCGTTCCTGATCGTCCTCTGGCTCATCTACCCTGTCATCTGGATACTTGCACCGGTCGGACTGGGGCTAATGGAAATCGAGACCAGCGCACTCGTCATCTCCTATCTCGACATCGTGTCCAAGGTCGGCTTCGGACTGATCGCGCTGTCGGGCCAGCTGGTCGCGAGCGAAACGACCGATTCGGCCGGTGTAACCGCCGACTGACCTGCCCTCCCGGGCGGTCAACACGTTGAGAGTTCTCACAAATGCTTAGTGGTCACGCGTGACACTGTTGGTATGAACGTTGCTGTACTCGGGGCCGGATCGGCGGGGCGCGACATCGCGTCGCTGTGCGCCCGGGCTGGTCACGGGGTGCGCCTCTACGCCGAAGCGGTCACCAGAGTGATGGATCGGATCGACGATATCGAACGCAGGATCATCGATGCCGCCGCTGACGGCGAGATTACACTGGAGACGAAAAGCACCGTGCTGGACGAACTCGAAGCGACGACGAATCTGGGGGGCGCTGTCGCTGGTGCAGACGTGGTCATCGAGACGACGATCACCGAGACGGAGGCCCTGCAGGCCGCGTTTGCGGACATCGAATCCGCCGCCGACCGGGAGACACTGATTACGACGAGCACGATCACACTCTCCGTGACGACTGCCGCAGCAGGGCTCCGACACCCCGACCGCGCCTTCGGATTGCACTTTTTCGACCGCTCCGATCCGACAGTCGTGGAGTTGCTCGTCGCCAACCAGGCCACCGTCGAGGCGACAGAGCGTGCCGAAGAGTTCCTCGAAACCCTCGGCGTCACACCAGTTCGCGTCGCCGACGCGGCCGGTATCGCCTCGACGAGACTCGAACTCGTCCACGAGGTCGAAGCGATGCGCGCCGTCGAGGACGAAGTGGTGAGCGTCGAGGGGATCGACTCACTGTCAACGAAGGCGTATAATCATTCGATGGGACCGCTGGAACGGGCTGACCGCGCGGGGCTGGACAGTCGCCTGGAAACGCTCGAAACGCTAGCCGAGGCGCTCGGAGAGCGGTTCGAGCCACCCCAGCTACTGCGGGAACTCGTCGAGAACGGCTACACTGGGATGGCTGCCGGTACCGGCTTTTACCGGTGGGACAGCGGCGAACCGGTCGAATCAGCGCTCGAAGCGCCACAGATCGCCCAGCAGGACGAGCAGATCGACGATCCCGCGCAGTCCTGACCGACACAACTTGGAAATTCTTAAAAGCGGTGCTGTGATAGAGAGGGTATGAGCGATAGTCAGGCGCGAGAGACGCCAAAGTGCATCTCGTGTGGGATCCACGTCGCGGGGACGAGCGCAGCCTCGTTCAACTGCCCCGACTGTGGTCACCAGATCCACCGCTGTGCGAAGTGTCGCAAACAGAGTAACCTCTACGAGTGCCCAGACTGCGGGTTCACAGGACCATAACAATGGGAAAAGTAGCAGCCGCGATCAAAGTCATGCCGAACGATCCGGACGTCGATCTGGATCAACTACAGGAAGCGCTCGAACAATCACTGCCGGAGGGCGCGAAAATCAACGGCGTCGAACGTGACGACGTTGCCTTCGGGCTGACCGCACTCATCCCGACCGTCATCGTCCCCGACGACGCCGGCGGGACGGAAGCCGTCGAAGAAGCGTTCAAGAAAGTCGACCACGTCGAGAGCGTCTCGGTCGAAAACGTCGGTCGCCTGTAACGCAGCCCGTCTCTTTTCAGTGTCGCGTCGCAGGTAAACAGCCTCGGGCGCGGTGGCCCGAGGCTTTTGTAGTTCCCTCAGCCGTGCGCTAGCACTCCCTGCTCGGCAAGCGAGCGGGATGAGGTTGGGCGGCTTACACGCCCCGACCCGGACAGACGCACCAACCGCACCTGCGGCTGGGTTTTGTGAGTCCGGTAATTCGTATCGTTGCCGTCGAGTTTTACCTTCTCGCGCCACGCGATGTTCACCGACGCATTCCTGTCAGCGTGGTCTTGCGCCACGTCACACTCGTCGTTCGTACACCGGAACCGCCGTCCTTGCCGACTGCCGCGCTCACCACAGCACGAACACGTCTTCGAGTTGTAGTAAGCGTCCACCGTGTCCGTGGGAATCTCTCGCCACGTCGCCTTGTACGAGACGAACTTTTCGAACTTGTGGAACGGCAACTTGTGCAAGCGGCGGTTCATATACGACCCGTACTTGATTTGATCGCGGATGCCGCTCATATCCTCGAATACGATGACCGGATTCGAGAACCGTGTTGCGAACTCCACGACCGCACGAGAAAGACGGTGCAACACCCACTCGGTGAACCGTTCTTCCTTGTCACCGAGTTTCTGGTGAATGCTCGTCTTGCCGTGTTCCTGACAGCGAATGGTGATGGTGTGGTAGCGTTGGCGTTCCTGCTTCACTCGTCCGTAATCGAGGACGAGTGTGCCCTTCGTCCGCATTGTCTCGCGGTCGAGAGCGGTGAGAGCGACGTTGCGCTCGTTGATGTCCACACCAACCAACGTGTCGGCGGTGTCGGGTTCAGGCACGTCGAACTCGCATGTGACCGTGACGTGTAGGTAGTACACGCCATCGCGGTACAGGAGTTCGGCCTGCCCCACATCCACATCGTCCGACGTGATGGCGTCTCGAAGTTCGTCCATCGCATCCGGTTCACCGCGCAGATGGCCCTTCACCTTCTTGTACGGTTTCGGGCTGATACGGGC
>Ga0207714_1001984_pt1 | contig 12772 bp, 18 predicted proteins | sample PonA232FremontCA_2_FD_187270 | JGI IMG/M metagenome (GOLD analysis project Ga0207714, IMG submission 187270) | Marine sediment microbial community from Fremont, CA, USA - Pond A23 Sediment 2 (SPAdes) | ecosystem: Environmental > Aquatic > Marine > Unclassified | place: USA: Fremont, California... | reverse complement strand
GAGCGAAAGTAAATAATGCTGCTAAAGAATCCACGGGAGCTACTAGTTTTATGGACTTATACTCTAAAGTAACTGGAGTTATTGGACAAGAGGGAAGACGTAAGCAATAACATTTTTCGGCCTAACTTCCGAAAATGTTTATAAAACAAAGAGTAGGAGGTTTTAATAATGAAAAGAAGTAAACTAAAAGGGTATTTACAACAAGGAATGACTAATCGACAGATTGCTAATCTAGATGAGGTGAATGTTACAAAAAGTACTGTCCAGTATTGGATTGATAAGCATAATTTAAAAGATGAAATGGAATACCAAAAACCTAGTTATAAAGATGAAAATATGTTTAATAAGATTACTACAAAAGAAGAAGCTTATATAATAGGGTTTTTATCTGGAGATGGTCATATAGATAAAGAAGATACTTTAGGGTGTAGTATTGCTTTAGATGATAAAGAGATACTATACTTCTTCCAGGAGATTATTGGTTGTAATGTAAGAGAAGATCACACATTTAAACCAGAAGAAAGAAGGTTCCCTAGAGCTAGAATATCAATAGGTAACAAAAATATCGTTACAGATATCAAAAAATACTGGGGAGAAAGAAAGAAGAAGGGAAGAAATTTACCAATTGTTTCTCCAGATTTAAGACCATTTCTTTTACTAGGTTTCTTCGATGCAGATGGATGTATTACTTGGGGAGAAAGAAAGGATAGAAATAGATTGTGGCACAAAATATCATTTACCTCATCACTTAGTTTATTAGAAGGAATCCAGAAAATCTTACTAGACTATGATATAGCTAGTAAACTTAGACCTAAAAGTGGTGAAGATTGCTATATATTAGAATTTTCTGATGAAGATAGAGTAAGGAAATTCCTTAATGTAATTTACCCAAATGATAATTTCATTATCCTAAACAGAAAGTATGAAAAGGCCAAAGCTCTGCGTCTTGAATTGGGTTAATTCAGGGAAACCTACGTCCACAGAGATATGGTAATCCTGAGCTAAGCCCTCTATCTGAGGGAAAGTGCAGAGAACAGTAGTTGACGAGAGAATAAGACTACACTAACGCCCGAGCCCTTTGTGGGTATGATATGTTCCGATCCCTATAGAAATATAGGATTGTGCGGGAGCACTAATGTTATCACTTGATTGTAATCATCCAGATATAAAAGAATTTATTCAGATTAAAACTGATTTAGATAAAGTTAATAAGGCAAATATTAGTTTGAAAATTACTTCAGATTTTATGGAAGCTGTAAAAAATGGAGAAACTTATATGACTGAGTTCCATTCTGACACAGGAGAAGTGATAAAAGAGGAAGTAGATGCCCAAGAAATATTCAGTTTAATAGCAGAAGTAAATTGGGATTATGCTGAACCTGGTATGCTTTTTTGGGATAGAATTGAAGAATGGAATATTATGAGTGAAGACCCAGAATTTGAATACGCAGGAACTAATCCTTGCTTTACAGGAGATATGGAATTACTCACTACAGATGGATACAAAAAGATAGAAAATTTAGAGGATCAAGAAGTAGATTTAATTAATAAAGATGGAGATATATCTCAGGGAAAAGTTTGGTGTAGTGGTAAAAAGGATACAGTTAAATTAAGATTGTCCAATGGTAAAAATATTAAGTGTACTCCAGACCACACATTCATGACTATAAATGAGGAAGAGGTAGAAGCTAAAGATTTAAAAGGGCGAAAAATAATGCCTAAAACTTCTTTTGAATCAAATAAATTTGATGATTTATTCATTAAATTAGGGTTCATACAAGGAGATGGAAATTTAACCGACCTTAATAATGCTAGTAAAAATGGGATAGCAGTAAATATAGGAGAAGATGATGAAGATATTAGAGAACTTTTTGAAGATGAAAATATTACACAACAAAAAAGATATAGAGAAGTGTATTTAAAAGGATTTAATTCATTATTAGATGAATATGGATTTCAGTCTAAAATACTACCAGAAAGAGGTTTACCTTCTACTTATGAAGATTGGACTAAAACAGAAAAAGCTAGCTTTTTACAAGGATGTTTTTCAGCTAATGGAAGTGTAATTTCTGGTTATAGAGTTAACTATAAAACAACAAGTAGAAAATTAGCAGAACAACTTGTCGATACTCTTAGAAATGACTTTGATATAGAATCATATATCACTACTAATAAACCTCGGACAATAGAATTTGACAATGGGGAATATGAATGCCGAGAAAGCTATGATGTTAATATATCTCAATTCGATTCATTACAAAAGTTCCATAATAAGATAGGTTTTTATCATTCTTACAAACAAGATTCACTACAAGAATTATTGATTTCAAGAGCTCCAAAAGTAACTAGTATCAAAGATAATGGTAAGAAGAAAGTTTATGATTTTACAGAACCTATTACTAACTGGGGTATAATAGAAGGGTTTGTAGCCCACAATTGTGCCGAGGAGCCGCTGCCTTTTTTCAAGAGGGCTATAAATTAGTGATAATTTATATCAATCTCTTTAATTGCTGGAAACTCCAAACAAATAATGTTGTGGACAATCAGCAGGCAAGACTCATTTTATATGAGTAAGGTTCAACGACTATTCCGAGAGGAAGTACACTACAAGTTTACGGTAGTGGAAATGGGAGAGTACTCTTGTAGTACAAGATATAGTCTAAACCTATATGAAAATATAGGAAGTTCGTGAGAGAACTGTATAAGGAGTTGCGTCCTTATATGAATATATTTGGAAGGTGGAAGTTGTTTGTTAGGTAGTATTAATTGGGGAGCATTTGTGGACAAACCATTTACAGAAGAATCGTCTTTTAATGAGGATGAATTTAGAGAAGCTGTAAGAGATGGTGTTATAGCTTTAAATGAAGTCCTTGATGAAAACATTGAATTGCTACCTCTAGAAGAACAGAAGGAAGCTGCACGAGAGTTAAGACAGATTGGATTAGGAGATATGGGTATCGCTGATATGTTAATTAAGTTAGGTATTAGATATGGTTCAGAAGAATGTAATGAGTTTTTAGATAGAATTTCAAAAATAATGGCAGACGAAGCTTTAAGACAATCTGCTCTACTAGCTAGAGATAATGGAACATTCCCTAGATACGAAGAAGAATATGTACTTGGAAGTCCATTTGTTCAAGAAAATGCCACACAAGAAACAATTAGATTAATCGAAAAATATGGATTAAGAAATTCTCAATTATTGACAATTGCTCCTAATTATTGGGCTTTAATCTAGTGATAGATTACCGAAACTCCCTTAATTGCTGGGAAACCTAAACAGATGTAGCTGTGGGCGATCAGCAGCCAAAACCACAAGGTAAGGTTCAACGACTATTTGTACACTACAAGCTTATGGTAGTGGAAATGGGGAGGTACTCGAAAGAGTATTTGATATAGTCTGGTCTTATACGAAAGTATAAGAAGTTCATTAGAGAACTGTATAAGGAGTTGCGTCCTTATATGAACATAACGACTGGAAGTATTAGTAATGTACTTGGTGTGAGTGGTGGTGTAGAACCGATCTTTGCCACAAGTTATACTAGGAAGTCAGAGTCATTAGAGGATGAAGATACTTACTACAAAGTATTTACTCCTATTGTGGAAGATTATATGGAAGTTAATGATATAGATAGTGAGGATGAACTTCCAGATTACTTTGTTACAGCTCACGAATTAGATTGGGAGCAGAGAATTAAGTTACAAGGAGTTCTACAAGAACATATTGATGCATCAATCAGCTCAACAATTAATCTTGATGAGGATGTATCTGTGGGAGAAGTAGAAGACTTGTATATGTATGCTTATGAAGAAGGATTAAAAGGTGTAACTGTATTTAGAAATGGTTGTAAACGTGCAGGTATCCTAACCACAGATGATGATAATGAAGAAGAGGAAAAAGAAGAGGAAAATAATGATTTGCAAGAAGATAACTTATTAGAACCTAAACCAAGACCACAGACATCAGAAGGAATTACTAGTAAGTTTGAAACTGGGTGTGGAAAAATATATGTTACTTTAAATGTAGATGAAGATGGAAATCCAGTTGAAACATTTATTACTTCTGGAAGTGGTGGTGGATGCTCTTTACTATATGATGGGATTAGTAGAATGACAAGTTTAGCCCTAAGATCTGGGGTAAATCCAAGCACTGTTGTAGAACAACTTAAATCAGTTGATTCTTGTCCAAGTTGTACCTACAATTTGGGAGCAGGTGAACCCATTGATGGAGGTAGTTGTCCAGGAATTATTGGTAAAGCACTAGAAGATGTTCTAGAAGAAGGCAACATAACAGGAGATGCGTCTCAGACAATAAAGAATGTTGCGGAGCAGGGAGATAATTCTTATGTAACTGAATGTCCAGAGTGTGGAGAGGAGACTTATGTAATGGAAGAAGGTTGTGGAAATTGTAAGGAATGTGGATTCACACTGTGCTCTTAAACAATTAAATAGGAAGAGGGTTAAAACCCCTCTTTTTATTTTTAATTATAATTTTAGGGGGTTAATGATGTCTATCATCATATTTAAAGGAATGTCTATCACATCAAAATTATACAAAATACTAAGGAGTGATATTTTGGAGGAATCATTTAAGTTTTATGAAAACACTAAATGTGAATATTACCCCTGCCATGATATATCTGATTCAGGGCTAGATAACTTTAATTGTACCTGGTGTTATTGTCCTCTCTACCAAATGGAGGAATGTGGGGGTAATTATAATATACTGCCTAATGGTATTAAGGATTGCAGTAACTGTTTAATACCACATATACCAGAAAATTATGATTACATTTTAGGTAAGCTAGAGGAACTACGTAATAAAAGTAATAAAGGAGGGAATACTAGTGAAAAAGGGTAATTGCAAAATATGCGGAGATAGTCATAAAGATACTCGTATTTATGAACATGATAGTGAAGGCACTCTTTGCCGAAAACATTACATCCAATATAACAGGTATGGGGAGTACTATGATAGAACCATATATGATGATAATGAAATAAATATAGAAGGTGATGTCGCTACCATAAAATTATATGATGCTAAGGGGAATGTTAGAGGTCAGACAATTATAGACAAAGAAGATGTTGAGAAAATAGAAAATGTAAAAGTCTATATGGATAATAGTGGATATGCTAGAGTTTCTCTACAAAAGGGAAAAAAGGAATTCCTGCATCAATTTATATCTGATATAGATGGTTTTATCGACCACAAGAATCAAGATAAACTAGATAACAGGAAGGAAAATTTAAGACCTGCTGACCATCAGAAGAATGCTTACAATGTAGATAAAGGATTATTTAAAGGGGTAAAAGAAGTTAGAGAGGGTCGCTACACTGCCTCCATTATGCACAATTATGACTCCTACCATCTAGGAACTTTCTCGGATAAAAAGGAAGCTCTTTATGCTAGAGATATAGCAGATAAGTTTTTCTGCCCAAAATATAGAGATAAGAATTATGATAATAAAAAATCTAAAGTTTTTGAGAGAATAAAAATTAGTGATAGAGAGGACATTAAAATGGAAGTCTTGAGACAGATAAAGAAACTAAAAAAGAGACATGATAATAACACTGATAAATAGTTATTCCGCATAATATATTAACCTAAAAACTTGTTAGACCAAGTAAGAACACTAGTTCTCTGAATTACTGCTTACAGCTCCAAAATACTCCAAGACTGAAAACCAGTCAATCGGGGTGTTTTGGAGTTCTTTTATTTTAAATGGGTATTGGGTGCAGTTGAAATCCATCTTTAAAAATCGGACTTGACAGCATAGCCTATGTATGGTAATATTATATTAGATTAAAGGAAGGTAGGGGGTAAGATGTTAATTGAAGGTAAAATTAAAACATATTTATTTAGTATTGGGGTTATTACTGAATCTGAATACCACACTCTTAAGTTTACAGATGTTTCCGGAGAGGTAATGACAGATGATAAGGGCTATTTTGTAGAGACTTTTAATATATCCAATGGTAAGTCTAATCTAAAAAGGAGAAGAATAGATAGAATGATAGCTGAAAAGTATCACCGAGAGTATGGAATTAATTTTGAGAATCCTATTTATTTCTGTATGGTGGTTAGTGAAAATAGGCTTTACTATGTAGAAGATGAAAGAAAACCACAGACAAGGGGTGATTATGTTGTTAAACACTAATCAAGGTAAAATAGAAGCTATTGTAGGGTGTATGAAGTCAGGGAAAACAAATGAGTTAATCAGGAAATTGGTTCGTGCACAGATAGCAGGATTAGATGTAATGATCTTTAAGCCAAGTGAGGACGATAGGTTTAGTAAAACAGAAGTTATTTCAAGGACAGGACGTAAGTTAGACTGCTTTAGTGTTAATAACCTAAGTGATAGTGTGGACTTTGTGAAAGAGAGATGTGATGTTATAGGTATAGATGAGATTCAATTTTTTGATTTAGCAGTTGTGGGGGCGTGTCAAGAGATTGCTAATTCTGGAGTAACTGTCATATTCACGGGACTTACTACTGATTTTTTAGGTGAACCTTTTGAAACAGTTAGAGATCTGCTGCCAGTGGCCGAGGAGATAACCAAGCTATCAGCTATATGTTCTTGTGGTAGTGAGGCCAATTTCTCACAAAGAATAGACACACAGACCGGTGAGCCTATTTTAAGTGGTTCTCAGGTAATAGTAGGAGATGAAAACTATCAACCAAAATGTAGAAAGTGTTTCAGTAATCAGGGTTAATTCCCTGATTTTTCTTTTGGCTATTTACATTTATTTTAATCTATGATATAATGTAAGTAAGATAGAGGTGATAGGGATGAAATTAGATTGTGATATAAGTAATTACCTGTCTAATGATCCATCTACTATAGGCATATGTAATGTTAAAGATTATAGTTTAAGTAAATGTGGTAGATTATTAATTTGCTATGGTAGATATTATAATTCTACATATGAAGACAAACCTGGTTTAAAAGGGTTAACCCCAGAAATAAAGGAGGTTTTCATTATAACAGGATTTAAAGAGATTCTAAAATTATATGAATATAAGGAACGCTAGGAGGTGGTTTGAAGTGAAGGTTAATGTGGAGATACCACAGGAAGTATATGATAAGTTAGTATGTGTAAATGAAGAAGAGCAGAATGCTAGAGCTAATAACATGATAGATAGTTTTTTAAAGAAATTATATGAAGGAGAGGTGAGTTTAGATGACAAGATTAACCATAGACTTAACATCTTGGAACTTTAGAGAATTACACGATATTGCAGAGATAAAAGGAATTACTATCCAAGAATTACTGAACATTATCTTAGAGGAGGAAACTAAATGCAAAGAATAATGGCTATTGACCCCGGTAAGACCACAGGAATAGCCATACTGGACTATAAGACTGGCTGTAACCCTATGGCTATGGATGAACCTACAGATATGTTAACCTTGTCCACAGAGTGTCATTTGTGGTATGGTATAGAGGATTTAATCATTGAACATGATCCCGATATAGTGGTTTATGAATCATTTAGACTTTACTCCCACAAGGCTAAACAGAAAATAAATTCAGAGATGCCCACAAGTAAAGTAATTGGGGTTATAGCTTTTTTAACTGAACAAAGAGATTTAGATAACTATAGACAGTCTGCCCAGATGGGGAAAGGTTTTTACGACCGAGATAGATTAGAAGGATTAGGTTTTACTGACCTTGACTCTGACCACAGAAGGGATAGCCTAAAACACGCTTTACATTATATATCCTTTAATTCTGGTAAGACTGACCCTAAATATAAAGATAGAGATTTAGCATACTAAACTATTAGGAGGCCAATAATGGATTATATTAGAGATATCAATCCTCAACAAAAAGATAGAATGTATGATGCTAAGGAACTTATTGCCAGCGAAGTACAAGATAGTGAGGACTTCTTTCCTAATTGCTCTGTATTATTAAGGTGTGGTGATTTTGAGATGCCCACAATTTATAGAGCTGGGTTGCTAACTTTAGCTGAAAGAAATTTAAATTATACGGGGATAAAGCCAAGGAACCATAATCAAAGGGTTGCCATGCACTTAATGAATGATAAACAAGTACAAGCTGTATTAATTACAGGAAGGCCGAGGTCAGGTAAGACCTTCTTAGGAGCAGCTTACAGCCTTGAGAAAGTCCGCTCTGACCAAGCCTCCAAGATAGTATTATCTCGTCCTAACATAGAGCTAGGAAGGTCTCTAGGGTTCTTACCAGGAGATAAAGAAGATAAGTTTAAACCTTATCTAGAACCAATGTATGATTGTGCTGAGAACTTTGGTGATAGAAGTTTAATTGATGATTATCGTCAGAATGGTTTAATAGAGCCTGTCCCTATCTCTTTTTTAAAAGGACGTAACTTTAGAGATAGTATTGTGTTTGTAGATGAAGTAGAGGATCTAACACAAAAGGAACTAGGTATATTAGGAACCAGGTTGGATAGAGGCAGTAAGGCTATCCTGACAGGTGATATAAAACAGTTAAGTAATTGTGAGGTCGATGGATGTAGTCCCTTACAGACTATGTTGGATTTGTTTCAAAATAGTGATTTATTTGCCCACATTCATTTTGATGAAAGCCAGGGACTAGAGATTGTAGATTTATTTTATAAATTACTTGACTAGTAGAGTAAAGTTTGTTATAATTTTTATAGATGACAAATAGGGAGGTCATATTAATGGAAGAGTATAAGGTTGCAATAGGAAATGTCTCAAAGAAAAAATCATCAAACACAGGTAATCATTTCCTGATTGTGGATGTAAACATTGCCAATTCTGATAAGCAGAATGAAGGTATTTTTGTCTGGGATGAAATTGAGCAGACTTATGAAGTGTTAGAAAAAGGGATGACAGGGGTAATGAAAGTAGATGGAATGAACAAAGATTATACAAAAATGTTAGGGTTTGAAGAAAATCGAGATTTAGACCCTTCTATTTTTGTAACTACAGCTCTCGGTAGTTCTAAAAAAGCTGAGGAAATACTTAATTATATGCTAGATAAAATCAATAAGAATGATGAAATGAAGGCTTTAAATGATAAGTTATGGACAGATGAACTGATTGACGAATTCCTATGGTGCCCAGGAGCACAAGGACATCATCATGCCAAAGCCCAAGGTTTAATACTCCATGTTTATGAAATGTTTAGATATGTGGAGCGAATTACAGAGGATGATTATTTTGATATTGATAAAAGTGTCTTATTGGAAGCAGTCCTCTTACATGACTTGGGTAAGATATATGATTATAAAGTGGATGAATATGGCTCTGTTAGTACAACAAAAGAGAGTAAATGGAATAGTCATTTGCATACAGCTGCAAGTAAGGTAGAGAATTTAGTAGATATGGATATCGAATGTTATCAGCATTTAGTGCATTGTATTTTAAGTCACCATGGTCGGAAAGAATGGAGTGCTGTTGTGGAACCCAAAACAATGGAAGCTATCTTGTTACATCAGGCAGATAATTTTAGTGCTCAGTATAATAAGTTCCACAATGAAGATTTTGATGAAGAAGGCATAGGCCAGACATCTAAATTTGTATCTTTTGGGAGTGATTCTAATGGCAACTAGATTTGAAATAGAAAATGTGGAAGTCTTAGGGATTGACAAAACAGTTAAAGCATCAGGATTCCCGAAAAGATTAGAAGAAAGAGATGATTTTAGCCTGGAGAGAATGGATAAACTAACAAAATGTAAAAATGGGACTGGGCATGACTCAGCAGCTAAGGGGGTTATCTTAAACTTTAATATAACAGCCCCACAATATTTCTGGTTACAATGGGACAGATATGATTTTAGTCAAGATAACGACACTGGTTATCCAGACTCGTATAATAGGGACATTATTAGCTCAATGAGTAAGATGCAAAAAATACAAGATATGAATATAGCAGAACAATGTAATAGTAGAGTTGATTCTAAAATTATTGAAGTTGTGGAAGAAAAGTTACGATTATTTAATAAGGATAAAATTACTATTGGTGAATTACTAAGTAATGTGCCTATGGGATTAATGCTTACTGCTCGTGTTACGTCCTCTTATTTACAAGAAAAGACCATTTATACCCAAAGACGGGGCCATTTGACGGATGTTTGGCAAAAATACTGCGATTGGTTAGAAACACTACCACACAGTCATTGGATTACAGGAGGTGATCAATAATGGGAAATGATAAATATGAACACTTGAAAACAGGTAATACTTATAAAGTCTATGAAGACTATATTATAAATGCAACTAATAAGGTAGACGGCCAAAGAATGGTACTATATGCACGAGAGGATGGCAAGGGTGCAATGTATGTAAGAGAATATGACGAATTTATGGAAAAATTTGAACTAATAGAATAAAAACCACACCACAGGAATAATCCTGTGGTTTTTCTATATTATCCTTGACAATTTGTCAATAATTTGATAGTATATAAATAAGGAGGCGATAGAAATGAAAAGAGTATTTATAAGTCATCCATTTAGTGGAGATGAGGTAGAGAATACTAGGAAGGCAGATGAAATTTGTAAAAAGATTATGGAAAGTGATGTTGATGTCCTGCCTGTTAGTCCCCTACATTTATTTTCTTTTTTAGAGGATGATGGAGGAGTCAGGGAAGCTATCATGACTCAGTGTTATTACATGATTCTAAGTTGTGACGAGCTTTGGTCTTTTGGTGACTCAAAAGGGTGTGTTAGGGAAGAGGCATGGGCTTATAAGGCTAATGTAAATATTAGGAAGGTTCAAGATATAGACAAATTACTATCCACACTTTAAATAGGGGGTTTTATTAATGAGACAAGATGTTAAAGTAGAAATATCTTTAAGTATGGAGCTTGATGGTTGCTGCTTAAATCAGGAAGAAATAAAGGAGATTGTTAGTGAAAGATTAAAAAATCAAACCATTTTAGGATCAGAAGTTTCTATTGATGCTGTTGATTCTACACAGGAGGACGTTTTAACTTATGAGGTATTGAAGGGCGATAATACTGCTACAGTTTTCAAGGCAAAGCAGCCTTTACAATGTGGACTAACGATAGTCATTGATGAAGAGGCTTATGATATTATAGGTTTGACTAATTATGATGGTATCCCGGCAATAAGACCTACTATCGTAGTGGAAAAGAGGGATTAGGGATGTCCATCTACTGTAGGGAAAATGATTGTGTGTATAACAAAAAGGCTTATGACCAAAATTACTGTAATTATGTTGCTAAAGAAATGCCACAAGCTCTCAAGATAGACGAGAATGGTAAATGTATATCAAAGGAGGTAAAGGATGGCTAAATTAGACTTGAAGAGAACATTAGATGGTAGATTAAAAAGGCTACACTTATATAAGAATGGATTGAATAAAGAGGACATTAATAGTATTAGTTGGATACCAGGTTTCAATGATAATAAGAATGTTATTAGCCTACCCACATCGATCAAGACTATATATGATGTGGTTCAGGCTCTTCCTGAGAAGGTTGAACTAACTTCTGATATGGAAGAATGGAAGGATGGTATAGAGCAGCAGATAAAGGACTTAAGAGCAATCAAGAACCAAGAAGTTGATGAGCCACAACTTAAAACAGAAGGGCTCTATGACTACCAAAAGTATGATGTGGCTTTCATGGAAAGAGCTAAGAGGTGCATTAATGCTGGTCAGGTTGGTGTTGGTAAAGATCAACCTTTGAGTGCTAAAATATTAACACCTAATGGGTGGACTACTATGGGAGATATTGAAGTAGGAGACCCTATAATTGGGGCAGATGGTAATCAGACGAAAGTTACTGGAACTTATCCTCAAGGTAAAAATGATGTTTTTGAAGTCAAATTCACAGATGGTAGTTCAACTCAGTGTGGAAGAGATCATCTATGGAATGTAAATACCAGCACACGTAAATCAAATGGAAGACCCTACAGGACAAAAGAACTTAAGGAATTAATGGGGACTTTAAAAAATTCTAAAGGGCGTACTAGACATTTTATTCCTTTAACTAGACCTATAAATTATAAAACTAAGGATTTACCTATTCATCCTTATGCACTAGGAGTGTTACTGGGCGATGGAGCGTTATCCGTTAATGGGAGAGTAGGTTTAACAAATAAATCAGAATTTATTATCAATAAAGTCAAAAGATATTTACCAAATTTCCTGGAGTTTAAGAATTACTCAGGGAGTACTAACTCGTATGATTATTCTATTGTCGATAGCAGGGATAACTGTAAGAATTGGCTAATAGACAAATTAAAATCATTAAATCTTTATAAAACTTACTCAGATACTAAATTCATCCCTAGTAAATACCTCAGAAGCTCAGTTAAACAGAGATTACACTTATTACATGGTCTATTAGATACAGACAGCTATGTACATTCGTCTGGAATAGAATTTTATTCTACCTCTGAAAAAATTAGTAACCAAATATTAAGTTTAGTTCAATCTCTTGGTGGAGTGGGACGAAAGAGAATCAAAAAAGACCCAAAATATTCATACAAAGGCGAAGTTAAAACAGGAAAAGACTGCTATATCATTTATGCGATTAAGTTGCCTAAATATTTTTCCCCATTAAGTTTTAAGGAAAAATTAAACAGGCTGAATACGAATCGTTTTGGCCCCTCAAGAGGGATAAAAGAAATAAACTATATCGGTAAAAGGGAAACTAAATGTATATCTGTAGAAAATCAAGATAATTTGTATTTAACCGATGATTATATAGTTACCCATAACACTATAGAGGCTATAGGGTGGATGAATGAGCTCCCTAAGGACAGTAAAGTACTTGTCGTAGCTA
>Ga0207714_1001983_pt1 | contig 12774 bp, 10 predicted proteins | sample PonA232FremontCA_2_FD_187270 | JGI IMG/M metagenome (GOLD analysis project Ga0207714, IMG submission 187270) | Marine sediment microbial community from Fremont, CA, USA - Pond A23 Sediment 2 (SPAdes) | ecosystem: Environmental > Aquatic > Marine > Unclassified | place: USA: Fremont, California... | reverse complement strand
CCTCCCCGAACAGGATCACCATCAGGAAATTCGAGGCCAGGAAGAGCAATGCCAGGATGAAGGGGATCCAGAGCATACGCTCCTGCCTCTGGAGCCGTACCCCGTCTATCCACCACCAGAGCAAGACCCAGAAGGGCAGTGCGAGGGCGTAGATGGCTTCCGCTACATAGGTGTGCATAGCATTTCCCCGGTGCTTTGCGCACTGATGGCGCCCGCATGCCCCTCGGCTCGCCTCAGCCGCCGAAATGGTCCCGTCTTACCTCCAGCTGCCCACGCACCCTGCCCGGGGTGCTGCAGGCGAGGCAAGCGCGCGATCCCAGGACCCCAGGCTTGCTGCTACCGTTTTAGATATGGATATCCGTATATTGACATAGCCACATAGAACCGCCTACAAAGGGCTTCACGCCGGCCTTGAGTGAGGAGCCGCCCATGGAGAGCCCCGCCTTCTTCCGCGCCCTGAGCGACGAGACCCGCTTACGCTGTGTCGCCCTGCTCCAGGCCGAGGGCCAGCTGTGCGTCTGCGAGCTGACCCACGCGCTCGGCGTGGAGCAGCCCAAGATCTCCCGCCACCTAGCGCAGCTTCGCCAGGCCGGCGTCGTGGAGCCCCGGCGCTGCGGCACCTGGATCCACTACCGCCTCCACCCCGAGCTGCCGGCCTGGGCGCAGGCGGTGATCGCCGCCTGGACCGACGGCTGCGCCGGAGCGCCCCCCTTCACCGACGACCGGCAGGCCCTGCACGCCATGCCGAACCGCCCCGAAGCGGCGCGCTGCGCCTAGGAGGAGCCGCCATGTTCGCCGCCCTCGGTGACTGGACCGCCTACGCGCTGCTGGGGCTGAGCCCGGAGGGCTCCCTGGGCCCGGCGGTGCAGTTCTTCGTCATGGACACCGCCAAGATCTTCGCCATGCTCGTGGCGGTGATCTACGTCATGGGCCTGCTGCGGGCGATGATCAGCCCCGAGCGGGTGCGCGAGTACGTACGCGGCAAGCCCAAGGGGGTGGCGCGCTCCCTGGCCGTGGGGCTCGGCGCGGTGACGCCATTCTGCTCCTGCTCCTCGGTGCCGCTGTTCATCGGCTTCGTCGAGGCGGGCATCCCGCTGGGGGTGACCTTCTCCTTCCTCATCGCCAGCCCCATGATCAACGAGGTGGCCGTGGTGCTGCTCGTGGGCATCCTCGGCTGGAAGCTGACCGCCCTGTACGTCGCCAGCGGCCTGGCGGTGGCCTACGCCGGCGGCATCGCCATGGAACGCCTGCGCCCCGAGCGGTGGGTGGCCGACTACGTCTGGCAGATCCAGATGGGCGAGACGGCCCACCCGGCGGTCGACAACTCCTTGCCCGGCCGCCACCGCTTCGCCGTCGGCGAGGTGCGGGAGATCGTCGGCCGCATCTGGAAGTGGGTGCTCCTCGGCATCGGCGTGGGCGCCCTCTTCCACGGCTACGTGCCGCAGGCGTGGGTCTCGGCGTACCTAGCCGGCGGCGAGTGGTGGTCGGTGCCGGCGGCGGTGCTCATCGGCGTGCCCCTCTACGCCAACGCCACCGGCGTCATCCCCGTCGCCGAGGCCATGCTGGCCAAGGAGGTCGCCATCGGCACCGTGCTGGCGCTGATGATGGCCATCGCCGCCCTGTCCCTGCCGGAGATGCTCATCCTGCGCAAGGTCCTGCACTGGAAGGCCCTCGCCTACTACGCGGCCATCCTCGCCGGCGCCTTCGTGCTGGTGGGGTGGGGCTTCAACCTGCTGGCTTGAATCTGGAAGAAGGAGGATCGATGACACGAGAGGTGAAGGTACTCGGCTCCGGATGCCGCAACTGCCGCAACACGGCGGCGCTCATCGAGGAGGTGGCCGCCGAGCAAGGGGTCGCGATCGACCTGCAGAAGGTTGAGGAGACCGCCGAGATCATGCGCTACGGGGTCATGTCCACGCCCGGCGTGGTGGTGGACGGCGAGGTGGTCCACGCCGGCGGCGTGCCGGATCGTAAGGAGGTGGCGCAGTGGCTGGATGCCCCGCGGTGACGCGGCCGCCGTGGGCGCGGCGGCCGTGGGCGCGGCGGCCGCTACAGGCGGTGTAGGCCTCGCAGGGGAACCGGCTCCTCCGAGGCTCCCGTGGAATGCGCTCCCACGCAGGGCCTAGCCGCGGCACTTGCCCTGGTGTCCAGATTCTGATGTCGTCCAAGTTAGCCCTGGTTGGATGGGAAGGTCACGTATGGCGAGCAAGCCCAAGCCGGGCCGGCGAGGCCGGATCCTCCTGCTGCTGGCCGTCGGCACCCTGCTCGGGCTAGCCGCCTGGGGGATCGTGAGCCGCAAGGCGGAGATGGCCGCGGCCCCCCGCTTCCAGCCCGAGCCGGTGGCTATCCATACCGCCACCGCGAAGGCAGAGGACCTAGAGCGCTCACAGCAGTACCTGGCGGAGGCCGAGGCCGTCCGCTCCGCTGAGTTGAGCGCGCGCGTCACCGAGCGGATCACCGAGGTCGCGGTGGACGAGGGCGACGCCGTGGCCGAGGGGGATCCCCTGGTCCGGCTGGACGCCTCGGCGGTGGCAGCCCGGCTGGACGGCGTGGCCGCCGACCTGGCCCAGGCCCAAGCTGAGCGCGCGGCCGAGGAGGCCCGCCGCGACGCCCTGGAGCGCTCCGTCGCCTACTGGGCCAAAGAGCTGGACCGGCTGCAACGGCTGCGCGAGGAGGAGGCCGCCTCCCAGTCGGCGGTGGACGAGGCGGCGGACCGGGTCAACGAGGTCCGCGGCAACCTGGCGGCGACCCGCAAGGAGGTCAAGGCACTCACCGCCCGCCTGGCCTCGCTGCGCGCCCGGCGGGCGGAGCTGCGCCAGGAGCGTGCCGACTACACGCTGAAGGCGCCTTTCACCGGCGTTGTCACAGAACGCACCGTCGACCCGGGCGACCAGGCTGCCCCGGGCAAGGCCCTGATCCAGGTCAGCAGCACGGCGCAGATGCGCCTGGCCTTCGGCATCCCCCGCGCAGATCGACCGGCGGTGGCCGCCGGCCGGACGGTCCGCTTCGAGCTCGGCGGCGACACCCGCGAGGCGACGATCACCCGGATCCACCCCGCCCTGGACACCGCCCGCCTGGCGCGGGCCGAGGTCGAGCTGCCGGCGGATACGGCCCTGCCGCCGGGGGCGGAGGTGCCGGTGACCGTGGCCTTGCCGCCCGTCGAGGGGGCCACCCTGATCCCCGCCGGCGCCCTGGCCGGGGGCGATGAGCGACCCACGGTGTACGTGGTGCGCGAGGGCAAGGCGCGGGCCCGGCCGGTGACCGTCCAAGGGCGGAGCGACGGGCACGTAGCCGTGGCAGGCATCGAGGCGGGGACCACCGTGGTAATCACGCCCTATCTGGGGTGGACCCGCCTGGCCGACGGCATGCCGGTCACCGAGGTCACGCCTTGAGGCTCACCGACTGGGCCCTGCGCCAGCCCCGTGCCCTGGTAGCCGTAGTCCTGCTGGTGGCGATCTGGGGCGTGCTCGCCCTCGCCCGCACGCCCGTGGACCTGTTCCCCGACACCAATCCGCCCCAGGCGGTGGTCGTCGCCACCCAGCCCGGGGCCAGCGCCCGCGATATGGCCAGCGACGTCACCCGCGTGCTGGAGAAGGAGCTGGGCACCCTCGACGGCGTGACCGACCTCACCAGCACCAGCCGCGACGGCGTAGCCTCCATCCGTGTCGCCTTCGGCTACCACAAGGAGCTGGCCGAGGCGGTGGCAACCGTGAGCAATGCCCTGGACCGCACCACGGGCGACCTGCCCGCCGATGTGGCGCGGCCGCGAGTCTTCCCGGTGAGCGAGGCCACCAGCCCGGTGATGACCCTCGCCCTGCGGCCTTCGGCGGACAGCCCCAAGGACCTCGCCGACGTCCGCCTGCTGGCGGAGAACCCCATCCAGGACCGGCTGCTGATGCTGCCCGAGGTGGGCGACGTGGAGGTCTTCGGCGGCCACGAGCCGGAGGTCCGCGTGGCCGTGGACCGCGAGGCCCTGGCGGCCCAGGGGATGGGCGTGGCGGCGGTGGTCGGCGCCCTGGAGGGCGCCAACGTCACCATCCCCGCTGGCCGTGTCCAGCAGGGGGCCGGCGAGTACCTGGTCACCGTCGCCGGGGAGGCAGCCGCGCCGCGGGAGCTGGCGGAGATCCCGCTGCGCCAGGGGCCCGAGGGCACCGTGCGCCTGGGCGACGTGGCCGACGTGCGCCTGGGGACAGCCGAGGCGCGCAGCGCCTACCACGGCAACGGCGAGCCGGCCATCGCCCTCGGCATCCAGCGCCCCCGCGAGGGCGCCACCCTGGCCGCCATCGAGGCGGTGAAGGCCGAGCTGCCCGCGCTGCGCGCCGAATACCGCGACCTGCACCTCGAGATCGCCGGCAGCCAGCAGAACCTCATCGAGGTCAATGCCAGCGGCCTGCGCAGCAGCGTGCTCCAGGCAGTGGTGCTCACCGTCGCCGTGATCTTCCTCTTCCTCGCCGACTGGCGGGCGGCGGCCGTGGCCTCGGTGAGCATCCCCCTGGCCTTCCTGGGCGCGCTGGCCGTCTTGGGCCTCACCCCGTACACCCTCAACATGGTCACCATGTCCGGGCTCATTATCGCCGTGGGCCTGGTGATCGACAGCGCCGTCGTGGTGCTGGAGAACATCATCCGTCGCCACCGCGAGGGGACGGACGGCAACGCCCGCGAGGCGGCACGGGCGGGCGCGCGGCAGGTGGCCACGGCGGTGACCGCGGGCATCCTCACCACGGTCGTGGTGGTGCTGCCGGTGATGTTCGCCGGGGGGTATCTGCAGCGCATCATGCGCCCGCTGAACCTCATGATCGCGGTGACGCTCGTCGCCTCCCTGCTGGTGGCGCTGACCGTGATCCCGGTGCTCGCGGCGCGGCTGCTGGACCGGCCCCGCCAAGGCCCCAACCGGGTGGAGCGCTGGCTAGGCCCTGTAGGGACGGGGACCGACCGCCTGGCCGACGCCGCCGGCCGCGCGGTACGCACCGCCTTGCGCCACCGCTGGCTGGTGCTGGCGGGGGCGGTGCTCTTCCTGGTGGGCAGCCTGCGCACCGTGCCGCCGCTCATCGGCAACGAGCTCATGACGCCCATGGACACCGGCATCGCCACCGTCGAGCTGGCGACCCCGGCCCACTACGACCTGGAGCGCGTCGAGACCGTGCTCGACCGGGTGGAGGCGGAGATCTCGGCCACGCCGGGGGTGCAGCGGATCTCATCGAGGGTCGGCTCGGAACCGGGCAAGCTCGGCTTCGGCACCGGCGCCACCGCCCAGACCATCAACATCACCGTCTACCTGGTCAACCGGACCCGGCGCGAGGCGGACATCTGGGCCCTCATGGACCGCTGGCGCACGGCCATGGATGCGCTGCCCGGGGTCAAGGGCTACACCGTCTCCGAGTTCGGGGCCACCCCCATCTCCACCACCAAGGCGCCGCTGGACATCATCATCAGCGGCCCGGAGGCCGAGGTGCTGGATACCCTCGGCGAGCGGGCTCTAGCGGCCCTGGCGGGCATACCCGGCGTGCAGGACGTGCGCCGCAGCTGGCTGCGCGACAAGCCGGAGCAGATCGTGGAGGTCGACGACGAGTCGGCCCAGCGCCTGGGGCTGTCCACGGCGGAGACGGGCCGGGCCCTGGCGGCGGCGGTGGACGGGGTACCCGCCGGCGACCTGCGCCTGACGGGCTTCCTGGATGTGCCCATCCGCGTGGCCTACGCCGACGCCGCCGTGGACCGCCCCGGCGGCGTCGGCGGGGTGTACCTGCCCACGGCGGAAGGCCCCGTGCCGCTGCGAGCGGTGGCGGACACCTCGCTGCGGTGGACCCGCCCCGCCATCACCCGCGAGGACCTGCAGCAGACGCTGGACATCACCGCGGTCAACCGCGGCCACACCATCGCCGGCGTGGCGAAGGAGGCGCAGCAGCGCCTGGCCGGGATCGACGTGCCGGCCGGCTACACCATCGAGGTCGGCGGCACGATCACCGACCTGAAGGCCAACCAGGGCCGCATGCGCGCCGCCCTGCTGCCCGGCTTCGGCATGCTGGCGCTGCTGCTCTTCGCCCTGTTCGGCTCCGTGCGCTACCCCTTGGCCATCATCGCCGCCATCCCCCTGGCCATAGCGAGCGCCCTGTGGGGCCTGCTGGTGTTCGGCAAGCCCATGTGCATGCCGGCCATCATGGGCCTGATCCTGCTCGGCGGCACCGTGGTGAACAACAGCATCCTGCTGCTGGACTTCGTGCGCCAGGCCCGGGCCCAGGGACTGGAGCGCGAGGCGGCCATCGTCGAGGCGGTTCGCCTGCGGCTGCGGCCGGTGCTCATGACGACCCTCTCCACCGTGCTGGGGCTGACGCCGCTGGTCTTCGAGATGGCCGTGGGCCTCGAGCGCATGAGCCCGCTGGGCATCGCCGCCGCCACCGGGCTGCTGGTGGGTACGGTCCTCACCCTGGTCGTGCTGCCGGTGCTGTTCAGTCTCCTGGACGACTTGGGGGCGCGGCTGCGGGCGTTACGACGGCGAGCCGATGGCACAAGCTGAGCCGGAGCCCCCGATCCAGCCGGCGCCGTGGACCCTGACCGGACGAGGGATCGTGCTGCTCCTGCGCATGCCGCCGGCGTGGGTCCGGCGCCACGCCGCCCTCCCCGAGCGCCTGCAGCCCCACTACAACGGCGGCCCGGGCCTGGCGATGCTCGTCGCCTACGACGACAGCCCCGTCGGCCCCTACCGGGAGCTGCTCTTCTCGTCGGGGACCTGCTTCCGGGAGCGGCGCCACGTCATCACCCGCATCCTCGTCGACAGCCCGGCGAGCACGCGCAGCGGCCGCGCCAACTGGGGCATCCCCAAGGAGACCGCCCCCATCGCCTGGTCCGCCGCCGACCACCGGGGCTTCGAGCGCGTCCGCGTCGGCGACGGCCTCCTCGAGGCCGCGGTGCGCGTCAGCGAGCGCCCCGCCCTGCCGGTGAGCACCGCCCTCTGGCCCCTGCGCCTCCACCACGAGCTCGAGGGCCGGGCCTACCGCGTCGAGGCGCACGCCCGGGGGCGGCTGCGCCGGGCGCAGGTGGCCATCGAGCGCCTCGACGCGGCCCGCTTCCCCGATATCCGCCAGGCGCCGCGCATCGCCACCCTCGCCGCCGCACCTTTCCGGCTGACCTTCCCCGCGGCCGCCGTCCGGCCCCTCGACTAGCCCGGCTGCCGCCAGCGCCTCGGTGACGAGCGCAGCGCTCGCCCCCGGCTCAGCGACGTCGGCCGCACGGGTCCGGCAGACGCCGGCCGCGTGCTCGAGCGCCTCGGCGAGCCGCGCCAGGGCGGCCTCGTCCCGGTCCGCGGCGAGCACCGGGTGGCCGGCCTCGACGAGCTGCACGGCCAGCGAGCGGCCGATCCCGCTGGCCGCCCCCGTGACCACGGCCGCCGCGGGCGGCGGCCCGAGCCGCGCGGCGCGAGGGCGGCTCACGAGAGCGCCGCCACCACCGCGGCCCGGGCCGAAGGGGTAGCGGGCCCGGAGTGGTAGGCGCCGAGATGCTCGTCGGTGGCGATGCGCAGCGGCTCCTCAGCCATGGCGCTCCTCCGCGGGGAAAACGGTGAGTGCTCTGCCCAGCATGCCCTTTCAGGGCCCGCCTCGGTAGGAGGGGAGCAGCCCATCGCCGTCACACCACCGTCGCGTGCCCGGCAATCTCGGCGAGCCGCTGCCTCCTCCCTTGGCTAGGTACCGCAAGGGTTGGACTAGCCCATCTGCGTCTGCCTTTTGCTTGATGTCAATAAAATGTTATGTAATAACGTACTAGAAACAAACCACGAGGCCGTTATGCTCCGCAAGCCGCTGATCTACACGGCGATTAGCGCGATTAGCGCCCTGACCATCCATGCGCCAGCCTGGGCCCAGAGCGATGACCTCGGGGATCCCGCCCCCAACCCGGACACCGAGGCCCTGGCGCCGGTGGAGGTCACCTCCGGAGTCCCGGCGCCCGGCGACCCCCTCCTCCAGGCCAGCCAGGTGGATGTGCTAACTGGCTCCGAGAAGGACCGCGAAGCGGGGACCTCCCTGGGCGAGACCCTGGATGCCCTGCCCGGCGTGGACAACATCAGCGCGGGCTCACAGGCAGGCAAGCCGGTCATCCGGGGCCTGTCGGGGAACCGCGTTCGCCTCCTGTCGGGAGGTATGGGCCTCGACCACCAGCAGTACGGCACGCGGCACTCGCCCAATATCGATCCGTTCCTGAGCGGCCGCATCGAGGTGGTGCGCGGGGCCTCGAGCCTGCTCTACGGCTCCGACGCCCTCGGCGGCGCCATCAACGTGATGCCGCTGCCGATCCCCTTCGCCCCCGAGGGCGAGACCCGATGGGGCGGCGAGACCCTTACCCGTTTTGCCAGCAACAACGAGCAGTGGGACCTCGGGGTCAAGGCGCACGGCGGGACCGACCGCCTCGGCGCAGTGGTCGGCGTCATCGACCGCTCTGCCGGTAACCTGACGACCCCCGACGCGGACACTGCCGCCGAGTCCGGCGACAGCGACGACCCCAGGTTCACCGGGGAGCTGGACCACACCGACTTCGACCAGACCAACGCCGTCCTGGGCGTCGGCAGCCGCGGCAGCTGGGGCAACGTCCAGGCCCACTATACGCGCTGGCGCAGCGAGCAGAACTTCCTGCTGCCGAACGGCAAGGGGGTCGGCCAGGACCTGGAGGACGACCGCCTGCGGCTGGCTGCTACCTTGCCGATGGCATCGGGCTGGGAGCTCAAGCCCAAGCTCATGTGGCAGAACAACCGCCGGCGAGCCAACGCCGCAGGCAAGCCGCGCGCAGAGCTATTCGACGGCACCATCGATGTGGAATTCGACCAGTACACCGGGCGCCTGGAGGCCGAGCACGGCCCGTGGCTGGGGTTCGATCTCGGCACCCTCGGGGCCGAGGTCGTGCACAAGGAGCAGACATCCCGCGGCACCACCCAGCTCTCACCGGGCGGTAACGTGACCAAGGCCGGCCTGTTTATCAACGAGGAGCGCAGCCTCGGCCCCTGGATCGTGCAGGGCGGCCTGCGCTACGACTACCACGAGGTCACGGCTGACGAGGACGAGACCGCCAGCGTGGAGAGCGAGGCCCTCCAGGGCGAGGGCCGCGTCGGCGAGACCTACAACGTCGTTACCGGATCGCTGGGGGCATCCTATCCGCTCACCCCGCATCTGACCCTGGCGGCCAACGCCGCGCGGGGCTTCCGCGCACCGACCCTGTTCGAGCTGTTCGCCAGAGGCGTGCACGCGGGCGTAGCCGCCGAGCAGCGAGGCAACCCCGACCTGGACCCGGAGCAGTCCATCGATACGGACCTCGCCCTGCGCTGGCGCTCCCCCCGCCTGCAGGCCTCGGCCACCGTGTACCGCAACGAGATCAACGACTACATCTTCCTGCGCGACACCGGTAGCCAGACAGCGGGCGGGGCCCCCATCTTTCGCTACGATCAGGCGAATGCCGTGCTGACCGGCCTGGACCTGGAGATCCAGGGCGAGCCGGTACCCTGGCTGGCGCTGGCGGCCAGCGCCAGTGTTGTCGAGGGCGAGAACACCGACACGGGCGACAACCTGCCCCTGCTCCCCGCCAACAAGCTCCAGGCCTCGATTACCTACCAGCCGCAGCTCGGGGGCCGAGTAACCGACCCGTACGTAGGGCTGGGCGTCCGGCACGCCTTCGACCAGCAGGCCGCTCCCGGCGAGCCCTTCGAGCAGTTCGACGACAAGCCGTTCGGGACCGCTTCCACGGACGCCTATACCCTGCTGGACCTGTCGGCCGGATTCCGCTGGCGCATGCCGCCGGCGCAGCCCGTGAAGGTCGACGTCCAGGTGCGCAACCTCCTCGACGAGGCGTACCGGGGCTTCCTGGATACCTACAAGGGCTATGCCCTGAGCCCGGGCCGGAATGTCGTCGCCACCGTGCGTGTACCCTTCGGGGGGAAGTGAAGCCCGAGAGGCTCGCGAGGCCACGGCGGCGTCAGGAGGGCGTCAGGCCGCTCGGCCTGCGGCGCCGAGCGGCGCCCTTGACGAGGCACTGGACGAGCGCCTTGATCACCTCGTCGCCGTAGCTATAGCCGTACATGACAGAGGGCAGCGGCCCGACGCCGGGCGCGCCGTCACCCCCCGCCAAGCCGCGCCCGCAGCCCCTCGCGCAGCCGCTCGGCGGCGGGCCGCGCCTGGTCGAAGATCTCCTCGAAGCGGTGGAAGTCGAGCATCTGCACGTTGCGGATCTCGGGGCTGACCAGGAAGTCGGGCTGCTGGCGGCGCAGCTTCTCCTGGAGGATCGCCGACTGCATGATCTGGAAGGTGTTGAAGCTGTTGTCGAGGTAGGAGGGCTTCGGGGCAACGCCCGTATCGCCGTCCTCGGGGACGCGGGCACCGAGGACGTCGACGGCGATGGTGATATCGCAGTCGTCCGGGAGGATGTCGTAGGGCACCGGGTTGGTCAGGCCGCCGTCGACGAGCACCCGCTCCTGGTGGCTCACCGGGCTGAACAGGCCGGGCACCGCCATGCTCCCCTGCACGGCGGGCCAGAGCTCGCCGGCATCGAAGACGGCGGGGCTGCGCTGCCAGTAGTCCGTGGCCACCACCTGCAGGGGGATCTCCAGGGCCTCGAAGCGCCGGACCCCGGCCAGGTCGGCGAGGTGCTCGATGAAGGCGTCGGCCTCCACCAGCCCGCCGTCGTCGCCGAAGGGCCGGAAGAACTGCAGCCACCGCGTCCAGTTGCCCTTGAACAGGGCCCGGGCCCAGCCCTCGTCGGTCCTGAGCGCCAGCGCCTCGATGGCGGCCCGGATCTGCGCCGTGGAGAGCCCCGCGGCGTAGAGCGCCCCCATGATGGCCCCGATGCTCGAGCCGGCGATGCAGCAGGGGCGCACGCCCAGCTCCTCCAGGACCTCGAAGACCGACAGGTGGGCCAGGCCGCGGACGCCGCCACTGCCGAGGGCCAGGCCGATGCGGGGGCCCGGCTCACTGCGTCCCGGCGTGGACGCGGCGGCGGGGCGGAGCAGGGACAGGAGCGTGGCGGCAGAGGCCATCTGGAGGATCCGTCGGCGCTGGTGGTCACAGGAGAGCCGGGACATCAGGGTACTCGCATCGGGCGGTTAGCAGGACGGCGCTGCGGAGCGCCCCAGCCCAGCCGGCACATTGATTCGTATCATCCTGACGGCTCATCCTGGTTACCTCCGATCGCCCAACCGTCGAGGTATCCACCGAAGCGGGTCAAGTCCACTTAGCGAGCCGAGCCAAATCCGGCTCCATGATATCGCTCGGCTCCTCAACCAGCGGCCCCGCAAGGTGCTGGACTTCAAAACGCCCGAGGAGGCCATGGCCGAGGAGCTTCAGGCCTTCTCGAAGACTGTTGCGCTCGATTCTTGAGACCAGCGTGCAACAGGAGACGCTGGAAGCGTTGTGGACGCTACGGGATGAAGTGGCCGTCTTGCGTCAGGAGGGAACTCGCCGAGCAACGGGCGCTGCCGCCATCCGAGCCACCCTCGATCCTCGAGGCTATCCGGCGCCGCCTTGCTATTTGGATCCACCCACAATGACCTTCTGCTGCCAACGAATTACTATCACGGCTCATCCCATCAAGGACGCCTGGCATAGTCCGTACTAACTCTTGCCTAAACGCCGCCGTTTGGCCTAGCAAATGATGTCGCGCGAGCGCAGTAATATTGACCCATCTTCCTCTCGAGTACCGAGGCGGATCTTTTTCATCCAAAGCCAGGTAAGACAATCGAAGCACTCTTGCGCTATATTCAGCGCGTTGCCATTAGTCTCAAGCTGGTATTGCCTAGCCATCTCTGCCAGTGCCTCCTGCGACACCCGGCATTGGATGAGTTCCTCGCCGTCAATAACATCGAGCCGGACATTGTCAACTTCGTTGACGAGGCTGTATCTATTACCGAGTTTCACGCTGCCCCCTGCATGTTTGTCATTCCGTTCTCAGTCAATTAAATACTGGATCTCTTAATTCTTGATTTCTCTGCGATTGTTCTTCATTTTGTTGCCCAAAGTTGTCTCTCAAAGGAGAAAAAAGGTTATCAACCTCTCTGCCTAGGTATTTATACCCACACAATTTTCCCACAATCATAAAAGCTTCAGAAGCGCTACCCGTATTAGTGCGGGTCCCCCATTTAAGAACACAATCAATATATTCTTTTTTTCTTTCTTCTTCTGCAAAAGCCATTGAAGGGACGAAGGTAATAAAAAAGGATAAAGGCAGAAAGATAAATATAGTCGCTTTTTTGAAGAATTTTCTTTTTGCTAAGAAAAAGTTTTCAGGATTCATTTCTAATACACCTCCCACCGGTAGCCTACCATCAGCACAGGAACAGTAGAAGCCGGCCCTCAATTGGGTAGATCAGACTTCCGATACAGTAACATATCTGGCTGTTTTAGTTGCCGCTCAGGGGTTGCAACGTATCGAGTTTCGGATCACCTGCGCACGTGTGCACGCATCTACCAGCCCTCGATAGCAGGGTATCACTCCGGTTGATCCGTATTGAAATGAGTATATGTCAAGACCTGACTGGTCGTATACCAGCTTACGGAATAAATCGGGCCGCTCCTCGTGCCACTGCTTGAGCTTGCGTACGGGGGTGACATGCCCGATTGCGCGCTGGGGAATGTGGTAATTGTAGAGCTGTCGATCGCGCCAGAGCATCGAGTCGAGATCAACGGCCGAGTCGAAATGGGTCGTGCGCAGAATCTCGTTGATGCGCCCGTTGAAGCGCTCCACCAGCCCGTTGGTCTGAGGACGGCGCGGCGGCGTAAGGCGGTGCTCGATGCCGTAGCGGGCGCACAG
>Ga0207714_1001980_pt1 | contig 12781 bp, 13 predicted proteins | sample PonA232FremontCA_2_FD_187270 | JGI IMG/M metagenome (GOLD analysis project Ga0207714, IMG submission 187270) | Marine sediment microbial community from Fremont, CA, USA - Pond A23 Sediment 2 (SPAdes) | ecosystem: Environmental > Aquatic > Marine > Unclassified | place: USA: Fremont, California... | reverse complement strand
CCCCGCCGTTACCCCTATCCTCGACCGTGTAGGGCGTCCCGGTGTTGTTTTTGCCACGGGGACGCCAGCAGGCGTCAGCAGATTCGGGGGTACCTTCTGGTTCGCGTTGAGCAGTCGGCACAGAGACACACCCTTCAAAGATGTGCGTTCACCGACAGCCATTTCAGATATTGTCTCATTACATGGGCGGACAGACCGCCTCCGTAGGACGGTTCGGAATCCGCTCCGTTCCGACCGATTCCTACGTTATTGAACTGCGGCCTGTCACGTAAATGTTTGTGTGGGAAACTCAAACCAGGCATGTGAGCGGTGGTTTGCTCGCCAGAGTGACGGCGCGTATCCACGCGTGAACGACGTGGTATTGCGCCTGTTCAACCTATAAATAGTGGAAACCCTCCAGCCGAATTCACGCCGTTTGCACCGTTTTGAACGGGTTCAAAGCTCACCGTCGGCCGCCATCCCCCTGAGATCCGCCGCGCGCTCACGAATCTCCTGGAGATTCCCGTTCTCACGTTTGGTGTCGACGTGGCTGTACATCAGTCCCATCCGGTGGTTGGAGCGTAACTGCTCCTCGTTGCGCGCCAGAAAGTCCCAGTACAGGGCGTTGAACGGACAGGCGCCGTCGCCCGTGTCCTTGGTCTTGTAGTACCGGCAGTCACCGCAGTAGTCGCTCATCCGGTCGATGTAGTTCGCGGAGGAGACGTACGGCTTCGTCGCGAAGACGCCGTGGCCGTACTGGCCCATCTCGATGACGTTCGGCGTGGTCACCCAGTGGTAGGCGTCGACGTAGGTTGCGTGGAACCAGTCGTTGAGTTGTTCGGGCTCGACCCCCCACAGCGTGGCGAAGTTGGCGAGCACCATCAGCCGCTGGATGTGGTGGGCGTACCCCCGTGCGTGCACGTCCTCGACACAGTTCGAGACACAGGCCATCTCCGTCTCGCCGGTCCAGTAAAACTCGGGGAGCTTCCGGGTGGCTCCGAGCTGGTTTGCCGTCGCCAGCTCCGGCATCGAGTGGCGGTAGACGTGGCGCATGAACTCCCGCCAGCCAAGCAGTTGCCGGATGACGCCCTCGGCGGAGTTGAGCGGGACCGAGTCGTCGTTCTCGTAGGCCGCCTCGATGGCGGTGATCGCCTCCCAGGGATGGAGGAGGCCGAGGTTGATACTCGGCGAGAGCAGGGCGTGTGCCATCGCCCACTCGTCGGCGACCATCGCGTCCTGGTAGGGGCCGAAGTCGGGGAGCCGGTCAGTACAGAACTGTTCGAGCACCGACGTCGCCTGCTCGCGGGTCACCGGCCACTCGAACCCCGTCGGCTGGCCCCAGGTGTCGAACTCCTCGGCGACCCACTCGCTGACTTTCGCGGTGAGGTCGTCGTGGTCCGGGACGTACCGCTCCGGCGGCGTCCACTCCTCGGGTGGGAACTCCTGGTTCTCATCGTCGAGGTTCCACTCGCCGCCGACGGGCCCGCCGTCTCCGTCCAGCAGGACACCGGACTCGCGGCGCATCCAGCGGTAGAAGTTTTCGTGGGTGAACGGCTGCCGGTCGGTCTCGTTGGCCCACTCGTCGAAGGCCCGCCGCGTGCTCACGAACAGCCCGTTCTCGACGACTTCGAGCTCGCCGCCGACGTCGGCGACGAGTTCGGCCATCCGCGGGCCGCTCCGGTAGCTCGGTGACCGCATCATCACGAGCGTCTCGTCGGGATACCGCTCGAAGTACGTCGCCAGCCCCTCGCGGAAGGTCTCCGCCGTGATGTACTCGACGTCGTAGCCGCGGTCACGGAGCTGGTCGCGGAACTGGCGCATCGCCGCGAACACGAGCGTGAGTTTCTGGTGGTGGTAAGGTTTGCGCCGGGCGAACTCGTGGGCCTCGATCATGAGCACGCGACTCCCGGCGGGCGCGTCGCCGAGTGGCCCGCTTTCGGGGTGTAACTGCGTGCCGAGCAGCCACGGCGTCCGCTGGCCGCCAACCTCGTACTCGGGGGTGGGTCCGACGACAGGGTCGACCATCGTCCACACATTGGCTCGGAGCAACTTATCGGGCCCGGTGGCGACACACACAAACCCCCGCACGCCGACAGTAGGGATATGAACGACGTCGCGGGCATCTTCGCGCGGGAATCGCCACTCCTGGACCGGTACGTCCAGCTGGGGATCGCACAGGGACGGGTGCTCTCCGTCGAGTTTCCGACAGCGCCCGACCCCGAGGCCCAACCGGACCACGAACTCCTCGACCGGATCGAGGCCTATCTCGACGGCGACGCCGACGAGTTCGCCGACGTGACCGTGGCGATGACGATGCCGACCGACCAGCGGACCGTCCTGGAGAAAGTCCGCGAGGTGCCCTACGGCGAGGCGGCGACAGTCGAACAGATAACCACGATGGTGCCCGGATACAGCCCCGACGAGAGCGAGGACAGGGCAACAGTCCGGGAGGCGCTGGGGGCTAATCCCGCGCCGCCGTTCATCCCGACACACCGTGTCACCGACGGCCCGGACGGGCTCCCCGGGGACGTAGGACGTCGACTGCGACTGCTGGAGGGGATCGGACGATGACCGACTGTCGTTCCTGTGCCGAAGAGCCGGCCTACGTCGAGTGGCGGGGCGAGCGCTGGTGTACGGACTGCTTCGAGACCGAAGCGACCGCCCGTGACTGCAGGGAGGGGTGGGTAAACCGGGTGCTCGGAACGGTTTCGAGCGGCCGGTTCGAGCCGCCCGTCGACGCCGCCAGCGTCGATTACGAGTCGCGCGTCGAGATGCTTGCCGACTACACGGTCCTCGACCGGCGGGAAGCGACGGTGCAGGTGCTCGGCGAGCACGGGCTCTCGACCGACGAAATCGCACAGCGGTTGGAGACGGACGCCGAGACCGTCGAATCGACTGCCGAGCGGGTCGACGACCTGATCGAGCGTGCCCGGACCACGCTCAAGATCCTGGACTGATCACTCCGCGAGCGGGCGCATGATCCGGTCCACAAGCTCCGGGTCGTACGTCCAAAAGCCTTCGAACTGCGTCCCCTGACGCCTGGCGAGGAGTGCACAGGCCTGCTGCTTGTCGGGGCCGCCGTCGAAGGCGAGCACCCAGTAGGAGTCGAACCCTTCGCGGCGGTGGAACTGTACTCCCGACAGGGGCTGGTCGTCGATCCCGTAGACGTGGATGTCCAGCTCCGTCTCCGCCGCGAGCTCCCGGTACAGCGCCGTCTGCGGTTCGAACACCGACCGGCTCTCGAAACGGACCCGGAGTGTCCCCTCCCCGACGCGGGCCGCACGGTCCTCTATCTCCCGGCTGACCGCGAGCAACTGTGCGCGATCCATCGATCTGAACACCGTCTCGTCGAGCACCTCGAACAGGACTCCGAACCCCTTCGAGACGTCTTCACGCTCTCCGGGGCGCACGACTGGCGGCTCCAGCAGTCGGTCGAGTTCCGCGACGGGGAGCGCGCCAGCGAACTCCTTCTCGTCTTCTATTACGAGGAACGGCTCCGGTCCCTCCGGCGGGAGATCGCTTTGGCTGACAGCCACGTTGTGTGTCTCGAACTGTGATTCGACCTCGGTCTCCTCGCCGCTCTGGTAGACGGTAAACTCCCGTTCCTGGCTGTCGATATCGGCGAAAAGCGAGTCGAACATGACTATGTTTCGGCCTCGATGCTCCGTGAGATGAGTTGTGCGACACTCCCGTCGAGCGTCCCGATTTCGACCGTGTCGCTCCCGTGGTCGTACGTGATCAGTCCGGCGTCGTCGAGACCCGGCAGATGCCGGTGTTTGAGATCGATGAGGATCTCCTCGCGGTCCTCCGGTGTGGCTATCCGTCCCGTCTCGGTCGAATCCCACCCAGCAAGTATCGTCGCCAGCCGCTCGGCCGAACACGCCTCCTCGACGAGGAGAACGTACAGCAGTCGGCGCCGCCGGGTCGAAGCGAGCGCGCGGTAGAGTCTATCCTCGTCGAGGCTGATCGCGCTTTCGGTTCCTGTTTCCACAACCGCCCCAAATTCGTTCCCAGTCATCCCCAGGCGTGGCTTGACGGTTACCGCATTTAACTATGGTAGTTTTTTATGAAAATCAAAAATATATCATGTACGACTCTCAGCCGCGCTGTTGCCGGCGCAGTGTCCGTGCCGCGTTGCGACCGCTCACCATCGCGCCCTGGATCGACGACCACTCGGTGTACTCCCCGGCGAGGTACACCGCCCCCTCGGGGTCGTCGACAGCCGGCAGCGTCTCCCGGAACCCCGGCGGTTGTGCGAACTGCGCGAACGGGATCCGGTGGGTTTCGAGCAGTTCCAGCTCCGCGAAGCTGTGGGCCGGATACCAGGAGCCGACTGTCTCCCGGACCGTCGCGGCGAGTTCCGCGTCGCTCTGGGCGGGCGTGCCGAGGAAGGTCGCGCTGAGCAACTGCTTGCCAGCCGGGGCACACGCCGGGGCGACCTCCGAGATCGGGGCCACCGTGTTCGGCCGGTCGTCGGCCGTGTTCAGGATCAGTCTGCGGTCGGTGTCGAGTTTTTCGCCCGCGGGAAGCGAGAAGTGCTGGGTGACACAGCCGTCGCCGTCGGTCGGGATCCCGTCACAGCCGGTCAACGCCGACGCACTCTCCGGGTCCGTGGCGACGATGGCCGCGTCGGCCGTGAACGATCCGGCGTTCGTCCCGACCACCACCCCGTCACCGTCCGTGGAGACGGAGTCGACCGGTCGACCCGTATCGATCCGTGCCCCTGCCTCGCGGGCTTTCTTGGCGAGTTGCTGCGTGATCGCACCCATCCCCTCGGCCGGGACGACGATATCGCCCTCGGAGAGCATCTTGAACGTGTACTCGAAGACCAGCCGCGACGAGGAGAGCGAGCGGTCCAGCGTGACACCGCCGTAGAAAGGCGCCGCAAAGCGGCGGCGGAACCGCTCCGAGAAGCCGCGCCGTCGGAGCGACTCCTCGATGGTGGTGTCGTCAGCGTCCATGATCTCGCCGAGTGATTTGCGTGTCAGCCGCCGCCGCAGTTTCAGCGTCCGGAGTTTGTCGCCGACAGTCACGTCACGGTTGAGAGCCGAGGCTACGAACGCAGTCGGGTCCCGGAGCGGATCCGAGAGCGTCGTCCGCTCGCCGGGACGGGCGAGCACCGTACCCGGGCGGAAAGGACGGAGATCGAGTCCCTCCAGGTCGAGTTCCTGCCGGACAGCCGGATAGGCAGTGAAAAGGACCTGAAAGCCGCGGTCGAGTGTGAAACCGTCCACGCGGTCGCTTCTGACACGACCACCGACCTGGTCGGCGGCTTCGAACACCCGAACGCGCCGTCCGTCCGCAGCGAGGTGTTTGGCCGCGGTCAGCCCAGCCAGCCCGGCGCCTGCCACGATGACATCGGTCATACCTGGGCTGATGCCCCCCACCACTAAAATGGCTACGAGGAGCGCCCGGCCGGAGTGTCGACGGGGCTTAGTGAACCCAGTCCAACGGGAAGGTATGGAGACCACCGATGGGTTCGCGGGGTTGCGGTGTATGGACTGTGAGACAACGGTCAACGCCGACAGCCACCGCTGTCCGGACTGTGGGGGCGCACTGGAACCGCTGTACGAGCACCGACTGCAGGGGGCGGCGTTCGACGCGGGCGCGGGCATCGGCCGCTTCGCGGCTCTGCTCCCGTTCGAGGCCGGGGCGATGACGACCATCGGCGAGGGGTCGACACCGACGGTCGCGGCCCCGACACTCGCGGACGACTTCGGCGTCGAGACGGTGTTCGTCAAAGACGAGGGCGCGAACACGACCGGCTCCGTCGTCGACCGGGGGATCGCTCTCGCCGTGACCGCGGCCAGCCAGCAGGGCGCGACCGATGTCGCTCTGCCGACGACCGGCAACGGGGGGCAGGCGGCGGCCGCCTACGCCGCCCGCGCCGGGCTCGACGCCCACTGTTTCGTCCCGACACGGTCGACGTTCGCGAACAAGGCGATGATAAACGTCCACGGCGGCGATATGAACGTCGTCGGTGGCCGGTATCCGGACGCAGTCGAGGCCTTTCAGGACGCCGACGAGGAGTGGCACTCGCTTGCCCCCTTCGAGACGCCGTACCGCCACGAGGGACAGAAAACGATCGCCTACGAACTGTGGGCCGATCTCGAGACAGTACCGGATGCGATCGTTCATCCGACCGGCCACGGGACCGTCCTCCTGGGGCTCTACCGGGGGTTCCGGGAGCTCCACGCGGCGGGGGCGATCGATCGACTGCCCCGGCTGTACGCCGCCCAGCCCGAGGGCTGTGCACCGGTCGCGACCGCCCACGACGAGGGGTCGGCGGAGCCGGTCCCGGTCGAGAGTCCCGACACGATCTCGGGGCCACTGGAGGTGCCGGACCCCGCCGGGGGACGGTACGCGCTGGATGCGATCGACGGGAGCGGTGGCGGTGCAGTCACGGTGACAGACGAGCAGCTGCTGGAGGGCGCGGTGTCGCTCGCCCAGGCCGGTGTGCCCGCGAGTGCGACCGGCGGGGTAGCGATAGCCGGCGGCGAACAGCTCGGGGACGAGGCGTTCGATGGCGACGACAGTGTCGTGGTTCTCAACCCGGCCACGGCGAACAGGGAGAGTGACATCCTCAGAAGCCACCTGATGCGGAAAGGCGTATAATAAAACATTTACTGAATCTTCCCGAAGGTATTACAGATGAAGCCCTCCAGGCAGCGACCATCCCGACACCACCGGGTCGCCGGTGAGCAGGTGTTGGTCACTGACGGCGGTCGCCGCGACACCGACGAGGGAGAGGACTGGAGGTGGGATCCGTCGGTCGACGAGGAGCCGGTGATCGAACCGGACGAAAGCGGGGAGGAGACGCACGCAGATCGATCCAGTGACGGGACACCCTCCGGGCAGGACTCGCCCGCAGGAGGGCAGGGACGACAGCCCGGTTCGGGAGCGCCGCCGACCCGCGGCCCCGACGCCGACCAGCCACACGATACTCCCGGGGAGGCACTACCCCCGGAGTCGTCAGCCGACACGGAGTCGGCGGAAAACAGCGGGATCAGCCGTCGCGCACTCCTGTTCGGCGGGGCCGGGGCGGCCGCGACAGCGGCCGTCGCTGGCGGCTGGTACATCCGTTCGCAGGGGCGAAGCGGGGCGGAGGCGCTCGTCGAAGCGTACATCACGGCGATCGCCGCGGACGACTGGGAGGGTGCCGGGGAACTGTACCACGAGCAATCACGGCCCATGCGGCGGATCCGGGACGACAGCAGTGTCGACGACTACGAGGGGTTGCTGGAGAGCACTGAACGACTCGAACTGTACGAGGCGCTTACTCCCTCGGTCGACAGTATCCAGGTGCTGGAACACGTTCCGGAGGTAACCGAGGACGTGTCCCGAGACCGGTTTTTCGTCCCGGACGAGGTGGAACAGTTCACTGCCTGGAAGCAGATCGCCGCGACAGTGACAATCGACACGGAGACACTCTCGCTCACGAGACGCGGCGGCGGCTACGCCGACCAGTTGGCAGGCAGTCAGACGAAAGAACTGATGCTTTTCGATACAGTCCGGACCGACCGCAGGTGGTTTCTCCTGTCGATGAACTCCCGGTTGTAGCCGGCGTAGCCACCGCCAGTATCAGTCGTCGGCCGAGACCGTCTCCAGTTCGCGTTCCGCTGCTTTTTCCGCTTCGCGTTCGGCTTTCTCTTCTTCTTCTTTTTTCGCTTTGATCTTTTTCATACGGAAGATTTCCTCGCGTTCCTGCTCCTCGAGTTTCTGCTCGATGTACTCCTGGTTGTCCCTGAGATCCGGCAGCAGTTTGAACTCGAGTGCGTTGACACGGCGTTTCGTCGTCTCGATCTCGTCGAGCATCTTCTTCATCGCCGTCTCGACCTCGGCCGCGAGGATGATCTTGTCGAGCAGTTCCTCGTAGGCCTCGGCGGCCTCGTCGATGCGCGCGCTGGTCCCCAACAGCCCGTACCCCCGCTCTGCGAGATCCTTCTGGACTTTGGTGGACTCGATCTGCGGGACGACGACACCCATGATGTTTTTCGACTGCGTCGTGATCTCCGGGTGTTCCTTGAGCGCGGCCGCGGCGCCGCGGACGGCGACGTCACCCTCCAGTGCCCGTGCCATGTCGATCGAACGCTGGGCCTCCTGGTAGGTCCCTTCCAGGTCCGCACGGACGTCCTGGGCCTGGTCCAGGATCTCCATGAACTCCATGATGAGCCCGTCGCGTTTCTTTTCGAGTGTGTCGTGGCCCCGCTCGGAGAGTTCGATGCGGTCCTCGATCTGCATCAGGTTCTTCCGGGTGGGCTTTACATCCTTGGCCATTTGCTCATGGGTTGTGAACGTAGCCAGTTAACCGTTTCCAGTCTTTCCCGGATCACGACCGCTGGTAGTAGTATTTCGAGCCGTAGAACACCACGACGCCGAGTGCCCACAGCGCGGGCACGGTCAGTCCGCTCCCGGTGACGAAGACGAAGTTGTAGACGCTGACCGCCAGCAAGGCGAGGATCAACACCAGAAAGCCGTTCCGGGCCCCGCGCATCACCGGATCTGCTTCGACCATTGGCCCACTGTAGCGAGGCCCGCTACTTATTCCTGCTCAACACGTCCGTGATCCCGCCGAGATCCTCGATGACGTAATCCGGGTCGACGTCCGAGTCGGCGATATCCGTGCGGTCGGTGACGCCGGTCAACACGAGCACCGTCGTCATCCCTGCGTCGGCACCCATCCGCAGATCCGTGTTCAGCCGGTCGCCGACGATCAGACACTCCCCGGCGTCGACACCGAGGCGGTCGAGTGCACTCCGGCGTGCCACCTCGGAGGGCTTCCCGAGGATCTTCTCCGGTTCCATCCCTGTCACGGCCGCGACGGAGCCGATGATCGCCCCCGAACCCGGAACGAGTGAGTCTTTCTCCAGCGGGAAGGTCCGGTCCGGATCGGTGCCGAGAAAGGTGATCTCCCCGTCCGAGGCATCGAGGGCGTCCTGCATGTCGTCGAAATCGAACGCCGGCGTCCAGGAGGCGACGAGGACGTCGGTCTCCAGGGGGTCGTCGGTCACTGTGAGGCCGGCCTCGAGGAACTGCTCGCGGAGACCGTCCGCACCGATACAGAAGATCCGGTCGGCGGCGTGGTTGTCGACCAGGTACTCGGTGGTCACGACTCCGGCGGAGCAGGCCTCGCCGTCCGCGACCTCGAGCCCCATCTCGCGGAGGTGACCGACGTACTGCTCGCCGTCTTTGATCGGGTTGTTCGAGAGAAAGAGCAGTTCCAGCCCGGCCGAACGGATCGCCTCGATCCCGTCGACTGTGCCATCGAGCAGTTCCGCGCCACGGTATACGGTGCCATCGAGATCGACGATCGCGCCACGCAGCGTCATTGCCGGAACGAAGGGCGGCAACAAATTAACCCTCGCGGTCCCGAACCGGCAGGGTCAGGCGAACAGTTGGCGGGCGTCGTCGAGTGCCTCGACGAGCGTGTCGATCTCGGATTTCGTGTTGTAGATATAAAACGAGGCCCGCGCAGTCGCCGCGACGCCGAGTTTGTCGTGCAGTGGCTGTGTGCAGTGGTCGCCGGCCCGGATCGCGACGGCGTAATCATTGAGGATCTCGGAGAGGTCGTGGGCGTGAACACCCTCGACGTTGAACGAGACGAGTCCGCCGCGGTGCTCGCCGGCCGGCGGGCCGAACACCTCGATGTCGTCGAACTGCTCGAACTGCTCCAGAGCGTACTGGGCGAGTTCGTTCTCGTGGCGCGCGATCGCCTCCATCCCGATTTCGTCGATGTAGTCGATCGCCTCCGCGAGGGCGATCCCCTGGCAGATCGACGGCGTTCCGGCCTCGAACTTCCAGGGGAGTTCGTTCCAGGTCGAATCCTCGAAGGTGACCTTCGTGATCATATCGCCGCCGTAGAGGTACGGCTCCATCTCCTCTAAGATCGCCTGTTTGCCGTACAGCACGCCGATCCCGGTCGGGCCACACAGTTTGTGTCCCGAGAAGGCGAAGAAGTCGGCGTCGATCTCCTCGACGTCGACCGGGCGGTTCGGGACCGACTGCGCGCCGTCGACGAAGATGTACGCGCCGTGGTCGTGGGCCAGGTCGGCGAGTTCGGCGACGGGGTTGATCGTCGCGAGCACGTTCGAAGCGTGGACGACCGAGACCATCGCGGTGTCGTCGGTGATCAACTGTTCGGCGTGGTCCATATCCAGCCGCCCGTCGTCGTCGATCTGGATGTAGTTCACCTCCGCGCCGGTGCGTTTGGCGATCTGTTGCCAGGTGACCAGCGAGGCGTGGTGTTCCATCTCGGAGAGGACGACCTCGTCGCCCGGCCCCAGTTCGTTGAGCCCCCAGGCGTAGGCGACCAGATTCATGCTCTCGGTCGTGTTCTTCGTGAAGACGATCTCCTCGCGGCCGCCGGTCGCGCCGATGAACTCCGCCACGCGGTCGTGGGCGTTCTCGTAGGCGATCGACGCCTCCTGGGAGAGCTGGTGGAGCCCGCGGTGGACGTTCGCGTTCGTCTCGCGGTAGTAGTCGGCGATAGTGTCGATCACCTGATCGGGCGTCTGTGTCGTCGCGGCGTTGTCGAGATAGACCAGCTGCTGGTCCCCGAACTCCCGCTCCAGGATCGGGAAGTCAGCTCTGATCGCCTCGACGTCGAGGCTGTCGGGTTCTGTCGTTGCCATTACCGGATAGAGGGACCGAACAGACAACATTATTTCGGTTCGCCGAAACCATGTTTGTCGCTACAAAAAGTCACTCCTGGAGCCGCTGGGTCCGTTCGACCAGGGGGTGGTGCGCGTAGTCGACAGTCTCGATGTCCTCGACGGAGTGGAGGTTCTCTTTCCGGGCCGTCTCGGCCATCCCCAGCTCGACTGGCTCATCGATGACGATGACGTAGGCGTCCATCTCCGTGATACCGAGCGTTTTCGCGGCTTTCGTCCGGTGGTGCCCGTCGGCGAGCAACAGTTCGTTCGGTGTCTCGATGACGACCAGCGGTTCGGCGAGTCCCCGCTGGAGTTCGTACCGTCGCCCCTGGAGTTCGTCCGCGTACACCTTCCCCTGGGTGGGGGTGAGCCGGGCGAGTTCGACGTCACGGCGCCTCTCGCGTGCGTCGACGCCGTGGATGTTCTCGAGCGTTTTCACCAGTTTGTCGACCTTGCTCGGTGTCGCGCGCTCGATCTGGCTCCGGATGACGTCCGCGTTCGAGATGATGCCGACGAGATTGCCCGCATCGTCGACGACCGGGAGCCGGCGAATGCCCGAACGGAGGATTACCCGCGCGGCGTCGGTCAGTTTCATCTCCGGATGTGCGACCAGCAGTTCCGTCGACATGACTCTGAAGATCGGCTCCTCGTCGCGTTCGAGTAACAGATCCCTGGCACTGACAAAGCCCTCGACGTGGCGACCGTCACAGACCGGGAACCCGCTGTGGTTCTCGCTGTCTGTGATCCGTTCGGCGACGTCACGGACGGTGTCGTCGGGCGAGACCGTCTCGACGTCGCGGGTCATGTAATCCTGGACGGCCGGTTTCTCCGTGTCTGCCATTGCCCGAGTATAGATCGGTGTTCAAAAAAGTCTCCCGCCTCATAGTGATTATTGCGAGTCTTTACCGCCGGGTGAGAAGAGATCTGCTCTCTCAAAGCCGGAGCAGCCTGGTTTTCGTGGCCGTGCCGAAAATTACCGCAATAATCACTATCAGTCCGTCCGGTCACTGTCGGTGAGTTCCGAGACGAGGCCGTCCGTCTCCAGGGTGGCGTCGCGCTCGTAGACACTGCCGTCCGGTGGCTCGATCTGGGTCGACACCACGTCGAGAAACCGGGAGGTGACGACGTCCTCGACGACCGCGGTGAGCGATTCCTCCCGGTCGTCGACGACCTGCAGGACGCCCAGTTCGATCTGGGCCCCGGCCATGTCGACGTGTCCGCCCGCGCTCCCGATCGGTCCGAACGCCTCACGCAGACTCTCCCCGATATCGATATCCGAACCACGGGACCGGGCGGAGATGAATATTTCGCCGTCCTTGATGCCGTAGACCAGTGTCGTGGAGATCCCCTCCAGTCCGAGCAACCGGTCGGCTGCCTGCGCAAGCGCGTCACGCTCCGAGAGCTGACCGACACAGCTTAGCAACACCTCGTCCCGGATCTGGCGGTTACTGATCGCACTGGCGATGGTCTCGAAGGTTCGCTTGCTGATACTCGGCGACTCGATGCGTTCAAGCGCCCCGAAATCCGTCGCCGCGGCCAGTTTCGCCGCGGCGGTGAAATCCTGTTCCGAGACTTCCCGCGAGAACCCCGCCGTGTCGACGTGGATCCCGAACATGAGTGCCGTCGCGATGGTGCCGTCGAAGGGAATGTTGAACCGGTCGAGGTAGTCCACGAGCAGCGTACTCGTCGCCCCGACGCCGCTCCGGAGGTCGACAAAGCGTGCGTCGACCGGCGACCGGGGCGGGTGGTGATCGATGACGATGTCGATCGGGAGATCCGGCGGCAACTGGTCGTTGACGCCCGGCCGGGAGTGGTCGACCAGGGCGAAGCCGTCGAACTCCGAGAGTTCCTCGTCGGGATCGAGATGCCTGAGATCGATATCCAGGACGTTTATAAAGGCCAGGTTCTCCTGGTGGGAGATATCCCCGTAGTAACAGAGCTCCGCCTCGCAGTCAGCCTCCATCGCGAGCCGGACGAGTGCGAGCCCGCTTGCGATCGCGTCGGGGTCCGGATTGTCGTGTGCGACGACTGCGAGCCGGTCAGTGTCGCGCAACACCCGCTGGAGCTGGCGGAGCCGCTGGCCGCTGTCACCCAGTCGGCTCGCGATGTGTGTCGCCATCGCCCGGGTGGGATCGACCACGGTGTCCGCG
>Ga0207714_1001979_pt1 | contig 12783 bp, 13 predicted proteins | sample PonA232FremontCA_2_FD_187270 | JGI IMG/M metagenome (GOLD analysis project Ga0207714, IMG submission 187270) | Marine sediment microbial community from Fremont, CA, USA - Pond A23 Sediment 2 (SPAdes) | ecosystem: Environmental > Aquatic > Marine > Unclassified | place: USA: Fremont, California... | reverse complement strand
AGTTGCCCGGACGTGTCGATCAGGACCCCGGCCGCAACCGCCGCGACCAGCACCAGCGCGATGAAGATGATCAACGTGCCGATGCCGACCTGCCCGCGGCCGGAGTCGTCGGGTGTTGGTATGTTCATTTCGTCTATCACACCTGTTTGCTGGGGTGTGCCCACCGGGACGGACGAACCATACCCACTTAGACCGGCGAACGGTTTCAGGGGCCGACTCGGGACTCGAATCGAGTCTCGAATCGCGGCTCGAATCGTACCTTGAGGCCGTCCGCCGGACTAAGAGGGACGCTCCGTTATCGCCGTCAAGGACCGCCACACACGAGCAACAATGTTTGAGAGACTGTTCGGACGGAACGACGGTGACGAGGAGGACCGAGCCGACCAGAGACGGGACGGCGGACAGCCTCCGGGTGACCCCGCCGCACCCGGCCAGCCGGGGCAGCCGGGGCAGCCCGGCGACCTGATGGCCGGCGAGGGCGACGGCGAGGGCGACGGGGAGGGCGCGGACGACGGGCCGGACGTCGGCGAACTCGACGTGCGCCTGGGCGAGCTCGAGGAGGACGTCGACTCGCTTGAGTCCTCCCTGCGCGCAGTCCGGAGCTCGCAGGAGGAGTTCGCCGACAGCATCGAGGAGATGGACGACAGGGTGCGCCGGCTGGTCGGCATCTACGACCGTCTCAACGCGGCCGAGAACCCGTTCGTCGACGACCCCGACGCTCGCGCGCGCGCGACGAATCCACACGGTGGGGCTGACACCGCGGGCGGGTCTGACGGGGCTGGCCCGGGAGGGTCGACCACACCAGCCCAGACCGACCACGCCGGCGAGGAGGGGTCGGTCGTCAGCTTCGACGACCTTGAGGGGGGAGACCACGGGGACGGCGACGGCGACGGAGACGGTGATCTCGGCCGGAGCCACGAGAACTCCTCCAGCGACGGCGAGCACCCCCCCGAGGGGGCTTCTGACGGCGCAGGCGCGGACGGTGACGGCGCGCACGCGCCGCCGAGTGCGCCGGTGAGTGAGGCGGTGAGTGACCCCGACACGCGGCCGGTGCTGGAGTCGGTTCCGGACAGCTACGCGGGCGAGGTGCTCGTGATGGAGTGGCTGTCGGTGCTGATGGAGGGGTCTGGCCCCGCGGACGCGCTGCGCGCGGTCGGGCACTACGAGGACGCGGGCTGGATCTCCCGGGAGGTCAGAGACCACCTCGTCGACGTGATCGGCGGACCGACACTCGACGTGCACATCGACCCGACCCAGTCCCGTGAGTCGACGGCCGACGAACACGCAATCTCGTACCGCTATCTGAGTGTCCTGGCTCAGCTCGACGACGTCTGATGGGCTTCAGCGTGAGTGGTGCCGTGGCTGTGGTGTTCGTCGGCTTGCTGGTCAGCGCCGCGACCCTCTACCCGGCCGTCGACCGGGCGAGCGAGCGGCGCGCCGACGCGGTTGACGCGCGCAACGAGCGCGCCCTCGAGCGCCAGAATACGGCGATCAGCCTGGTCAATGCCACGTACAACACGAGCCGGGAGACGCTCACCGTGACCGTCAGGAACACCGGCGCCTCGACGCTCGACGTTCGGGCGGTCGACCTGCTGGTCGACGGGACGTACGCGACACCCGCGGCGGCCAACCGCACCGTCGGGGGAGACGCGGCGACCGACGTCTGGGAACCGGGCGAGACGCTGACGCTCACGCGGAGCGAGCCGGACGCGCCCGAACGGGTGCTCGTCGCCTCCGGGCTGGGAGTCGCCGTCACCGGGACCGTGGAGGTGGTCTGAGTGGCCAGCACCTCCGTCTCGACGCTCGTCATCTTCATCGCCGCAGTGAGCATCGCGGCCGCCGTCTCGGGCGTGATGGTCACGACTGTCGGCGACATCGCGAACTCGGTGGACGAGCGCGGCGGCGACGTCGCCGCTGACATCGACACCGACATCGAGATCATCAGCGACCCCGGTAGCGGTGCGGTGTACGACGACAGCCAGGAGGAGGTGACGGTACTCGTCAAAAACACCGGGAGACGGACGGTGCCGCCCCGGTCGTCGGCGGTCGAAGTGCTCGTCGACGGACGGTACGTCCCCCCCTCGGCGTACGACGTCACCGTCCTCGACAGCGACTCGTGGCACACCGGAACGGTCGCCAGGGTCGTGGTAAACGAGTCGGTGACAGCCGGAGACCACCGCGTCACCGTCGTGGTGGATAGCGAACGCGAGACCCTCAGGTTCCGAACATGAACCACCTCTCGCTGGGCCTGGAGAAACGCGACCGGGTCAACAACGCCTTCGGTGGCGGACTCCCCGAGGGAAGTCTCGTCCTCGTCGAGGGCGGGACCGGGGCCGGGAAGTCCGTACTCGCTTCCCGGGTCGTCTACGGGCTCTGCGAGGAGGGAACGACCGTTGGGGCGGTGTCGACGGCACTGTCGGTCGGGGAGTACGTCAGGCAGATGCACTCGCTGTCCTACGGCGTCGTCGACCACCTTCTCGAGGACCGCCTGCGGTACTTCCGTGCGCGGGTCGACGGCGACCAGCGGTTACTGGACCGGTTTCTGCGCCCGAGCCCGCTGTGGGACCGGGCGGCTGTCGTCGCCGACGGGTTCGGAACGCTCTGCCGGAACGACCCCGAGCTGGGGCCGGTGCTCGGCACCGACGACGCGGACCTGGCGATGGAGCGGGTCGTCTCCCGACTCGAACCGGCGCTCGCGGCGGATACGGTCGTGGTGTTGACCGTCGACCCCGCCACGGTGGGTGACCGCGCGCTGGGACCGCTCCGGTCGGCCGCGGACGTGCTCCTGGAGGTACAAACCGAGGTCGTCGGGCAGTCGGTCCGGCGGAGTGCGGTCGTCCGCCGGTTCGCCGGCATGAAAAGCCCCGTCGACGATACGATCAGCTTCTCCGTCCAGCAGGGTCGGGGGCTTGTCATCGAGTCGAGGACCGTCGCATGAGAGCGAACACCCGTCTCACGGAGCCGCTGCGCGCCGTCATGGACGACCACGACCACGTCGCTGCCCACCTCCAGTCGTTCCACGAGCGGACCGGGACCTACCCCGTGTACGCCGAGGAGCCGACAGACGAACACGCTACGGGAAAGCCGAATCTCCTCTACCCGGCCGAACCGCCGGTGTACGTCCACGTCCACGGCAAGCCCGGCAGCGACACCACCTACTACTGCCTCGAGCCGTCGCTGTCCCCCCGCGAGGAACGGCTCTACGGCCAGCTCCGGGAGGAGGTGCTCGACCGCTCGGTCTCCAAGCCCGTCCCCGGCGAGAGTGAGGATTTCGACACCCACATCGACGGCCTCGTCGACGCCGTCTTGACCGTCGACGGCGACGGGGGGTCGGTTCTGGGTCGGGTGCGGGAGGCGGTCACGGGTGGTCAGTTCACCGTCGACCGGCAGACCTACGACCGGCTCCGGTATGTCCTCAAGCGGGACATCGTCGGGCTCGGGCCGCTGGAGCCGGTGATGGCCGACTCGATGAACGAGGACATCCACGTCATCGGTCCCCACGCCTGCTACGTCGACCACGGGGTGTTCGGGATGGTCGAGACGACGGTCGATTTCGGCGACACCGAGCAGTTCGACAGCTGGATCCGGAACATGGGCGAGCGGATGGACCATCCGGTGTCGGATTCGGATCCGATCATCGACTCGACGCTCCCGAACGGCTCCCGGATCAACATCATCTACTCCGACGACGTGAGCATCAAGGGGCCCTCGCTGACGATCCGCCAGGGGGAGGAGGTCCCGCTGTCGATCTTCCAGATCACGAAGTGGGGAACTCTGTCGCCGGAACTCGCGGCGTATCTCTGGCTGTGTATGGAGAACGAACAGACGGTGTTCGTGGTCGGCGAGACCGCCTCTGGGAAGACCACGACGCTCAACTCGATGTTCTCGTTCATCCCGCGGGACCACAAGATCTACACCGCCGAGGACACCGCCGAGGTGATGCCCCCCCACGACAACTGGCAACAGCTCCTCACCCGCGAGGGCAGCGGCGGGGACGACTCCGCGGTCGACATGTTCGACCTGGTCGCTGCGGCGCTGCGGTCGCGTCCGGAGTACATCGTCGTCGGCGAGGTACGCGGCGCCGAGGCACAGATGGCGTTCCAGGCGGCACAGACCGGCCACCCGGTGTTGCTCACCTTCCACGCCAGCGACATCGTCTCGATGATCCAGCGGTTCACCTCCAACCCGATCAACGTCCCCGAGACGTTCATGGACAACTGCGACGTCGCGCTGTTCCAGAACCGGGTCAAGCAGGACGACGATATCCTCAGACGGGTAACGAGCGTCCAGGAGATCGAGGGGTACTCCGAACAGGAGGGTGGCGTCGTGACCCGCGAATCGTTCACCTGGGACCCCCGCGACGACGAGGTCGTGTTCAAAGGCCGGAACAACAGTCACGTCCTCGAGAACCAGATCGCGACCCTGCTGGGCTACGAGGATACCCGTGAGATCTACGACGAACTCGACCGGCGTGCGGAGATCATCCGCCGGCTGATCGACGCGGATGTCGTGGGGTACCACGAAGTCAACGAGGCCATCGAGACCTTCCAGCGCGACGGGGTCGAGGCCCTCCCCATCGACATCCAGGGGCTCGCGGAGGTGAGCCCGTAGTGGCGACCCGTCGTGACTCGGCCCCGGACGCCGACCCGGGGGGCGTGGCTGGCCAACTGCGTCGGCTCTTCCGGTCGGTCGCCGATGCGTACCGGTACATGGAGATGCCGGCCGAACGCTACGCACTCCTCGTGCTTCTGCCGGGACTCGCGGTCCCGGTCGTGGCGTTTCTCGGCCTCGTGGTCACGACGCCGCCACTGTTCGTCGCCATCCCGCTCGGACTGTTGAGCCTCATCCCGCCGGTGGTCGCGGCCATCTATCCGAAGATCGCTGCCGACCGGCGCCGCCGCGAGGTCCGGGAGCAGTTCCATCTCCTGTTGACACATATCACCGTGCTCTCGACGACGAACATCGACCGCGTGGAGATCTTCCGGACGCTGGCTCGGGTCGAGGAGTACGGCGTACTCGCCGAAGAGATGGGACGGGTCACAGCCCTCGTCGACACGTGGAACCAGTCGCTGGACGACGCCTGCCGGCGCCGGTCGAGACGCGTCTCCTCCGAGCTGCTCTCGGACTTTCTCGAACGGCTGGCCTACACCGTCGGCGCCGGACAGGCCCTTGACGAGTTCCTGATCGACGAACAGGAGTCGATCATCCAGGAGTTCGTCATCCGGTACGAGTCGGCGCTGTCGAAGCTGGACGTGATGAAAGAGCTGTACCTCTCGATGATGCTGTCGACGACGTTCATCCTGGTGTTCGCCACAGTGTTGCCGCTGTTGCTCGGGACCCCACCAACGCTGTTGATGGGCGGCGTCATCGCGATGTTCGGAGTGGTCCAGGTCGGCTTTCTGGTGTTGATCCACACGACCGCTCCCAGCGACCCGCTGTGGATCGAGGCCGGCAGCGAACACTCCCCCGCCTACCGGGTATGGCCGGCAGTCATCGCCGGCGCCGCCCTTTCCGGGATGGCGACGGTCGTGGTGGCGGCCGTCGGCCTCGGGTACACGCCGCTCGCGCGAGACGTGCTCCCGTTGCCGGTGTATCTCGCCATCCCGACGACGCCGATGCTCATTCCGGGGCTTGCGATGCGACGCGAGGGACAGAAGGTTACCGACCGCGACCGGGAGTTTCCCGCGTTCATCCGCGCACTCGGCAGTGTCGAATCGGTCAAGCAGACCTCGACCGCGAACGTTCTCGAGTCACTCCGACACAAGGATTTCGGTTCGCTGACCGACAACGTCGACAACCTCTACAAGCGGCTCCGGACACGGATCGATGTCGAGGGGTCCTGGCGGCTCTTTGCCGCCGAGACCGGGTCGTATCTCATCCACAAGTTCGGGGATATGTACGTCGTCGGGCGGCGGATGGGCGGTGAACCACGCCAGCTCGGAGGGATCATCTCCGCAAACATCAACGAGGTTCTGCGGGTACGCGAACAACGCCAGCAGGCGACGCGGACGTTCATCGGCGTCGTCTACGGAATTACCGCCGCGGCGCTGTTCTCCGCGTTCATCGGGCTGGAGATCGCCGAACAGATGCTCTCGATCGCCGACGGGCTCGGCGGACAGAACGGCGACCTGATCGGGTCGCTGTTCTCGACCGGCAACTACGACATCGCGCTCATGGAGTTTCTGCTGCTCGTGGTCGTGCTCCTGAACGCCGTGCTTTCCGCGCTAATGATCCGTGTGATCGACCGCGGACACTTCGTGAGCGCCCTGACCCACTTCGTATTCCTGACGTGGACCGGCGCGCTCGTGGCCACCGCGACGCAGATGGTGGCCGGCGGCCTCCTGGCATGAGCCCGACTCACCGTTCGATTCGAGACCGGCGTTTTAGCCGGGGGAACACCACGCTGGGCACATGGGAGACGCCGACCACACGCGGCCGTACCTCGACGGCCCGGTCGACACCGACCGGGCGGAGACGCTCATCCAGTGGGCCAAGTACCTCGGGACGACGTTCGGGACCAGCGGCGCACTCTGTGCGCTCCGGTACTACGAACGGCTCGGCTGGCTCACTCCGGCGGCCAGAGCCGAGGTCGAACAGCAGCTCCAGGGGCTCTCGATCGAGGAGATCCACTCGAAAAAATACGACGAGCCGGGCCATCTCACTGGGCCGCTCGCGTCGCTATCCGGAACACCGTTCGGCGCACACGCCAAGTCGCTGGAATTCATCGCGAGTCTCGCCGGCGCGGACCTCGAGGGCGACATCCTCCGGACCGAGCTGGCGAAGAACCGGGCCGGGGTCGACCTCCCGGACCCGTCAAGCGGGGGCGCGGCTCCAGTCCCATCCGGGGAGTAAGACGCGCACCCGACCTCCACGACCACCGCGAGGCGGCGGTCCGGGAGCTGCTCGACCAGTGGCTGAAGGAGCGCGCCGGGGACGACGAGGGGTAGCTCAGTCGGCCTCGGGCGCGTCGAAGATGTCCGTCAGCAGGGACTGCTCTGCTTTCCGGAGGTGGGAGTGCAGCGTCGCCGAGGAGATGCCGAGGGTCTCGGCGACCTCCTCGGCGTTGGAGTCCCGCGGCCAGCTGAAGTAGCCGGCCCGGTAGGCCGCCTCCAGCACCTCCCGCTGGCGGTCGGTCAGGTCCGTCAGGTGGTCCTCGGGGAGGGGAGCAGCCGACTCCGGCAGGGTCGCCCGCTCGCGCTTGCTGAGCACGCGCGTGTCCCGGTACTGTCCGGTGACGCTGTCGACGAGCGTGCGGACGTCCGCCCCGGACGCGACGTCGAGTTCGTACCGTGCGGTGCCGCCGTCCGCCCGGACCGCCGTGACGTTGGTCCCGCGGTCGACCAGCGTCCCGAGCATCGACTGTCCCGTGGCCGCCCACTCCAGCAGCCCGCCGTTCTCGCCCTCCCGGACCACGCGCACCGTGCCCGCCGCGACGTCCGCGAGCGCGTCGCGGGCGGCCCCGGCGCCGGCCCCTATCACGCTGATGTAGGCCACGGTCCCCTCCTCCCCGGAGGGGACCAGCCCCTCGAGTTCGAACCCGCAGGCGAGCTCCGTCGAGGCCGCGACCAGCGGCTCCGCGGCGTCCCCGCACTCGAGTTCGAGCTCGACGACCGCGTCCGCCGAGAGTAGCTGGCGGGTCTCGACGGCGTTTATCGCGTGGCCGATGGTCTCGCCGAGCTCGCCGAGGATGGAGCGCTCGCGGTCGCTGACGCTTTCCCGGTCGGTGTAGAGCCCGAGCGCGCCGTAGACCGTCCGGCCGTAGACCAGCGCGACGACCGTCCAGGTGCCGGGCTCGCCCGGGGCGGAGGCGGGGATGGCACCGGCCTCCGGAGTGGCGTTCGCGGTACCGTCCGCCGCCCCCCCGTCCGTGGGTTCGCCGCCTATGCCCCCGCTGTTTGCAGCCCCGCCGCTCGCGGGTTCGAGAGAGACGGCGTCGGACCGCTCGGTCCCGCTCCCGCCGAAATTGCCGTCGACGTCGGGGGGGTCGGGGCCGTCGCCGGCGACCGTCCACCGGTCGGCCTCGCCCTGCCAGGTCGGGATGTCGGCGATGCAGGCCGTCCGGTAGAGGTCCGCGTCGGCGACCCGGTCGGCGACTGCGTGCTCGATCTCCTCGCGGCTGCGCGCGGAGACCAGCGCCTGGTTGACTCCCCGGAGAACGGCGTTGAGGTCGTTGACCGTCTCGAGCTGGTCGCGCTGGCGGGCCAGCCGGCGCTCCCGTTCCTTCCGGGCAGTGACGTCGTGGACCACCAGCGTGTTGCCGATCCGACGGTCCCCGCGGTCGGTGATCGGCGAGGTCCGCACCTCGTAGGTCCGGCCGTCACGCTTGACCTCCGCGAGGGCGTCCTCGGTGTCGAAGTCGAGCCGGGACTCGTCGACCAGGAGCTCGACGTCCCGGCCGACGGCCTCGGCGGCGTCACACTCGAGGACGTCCTCGGCGGCCGCGTTGCAGTAGACGATCCGGTTCGCGTTGTCGACGATGACGACCCCGGCGTCAAGCTGGCTGATCGCGGCGTTGCGCCCCAGCTGGCGGGTCGCGGGGACGAGGTCGAACAGCTGGCGCCGGAAGAGGGCGTACGCGAAGGCGACCCCTGTGATGGTGAAGGCGTAGGGCGTCGGGTCGATGGCGGGCTGGTCCGCGAGGAAGAATACGTCGAGGACGCTCGTCAAGAAGGGAGTGACGATGCCCACCAGCAGGAGCGCGGACTGGTCGGTGTAGAGGTAGTCGGACTGATAGATCAGCCGGATGAGCAGCGCGGATGCGACCGCCACCAGCAGGTAGGTGTAGACCACCTCGGCCCAGAACAGCGGTCCCCAGGTGGGGTTCTCGACCACCAGTCCATCCAGCGTCGCAAAGGAGTGTTCGACCCAGAACAGCCCGTGCCAGGGGTTTGTCCAGGTCGCGACGACGACCGTGACGGGCACGACCAGCAGGGCGGCGACGGTCTTGCGCGTGACAAAGCGGTCGTGGCCGGTGTACGCGAGCGCGAACAGCAACAGCCAGACCTCGATGGTCCCCGTCGAGACCCAGACCATCCGCATCCAGACAACCCGCCAGAACTCGTCCATCGTGAGGAGGCTGGCGGCGTAGCTGACTGACCAGTTCGCCAGCACCGCCATCAACACGACGAAGGCGGTCGCGCCGGGCTCCTCGCGGTTCCGGTAGGCGTAGACCGCCAGTGCCGACGTCAGCAGCGCCGACGCCGAGAGCAGCGTGACGTGCAGCGCCGCTATCCAGGCCACCAGGTCTCACCCCGCTCACCGTGGACGGGTCGCCACGCCCGCCCATTCCGGCCTTCGTGCATTTGTCGGCCTTACTGTACAACGATAGATGTGATATAAAATACTTTTCAGAGCGTCTCGGGGCGATCGCACCCGGAACCAGAGGGGTCCTCGCCGGGCTCCGAGAGGCAAGGCGGCTCCGAGGGGACTGTGCTGTCGGGAAAGAGCCGGGACACTACGCCTCTAGATGCGGGGTCTACAACGCCGGGCGGTCCAGTCTGTGTCATGTCGGAACGACGACCCGGCACGGCGCAGGGAGAACCGGCGGTGAACCGACGACGCGTGCTCGCTGCACTCGGTGTGGCAGCGGCGTCGGCGCTGGCGGGCTGCGGCGGTGGGGGTGGCGACGGCGGCGGCAACCCCGCAGCGACGACACGGGCGCCGGGAGAGACCACCCCGAGCGGCGGAACTGCGGGCGCCGGCGGGGGCGGCTCCTCGACGCCGGCCGGCTCCGAGCCGGTGCAGACCTCGACAGAGTCACAGGGTGACACGCCCGATTTCGGCAGTGGCGACGACCTCGTCTGCACGGACCTCACTGGCTCCTACGTCTCCCTCGACCCGGGGGAGCGGCGACTGATATTCCGCACCGAGATTCCGCAGGCCTACCAGGCGGCCGGGCAGGTCAGATACACGAACAACGGTAGTACCGCAGAGCCGACAACGGGGCCGATAGGCCTGGGCGCAACAATGCTAATCGACCAAGGGTTACAGTCCGACCCGACACCGTTCCCGGAGCGCGACGGATACGAGCCACTCACGGAGACGACGTTCAACGGTGAGACGCGCCTCGCTGCGGTGGATACCGGCGAGTCGACGCCGCGCATGGGTATCGCTGTCAATGGCGCCATGCTCCTCTCCGGAACCTACGGCGGGGAGGAGCAACTGTTCGCTATCACTATCGAGCACCAGGTCCTGCGGCCGGAAGAGACAGACACGGAGGTCTGTCGGTCGGCACTTAGAGAGGCAATGGCACACACGTTCGCCTCCATGGAGCCGAATCCGAACACGACGGTCGCGGAAAGTCTGTAACCCCGACCTTCACAGCCCCAGCGCACCGACGAAGAAGTACAGGCCGGTGCCGACCGCGAGCAGCCCCGAGAGCGTCCAGAAGGCGGCCATCAGCCCCTGACGGAGCAGGCTCCGGCCGCCGGAGGTATCGGAGACGACGAACTCCGAGGCCCGCGGGGTGCGGGTGACGACCACGTCTTCCCCGTCGGCCGTCTCCTCCGCGGTGTGCCTGATGTCGCCTTGGAGAAAGCGCGCCAGCCCGCGGAGGAGGCCATCCGGCGGCGTCGCACGCTCGGGGTAGACCTCCGCGGGGACTGCCTCCCCGAGGACGTACACCTCGTCGCCCGGTTCGAGCCAGGCCTCGACCCGCCTGTGGTCGGAGAGGTCGTCGCTGCGGCTGTAGTCCGAGTCGAGGCTAATGTCGGCGTGGGCGGCGTCGACGAGGACGCGGCCGGTGTCGTCCTCGAGGTAAAAGGGCCTGACGCTGGTGTCGTTCAGCAGGCCGGGCGCGAGCTGCTGTGGGACCGGGAGCACGAACTCGGAGAGACCACCCTCGTCGGCCTGACCGCCACTCTGTCGGGTCTGGATGACGACGGCCTCGGCGCGTTGCATCCCCGCGCTCGCGTCGAAAGTCTCCCCGGCGGGGGTGACGGTCCCCTCGAGTTCGACCATCCCCGGGGAGACTTCGCCGGCCGCGACCGGCTCCGTCCCCAGCATCGTCAGGAGCCGCCCGACGCTCCGCCGGGAGAACACTGCCAGGAGACCGACGCCGACGAGGACGAACGCGATGCTCACGCCCAGCCCCGGGCCGCCGGTCTGGAGGGCGACTGGCAGGACCATCAGACCGCCCCCGTCGGAGTCGAGAGCGGGTCGGCAGGCTCGGTCACGGCGGCGGCGCCGCCACCACCGCCGCCGGAACTCCCACACCCCGCGAGACCGGCCATTCCGGCCCCACCGAGTACGCCGAGTAGCTGTCGTCGGTTGGCCGCCGTATCGTTCTCACCTGCCTTCCCGTGCTCCGCTGAGCCCTCTGTCATGGACCGGTTCTCACGTCACGCCCTCATAGTTTGGACATCTAGAGACGTAGTGTACCCCGCTTTTGAACGACGAGAGCGTGAGACCCAGGTTGAATGTATCAGCTACCAATCGGCTGGCCTGCATTATATTAAAACGGATTCGCTACGGACAGTCTGGCAATGGACCGGGAGGGGATCGACGAGTACGTCCGACGGTGTCAGCAACTCATCGAGTCGTCACCGCAGATGGACGAGGAGAACACGAAGGTCAAACTCGTCCAGCCGTTTCTTGAACTCCTTGGGTGGGACCTGTACTCGACGGAAGTCGCTCTTGAATACACCATCCCGATGGCTTCGGGGAACACACACGTCGATTACGCCCTGCTCGTCGGAGACTCCCGGTAGTGTTCGTGGAGGCGAAGCCGGTCCGGTCGACACTCACCGACGACGCGGTCCGGCAGTTACGCAGTTACATGCGGCAAGAACTGGACGTCGACTGGGGAATCTTGACTAACGGGAAGTCCTTCGAGGTGCTGACAAAGAACCGCCGCGACAACGGCGGTGAGGAGGTATCGGTCGTCCAGTTCGACCTCGACGACCTCGCCGAGAATCCGGAGGTGCTGGAACTGCTCACGAAGGAGTCGATCCGCTCGGGGAAATCCGACGAAGTTGCCGAACAGGTCGCCCAGACGAACCGTGCGATCCGGTATCTGGAGAACCACGAGGATAGCGTCACCGAGTCCGTCGCCGAGGCGGTGGAAACCGAAGTCGACGGGCTCACCATCGACATCGAGGAGCAGTCCCGGGAATTCGTCCAGAGTCTCGTCTCGGTGCTCCGCGAACAGCGACACTTCGTCAGCGAGGAGCCGTCTGAGGGGACGGGCCGCAGTGAAACCGCCGAGGAACCACAACAGACGGGACCTGATGCGACGGGTACAGGCACCGGGGAAGGCGGTGACCGAGAGGGCTATGTTATTCGATTCTCTGACGATAGAGAACTTCCTGGAGACAGTACCGAGGTGCAAACCCAACAAAAGAAGAACATGGGTGCAGCTGTCGACTATCTGATTAAAGAACACGACCTGATTGGAGAACTCGACATCCCTCACTTCCCTCCTCGTGCCCGCAAAAACTGTTCCATTAACGAGAAACCGGAACATCCCAACGGGAAGAAAATGAGACGACCATACGAGCTGACAAACGGGTATTTCCTTCACACATCGCTCAATACCCGGGGGAAGAAAACCCGCTTGCGCGACATTGCGGAACAAGTCGGACTCTTCGTCGAATTTTTGGGTGAGTGGGAAGCCGATGAGAGCCAAGAGCATTAGCAGAAACGGTCTACGAGAATTATACGCTTCTCAATAATAAACACGCGGCCACGAGCATCCGCGCGAGCAGAGAGGGACCGGAGGTCCCTCTTGCAGCCGGACGTAGTCCGGCGACGAAGCGAGCGCGGTTCACTCGCCGCGAACGGAGG
>Ga0207714_1001977_pt1 | contig 12794 bp, 13 predicted proteins | sample PonA232FremontCA_2_FD_187270 | JGI IMG/M metagenome (GOLD analysis project Ga0207714, IMG submission 187270) | Marine sediment microbial community from Fremont, CA, USA - Pond A23 Sediment 2 (SPAdes) | ecosystem: Environmental > Aquatic > Marine > Unclassified | place: USA: Fremont, California... | reverse complement strand
GCTGGAGGGGCGCACCGCCCTGAGCCCGAGCCCGTCCTTCCAGATCGACCTGAGCTGGAACGTGGAGTGGCGCACCCAGACCGACCGGACCTTCCAGGCGCGCAATGGCGGCGGCGGGGCCGAAGGACAAGACGGGCCCTTCACGACCGAAAGCGGCGACAACTCGGCGTCGGTGTGGGGCTTCGGGTCGGTGGTGGCGCTGGTGGAAGAGCAGGCCCGTCGGCTCTCGCAGGGCGGCGGCGGAACGGAGGAGGCGCTTCCCGCCGCCGAGGTGCCCCTCACCAACGCCTCCGTCGCGGACGACTTTAAGTCGGCCTACCTGACCGGCGGGGGCAGTGTGGGGGCGCACGGATTCGCGCCGTTTCCCCTGCCCGGATGGAATATCCGCTATTCGGGGCTGGCCGACTGGCCCCTCCTCGGCCGCGTGGTGGAAAGTGCGTCCCTCCGGCACAGCTACAACGCGGAGTACCGGTCGAGCTACGCCACCGACACGCGGGCCGGCGAGGAGGTGGAGGCCCCGAGCGGGCAGACATTTTTGAACCCGGAGTTCAAGGTGGGGTCGGCCCGCGTCAGTGAGCAGTTCCGGCCGCTCCTCGGGGTTAGCGTTACGTGGCCCGGCAACCTGGAGACGAGTGTCGAGTGGAGCCGCCAGATGGAGACGTACCTGCGCACGGCGAACCTGAAGGTAGAGGAGGTGCAGACGAATCAGTTGTCCGGGAGCGTCTCCTACCGGAAGCAGGGAATGCGCATTCCCGTGCTCGGCCTGGGGCGCCTCGAAAACCAGATCCGGTTTTCGCTCACCGTGTCCCGGTCGGTCAACGACGAGCGGAGCTACAACCTGCGCGGGGCGCTCGCAGACGTTCAGGACGCGGGGGGATCGGTGGAGGCAAGCCAAGTGACCGATCCGACCAACGACTACGTCCAGGTCCGGAAGCAGACGACCCGCATTCAGGTGACCCCCGAGCTTACCTACCGGCTCAGCGACCGGGTGACGGGGGAGCTGCTGGTGGAGTACGAGCGGTTCAACGGCGACAACCGGCAGCCCTCCTACACGCGGGTGAACGGGGGCTTCAACGTTAGCGTAAGCATCTCACAAAACTAGGCCGGGCGTTCTAAGTACAGACCGAGTCCACAAGGCCTCTCGTGTCCCACCCCGCCCGCAGAGATGTCGTCGTCCGCTCGAAGCGAGATCGTAGCGTGCCACCTCGGCCGCGTGCCGTACGAGCGGGCATGGGCCCTCCAGGAGCGGATACAGGAGCGCCTCATCGCGGCGAAGCGGGCCGAGCCGCCGGAGCCGGAGCCCCACGTGCTGCTTCTGCTGGAGCATCCCCCCGTCTACACCCTCGGCAAGAGTGGGGATGCGGGGAACCTGCTCGTGTCGGAGAAGCGGCTTGAAGAGATCGGGGCCGCCTTTCACCGAATTGGGCGAGGGGGCGACGTCACCTTCCACGGCCCCGGTCAGCTGGTGGGCTATCCGCTCTTCGACCTCGACCGCTTCTTTACCGACCTGGGCCGCTACTTGCGCACGCTCGAAGAGATCATCATCCGCACCTGTGCCGACTATGGCGTCACGGGCACTCGGGTGGACGGGCGCACTGGCGTGTGGGTGGGGCCGGACGAGCAGGGACCGGAGCGCAAGATCTGCGCGATGGGCGTGCGCTGCAGCCGGTGGGTCACCATGCACGGCTTCGCGCTCAACGTGACCACCGACCTCGACTACTTCGACCACATCGTGCCCTGCGGCATCGACGACCGCGGCGTCACGTCGTTGGCGGAGGAGACGGACGCATCGGTGACGGTGGACGATGTGCGCGGGCCGGTGGCGGACCACGTGTCCGACCTGTTCGACGCGGAGGTGATGACGTGCCACGGCGCCGACGCACGGTCGTTTCTGGGAGAACTCATGGGAGAACGCGTCGAAGCGCTTGGGCGGTAGGAGCGTCCGCCGCAGACGAGCCGCCCGATCCCCTCGCCGGGCCGTGCATCTGCGCCCTGCGATGCGTTCGGTTTGCGGGGGCCGCCTCGTTGCCCTCCGCAATTGCGTTCACGTCCACCGGCGGGAGGTCGTGGTACCAGTCGTGATGGGGCGACCATTCATGGCACTCGTGGCACTGCGTCTCGCGCCACACCGTGCCGCACTCCGGGCACTGGCCCTGCGTGTCGAACGTGTGCCAGGCGTGGCCGCACTCACAGGTCCACGTCGCGCTCGACGGGGGCTCCCACTCGCACGTGGGGCAGTAAATTTCCATGGTCTCAAGAAAAGCCGTTGAGGAGGAGAATGCCGGTTGACATGGCCGCCGCCGGTGAATACTCTACTGCCGATTCGTGAGGCGTGAAACGTGAAGCGTGAGACGTGAGGACCGACGCGAGAGCCAGGACGACTGAACTCACGCATCACTCCTCACGCATCACGACCTGCACACGCTTTCTATCGATGTCGTTCCCCTTCGATTCGTCTCCCCTCCATCATGCCGATGTTCGACCCCGACAACTTCACCACGCGCCTGCTCGCCGAGTCGCTGTTCTACGACATCGAGTACGGCCTCGTGGGCAGCGTGAGCCTCATTGACGCGGAGGCGGAGCGGGAGCTCTACCTTGCCTCCTTCATGCCGGACGACGGGACGTACCTCGTGGAGGAAGCGACGGCGTGGGAGGACGAGCCGACGCTAGACGAGGACACGGACGTCGCCTACGCCCTCGCCGTGGACAGCGACGTGCACGGGCGCTACGAGGTCCCGGAGGCGGCGGCGCAGTCGCTCCTGGAACTGGCCCGTGAGCACGATCTCCTGCCGAGCGTTACCATACTGTTTGAAGACGAAGAGCTGTGACGAAAAACGGGCGCCCGGACGCGGAGGGCTCGTTCCGCTAGCCCCCGGTGAGCGCCGCCCACCCCAGCAGGCCCCAGCCCACGATGAACGCGACGCCGCCGAGCGGCGTGACCGCGCCGAGCCAGCCCATGTCGCTGAGGACGAGCACGTACAGGCTGCCCGAAAAGATCACGATGCCGGCGACGAAGCAGTAGCCGGCCCAATGCAGGGACGGGCCCCAGCCCTGCGCGGCGGCCCAGCCCACGAAGAGCAGGGCCAGGGCGTGGTACATCTGATACGCCACCCCGGTGCGAAACGTCTCCACTCGCTCCGGCGAGACCCGCCCTTCGAGCCCGTGCGCACCGAACGCGCCGAGGGCAACGGCCACGCCGGCCGCGAGGGCACCAAGTCCAATGAACACACGGGGCATTGTCGGGGGGGCGTTACGAATAGACAGGGCACGCCGGGGGGAGACGTCGCCGTCGTCGGGCCTGATCTCCGGGTCGGCCTCGCCCCACAGGCGGTCGATTAAGCGGTTTGTGTCACAACCTGTGACAAAGCGTGACAGAGCGGCTGATTTTGGAAAGCAAGTTTCTGCACGACCCCCACCTGCAGTAGTTCCCTGAGCGACATCGTCGCTACGCCTCTCCGCGGGCTCAAAATCACCGATCGGCTCATGAATAGTGGGGCGCGCAAGGTCCTCGTCGAGGCCAGCGGCGAAAGTCCGCCACGCCCCACGGCCATCCTTTCTGCGGTCTCATCAAGGGATGGCCCGGGGTGTCTTCGTTCCGTTTCGGAGGGACCCTTCAGCAAACACGCGTTTGCCTCAGGATGACCCGGGATTCAGAATTTTTGTTGACAAGGGAACGGCCCCACCACACGCAATGGTATGAGTCCCTGTCGAATCAGCGGCAAGACCTTGGCGGCAGCCTCCCCGAGAAACGGCCTTTTCGACAACGCCGAGGAGTGAGCGGAGAAGGAAAAGTCCGACGGGGAAAATCTTCCCTGAGGTGTACAGGCGCTGGCGAGTTCAGGAGTGGAAAATGCGAGTGCTAAACAGGAGAGCCGCTGAGAGTGAGAAGGAACGAGTGCATTCTGTACTGCCAAGCCAAGCTCTCGGGGGCTTCTTGAAATTGTGCGGGCTGTAAAATCCATGCCCAGACCCCCAGAGAGTCGTGGTGGGCCGGAGCGTCCCTGAACGTCAAGCAGGGGCAAGCCCATGCCGAACTGGACCCATGACCAGGCGCGTTGCTCCTGACGAGTGCTTTTCAGAGGGCCTCTCAAGACAAAGCGTCCCTTGACCTCCCTTGACCTCTCGGGCGTACGTCAAGAGATCACCGACCCCCAATGTCATCGAGTGCAACCCCGGCCGACGTGGAGGCAGCGCCCAGTTGAAACGCGAAGGTGATTTTGTCGGTGGTGTGGGGCACACTGGGCCTCCAATCCGTACGTGGCTTTCGTGCACTTCGTGAGAGTAGAGCTGTTTACTTTCCGAGCCCCTACGCTTTACGGATGGCAGCGCCGGGAGCACAGCGCCTGAATCCTCCCGGGGTCTTTGGACTGTCCGCCAGCCGGGTTTTGCGTTATTCACCGTCAGATTCACTAAGACCTCCCACTATGGAACGGCCTTCGGTGCGTCGTCTCACCCGTACCCGCATTCCAACGGCGGACGGGGAGTTTGCACTCTCCCTCTACGAAAACAGCAAGGACGACAAGGATCATTTGGCCCTCGTCTGTGGGGAGATCGAGGGGCAGGACGAGGTGCTCGTCCGTGTCCACTCCGAATGCTTTACCGGGGACGTTCTCGGGTCGCTCCGCTGCGATTGCGGGGAGCAACTCGACACGTCCATGCGGCGGGTGGCCGAGGAGGGCCAGGGGATTGTTATTTATCTCCGTCAGGAGGGTCGTGGGATCGGGCTGCTAAACAAGCTGCGAGCGTATGACCTCCAGGACGATGGATACGACACCGTGGAGGCGAACCGCATGCTCGGGCACGGGGCCGACGAGCGGGACTACGAAATTGCGGCACGGATTCTGGACAACCTCGGTGTGTCGTCGGTGCGGTTGCTCACGAACAATCCCGAGAAGATTGAGAACCTCAGCGAGCACGGGATCGACATTGCCGACCGGGTGCCGCTGGAGCCACATGTGAACCGCCACAACGCGGACTACCTCCGCACGAAGGTGGACCGGATGCGGCACCTCCTGGACATCGGGTCGGCGAACGGCCACTCGCAGAGCAACGCGCATCGCCATTCGCTGCAGGCACTGGAGCAGCAGATGGGGCGGTACTTTTCGGAGCACCAGACGCCGTTTGTGACACTCACCTACGCGCAGAGCCTGGACGGATCGATCGCGTCGCAGTCCGGGGCGCCGTTGTGCATCAGCGGAGAGGAGGCCCTGAACTTTACCCACCGGCTCCGCGCCCTTCACGATGGCATCCTGGTGGGCATTGGGACGGTGCTGTCGGACGATCCTCGCCTCAACGTGCGGCGCGGGGAGGACGATCATCCCGTTCCGATCGTGCTGGACTCCTCGCTTCGCTTCCCGCCGGACGCGCGCCTGCTGGACTGCCAGGGGCCTGATCCGCTCATCTTTACCGGCGCCGATGCGGCGACGAGCCGCCGCGAAGCACTTGAGTCGAAGGGGGCGAGGGTCGTACCCCTCTCCTGCTCGCCCGACGGCGGGGTGTGCCTGGACGACGTGCTCGACGCGCTGGGTGGGCGGCAGATTGAGAGCGTGATGGTCGAAGGCGGAACGGAGATCCTGACCAACTTCTTGCGGCAACAGCGGGCCCAACACGTGATCCTTACGATCGCCCCGACCTTTGTCGGGGGCACCTCTGCCCTCAACGCCATCGCCTCAGCCGACGGCGAGCCCCCGAAGGACACCGACGCATTTCCACGGCTCACAAACGTGCAGCAGCGGTGGTACGGGGAAGACATCATTCTGGAGGGCGATCCGGTGTGGCCCACGTCGGCGTAGTGAACGGTTGGGTCGTTGTCCCCGCAAGAGTTGAGAGGATGGCCCCGCATGGCTGCAGACATCCGCCGTCGGATTCAGTTTTCCGCCCCCGGAGAGGTGGAGGTGGTTGCGGAAGAGGCCCCGTCGCCCGGCCCGGACGAGGTGCAAGTTCGCACCGACTACTCGGCCATCAGCCCGGGGACCGAGCGACTGGTGTACGAGGGGAACGTGCCCGGCGACCTCGCCGCAGATGCGTCGATTGACGCCCTACAGGACGAGAAGTTGTCGTATCCTCTCTCCTACGGATACGCGTGCGTGGGGACGGTCGTGGCCCGGGGAAAAGAGGTGTCCGACGACTGGGCGGGCGCGTCCGTCTTCTCGTTTCAGCCTCATGTGTCCCGGTTCGTGGCGGCCCCCGATGCGCTCGTCCGCCTCCCCGAATCCGCCGCGCTAACCGATGCGGTCCTGATTCCGTCGCTGGAGACGGCGGTCAATTTGGTAATGGACGGGCGCCCCCTGCTTGGCGAAACGGCGCTCCTCTTCGGGCAGGGCGTGGTGGGGCTTCTGACGGGCCGTCTTCTCGCCGACCATCCCCTCGGCACGCTGGTGGCAGTGGACCCGGCGGCCGATCGGCGTGCTCGGGCCGAGGACCTGGGGGTCTCCGCCGTGCCGTCGGTATCGGCGCTCCCGGGCGCCCTGCGGGGAGCGAAAGACGAGGAGGGCGAGGAGACCGAGGCCTCGCGGGCGGATCTCGTGTACGAACTCACCGGCCAGCCTGCGGTGCTTAACGACGCAGTCCAGTGCACCGGGTTCGGGGGACGGCTGGTCGTGGGCTCGTGGTACGGCACGAAGCAGGCGCCGATCGACCTCGGGGGACACTTCCATCGGTCACGCATGCGCATCGTGTCCAGCCAGGTGAGCACGATTGCCCCCCCGCTCCGGGGCCGGTGGTCGAAGGACCGGCGAATGGCCGTGGTGCTGGACCTGCTCAGCGAGGTGCAGCCCGGTCGGCTGATTTCGGATCGGTTTTCCGTCACGGAAGCCCCCTCGGCCTACGAGCGGCTGGCCGGGGACACGTCGATGCTCCAGCCAATTTTCGTGTACGAGTAGTTGAACTGTTTTCCGCAACGCATTTCCTGAGTGGCATGTACCAGTTGATGGTTCGGCGCGATTTCGTAGCGCAGCACTACCTCACCGTCCCGAATTGTGGGCCGGAAAACGAGTGGCACTCGCATCACTTCGAGATGGAGGTTGTGCTCGAAGGGGAAGAGCTCAACCAGCACGGATACCTCGTGGACATTGTAGACGTGGAGGAGACCCTCGATGCCCTCGTGGACCGGTATCGCGACGCGACGTTGAACGATCTCCCGGAATTCGACGGGCTCAACCCAAGCATCGAACACTTCTCCCGGATCGTGTGCACGTCCTTCCGCGACGAGCTCGGCGTGGAGGCCCTGGACGTCACCGTGAAGATGTGGGAGGACGAAGATGCCTGGGCCTCCTACTCCGCCTAGTCCTGCACGGTCCCCCGGTGTCTCAATGCGTGTAGGCCTCGTCATTTATGGGAGCCTGGAGCGGGAGTCCGGCGGCTATCTCTACGACCGACGACTCGTGGAGCACCTGGAGGCCCGCGGGGACGAGGTGGTCGTCTTCTCCCAGTCCGAGCGGGCCTACCCGGCACGTCCCCTCGACAACGTAGATCGTTCGTTCTGGCGACGACTCGCCTCGGCCGACCTGGACGTGCTCCTGCAGGACGAACTCAACCACGCGTCGCTAGCCTTTGGGAACCGATGGCTGCGGCGACAAATCGAGGCCCCCATTGTCGCCGTCGTGCACCACCTCCGTGCCGACGAGCAGCGTGCCCGGCTCTCGACGAGGGCCGCCCGTGTGCTCGAACGGCTCTACTTGCGAACGACCGATGCTCGGGTCTACAACAGCCCGGCGACCAAACGATCGGTCGAGTCGCTGGCCGGGCCGCGCCCTCACGTCGTGGCTCGTCCCAGCGGCCGCCGCTTCGGGCCCCCGGTGTCGCCTGAGAGAATCCGTCGGCGGGCACTGGCCGACGGACCGCTCCGCGTGCTGTTTGTGGGCAACCTTATTCCTCGAAAGCGCCCCGGCCTGCTCGTTGAAGGCCTCTCGCAGGTGCGAGCGACCTCTTGGCGGCTTGACCTCGTGGGCGCCCTGACGGCGAATGAATCCTGTGCGGCGGCCCTCCGCGCGCGCATCGGTCGTCTCTCCGACCCGTCGCGGGTGGACCTGCACGGTCGCGTGCCGGACGACGAACTGAAAGAGCACCTGGAGGCGGCCCATGTCCTGGCGGTGCCGTCGACCCACGAGGGATACGGAATCGTGTATGTTGAAGCAATGGGGCGGGGGCTTCCCGTGTTGGCGAGTCCACGGGGCGGAGCACGCGACGTGGTTCGGGAGGGCGAAACGGGACGGTTCGTCGATGCCGCCGAAGACATTGCCCGGGCCGTTGAGGCGTGGGGCACAGACCGGACGCGGCTCGCTGAGCTCGGGTGTGCCGCGGCTGCTCACTACCGGTCCACGCCAACGTGGGCCGAGACGGCGCGCCGCGTGACGTCGTTTCTCGACCGTCTCGTCGCCAATTCTTCCCATTCAGCCGCCCGCCCCCAATGACCGAGCCCGACGCCTACAGCTACCCCCGATACCTCGACGCCAAAAAGACCGTCGATGCGCGAGCGCTGAACCGCCGCGTCTGGACGCGGTTTTCCGATCGGTTATCAGAGCGAACCGCCCCAATCGAGATTCTGGAAGTCGGCGCGGGCGTCGGGGCCACCCTCCAGCGCATCGTCGAGGCCCTCGAAGGGGCCCCGCCCGCCCGCCTCCACTACACCTTCGTTGACCTTGAGCCGGAGAACGTCGTCGCGGCCCGTGATGCGCTGCGGGGGTGGGCCGCCCGCCGAGGGTACCAGGTCGCGGACCACGACCGGCAGGTCTGGACCGACGACGCCCTAGAGGTGTCGATTCGGTTTGTCACTGGCGACCTGTTCGACGTGGTGGAGGGGCTCGACGACGGAGCCTTCGACGCCGTCGTGGCGCAGGCAGTCCTCGACCTCCTTCACCTTCCGGCGGCCCTCCGCGCGCTCCGGCCCCTGCTCCGCTCGGGCGGCCTGTGGTACCTGCCCATCCACTTCGACGGGCTGACGGCATTCGAGCCGCCGATGGAGGCTGCCCTCGACGCCCGCATCGAGCGACTTTACCACACGAGCATGTCGGAACCGCCGGCCGAGGGGGAACGTCCGGCGGGAATGCACTGCGGGCGGCGCCTCTTGTCACGCCTGCCCGAAGCCGGCATTCCCCTCCTCGACACTGGATCTTCGGACTGGATCGTGTTGCCCCGCGACGGGGCGTATCCCGGCGATGAGGCCTACTTTCTCCACCACATCCTTCACTTTGTCGAAACGGAACTGTCCGGGCACCCCGAGCTGGACGCCTCGGCGTTTGAACGGTGGGTCCGGGCGCGACGACGTCAAATTGACGACGGCGAGTTGATCTATATCGCGCACCAGCTGGACGTGCTGGCGCAGACCCCGTAGCCGAGCGCGGCCGAGGCTCACTCGGCCTCGACGACGAACGCGCACTGCGGACACGTCTTGTTGGCAGTGCGCCGGCGTTCGGCGGGAAGCCCTGTCAGTTCTGCAATGAGAGTCCAGGCCAGGCCGCCTCCCCGTGAACTCGCACGCCGGCGGCGATTGGAGGACTCGTTCCGTCCACCCGGTACGAGATGCCTTCTTTCGGGACGGCTGGGAGCCCACCCATCTCTTTGAACACGTCTCGAGCCCGGTGAACCCGGACGGCAGGGGCGGGACGTCACAGGTGAGCAGGCTACGCCGGGTCCGAGGACTGCTGCAGACGGTCCTGCAGGAGGTCAAGATCCGAGGCATCGCCGTCCTCGGGCACGATCTCCGAGTCGGCCTCTCCCCAGAGGCGGTCGATGCGGTAGTGCTCTCGCTTCTCGGGCAGGAAGACGTGCGCGACCACGTCTACGTAATCGAGCACGACCCACTGGAGGTGATCCGTGCCTTCCCGCTTCCAGGGCCGTTCCCCGCACGTCTCCTCCACCTGATCCGCGATGCCGGTGGCGATCGCCTTCACCTGAAGGTCCGACTCGCCGGTGCCGAGGACGAAGAAGTCCGCCATGCTGCTCACCTCCCGCAGGTCGATCACACTGATGTCCATGGCCCGTTTGTCGGCCATGGCATCCACGACCCGCGCGGCGAGCACAGGGCTGGGGTTCTCAGGAGTTCGGCGGAGGGAAGGGTCTGTGGAAGAGGTCGGGTCGGGGGAAGCCATACGGTCAGGACATTGGTGTAGGGGATCGTGAGGGAAGACGGACACACGCCGAGTGCAGGCTAGGGCGCCTCCTGGAACGGGCGAAGTTGAGCGTAGTCGCGACCGAGAATCACGGAGGCGTCGAGGTAGTACTCCGGCTTGATGTTTTGGCGCACACGGGACGACGGAATCCCGAGCGCCTCTGCGACGTTCCGGGCGGCCTGGGGATTGCCAACCCGGTCAATCACGACCGAGTGGTCCTGGTCGAACGACGAGTAATTGCCCACGTCGACCACGTCAAAGCCCCGGTCGCGGAGGTACTGTGTGGTGCGCTCGGCAAGGTGATCCACCCCGGCGCCGTTGCGCACCTCCACCTGAATGATGCGGCTCACCAGTTCTGAGGTGTCGGACGGAGGGCGCTCCGGGCTCGGGCCTGTGAAGACGGTCCGACTCGCAAGGGCGTACAACAGGACCGCCGCGCCCAGCCCAGCCGCCACGAGCGCAACGTTTAGCAGTCCGTTGGTGAAGCGGGAGGACCATTGAGCCATAGGCGCCGGGACAGCCGATCCGACAGGCGGCCCGTGTGCGGACCAGTGCGCTTGCCGATCGGCACCGAGGAAGGAGGGCGACTTAGTTTGGCAGCAGGGGAGCGGTGGACGCAAAGCCGCCCCGCCGGTGCCGATATCCGTACGGGCTTGCATACCGCCCGTGCGGGCTCTGCCGCACCTGGAAGTGGATTTTCATGTTGTCGGACGGCTTGTAGGCCACCTCCGCGTTGCGGAGAAAGACCCTCGCCTCCTGGTTGCCAAAGGCATTGTTGCTGGCGAGCGGATGAGACACCCCCACGTCCACCCGGGCGGCCAGGTCGGAGTTAAACTGCCACATCATGGAGTTGGTGTACATGCCCATCGAGGATGTGCCGCCGCCAAACGAGGAGAACGACATCTGGTAGCTGTGGCTCATGCGAAAGTCTTCGGCCCCAAACAGATTGCCGAGGGCGTCGGTCGCGTCCGAGCCAGTGTCGTACAGTTGGGTTACGACCGAGGAGTTCTTCTGAGCCGTTTCGCGAAGCTGGGCGTGCGCCGGGGCGGTAGCGCTCAGCACAAACACGAGACACAAGAGGGGCAGAATCGTGCGCATGAGAACCTCGTTCGTCGGTGTGAGGGCGTCGTAGAGTACAGTTTGTCGAAGCTCGTATGTAGTACCTGGGCGTCATCGGTTTGTTCACGTTTCACTCCGGGATGGGATCCAGGCCCGAGGCGGTTCGTGCGAAACGCGGTCAACAACCGGTGTCCGGCCGGCATCAACCAAAGGAATCGACGGCCCCATGCTCGTGCTTGGCGTTGAGTCTTCGTGTGACGACACGGCCGCGGCCGTCTGGGACGACGGGACGGTGCGGGCGAACGTGGTGTCCTCGCAGGCGGACCTCCACGAGGCGTACGGCGGCGTGGTGCCGGAGCTGGCCTCTCGCAATCACCAGCGGCTTATCGTGCCCGTCGTGCAGCGGGCCCTTTCTGAGGCCGATACGGACGCCCGTGCACTCGACGCCGTTGCGGGGACCTACGGGCCGGGCCTGCCAGGGTCTCTTCTGGTGGGGCTTAGCTTTGCGAAGGCGTTTGCGCGCGGGCTCGACGTGCCTTGGATCGGTGTGAACCACCTGGAGGGCCACGTCTACTCGGTCGACCTGGAGCCGTCCCGTCCGGCCCGCCCGTTCGTGTGCCTGGTCGTGTCTGGGGGCCACACCGAGCTCGTACACGTCGGCGACAATTTTCAGCACGAGGTGCTCGGGCGCACCCGCGACGACGCGGCCGGCGAGGCGTTCGACAAGGTGGCGCAGCTGTTCGGGCTCGGGTATCCCGGGGGGCCCGACATTGACCGTCACGCCGAGTCCGGAGACCCGGCGTTCCACGACTTCCCCCGGAGCCGACTCGGGGACTTCGACTTTTCGTTCAGCGGCCTAAAGACCTCGGTCCTCTATTACCTCCGCGACCGGTCCGATGTGGAGCGCGAGCGCCTGCTCGATGATCACCTCGACGACCTGTGCGCGTCGGTGCAGGCGGCGGTGGTGGACGTGCTCGTCGATTCCCTGCGGCGGGCCGTTGAGGCGACGGGGGTTGAGCACGTGGCCGTGGTGGGCGGGGTGGCGGCCAACAGGAGCCTGCGGCGGCGCACGGCGGCACTCGGCCGCGACCTGGACGTCGCGGTGTCGGTCCCCGCTCTTGCGTACTGCATGGACAACGCCGCCATGATCGCGCAGGCCGGGGCCCAGCGCCTCGCGGCCGGCCATGCGAGCCCGCCGACGCTGGATGTGCGCTCGAACCTCCAGCTGTAGCGCGCGGGCGATTCGTCTGAGCCTGAAACGAGGCGACGGAGGGGGGAGTATCTCTGGCCTGCCGTTCTTGACCCGGCCGGCAGATCCTCGTCTGATCTGTTATTTCCCCACTGTTTTCTTTCCGTGCACGCTCGCAGTCGCCTCGGGGTCGTCGTTGCAATCCTCTTTGTTGGGGGGCTCGTCGCCGGTGTGGGGGGCGCGTTGGTCTTCGGGCCCAACACGGGCGGGTACGATGCGCCCCGCAGCGTGTACATCGCACGTGGAACGACGCTCGATGCGGCCATCGATTCGTTGGCGCAGGCCGATGTGCTCGTCGTGCCCGCCGCGTTCCGGCTCGTGGCGCGGGCGACCGGGTGGGGGCAGCAGATCAAGTCGGGGCACTACCGCATTGCTCC
>Ga0207714_1001976_pt1 | contig 12795 bp, 10 predicted proteins | sample PonA232FremontCA_2_FD_187270 | JGI IMG/M metagenome (GOLD analysis project Ga0207714, IMG submission 187270) | Marine sediment microbial community from Fremont, CA, USA - Pond A23 Sediment 2 (SPAdes) | ecosystem: Environmental > Aquatic > Marine > Unclassified | place: USA: Fremont, California... | reverse complement strand
CACGCCACCGAAAGGATGGGAAAATGTCCAAGCTGAAAACCAAGAGCGGCGCCAAGAAGCGCTTCAAGGTCACCGCCAACGGTAAGGTCCGGGTGAAGTACGGCTACAAGGCGCACAACCTGCGCAAGCGCCCGCAGCAGATGAAGCGCCAGAACCGCGGCATGAAGGTGCTGCCCCGCACCGAGGCCAAGATCGTGCGCAAGCACTTCCTGCCGTACAGCTAAAGCGCGCGACGCGCCGGCACACGCGGCGTCACCCGGATTCGATCACGCGCACACGACGGAGGCATCGATGGCGCGACCGAAGCGCGGCGTCCAGAAGCACGCCAAGCACAAGCAGATTCAGAAGCAGGCCAAGGGCTACCAGGGCCGCTCCAACAACACCTTCCGCGCCGCCAAGCAGCGGGTCGAGAAGGCGCACCAGTACGCCTACCGCGACCGCAAGCAGCGCAAGCGTCAGTTCCGCCGCCTGTGGATCGCGCGCATCAACGCGGGCGCGCGTCAAAACGGGCTGACGTATTCCCAGTTCATGGCGGGCATGAAGAACGCCGGCATCGACATCGACCGCAAGGTGCTGGCCGACATGGCCGTGCGCGAGCCGGAGAGCTTCCAGGCCGTGGCGCAGCAGGCGCAGCAGCACCTGCCCGCCGGCGCCAGCCAGGGCTGAGGCGCACGCGGCCGGCATGGAAGACGTCGACGCGCTGCAAGAGCGGGTGCTCCGGGAGGTGCGCGAGGCGGACAGCCTCGACGCCCTGGAGCGCGTGCGCGTCTCCGCGCTCGGGAAAAAGGGCCGCATCACGGGGCTGATGAAGCAGCTCGGCGGCCTTGATCCCGAGGAGAGGAAAGCGGCCGGCCAGCGCCTCAATGCGGCCAAAGAGGCGGTGCAGGAGGCCATCGAGGGCCGCAAGGCCGAGTTGGCCGAGCACGAGTTGCGCGAGCGGCTGGCCCGCGAGCGCGTGGACGTCACCCTGCCGCCGCGGCCCGAGCCGGTCGGGCACATCCACCCCATCTCGCGCACGATCGAGGAGATGATCGCCATCTTCGGCGAGATGGGCTTCCGCATGGGGGAAGGGCCCCACATCGAGGACGACTTCCACAACTTCTCGGCGCTCAACATCCCGCCCGAGCACCCCGCGCGCCAGGAGCACGACACCTTCTACGTGCAGGGAACCGACGATCACGGCGAGCGCAAGGTGCTGCGCACGCACACCTCGCCGGTCCAGGTGCGGGCGATGCGGGCCGAGGGGCCGCCGCTGCGCATCATCGTGCCGGGGCGCACCTTCCGCAGCGACGACGACGCCACGCACTCCCCGATGTTCCATCAGATGGAAGGGCTGGTCGTCGATCGCGCCACCACGATGAGCCACCTCAAGGGCACGCTCATCGCGTTCTGCAAGGCCTTCTTCGGCGTCGAGGAGCTGCCCGCGCGTTTCCGGCCCAGCTACTTCCCCTTCACTGAGCCCTCCGCCGAGATGGACATCGGCTGTTCCAAGCGGGACGGCCAGCTGCGCATCGGCGGCGGCGAGGACTGGCTGGAGGTGCTGGGCTGCGGCATGGTGCACCCGCGTGTGCTGGAGAACTGCGGCGTCGACCCCAACGAATACCAGGGCTTCGCCTTCGGCCTGGGGATCGAGCGCATGGCCATGCTGAAGTACGGCATCCCGGACCTGCGCCCCTTCTTCGGTTCCGACCTGCGTTGGCTGCGCCACTACGGTTTCGCGCCCACCGACCTGCCGAGCCCCGTGCGGGGGCTGTGAGGCCATGAAGTTCACGCTCTCCTGGCTGCGCGACCATCTGGCGAGCGAGGCCTCGCTGGAGCGGCTCGCGCACGCGCTGACGATGCTCGGCCACGAGGTCGAGGAGGTGGACGACCCGGCCGCGCGCCTGGCGCCCTTCCGCACGGCCCACGTCCGCGACGTCGAGCAGCACCCGAACGCCGACAAGCTCTCGGTGTGCACCGTCGCCACCCCCGAGGGCGGCGAGGCGCAGGTGGTCTGCGGCGCGCCCAACGTGCATGCGGGCATGATCGGCGTGTTCGCCGCGCCGGGCACCCACATCCCCGGCAGCGGCATCACGCTGAAAAAGGGCAAGATCCGGGGCGTGGAGTCCCAGGGGATGCTGCTGTCGGGCCACGAACTCGGCATCTCCGAGGATCACGAGGGCATCATCGAGATGCCGTCGGACACGCCCCACGGCGCGCCCTTCGCCGAGCAGGCCGGGCTGGACGACCCCGTCATCGAGGTCGCGCTGACCCCCAACCGCGCCGACTGCTTCGGCGTGCGCGGCTTGGCGCGCGATCTGGCCGCCGCCGGGTTGGGAGAGCTGCGCCCGCTCGACCGCGCGGTTCCGACGCCGGGCGGCCACGCCAGCCCCATCGCCTGGCACCGCGAACTCACGGCCGACCACGCCGGCGCGTGCCCGTACGTCGCCGGGCGCCATTTCGGCGGGGTGCGCAACGGCCACAGCCCGGCGTGGCTTCAGCGCCGCCTGGAAGCCGTGGGCACGCGGCCGATCTCGGCGCTCGTGGACATCACCAACTACGTCACCGTCGATCTGGGCCGGCCGCTGCACGTCTTCGACGCGGACAAGCTGGACGGCGATCTGGCGATGCGCTTCGCCGCGGACGGTGAAACCATCGCGGCGCTGGACGAGCAGACCTATACACTCGATTCGAGCATGGTCGTCATCGCCGATCGCCAGCAGGCTCACGGCATCGGCGGAGTCATCGGCGGCGCGGCCTCGGGCGTGGGCAAGGCCACGACGAACGTCTTTCTCGAGGTCGCGCTCTTCGACCCCGTCCGCATCGCCACCACGGGGCGCAAGCTCGGCGTCGTCTCCGACGCGCGCCAGCGCTTCGAGCGCGGCGTCGATCCCGAAAGCGCGGACTGGGGTGTGCACGTCGCCACCCGCCTGATCCGCGAGATCTGCGGCGGCGAGGCCAGCGAGGTGGTCGCCGCCGGGCAGATCCCGCGCCACGAGCGCGCGATCACACTGCGCCCCGAACGGGTGGGCGCGCTCACCGGCGTGGACGTCCCCGAAGCCACAAGCACCGACATCCTCGACCGCCTGGGCTTCGCGCCCGAGCACACCGACGGGCGCATCGCCACCACGGCTCCCTCCTGGCGCTTCGACATGGACGGCGAGGCCGACCTCGTGGAAGAGGTCGTGCGCGTCCACGGCTACGACGCCATCCCCGAGCAGCCGCTGCCGCGCGAGTCCGCCATTCCCGCGCCGGCGGTCAGCTTCGGCCAACGACGCGCCGAGCTGGCGCGCACGCGCCTGGCCTGGCGCGGGTTGGAGGAAACCGTCGGCTTCTCCTTCGTCAGTTCGAGCGCGGCCGAGCTGTTCGGCGGCGTCGCGGACGAGGCGCGTCTCGCGAATCCGATTTCCAGCGCGCTGGATGTCATGCGGCCCAGTGTGCTCGCCAGCCTGGCGGACGCCGCCCAACGCAACAGCGACCGCGGCTTTCCCGACGTCGGCCTGTTCGAGGTCGGCCCCGCCTACCGCGATGCCACGCCCGACGGGCAGGCGACCGTGGCCGCCGGCCTGCGTACCGGCCGCGCGCAGCCGCGCCACTGGGCGGTGGGCGAGCGCGCCACCGACGTCTTCGACGTCAAGGCGGACGCGCTCGCGGCGCTGGACGCGGCGGGTGCGCCGACGGACAAGCTGGCGGTCGCGACGGACGACCCGCCCGGTCACTACCATCCGGGCCGTTCGGGCGCGCTGGTAATGGGGAAGGCGGTCGTCGCCCGGTTTGGTGAGCTGCATCCCACGGTCGTCGCCGCGCACGACCTGCGCGAGCCCGTCGCCGCGTTCGAGGTATTCCTGGACGCACTGCCCGCGCCCAAGAAGAAGGGCACGGCGCGGCCGGCCCTGGAGCGCTCGGCGCTTCAGCCGGTGGTGCGCGATTTCGCCTTCGTTGTGGACTCGGACGTGCCGGCGGAACACGTGCTGCGCGCGGTTCGCTCAGCCGGCAAGGACCTCGTCAGCGAGGTGTCCGTTTTCGACGTCTACACGGGCGAGAAGATCGGCGAGGGCCGAAAGTCCCTGGCGCTGGCGGTCACGCTGCAGCCGCGCGAGCGCACGCTGACCGACGCCGATCTCAACGACGTCGGCGAGCGCATCGTCCAGAAGGTGCGTCAGGATACCGGCGGCGAGCTGCGCGGCTGACCACCGCGCCCCGCGAATCAAGCGAGCTGGGTGAGGGCGCCCTCGGCCGTGCACCGCAGCGCCGCCGGATCGGCGCCCGTCCGCGCCATCACCAGCAGCCCCATGAAGGTGGCCACCATGGACGCCGCGGTCGTTGCCGGGTCGAGGTCGCGGCGCACCTGGCCGGCCGCCTGTGCTTCCGAAATCTTGCGGCGCAGGAACTCCGTCAGCGCGGTGCGGGCGCTCATCACCTGTTGGCGGACGGCGTCGTCGTGCGGTGCTCGTTCCAGCGAGGTGTTGACCATGAAGCAGCCGCTGGCGGTGCGGCCGTCTTCCACCGCCTCCACCCAGTCGTGGAAGAAGCGCTGGAGCGCGTTGAGCGGCGAGTCGAGCCCGTCCAGCTCGCCCAGCCACGCCACCCGGTAATTCTCGTCGTATGCCCGCAGCGCGGCCAGAAAGAGATCCTGCTTGTCGCCAAAGGTGTCGTACAGGCTGGCGCGGTTGATGCCCATCCGGTCCACGAGATCCTGGATGGACGTGGTCGCGTAGCCTTGCGCCCAGAATGTTTCCAACGCGCGTTCGAGAACGGCCTGCTGGTCGAAGCGTTTGCTCCAGGGCATGGCCAGCGTATCCCCCACGGTTCGGCCGGCGTCGTTGCGAATGCGGGACAGGGTGCCTATGTTCCCGTCACCCTCGCGCATCCCGGTGATACAAACCGAGAGGTGCGCCGTCCATCGCAACGGTTCAAGCGCAACGATGACCGATCGGAGCCGCATTCGCAACTTTGCAATCATCGCGCACATCGACCACGGCAAGTCGACCCTCGCCGACCGCATCATCACGATGTGCGAGGGTGTCAGTGAACGGGAGATGCGCGAGCAGTTCCTGGACAACATGGACCTGGAACGCGAGCGCGGCATCACGATCAAGGCGCAGACGGTACGCCTGAACTATCCGGCGGCGGACGGCTCCACCTACGCCTTCAACGTGATCGACACGCCCGGCCACGTCGATTTCTCGTACGAAGTCTCGCGCTCGCTGAAGGCGTGCGAGGGCTGCATCCTGCTCGTGGACGCCAGCCAGGGCGTGGAGGCGCAGACGCTCGCGAACGTCTACCTGGCGCTGGAGCACGACCTGGAGATCATCCCGGTCCTCAACAAAGTGGATCTGCCCGCCGCCGAACCCGAGCGCGTGCTGGAAGAGCTGGAGAACGTGGTCGGGCTGTCCGCCACGGACGCGCTGCTCATCTCCGCCAAGACCGGGCAAGGGGTGAGCGAGGTCGCCGAGACCATCCACAAGCGCATCCCGGCGCCCGCTGGGCAGGCGGACGCCCCGCTCAAGGCCCTGCTGGTGGACTCCTGGTACGATCAGTACCTGGGCGTCATCACGCTCGTGCGCGTCATGGAAGGCACGCTCAAGCCGGGCGTGCGCGCGCGCATGGTCGCCACGCGGGCGGCCCACGACGTGTCCGAGGTGGGCACCTTCCAGCCCGGGCGCGTGAAATCCGACGCCCTCGGGCCCGGCGAACTCGGCTACATGATCGCCGGCATCAAGGACATCGACGAAACCCAGGTGGGTGACACCGTCACGGACGACGCGAATCCCTGCGACAAGCCGCTGGAAGGCTACAAGCCGAGCGTGCCCGTGGTGTTCTGCGGGCTCTTCCCCACGGACACGGGGCAGTACGAGGCGCTGCGCGACGCGCTCGGCAAGCTGCGGCTGAACGATTCCTCCTTCCAGTTCGAGCCGGAAAGCTCTCCGGCCCTCGGCTTCGGCTTCCGCTGCGGCTTCCTGGGCCTGCTCCACCTGGAGATCATCCAGGAGCGCCTGTCGCGCGAATTCGACCTCGACCTCATCACGACCGCGCCCTCGGTCGTCTACCGCGTGCTCAAGAAGACCGGGGAAATCCTGGAGCTGCACAACCCCACGGACATGCCCAACCCGATGCACATCGAGTCCGTGGAGGAGCCGTGGATCGCCGCCACCATCCTCGTGCCCGACAGCTATCTCGGCAACGTCATCAAGCTGTGCGAGGAACGCCGGGGCATCCAGAAGGATCTGACCTACGCCGGCGATCGCGCCATGGTCGTCTACAGCCTGCCGCTGAACGAGGTCGTCTACGACTTCTACGACCGCCTGAAGTCCGCCACCTCGGGCTATGCCTCGTTCGATTACCAGATGGCCGGCTACCACGAGGGCGACCTGGTTAAGCTGGACGTGCTGGTGAACAGCGAGCGCGTCGATGCGCTGGCCGTGATCGTCCACCGCGGCCAGGCGGAGTACCGCGGGCGCATCGTGTGCCAGCGGCTCAAGGAGGAGATCCCGCGCCAGCTCTTCAAGGTGCCCATTCAGGCCGCCATCAGCGGACGCGTGGTCGCCCGCGAGACCGTGCCCGCCCTGAAGAAGGACGTGACCGCCAAGTGCTACGGCGGCGACGTTTCGCGCAAGCGCAAGCTTCTGGAAAAGCAGAAGGAAGGCAAGAAGAAGATGCGCCAGGTCGGGAAGGTCGAAATCCCGCAGTCCGCCTTCCTCAACGCGCTCAAGATGGAAGATTGAACGCACGCGCGTGGGATGGGCGGCTGAACCGCCCCGTTTCACGCGAGAGAAAGCCTGCGAGGACCCCGTACCGGGCGTGTTGTCCACGGCCGGACACGCTGCCCGAGCAACGGCATAACACACGCGCGTGCTCAGCGGTGGAAGATGCGGCGCTTGCCGTTGGTTCGGTGACGCGCGAGCGCGAAGAGCCCCAGCGCGATGACGAGGCCCCCGCCGGCGAGCGCGAGCGCCGGCAGCTGCAACACCGGCATCACGACGCCGTGCCAGATGGCGGGCAGGAGATAGCGCTCCACTGCCGCCTGAGCGGCGTTGAGGCTGGGCGCGTCCAGCTCGAACCAGAGCTTGCTGGCCGGGCTCGTGACGTCGAACCCTGAGAGCACGCCGCCGGCGATGAGGACGAGGCTCGCGGCGGCCCCGGCCAGGAAGATGAGTCCGAGCAGAGAAGCAAGCACGCGCACCGATCCGGCCTCCCCGTGCGACCGGTGGCGCACCTTAGCAGCCGTACCCCCGGTCGACCACGGGCTGTTCACATGCTCTGGGTGAACGCGGACGGCGTCGGGGTGCGCCCAAGGTGTGCAGGGTTTGCGTTCGCCGGACCAGGCCACTAGGTTCCGTCGCGCCAACGGTCGTGCACCCGGTTGCGGAGGGGTGGCCGAGCGGTCGAAGGCGCACGCCTGGAAAGCGTGTGTGCGGTACCCCCGCACCGAGGGTTCGAATCCCTCCCCCTCCGCCATTTCCCGCCTCGCGTACGCGGGGCTCGCGCCGTACGCCCTGTTCCGGCGCCGTGCCTGCACCAATCTGGTTCGCATGAGGTTTTTCGAGCCGATACGGTACAGCGATTCGCGGCGCGCGGCCTGGGTGCACGCGGCGGCGGGCGTGGTGCTGCTTGATCTCGCGCTTATCGCGCCGAACGCCCCGTACGCGCTCACGCTCGACGCGCTGCGCATGATCCCGCTGGAACTGCCGGTGCTGCTGCTGGCGTTGGTCTTCGTGCCGGCGCCGTGGCGGCGCGTCGCGGCGTGGCTGGTGGGCGGTGCACTCGGCGTCATGGGGCTGGTGAAGGCGGCCGATCTGGGCTCGCGCGCGATCTTCGGATTTCCCTTCAACCCGCTGATCGATTGGCACCGGCTTGAGCACGCCTGGAGCTTTTTCGAGCGCACCGTGGGGCCGTTGGCCGTGATCGCGGCGATCGCCGCGACGCTCGCCGTGGGGTATGTGATGCTCCGCCTGCTCGTCGGTGCAGCCGCCCGTGTGGCCGTGTTGCCCGACCGGGTGGGACAGCGCGCCGCGCTGACGGCGGTGGGCATGGTGATCGCCGTCGTCGGGGCGGCGGACCTGGCGCGCCGGACGGCGGGATGGGACACACGCACGGCGGCCTTCACCACAACCCTGGCCTGGAATCACATCGCCACCGCCCGCGAGGCGCGCCGCGATCTGGCGCGGTTCCGCGAGGAGCTGCGCGGCGATCCGCTTGCCGACGCCGACGGGGACGGGCTCTTCGCCCGCCTGCGCGGGCGCGACGTCGTGGTGGTCTTCGCCGAATCCTACGGCCGCACGGTGTTGGCGCGCGATCGCTACCGCCGCCGGGTTCGGCCGGCGCTGGCGGACCTGGAATCGGCCGCGGCGGGCAAGGGGCTGGCGCTGCGCTCGGGCTGGCTGGAATCCCCGACCGTGGGTGGGCGCACCTGGTTGGCGCACTCGGCCTTCGTTTCGGGCGCGTGGACCGACCGCCAGCGCCGCCACGATGCCCTCGTGCGCTCCACGCGGACGAGCTTGGCGCAGCTCTTCGGGCGGGCCGGCTGGCGCACTGCGGCCGTGGTGCCGTCGAACCGGCCGCCGTGGCCGGCGGGCGAGGCGTTCGCCTACGACAGCGTGCTGGACGCGCGGACGCTGGACTATGCGGGCAAGCCCTTCAACTGGGTGACGATGCCCGACCAGTATACGCTGTCCGCCCTGCACGAGCGCGTTCTGGAAGCGGATCGCGAAGCGCCCGCCTACGCCGAGGCGGTGCTGATCTCCGGCCACGCGCCCTGGACCCCGATCCCCGAGCTGGTTCCCTGGGACGCCGTGGGCGACGGCCGCATCTTCAACCGCTTCGCCGAGCGCGGCCCGGCGCCGACCGAGCTGTGGCGGGATACGGAGCGCGTGCGCACACACTACGGCCGCGCCATGGCCTATGTCGTGCGCACGCTCGCCGGCTTCGTGCGCGAGCGCTTGAATGATGACACCGTTCTCCTGGTCGTGGGCGATCACCAGCCGGCGCCGCTCATCACGGGGGAGGACGCCACGCACCAGGTGCCCGTCCACCTGATCGCGCCGCCCGAGGTGACGGCGGCCACGCGCGCCTGGGGCTGGAGCGCGGGCGCGGTGCCGGCGGGTGACGCGCCCGTCTGGCGCATGGACAGCGTGCGCGGGCGGCTCGTGGACGCGTTCGCGCCGCGCCTGCGCGACGGCGAGGCCGTCACCTGGCGGCGCCGGGACTGATCACTGTGCCGCGCCGGCGGATGCGGGGGCCGGCGTTTCCTGCGCCGCCACGCGGGCGTCGCGGGCGCGCCCAAGCCACCACGCCAGCGCGGCCCAGGCGCCGGAGACGGGCACCGCCACCAGCGCCACGCCGGGCACACCGAGCCCGAGCCCGCCGAGGCCGGCGTAGAGCCAGCCGGCGATGGCGTCGCCGCCGCGATAGATCAGGGTGTCGACGACGTTCTTGGCCTTGTACTTCTCGCTGCGCGTCAGCGGGGTGAACAGCATCTCGCGCCCCGGCCGGGCGAGGGCGTAGTTGCCCGCCCGCCGCGCGACCTGGACGGCGGCGATGGCGGCGAAGACCGGCGCCGCGGCCAGCACCAGGAACCCGCCCATCAGGAGCGCCGGCACCAGCGCCAGCGTGGTGGGCAGCCCCGCCACGCGGATCAGCCGCGCCGCCACGAAAAGTTGTCCCACGAGCGTCAGCGAATTGGTCGCCAGATCGATCCAGGCGAAGGCGGCCGTGCGCGTGCCCGTGTCGGCGAAGGCGTCGGCGACGATCTCCGCCTGGGCGAAGTAGAGGAAGGTCGCCAGCGTGGTGTAGAGCCAGATGAAGCCGCCCACGCCCTGCAGATACCGCGACCCCGCCACCGCGCGCACGCCGTCCAGCACGCGCCCGCCCAGCGCCGCTCGGTCGCCCGCGCCGGCGTGGCCGTGGCGGTCCTGCCAGCGCACGAGCGCCCACAGACAGGGCAGGGTCAGCGCCAGCACCCCGGCGGCGATGGGGAGCAGCCCGGCCGGGCCGATGCGCGCGGCGAGCACGCTGGTCAGCGCCGGCCCCGCGATCGCGCCCGCGCTGCCCCCGGCCGCGATGGCGCCGAACAGGCGCTTGGCCTGCTCGTTGTCGAAGAGGTCCGCCATCAGGGACCAGAAGATCGACACGACGAAGAGGTTGAAGACGGACAGCCAGAGAAAGAAGGCGCGCGCCGCCCAGGCCGGGGTCAGCCCGCTTTCCAGCCACACCGCGAAGCCGGCCATGCAGGCGATGAAGAGCCCGTAGACCACGGGCACCAGCCGGCGGCGCGGAAAGCGCGAGGCCAGCCAGCCGTACAGCGGCACCGCGCCCAGCATGAGCACGAAGGTGCCGGTGAACAGCCACTCCAGGTTCTCCACGCCGCCGCGAATGCCCATCTCGTCGCGCACCGGGCGCAGGACGTAGTAGCTCGCCAGCAGGCAGAAGAAGAAGAGGAAGCCGCCCACGAGCCCCGGCAGCTCGCCGCGGCGCACGAGCAGCGCGCGCGAGATCAGGGGAATCGCCTGGGCCGGCCGGTCGGTGGGCATGCGACGGCCTCGCGTGCGTGGAACGCTGCCATCGCACATGACCGTTCATGGGGGGCGGCGTAAAGGCCGCCCGCGGCTCAGCGCACGTAGGTGCCCGTGATCGTGGCGACGTCGAGCACGTGCGCGCGCGCCGCCTCCATGAGCTGCGGGCAGCTCGGCCGGTCCGGCGCATCGAGCGCCGCCACGCCGAGCGCGTAGAGCCGCAGGTGGTAGCGGTGCACGCCGTGACCCGGCGGCGGGCAGGGGCCGTTGTAGCCCTCCTGGCCGAAGTCGTTGATGGTTTCCCGGAAGCCCGCCGGCCGGCGGTTGGCCGTGTACCCCTCCGCCAGCTGGCGCCACGTTCCCGGAAGCTCGTAGGCACCCCAGTGGTGGAACACCCCGCCGGGCGCGTCGGGGTCGGCGACGACGAGCAGGAAGCTCTGCGTGCCCGCCGGCGGCTCCGCCCACATCAGCGGCGGGGAGACGTCCTCGCCCTCGCAGGTGTAGCGGACGGGAATGCGCTCGCCCTCAGCGAACGCGGTGGAAGTCAGCTCGAACGCCATGCGGGCCTCCCGCGATCCCCGTGCGGCGGACGCGCCGCGTGCGTGCCCGACAAAAGGTTAGCTCAGCCGGCGGCGTACGCCTATCCACCTTTCGAGGAGCAAGGTGGTGTGCGTCTCCGCCCGGGAGGGGTGGTCCGCGGCATCCCAGGGCGCCATCCTTTCCGGCCACGCGCCCGGCGCGGGCGCGCACCCGGGACCGCCATCCGGACGAGGACATGCGCGCGACCACGATCGATCTCAGCCGGGTCAAGCTGAGCCGGCAGCTCCACGTGATGCGCCGGCTGCTGCCCTACCTGTGGCCGCGCGACCGGCGCGATCTGCGCGTCCGCGTGGTGGTGGCGTTGGCGCTCATGCTCGCGGCCAAGCTGACCAACGTCTACGTGCCCATCCTGCTCAAGCACGCCACGGACGCGCTCTCGGCGGACGCGGTGAACCTCTGGGCGGCGGTGCCGCTCGGGCTGCTGCTCGCCTACGGCGGCGCCCGCGCCGGCGCGCGCGTGTTCGGGGAGGCGCGCGACGCCGTGTTCGCCCGCGTGGCGCAGGAAGCCGTGCGGCGCCTGGGCGTGACCGTGTTCGACCACCTCCACCGCCTGTCGCTGCGCTTTCACCTGGACCGGCGCACGGGCGGGCTGTCGCGCGCCATCGAGCGCGGCACCAAGGGCGTGGAATTCCTGCTGACCTTCGTGCTCTTCAACGCCGTGCCCACGCTGATCGAGGTGGCGCTGGTCAGCGGCATCCTGTGGTGGATGTTCGACTGGCGCTTCGCCGCCGTGACGCTGGTGACAATCGGCGCCTTCGTGGCGCTCACCTTCCGCATGACGGAGTGGCGCATCCGCTTCCGCCGCGCCATGAACACGGCCGACGGGGAGGCGCATAGCTACGCCGTGGACAGCCTGCTCAACATGGAGACGGTGAAGGCGTTCACCAACGAGGCGCGCGAGACCGCGCGCTACGACCGGGGCATGGCCGCCTACGCCGACGCGGCGGCGCGCAGCCGCATGTCGCTGTCCGCGCTCAACGCCGCGCAGAGCGGGGTCCTGGCGGTCGGGATCACGGCGATCATGACGCTGGCGGCCGTCGGCGTGGCGCGCGGGGCGATGACGGTGGGCGATTTCGTCATGGTCAACGCCTACCTCATCCAGCTCGCGGTGCCGCTGAACATGCTCGGCACGGTCTACCGCGAGATCAAGCAGTCGCTGGTGGACATGGAGGAGCTGTTCGACCTCCTCGACACCCCGCTGGAGGTCGTGGACGCGCGGGATGCTTCGGTGCTGCGTGTGCGCGAGGGGCGCGTCGCCTTCGACCGCGTCAGCTTCGCCTACGACGAGCGGCGGCCGGTGCTGCGGGACGTGAGCCTGAGCGTCCCGCCGGGCGGGCGCGTCGCCGTTGTGGGCGCGACGGGCTCGGGCAAGTCCACGCTGGCGCGGCTGCTGCTGCGCTTCTACGACGTGGACGCGGGCGCGGTGACCGTGGACGGGCATGATGTGCGGGCGGTGACGCAGGAGTCCCTGCGCGCCGCGATCGGGCTGGTGCCCCAGGACACCGTGCTCTTCAACGCCAGCATCTACGACAACATCGCCTACGGCCGTCCGGATGCGCCGCCCGAGGCCGTCCACGCCGCCGCGCGCACGGCCCGCATCGACGCTTTCGCGCGCGGGCTTCCCGACGGGTACGACACCCTGGTGGGCGAACGCGGGCTCAAGCTCTCCGGCGGCGAGAAGCAGCGCGTCGCCATCGCGCGCGCC
>Ga0207714_1001974_pt1 | contig 12798 bp, 11 predicted proteins | sample PonA232FremontCA_2_FD_187270 | JGI IMG/M metagenome (GOLD analysis project Ga0207714, IMG submission 187270) | Marine sediment microbial community from Fremont, CA, USA - Pond A23 Sediment 2 (SPAdes) | ecosystem: Environmental > Aquatic > Marine > Unclassified | place: USA: Fremont, California... | reverse complement strand
CGTACTGCGATTGCTTGAGATCGCCGCGCAGCAGATCGGCCACGTTCCAGATGAACATGGCGGTCTGGGAATGGTTCTCGGTGTTCAAGCGTCGGCTCCCGTCAGCATCGCGCCATGACTCGCGTGGCCACGATCATACATAGCGCCGCCCGCTCTGGCAGGGGTTGCGCGAGCTCCATCCGTTGCTACAGCACGAGCCAATCAGGCCCCGCCCGAGCCCCTGCCGCGCGCCCTCTTTCCACAGCGACACTGAATGCAGCTGTGGACAACTGAGCTAGTCCATTCATCGGCGGGTCAAAATCGCCACGGCGTAGGGATTGATCGGCGGCGGGTCGCTTAACGTCGCCGAATCGAACGCCACGGCCTGCGACGGGCGCGCATCGAAACGCGCCTAAGGGGAACTTCTAGCGCCCATACCGCCAGCCGGACGGTGCCGCGTGCGGGTATGTGCTTCGGTCACGCCCCCGCAGCGTGAGTCCAGCATCGACCTGCCGGGGCTAATCGTTCGCCCGATCAGGTGGCGGCCAGTTCGCCGCCTACCCTGGTCAATGAGTGCTTGAGGCGATCCGTGCGGGATCGTTTGCGATGTGTTCGGCTCGCTGGACAGGGTCCGGCCGGTTCTGCTCCACTCTCCGCACTGGCGTACGCGCCGGCCCTAAAAGAGATAAGGAGGAAGGTCATGAACCCTGTTATGAACAAGGCCCAACTAATCGATGCGGTGCGTGATCGATGCGACGATATGTCGCGTAAGGAGGTTACTGAGGTCGTCGACGCGTTCATCAATACGGTCGAGGAGACGGTGGCCGATGGCACCGACGTCAACCTAACCGGGTTCGGGCGATTTACGCATATAGAGCGGGCGGCTCGATCGGGGCGCAATCCGCAGACGGGCGAGAGCATCCGCATTCCGGCGAGCCGACAGCCCAGTTTTAAACCGGGCAAGGCCTTCAAGGACAGCCTTAACTGAGAGCTATCCGGCGGGGTCGCAGCCGCGGCGGTACCGTGCGAGGCGCAACCCAGGGATGACGGTAGCGCGCCTCGGCCGCCCGGCTCGACGATAACCAAAAGCAACCAACGCGAGCCCGCTCGACTGGCTTTAGACGCGGTTAGCAGGGTGCCAGGCCCCCGGTATATGGTGGCGAATATCTGAAAATGTGAGTCTGGCCCTGTTGCTGTGTGCCGTGAGCAGTTACAAAACCTTAATGCATGCCTTATGGTCAGGCCGTGAGCTGGTATCGGCGAACGCCGGCGCCCGCCCTCCAGGTAGGGCGGCGAGTAACCCTTGAAGCAGCAGGTGTAGATGGCGATGGCAACGGCTAATCCCTCAGCCCGATTGGGCGGCCTTGCGGGCCGCCTGGTGCGCGACGGCTTACTCACCCAAGAGCAGGCCAGCGAGGCGCTCGAGAAGGCCAAGACCGAGGGTAAGCCACTGGTCGCCTACGTGGTCGAGCACAAGATGGTAACGGCGGTGGAGCTCGCCCACTCGGCGGCGGACGAGTTCGGTGTACCCGTTTTCGACCTCGACGCGGTTGACGCGACCCAGCTGCCGACATCGCTAGTCAATGACGATCTGATTCGACAGCACCGAGCCCTGCCCATTCGCCAGCGCGGCAAACGGCTCTACGTCGCCGTGTCCGACCCGACCAACCTCAAGGCCCTGGATGAGATTAAGTTCAATACGGGCCTGACCACCGATCCGGTGCTCGTTGAGGACGACAAGCTGGGACGTGCCGTTGAGGCGTCCTTGGAAGCCGGTGGACCCGGCCTCGGGGAACTCGACGAAGACCTCGGCAACGTCGATATTAGCGCCGCTGACGAGGATACCGGCGAGGATGACGCCGCAAGCGCGGCGGCCGATAGCGAGGATGCCCCGGTCGTTCGATTCATTAACAAAGTCCTACTGGACGCCATCAATCGCGGGGCCTCGGATATCCACTTCGAGCCCTACGAGACGATGTATCGCATCCGGTTTCGTCAGGACGGGGTGCTGCGGGAGATCTCGCAGCCACCCAATAAGCTGGCGCCGCGGCTGTCGGCCCGTCTCAAGGTCATGGCCCGGCTGGATATCGCGGAGCGCCGCGTCCCCCAGGACGGCCGCATCAAGATGAACATCTCCAAGCGGCGTGCCATCGAGTTTCGTGTCAGCACCTGCCCGACGATGTTCGGCGAGAAGATCGTGCTGCGTATCCTCGACCCAGCGGCGGCGCAGATGGGTATCGACCAGCTCGGCTACGAGCCGGAGCAGCAAGAGCGGTTCATGGAGTGCATCCACCGGCCGTACGGCATGGTGCTGGTAACAGGGCCGACGGGCTCGGGTAAGTCCGTGTCGCTGTATACGGCCCTCAACATCCTCAACAGTGATGACCGCAACATCTCAACGGTCGAGGACCCGGTCGAGATCAATATCACGGGCATCAACCAGGTGCACGTCAACCCAAAGGCGGGCATGACCTTCCCGGGCGCCCTGCGCGCCTTCCTCCGCCAGGACCCCGACGTCATCATGGTCGGCGAGATTCGCGATCTCGAGACCGCCGAGATCTCCATTAAGGCCGCGCAGACCGGCCACCTGGTGCTGTCCACCCTGCATACCAACGACGCGCCACAGACGCTGACGCGACTCATGAATATGGGGGTGCCCGGCTACAACATCGCGTCGTCGGTGAGTCTGATCATCGCCCAGCGCCTGGCGCGCCGTCTGTGCAAGGAATGCAAGAAACCCGTCGAGATCCCGCGCGAGGAGCTCATCAAGGAGGGTTTCCACGAGGACGAGCTCGCTGACCTAACGGTCTACGAGCCGCAAGGCTGCGATCAGTGTAACGGGGGCTATAAGGGGCGAGTAGGCATCTATCAGGTGATGCCGGTAACCGATGCCATCAGCCGCATAATCATGGAAGGCGGTAACGCCACCGATATCGCCGATCAGGCGCAGCGCGAGGGCATCAATGATCTTCGCACGTCCGGGCTGGACAAGGTCCGCGAGGGGGTGACCGGTCTAGCCGAGATCAACCGTGTGACCGTCGACTAAATAACCAGCAAGAACGGATACGCACTATGGCCGCCAAGCAAAACAAGCTAAAGACCTTCCACTGGGAGGGAACTGATCAGAACGGGCGCCGGCAGTCGGGGGATATGAAGGCTCAATCCCAGTCGAGCCTGCGCTCGACGCTTCGCCAGCAAGGCATCGCTGCCCAAAAGATTCGGCCCAAATCCGGGCTGGAGCAGATGATGCAGGGCAGTGGCGGGCGCCGCAAGAAGATCACGCCGGGCGATATCGCCATGTTCATGCGCCAATTAACGACCATGATGCAGGCCGGCGTCCCGCTCGTTCAGGCGTTCGATATCGTCGGCCGCGGCCACGACAATCCCAGCATGTCGGAGCTCATCCTCGACATCAAAGGCGATGTGGAAGCCGGCATCGGCCTAGCGGATGCGTTGCGTAAGCACCCCCTCTACTTCGATGACTTGATCTGCAACTTGGTCGAGGCGGGCGAGCAGGGCGGTGTGCTCGATACACTGCTCGATAAAATCGCCACCTACAAGGAGAAGACGGAGGCCATTAAGAAGAAGATCAAGGGGGCACTGTTCTATCCCGTCTTCGTGCTGCTGGCGGCGTTCGGCATTACCGCTTTCCTGCTGATCTTCGTGATCCCCGTCTTCGAGGAGCTCTTTCAGGGCTTCGGTGCCGATCTACCGGCCTTCACGCAAGCGGTTATCGATCTCTCGGAGTTCGTGCGCGGCACGGGCGGATTGATGATCGTGGGTATAATCGCCGCTATCGTTGTGACGTTCACCGCCGGCAAAAAGCGCTCACGGAAGTTCAACTACTTCCTGGACCGCATGATGCTCAAGGTACCGGTCTTCGGCGATGTGGTACGGAAATCGGCCATGGCGCGCTTCTCGCGCACCCTGGCGACGATGTTCGCCGCCGGCGTACCGCTGGTCGACGCCCTCGACTCCGTGGCCGGAGCGACCGGCAATCGCGTCTACGGCAACGCGGTCCAGGGGATACGCCAGGAGGTCGCCTCCGGTCAGTCGCTAAACCAATCGACCGAACAGACCCACCTGTTCCCGCACATGGTCGTGCAGATGATCGCGATCGGCGAGGAGGCGGGCTCGCTGGACACCATGCTGCTCAAGGTCGCCGACTTCTACGAGGAAGAGGTGGATAACACCATCGGCGCCATATCCAGCCTGCTCCAGCCGATGATCATGATCATCCTCGGTGTCCTGATCGGTGGTTTGGTGATCGCCATGTACCTGCCGATCTTTAAGCTTGCCGCGACCATCTAGCGCTCAAAGGGGAGATAACCATCACGGTCTTGCTCGACCACCTAGGCGCAACGCCGGCGCTCTACATCAGCGCAACGGGTTTGTTCGGCCTCGTCCTGGGGAGCTTCCTCAACGTCGTGGTCCACCGTTTGCCGCGGCGTATGGAGGCCGAGTGGCGCTCGCAGTGCGCCGAGCTGTTGGGTGCTGACGAGGCCGGCGAGAGCCCGCAGGCCGATGGCATCGTCTGGCCGCCCTCGGGCTGCCCCCACTGCGGGGAGCGCTTACGTGCCGTCGATAACATACCCCTCGTCAGCTACCTACTGCTGCTAGGCCGCTGTCGCGCTTGCGGTGAGCGTATCTCGCCGCGCTACCCGATCATTGAGGCCACCACAGCGCTGCTTCTGACCGCCGTCGTCTGGCAGGTCGGTTGGACGGCGGCCGCGGCGGCCTACATGGCCTTCACGGCAATACTCATCGCGCTGACGGCGATCGACTTGGAGCACATGCTGCTGCCGGACGACCTCACCCTGGCCCTGTTATGGCTCGGCCTGCTAGCAGCGCCGCTGGGTATTGGACCGACGCCGGTGGACGCGATTTTGGGTGCGGCGGCCGGTTATCTGAGCCTATGGACCGTCTACCAGCTATTCCGATTGCTAACCGGCAAGGAGGGGATGGGCTACGGCGACTTCAAGCTCCTGGCCGCACTAGGGGCCTGGCTGGGCTGGCAGCAACTGCCGGTGGTCATCCTCCTATCGGCAGGCGTCGGCTCGATCGTCGGCCTCAGCCTGATAGCGATTAAGGCCCAGGAGCGTAGCCAGGCGATCCCCTTCGGCCCCTATCTCGCGGCGGCCGGCTGGATCACGCTCCTCTGGGGGGATGCCCTGGTGGCGGGTTATCTGCAGTTCGCCGGCCTCCAGGGGTGATGGCCCAGATCGGCGACTGGCCCGCCCTAGTCGTTGGCCTGACTGGCGGTATCGCCAGCGGTAAAAGCCTGGCGGCCCAGCACTTCGCCGATCTGGGCGTCGATGTCATCGATACCGACGTCCTCGCCAGGGAGGTCGTCGCCCCGGGCAGCGAGGGCCTGGAACGGATTCGAGTCGCCTTTGGTGAGGGCGTCATGGCACCGGACGGCGGGCTCGATCGGGCGGCTATGCGCCAGCGCGTGTTCGGTGACCCCGATGAGCGACACCGCTTGGAGGCCATCACCCACCCCCTCATCGAGGGCGCGCTGCGATCGCGCCTGCAGCAAGCCCATAGCGCCTACGCCGTGGTCGTCGTGCCGCTACTGCTAGAGCGCGGCTGGGATCGGTTCACCCACCGCGTCGCCGTGGTCGATTGCCCGGTGGCTGAGCAACGTCGCCGCCTCACAGAGCGCGACGGGACGCCCCCCGCCGAGGTTGAGCGCATCCTGGCAAGCCAACTTGGCCGCGACGAACGCAATGCCCAGGCCGACGACGTCCTGATCAACGACGGCTCGCCCGACGCGTTGCGCGAACAGGTCGAGCGCCTGGATGATCGGTATCGTCGCATCGCCCTCGCTAGCTAACGCCTAGGCCGATCATGGCGATCAAGCCCCAACTCACAGCGCTGGGACTTTGGTTTGCTCGGCGGGTGCGCGACAATGCGGACTCGAACACTGGGAGTGTCATGGTCGCGGAAACTAGCTACTCAAACGGCATCGTCTTCGAGCATCCACTAAACGAGCGCATGCGCACTCTGCTGCGCCTGGAGTTCCTGTTCGGCCAGGGCTGGTACGGGGTCGAGGGCGAGTCGCCGTGGCAAAGCCGCATCGCCGTCAACACCCTGGTGGATATCGTGGCCCTGCTCTCGCGTGGCGACCTGCGCACCGAGATCCAAAAGGAGCTCGAGCGCATGATCGGTAGCCTGGAGGCATTGCAGCAACGCGGTGGCGTGGATCTCACCCGCCTGTCCTCGACCCTCGATGATTGCCAGCGCGTCGCCAGCCAGCTTCGCGATGCGCCCCCAGGGCTGCCTCAGAACATCCGGGACAACGAATTCCTCAACAACATCAGCCAGCGCGCTGGGATCCTCGGGGGTTCCTGCGGCTTCGACATCCCGTCCTATCACCGCTGGCTCAATAGGCCGGCTGAGCACCGGCGTCGCGATCTCGAGAACTGGTTCGCGGGCTTTAGTAACCTCCACGAGGCCACGGGCCTGATCCTGGAGCTCATGCGGGGCAGCGCCGAACCGTCGGACGAGCAGGCCAGCGAGGGCTCGTTTCAGGCCATGCTGGCCCGCGACGTCGCGTATAAGATGGTGCGGGTGACGCTGCCAGGGGACACGGAGTGGTTCCCGGAGATCAGCGGCAGTCATCACTTCTGCACCATACGATTCATGACGCAGCCCGACCCGTGCCAGCGTCCCCAACAGACCAAGGAGGACGTGGCATTCCGGCTCGAATGTTGCGCGATGTAGTAATGCTGAGCGCGAGCGAGGGAGGTAGTAGCTGCCATGGCGGATAGCGTCCCGTGCCCCAACTGCCGACAGCCGGCCCAGTGGTCCGAGAGCAACCCCTACCGGCCCTTCTGCTCGCGGCGATGCAAACTCGTCGATCTGGGCGAGTGGATCGAGGAGCGCCACAGCATCCCGGGCGAGCCGGACCTCGATGGGGCGGCTGCCAACGATGGCGACCCCGATCAGGACCCGTTCGTCTAGGCGAGGCTGACAGGCCGCTCACCGAGCGCGTTAGGCGCTCATGCCAGCCGCCACGTGGCGCCCGCGCCGCCCGCCGCAACCACGACCCCGCTCGCACCCAGTGGCGCCCCCGATTCAGCCGCGCCTAACGGGCCAAAAGCCGCGAATGCCGGCGACACCCTGGCCACGACGGTGACGGGCAGCGCCGAGCTCGTCCGGCGTCAGGCCGCCCAGGGCGTAGACGGGCAGGGGCTGATTCGCGACCCAGTCGGCGAAGCACTGCCAGCCGATGGGGGCGCGCTCCGGGTGACTCGCGGTCGGCGCGACCGGCCCGAGCACCGCGAAATCCACGGCCACCGCCTGGGCCTGCCTGAGCTCCTCCGGGCCGTGGCAGGAGGCGGCCAGCCAGCCGTCGCCCCCTGCTTGAGCGGGGGCCTCGACAAGGCGGCGCGCTGGCACATGGACGCCGTCGGCAGCCACCGCGCTCGCCAGATCCGCATCATCGTTAATGAGGCACCAGCCACCGGCGTCATGGATACGCTGGACGCACGCCCGGGCGTGATCCCTCGCGCCGGGCAGTGAGGGCACCCGATACTGGAACAGGCGATGACCGGTCTCGATGGCGGCTTCCAGGCCCTGCCACCAGGCGGGATCGTCGCTTGCTGCCGTATCCGGCGATATGACATACGTCCCCGGCAGGCGGGCAGCTGCAACGATGGCCTGATTAGCCGCCGGGAAACGGAACTGCGGCAGCTCCGCCGGCGCCACCCAGCGCACTTCCTGACCCTGCCGACCGACGGCCACCCCCTCAAGCACCCGCACGCGGTAGACATCCAGCAGGACGCGCTTATCGGGGTAGTCATGGGGGATACGGATTAGCGACTCCTCGCTGGCGGCCTCGAGCCCGGTCTCCTCCCGGAGCTCGCGGCGCAGCGCCTGGACGGCGCTCTCACCCGCCTCGACCTTGCCACCCGGGAATTCCCAGCACCCCCCTTGGTGACTCGCGGCGGGGCGCCTCGCGATCAGAACCCGCCCCGTGGCGTCCTCGACAACGGCTACCGCAACGTGGAGCCGCTGCGAGGCATCGTCCCCGGCCTGGCCCATGGCGTTCGTCAGCTCCGGTACTCGGCGTTGATGCGCACGTATTCGGCCGTCAAATCACAGGTCCATATACGCGCCTCGCGGTCACCGCGCCCGAGATCGACGCTAATGCTGATGTCCTCGCCAGCCATGCGGGTCGCCGCCTCGGCCTCGTCATAGCCAGGGACCCGGCCGCCCTCCTGGACGATGCAGTAATCCCCGACCCAGATGCGGACGGTCTCGACATCCAGACCGCGGACGCCGGCGCGACCGACCGCCGCCAGGAGCCGCCCCCAGTTGGGATCACCGGCACCGATGGCGGTCTTCACCAAGGGCGATTCGCCCAGCGTAAAGCCAACCGCCTCCGCCTCCGCCTCGCTGGCGGCACCGGTGACAGCGATGGTGACAAAGCGCGTTGCGCCCTCACCGTCGCGCACGATGCTATGGGCCAGGCGCGTACAGAGACGGGTTAGCGCGGCAGCGAAGCGCTCGTAATCGGCGCTAACGCGGTCACCCACGGCCACGCCGCTCTGCCCCGTCGCGAGCAGCGTGCAGGCATCGTTGGTCGAGGTATCGCCATCGATGGTGATCCGGTTGAACGAGGCATTGACGGCATCCTCGAGGGCACGACGTGCCAGCCCCGTCGGCAGGTCGGCATCCGTTGCCACGAACGCGAGCATGGTCGCCATGTTCGGGCGGATCATACCCGCCCCCTTGGCGATACCGGTCAGCGTCACCGAGCCGCCATCGAGCTCAACGGTCTCGCTAGCGCCTTTGGGCCGCGTATCCGTGGTGGCCATCGCCGATGCCGCCGCCAGCCAGCCGTCGGCGCGCAGCGAGCCCATGGCATGCGGAATGGCATCCACGATGCGCTCCGTAGCGAGGCGCTCGCCGATGACGCCCGTCGAGTACGGCACCACCGCATCGAGGGAGCAGCCGGCCGTATCGGCAACCGCCTGACAACAGGCCAGGGCATCGCGCATGCCCTGCTGGCCCATGCCGGCGTTGGCGTTGCCCGTATTGACTAGAAGATAGCGTGTCGACGTGGCGCCGGCGAGATGGGCCTCCGCCACCTGCACCGGGGCGGCGCGAAAGACGTTACGCGTGAACACCCCGGCGCAGTCGCAGCCCTCGGCGAGCTCGAACAGCACCAGATCCGGGCGCTCGGGCGCGACCAGCCCCGCGCTAACAACACCCACCCGCACGCCTGGAATCGGCGTGAGCACCCCCGGCTCGTCTGTACCGACCGCCATGCGCTAGCCCGCCAGCCGGCCGCAGCAATTCTTGTACTTCTGCCCCGAGCCGCAGGGGCACGGCTCGTTACGGCCGACCTTACGGCCCTCGCGGACGAACGGCTGCTGCGCCTCCCCACCACTGGCCTGGGCGGCCTCGCCAGCGTCCGGCTCGCCGTCACCGGCCGCTGTCGCCTCGGGGTGATCCAGGCTCATGGCCTCCTGCTGGCGGCGATGCCGCTCCTGGGCCTCGGCCTCGCTAGCCTCCGCCTCACTGCGTGCCTGGACGAAGGACAGGATCTGGATGGCCTCGCGCTTAATGCCCTCGAGCATTTGCGAGAACATCTGGAAGGCCTCCTTCTTGTATTCCTGCTTGGGATCGCGTTGGGCCATGCCCCGCCACTGGATGCCCTGGCGCAGGTGGTCCATGGCAGCCAGATGGTCCTTCCAATGCGAGTCGATGACTTGCAGCAGGAACCACTTCTCTGCCTCGCGCAGCACATCACTGCCCAACTGCTCCTCTTTGGCGCGGTAGGCCTCGGTGACGCGATCGAGGATGCGCTGGCGCATCCCCGCCTCGTCGAGCTCATCTTCCTCGTCGAGCCACTGCTGGACGGGCAGCTGGCTGTTGAGCTCGTTCTCTAGCGCGGTTTCCAGCCCGGCGATATCCCACTGCTCCTCGATCGAGCCCGGCGGCACGTACTCGTTGATAATCGCGTCCACAACATCCGAACGCATGGCATCAATGGTCGCGGAGATATCCTCCGATTCCAGGAGCTCGTCGCGTTGCTGATACACCACGCGGCGCTGGTCATTGGCGATATCGTCGTACTGCAGGATGTTCTTGCGCATGTCGAAGTTCTGGCTCTCGACCTTGCGCTGGGCGTTCTCGATCACCCGCGAGACCATGCCCGACTCGATGGCCTCGCCTTCTTCCATACCGAGCCGCTGCATCAGGCCCGACACGCGCTCGCTGGCGAACACCCGCAGCAGCGAGTCCTCCAGGGAGAGGTAGAAGCGCGTCGAGCCGGGGTCGCCCTGGCGTCCCGAGCGGCCGCGCAACTGATTGTCGACGCGCCGCGATTCGTGGCGCTCACTGCCGATGACATGGAGACCACCCGCGGCGACAACGCGATCGTGGCGCTCCTGCCAGTCGTCCTTGACCTGCTCGATCTGGGCCGCGTCGGCGTCCTCCGCCAGATCAGCGAGCTCGGCGTCCAGATTGCCGCCCAGCACGATATCCGTGCCGCGCCCTGCCATGTTGGTCGCGATGGTGATGGCCCCCGGCTCGCCGGCGCGGGCGATGATCCCGGCCTCACGCTCGTGCTGCTTGGCGTTGAGCACCTCGTGGGGGATCTTGGCCTGCTTGAGCTGATCCGCGATCAGCTCCGAGTTCTCGATCGAGGTCGTGCCCACGAGCACAGGCTGGCCGCGCTCGTAGCAGTCCTTGATATCGGCGACGATGGCGTCGTACTTCTCCTGCGCCGTGCGGTAGACCAGATCGTTGAGGTCGTCCCGGACCATGGGCATGTGCGTGGGGATAACGACGACCTCGAGGCCGTAGATATGCTGGAACTCGTAGGCCTCGGTGTCCGCCGTGCCCGTCATGCCCGAGAGCTTGTCGTACATCCGGAAGAAGTTCTGGAAGGTGATCGAGGCCAAGGTCTGGTTCTCAGCCTGGATCGAAACCCCCTCCTTGGCCTCGATGGCCTGATGCAGGCCCTCGGACCAGCGGCGCCCCGGCATGGCGCGGCCCGTGAACTCGTCCACGATCACGATCTGGTTATCGCGCACCAGATAGTGGACGTCGCGCTGGAACAGCGCATGGGCACGCAGGGCGGCATTGAGGTGGTGCAGCAACGAGATATTGCGCGCCTCGTAGAGGCTGTCGTGGGCGCCGAGGAGGCCTGCCTCGCGCAACAGATCCTCGGCCGTATCCTGACCTTCCTCGGTGAGGAAGACCTGACGGGCCTTCTCGTCGACGTAGTAATCGCCGGGCCCCTCTTCCTCCTGTTGCTGGCTCAAGCGCGGGACCAGACCGTCCATGCGCTGATAGAGCTCACTCGACTGCTCGGCCTGCCCGGAGATGATCAGCGGTGTACGCGCCTCATCGATGAGCACCGAGTCGACCTCGTCGATCACCGCGAAGTGACGCCCCCGCTGGTAGCGCTCATTGGGATCGAGCGCCATGTTGTCGCGCAGGTAGTCGAAGCCGAACTCATTATTGGTGCCGTAGGTAATATCGGCCTTATAGGCGGCTTGCTTTTCTTCGGCCGGCTGGCCGGCCGCAACGACACCAACCTCAAGGCCCAGGAAGCGATAGAGCTGGCCCATCCAGTTGGCGTCACGACGCGCCAGGTAGTCATTAACGGTGACCACATGCGCGCCCTTACCCGTTAGGGCATTGAGGTAGACGGCGAGCGGTGCCACCAGGGTCTTGCCCTCGCCCGTCTTCATCTCGGCGATCCGGCCCTGGTGCAGGACGATGCCGCCGATCAGCTGGACATCGAAGTGGCGCAGTCCGAGGGTACGGCGCGAGGCCTCGCGCACCGTCGCGAAGGCCTCTGGAAGCAGATCATCCAGGCTCTCGCCGCTATCCAGGCGCTCACGAAACTCGCTCGTCTTCGACCACAGCGCTTCGTCACTGAGGCGTTCGAATTCAGGCTCGTAGGCGTTTATCCGCTCAACGCTCTGGCGCAGGCGACGCACCACGCGATCATTGCGGCTACCAAAGAGCTTCTTGCCAAGGGTGCTCAGCATAGCTGGACCATCCGGGATGTGTTGGCTCGCGAAACGATGACGCTTTAATAAGGCCTCGACGGGATCAGTCGGCTACTATAGCGTATCTGACGTCGTGCTGAACAACGCGCCAGAGCGGAGGCCGATAATGGCGGAGCAGGATCGAAACCATGGGGCCCGACCCTTGCGCCACTGGTTGCGCCGTGAGGCGACCACACTGAGCCAGATCCATGGCCACGCGCGGAACCTCAACCGACTGCAGCGCGATCTCCAACGGCGGCTACCGGATACCTTAGCGGGCCGGTGGCGGCTGGCCGCCGTATCCCCTGACGCGATTACGCTCATGGCGGCTACGCCCGCGTGGGCGGCGACGCTGCGTTTCCAGCAAACCCTGATAAAGCGGGAGGTTCAGAAGCTAACCGGGCTCAAGCCCCGCCAGTGCCGCGTCACCATCGAACCGCCGCGGCAGGCCGCTCAGACCACGCCGCGGCACACGCCCAGCCAGGCGGTTATCCAGCAACTCGGTGAGGCGGCCGCGTGCCAGCCGGATGAGCGGCTACGCGCCGCCATGGAGCGATTGGCGAGCCATCTCGGGAGCCGCTACTCGGGCGACAACGGCTAGGGAGACGCTGAACAATTCGCACGAGCCTCTGGCCGCTGAAAGCGCGTTCCGGCTGGGCAGGGTGCGCCATGCATCACGGCGGGTACACTCAAGCTCCGGGAGCTCGGCTGCCAGCGCGCTCACGGCCCCATAGGGCGCGGGGCTATTCAGCGTCTCCCTAGGCAGTCGCCGGCAGAGGCTGGTCGAAGGAGATCGGGGCGA
>Ga0207714_1001973_pt1 | contig 12805 bp, 12 predicted proteins | sample PonA232FremontCA_2_FD_187270 | JGI IMG/M metagenome (GOLD analysis project Ga0207714, IMG submission 187270) | Marine sediment microbial community from Fremont, CA, USA - Pond A23 Sediment 2 (SPAdes) | ecosystem: Environmental > Aquatic > Marine > Unclassified | place: USA: Fremont, California... | reverse complement strand
AGCCTGGTCCGGGTTGAGACAGGATTCGACAAGGCGGAGCGGATCATACAGGCCCGTGAGGGACGGATTTCGCAGGGGGAGTGGACACTGAGCGGTCTCCGGGTACAGCTCCCGGATCAATTCCTGGTCCGGGACCGAGAGAGCCTATCCCTCGATCTGGGCGTGGAGGTCGGGGACCTGGTGAGCCGAAAACAGAAGCTCGATATTCGGGAGATGAGCCTCTGGGAGCTGGGCCGAGCCATTTCCAGACTGGAAAAAACCGGGGCCAATACTGAGTCCATGGCTACCCTGTGGCATCAAAAGCTGGCCTATGCCAGCTCCCTGTTCATTCTGGCCATGTTGGGGCTGGCAGCGCTACGTTCGGGCAGGAGCACGGTTACGGTGATCTGTGTGGGCCTCGTGGTGGGGTTTGTTTTCTACGGCATTTTCGTCCTGGGCGGACAGATGGGTGAGCGGGGGGTCCTGCTTCCCTGGCTGGGCGGATGGCTCGGGGTTGTCCTGGTGGGAGTCCCGACCCTATCCTGGCTGCTCGCCGTCCTCTTCGCCGGACGCTTGAAACGAGTGCTGCGCGGGGACTGAGAGATGTGACATCCGCACAGGCCGTTTTGCGTCACGAACAGGTGTTCGCGATTCGTGACTTTCGCCTTGTAAACCTTCTTTGTGCTCCGCTAGAGGTTTGTCCATTTCAAGAGGACGAGGTTTATCGTTCCCTGAGAATAGGCTCCGAGCATGGCTCGGGTTTCCTGGTTGCCTCTTGCTTTTGATGTCCCGCTTTACCCATCCTAATCCGTCGATGCCTCGTTGCCAGCGTGCTCAGGCTGGGTCTGTTGGAGCATCTTCCACAGGTCCTCTTGACCTGTTCCGGTTTTGGCGGAGTACAGGAGCGGTGGCTCGGAAAGGCCCAGCAGGCGCTGCCAGCTTTTCTGGATTTTGTTTCTCTGGCCCATTTTCGTCTTGTCTGTTTTGGTCAGAATTGGCAAAATATCCAGGCCTTTTTGGCTCAAGTAATCCATGAGCTGAAGATCCAGATTCTGAGGAGGTATGCGGCTGTCGAGCAACACCACCGCCCGAGTGAGGTGGGGGTTCCTCTGCAGACAGCGTTCCACAAGCAGGGGCCATATTTCCCGCTCCCGCTTGGAGCGTGCCGCATAGCCGTATCCCGGCAGATCCACCAGATAGAGGTCCATGTTGGGCAGGTGATAGAAATTTACGCTTCGCGTCTTGCCAGGATGAGAGCTCACCTTGGCCAACCTGCCCCGGCCCAGGCTGTTGATCAGGCTGGACTTGCCCACGTTGGATCTTCCGGCCAAAGCGATTTGCGGGGTCTGGATCCGGGGCATTTTTTCCGGATCGTACACTGTGTGTTCCAAAACAATATTGATTTGCATAAATACTGCTCGCCTAGTATGGATGAGGTGCGAACCTTAAGCCGTCCGGGGGTATTATGAAACGGTTAATGATCCTGTGTTTGGTTTTTTTCGTGGTTGCCTGCGCACAGAAGGGAGCCGAGCGGGCGACTTTCTTTCAGGACGTTCCCGCAGAGAAGCTCCAGCGATCCGTGCGGGTGCAGGTGACCCTGGGTCAGGAGAAGCTCGAGTTGGGCAAATCCCCAGAGAAGCAACTCTGGGAGCTGGCCGAGGAGAAGGGGGTGCGCGAGGCAGTGAATCCCTGGATTCGACAAGGATACCTTATCCGTCCCAGTGGGGCAAATGTCCTGGATGCGGGTTTTTCTGACTTCAACGTCCGCAAGGGTGAGTTCGAGGTGGAAGCGAAGGAGATCACTCAGGTCTACAGCAAGCGCTTCGACGTTCAGGTGAGCTTGACCCCAGTGGAGCAGGTGTCCGGCAAGGTTACCTCCATCGAGGCCAACCGGGATATGGCCGCGGGGAACTATGAGGTGATGCTGGAGTTGAGCCAGCTGACTCCGGATAAGCAGGGGGCCTATTTCGTTGTGGTCAAGAAGGGCATTGCTCTCGAGGATCCGGACAAGGGACAGATAATGGGCTCGGGCCGTATTTTCCGGACCCTGGGCACCAGGGCCCAGGCGACTCTCATGGAGTCCAAGCGCGAGATCGAAAAAGGGGACCTTGTCTTCCTCCTGCGTACGGAAATCACTCCTGTCGCCGCGGAAAAGGAACAGGAGGAACCGGAGGAAGTGGAAACGGAGTCCGAGCAGACCCAACAGCCCGAGGTCATGGTTGAGCCCAAGAAGGAGGAGCAGGGTCCGGAGCTCCCGGAAGAGACCAAGTAGACGAATGGGAAGGGATCGAAGGCAAGGGAGCCCCGGATGGAACCGATCAGGATTCTCGTTCTCAACGGCCCCAATCTCGGAGTCCTGGGCAGACGCCAGCCCGAGGTCTACGGGGAAGGCACCATGCAGGACCTGCCCGACCTGGTCCGGGAAGTGATGGGTGAGGCCGCGGATGCCATCCAGTTGCTGATGCATCAGTCCAACAGCGAAGGCGGGCTCATCGATCGGTTGGAACGGGCCGTGGAGGAGGGAATACAGGGGATCGCCTTCAACGCCGGGGCCTTTACTCATACCAGCCTGGCCCTGGCGGATTGTCTGGCCTGGATCGATATTCCCTGCGTGGAGGTGCATCTAAGCAATGTCTGGGCCAGGCGTGAGCCCCTACGCCATCAAAGCATGATCGCCCCTCGGTGCGTCGGGGTGATTTCCGGCTTCGGGCTGTTGAGCTATGTCTACGCCGTTCAAGCGGTTTATCGGTTGGTTGTTCGGAACGAAGCGGGCCCGGAAAAGTGAGCGGACCTGTGCTGGAGAATTCGAAAAGCGAGATGGGTGATACGAGGGAGCAGAGCACGATGTATTCCACCAACGATATCCGGAACGGGCTCAAGATCGAGCTGAACGGGCAGCCCTATGAAGTCCTGGATTTTCTGCACGCCAAGTCCGGCCGCGGCGGTGCCACCATTTGGACCAAGCTCCGCAATCTGCTCACCGGAGGTGTGATCGAGCACACCTTTCGCTCCGGAGAAAAGATAAGCCGCCCGGATCTGGAGAGCAGGGACATGCAGTACCTTTATCGGGACGGGGGGCTGCTGGCTTTCATGGACTTCTGGACCTATGAGCAGATCGAGGCCCGGGCGGACAGCCTGGGCGGCAAGGCGGAATACCTGGCTGAGGGGCAGCAGATCAAGGTGGTCCTCTATAAGGGCGACATCGTGGATGTGAATCTCCCCAATACCGTGGTCCTGGAAGTTACGGACACGGAGCCCGGCATCAGAGGGGACACGGTGACAGGGGCCACGAAGCCGGCCACGCTGGAGACGGGGTTGGTGGTGAACGTGCCCTTGTTCATCGAAGTGGGGCACCGGATCAAGGTGGACACGCGCAACAGTGAATACTTGGGCAGGGAGTAGGCCAAGCACCTGTCCCCAGACAGTAACGCGACGAACCATTGGAGCGGCGGCAAAGCCGTCGGCTCCCCTTCCCCGCTATTCCGGGATCGTTCCCGCCCGGGCTGTTGTCCGCCCCGGAAGTCACTGGGTCACAATCCAGATTGTTGGTGGGTTCGCCCTGGGCAGGGTGTCTGGCCGCTTCCCCCGTCTCGGTCGGACACTTCGCCTCTAACAGCAGAATACGGCGCATCCCCGATGTCCAGTGGGGAGGCGAGCCGCGGCAATCGAGACCATAATCTATGATCGATCTGAATCGGCACCTCAGGGAATTCGGAGGGCTGGCCCTCTTCTTCTGTTGCGCCCTGGTGGTGGTCAGCCTGGCTACGCACTCGCCGCAGGATCCCTCCTTTACCCAGCACCTGAGCCCCGGCTTTACCTACAAAAACGCAGCGGGGGTGGTGGGCGCCCATCTTTCCGGCCTTCTCCTGGAAGCCTTCGGCCTGGCTGCCTGGCTCGTTCCGCTTATGCTTTTGGCGGCGGGAGTCGGGCTTATGCACACCAGGCTGCGTTTGGCCACCCGGCGCTGGGTGGGCATTCTCCTCTTCTCTGTCTGTCTGCTCGGGCTCATGGCGACCCCCTGGGGGCAGGAGCTGAGGATGAACGGCGTGGGCGGTGGGGGGTTGCTCGGTGCGGCGCTCTATTCCCTGGCTGTCTCCTATTTGCATTTCACCGGTGCCCTGTTGGTGTGGGTCTTTTTCCTTCTCGTGGGGTTGCAGCTCTTGGTGGGGCATTCCTGGCCTGGGGCTCTCAGCAGGATACGGGATTTGCCCGCTGCGATCCACATTCCCCGGCTTCGCCTGCCCTCCCGCAAGGTTTCCTCCTCGAAGGCCACCCAGCCCTCCAAGGCGGCTGCCAAGCCGGCTCAAAAGAAGGAAGCCTCGGATTCCGGGAATAAGACCCGCGGAAAATCCGCAACAGACAGGAGTTCCTCCGGAAGCTCTCCACCCCAAGGCAAAAAGCGCAAGACAGGGAATTATCCTGCCCCGGAGCTTCTGGCGTCTGTGCCGGAGAAGGGATCCCCCGCCGATGCCGCGGAGCTGGAGGAGCTCTCCTCCAGGCTCACCTCCTGTCTGCTCGACTTCGGGATCAAGGGGGAACTGATGAATGTCCAGCCCGGACCGGTGGTGACCATGTTCGAGTTCAAGCCGGCCCCGGGGATCAAGATCAAGCGCATCGCCAATCTGAGCGACGACCTGGCCCTGGCCCTCAAGGCGTACGCCGTACGGATCGTTGCCCCCATTCCGGGCAAGGATATGGTGGGCATCGAGGTGCCCAATCGGAAGCGGCAGACGGTCTACTTCCGGGAGATCGTGGAATCCGACGCCTTCGCCCGGAGCAAGGCCAGCCTGCCCATGGCCCTGGGCCATACCATCGAGGACCGGCCCAGAGTGGAGGATCTGACGGACATGCCCCACCTCCTGGTGGCGGGAGCCACGGGAACGGGCAAGAGCGTCTGCCTCAACGGGATCATCCAGAGCCTTCTGTTCAAGGCCTCCCCGGAGGAGGTCAATCTTTTGCTTATCGATCCCAAGCGGATCGAGCTCGCGGTGTACGATGATCTGCCCCACCTGGTGCACCCCGTGGTCACGGATATGGATCTGGCCAAGGCGGCTCTGGACTGGGCGCTTCACGAGATGGAGCGGCGCTATCAAGCCATGGCCTCCCTGAGTGTCCGCAATATCGAATCCTACAACCGGAAGCTGGAAAATCTGCGGCACAAGGATCCCCAGTCCGTGGAAGGCCTGCAACGGATTCCCTATCTGGTGCTCATTATCGACGAATTGGCGGATCTCATGCTCACCGCGGGCAAGGAGGCGGAAAGCTGCATCGTGCGGCTGGCCCAGCTGGCTCGCGCGGCGGGGATCCACATCATCCTCGCCACGCAGCGTCCCTCGGTGGATGTGGTGACCGGGCTGATCAAGGCCAATTTTCCGGCCAGAATCGCCTTTCAGGTCAGCTCCAGACACGATTCCCGGACCATTCTCGATTCCGGGGGAGCGGAATACCTCCTGGGCAAGGGGGACCTGTTGTTCAAGTCCACAGCCGGCAGGTTGGAGCGGATGCACGGCCCCTTTTTGAGCGACGAGGAGATTGCTGCCGTGCTGGAGTTCTGGCGTCAATGGAGCTCCGAGCCCAGGGCCGAGGTGGACCTGGAACAGTGGCGAAACGCACAAGGGAGCTCCGGGCCCGGCTCGGAGGACGAAGACGTGACGAACGATCCCCTCTACGACCAGGCGGTCAGTTTCGTTCTGGAACAGGGCAAGGCCTCTATCTCCATGATTCAGAGGCAGCTGCGGATCGGATTCAACCGGGCGGCCCGCTATGTGGAACAGATGGAGCAGGACGGGATAGTGGGGCCGCAGGAGGGGAGCAAGCCCAGGATGGTCAATCGGAGCTAGACCCACGCCCCGAAGGTTCCTCTCGGGGCGCGGGCCGAGACGCCCTACCAGGTCTCGCTGTGGGTGAAGTCCTCGATGCTTCGCCGCTCCGGAGTCTTTGGCTCCTGGGCCGGATGACCCATAGGAATGAGGGTCACCAGCTCGTTGCCCTCGGGAACCTCCAGGGTCCGAGCGGCCTGGTCGTGGTCGAACAGGCCCACGACCACGCTGCCCAGCCCCAAGGAGTGGGCAGCCAGACAAATGCTCTGGCTCACCAGTCCCAGGTCGAAGAGGAACCAGTCCCCGAACTTTGTTGTGACCTCGCCTTTGTAATATCCCGCTGTTTTTAGCCTGCCGCAAAGGGCCAGGACTACCGGCGCCTGTATAAGGGCCTTGCTCGCAGGATTGCCCTTGACCAGAGTCTGCTGCAGTGACTCCTTCAGGTCCTGGCGGGTGACGGTAATGATCTCCCAACACTGGGTGTTGGCCCAGGACTGTGTCCATCTGGCGGCTTCCAGGACAGTGTTCAGCTGCTCCGAAGTGACCTTCTCCTCAGTGAATTTGCGTACGCTGCGTCTGGTTCGGACGAGTTCCATGAAGTCTGCCATAGGACCTCCTTGTTCTGTGTTTTGTGCCCTCCCCGCAGGGATCTGTTGCTTGGGTGTCCGTGCGGAGCCGGTATTTCGGCGCGAGGGAGGCTAAGGATCGCAAAGCGTCCAATCCTCGGCGAGGATAGGGTGTTGCTTCGAGATCAAGCTCGAACGTATTCTTTCACCATAAGAGATTTCAGCCTTCAATGCAATGCAGTTCGCTCGCGCAACGGACGCTATCGCATGAACAGCTTGTTTCCCCTCTCCCGGCGCGCATGGGCGGTGAGGTCGATCAAGGGCTTGTCTTCCCCGAGACCGGGATATATGATACAAGTGGTTGCCAACCAGTTGGATTGATTGCGGTTGAATGCTGATATGGTGTAGAGTCGCCTCGCATCTTCCAGCTTTGTTGTCTTGAGCGGATCTCGGGCGTGAAGTTTGTGTGAGGATGGTTTCCCGGGTGTGATCTCTGTGGGAAGCGGAAAGTACGAGGAGTGGAGCCATGGGCCGGATCAAGGTGGCTCTTGTTGGCTTGGGCAATTGTGCCAGCGCCTTGCTGCAGGGGATATACGCCTACAGGGACAAGGATGCCGCTGAGGCCGTCGGCCTGATGCATTGGGAGATCGGGGGATACCGGCCCGATGACGTGGAGGTGGTTGCCGCCCTGGACATCGATCGGCGCAAGGTGGGCCTGGATGTGTCCGATGCGGTTTTCGCCAGGCCCAACTGTACCCGCGTTTTTCATTCCCACATTCCCCGACAGGATGTTCCTGTGCGCATGGGCCGGATTCTGGATGGAGTTTCCGAGCACATGCGGGAATACCGGGACGAGGACACCTTTGTTCCCGCCGGGGAGACGGAGCCGGACGAGGAGGAAGTGGTTCGGTTGCTCCGGGAGAGCGGGGCTCAGGTCCTTGTGAACTATCTCCCCGTGGGTTCGGAGGAGGCCACGCGATTCTACGCTGAGTGCGCCCTGCGCGCGGGTGTGGGAATGGTCAACTGCATCCCGGTCTTCCTGGCAAGTGATTCCGGATGGGCGCAGCGGTTTGAGCAGGCGGGCCTGCCAATCGTGGGCGACGATATCAAGTCCCAGATGGGGGCCACTATCGTGCATCGGGCTTTGAGCGATCTCTTCCGGGAGCGGGGGGTGGAGCTCACCCGGACCTATCAGCTCAATACGGGGGGCAATACGGACTTTCTGAACATGCTCAACCGGAGCAGGCTGACCTCCAAGAAGGAGTCCAAGACAGAGGCGGTTCAGGCCGCCGCGTCAAGGCGTCTGGACCAAGGAGCCATCCACGTGGGGCCCAGTGACTACGTGTCCTGGCAACAGGACAGCAAAACCGCCTTTATCCGGATGGAGGGGCGGATTTTCGGGGACGTTCCCGTGAGCCTGGATCTCAAGCTCTGTGTGGAGGATTCGCCCAACTCCGCTGGCTGTGCCATCGACGCGGTGCGCTGCCTCAAGCTGGCTCTGGAGCGGGGCCAGGCTGGCCCCTTGCTCGGACCGAGCTGCTGTTTCATGAAGCATCCGCCACAGCAGTGCAGCGACGCTCAGGCACGGGAATGGACCGAAACCTTCATTCGGGGCCAGGAAAACGGCAGGTAGGATCCAGAGGTCCTGACCCGATTCAGGAACGATCCTTGCTTAGCATGGTGTCCAGGATGGCCCGGTTCAGCTGGGAAAACCCCTTTTCTCCCAAGCTGCCCAGGTGGTGCAGGGTCTTTTCCAGGCTGTCCCCGGCGATGCCTTCCGAGGAGGGGATGCGTACCCCGCGCAGGGCGAGCCGCGCCGAGCGGACGGAACAGCCGGCGGCTGTAGCCAGTTTCAGGGCGCAGGCCGGCTTGGCCCCGTCGCAGAGAACACCCGCCAGATCCTCCACCACATTGGTCACGGATGCGGCAATCGTCTCCTCGTCTCCGCCAAGTATGCGGGCGATTCCGGCGGCGGCGCCGGACCCCGCGGCAACGGAGCAGCTGCAGACCGCGGACAGCCGACCCAGATGGGCCTTGATCATGGCATTGATCAGATGACTCAGGCAGACGGATTCCCAGAGCCGGTCCCGGGGGCAGGAGACGAACCGCTGTACAGCGTAAAGGGGCAATACCGCGGTCAGCCCGTTGTTGCCGCTTCCGGCGGAGCTCATCACTGGAAGGTTGACTCCGGCCATGCGCGCGTCGGCTGCTGCGGCGGTCCAGATCTGGGCGGTTCGTTCCATGTCCCAATCCGCGCCGTCTTCTTCCTGCAGCGCTGCCAGTCCCGCCCCCACTCCGTGCCCGGAAGCATGGGCCAAGCCGTATTCCGCCAGGGCCATGTTCATCTCCACGCCGCGACGGAGAAAGTCAAGGTCCTGGGGGCTCAGCTCGTGGAGCATCCCCAGGATCGTTCCCAGGTTCAGGCCCCGGAGCCAGCGATCCATTCCTCCGGCTCCGTCTTCGCCTTGCTCCTCACTCTCGTATTGCAGGAGATCGCTCGACACATCCCGTCCCTGACAGGCCAGGCTGACCAGGTTGTCGTGGCGGTCGCGGATGAGGGATTCATAGGAGTGCCGGGAAGTCCAAAGCTCGGTGTGGATGAACAGGCCTTCGGCGTTGTCGCGGAGGGTCACGTTGACGGCGCCCCGCTCCACCAGGGCTCTGGCCGCGGCGAGCCCTTCCGGGGTGATATCCTGCAGGAGCTGGAGCCCGTGGGCGGGATCGCCGTTCAATGCCCCAAGGGCGGAGGCCAGATCCAGGCCGCGCAACCCTCCGGTGCCGGGAATCAGGACCCCGAGGCCGTTCTTGAACACATTGGGGTCCACTTGGACCCGGATTTCGCGGACGGTTTCGTCTTCCGGAAGCAGGGAGGCCGCTGCCGCCGCTCCCAGAGCCACGGCCACGGGCTCGGTGCAGCCCAGAGTGGGAGCGATCTGGTGCTGCAGGAATTGCTGGATGGTGTACTGCGGCTCGCTTGTCGGAGTGGAAAGCTGCATAAGGGATCCTCGCGGATTAGGGTTGCATTCGCGGGAATGCCTGGGGCCGTTCCAGAAAGAAGTAGAAAAAGGCGCACAGGACCAGGGAGTGGGTTATCGTACCGTTGGCGATCATGGCGGGAATTTCTTGGAGGGGCCGGGTCTCGACCCGGATATCCTCCTTTTCGTCCAAATCCTGTTCCCCTGTGGGCACGACGTCGCGGCAGAGATACATATGGCACTGGTTGTCCAGAAAGGCCGGATTGGGGTGGACGCTCCCCAGGTGGCTCACCATGCCCGGCTCGTAACCGCTCTCCTCCCGCATTTCGCGCAATGCGGCATCCTGCGGGGTGTCTCCGGCCTCGACCAGGCCTCCGGGAAGCTCCAGAGTGGCCTTCCGGATGCCGTGTCGCTGCTGGCGCACAAGCACCACGTCCTCCTGTTGGGTCAGGGGGAGGATGTTGACCCAGGGGGACGATTCCAGGATATGGAAGTCGTGGGTTTCTCCTGTCCGCGGGGAAACGGCGGTATCCGTGCGCAAGGTGAGAATGCTGAGCCCACGCTCGCGACGGGATTGCAGATACTGCCACTCTCGGGGCATAATGGCTCCTGCGGGCGTATTTTTGGAAAGCATAGCGCAGCGGCTCGCGCATGTAAACGTTCCTGTGCCGGGGTGCGGATCCGGAGACCGATGCACCGAGGGGGAGGAAGATGGCGCGAACAAGCGATACGGACCAGTCCGAGCTGGATCGATTCGAGGCCTTGAGCGAATCCTGGTGGGAATCCGGCAGGGGTATGCGGGCCCTACACGACATTACTCCCGCCCGGGCCGGGTATGTGGCGTCCAGGGCGCCGCTGCCGGGACGTTGCGCCCTGGATGTGGGCTGTGGGGGAGGCATACTGAGTGAGGTCCTGGCAAGGCGCGGTGCGCGGGTAACCGGGATCGATCCGAGTGAGGGGGCGATTCGGGCAGCAAAACGGCACAGCAGGGAAGCAGGCCTGGATCTGGACTACAGGCGGGCTTCGGCCGAGGCCTTCGCGGCAGAGCATCCTGCGGAATACGACCTTGTCCTGTGCATGGAGCTTCTGGAGCATGTCCCCCGTCCCTGGGACATGGTCCGGAGCTGCACCGGGATGGTCCGGCCCGGAGGCGATGTTTTCTTCGCCACCATCAACCGCAATTTCCTGGCTGTTTTTCTGGCGGTATATGTTGCGGAATACTGCCTGGGAGTCGTGGCCAGGGGGACGCACGACTGGCGGGCCTTTGTCCGGCCCGGCGAGCTTGCCGCCTGGGCCAGGCAGTCCGGGCTGGAGGTCCTGGATGTCTCCGGACTGATCTATATCCCCGGAATACGGATCAGTAGGGTTTTCGGCCCGGCAGGGGTGAACTACCTGATGCACTGCCGTCGGCCCCGAGGCGGGGAGGACGGAAGTGACGGGCCCGAAATCAAGGGTCCCGAGGGAGGACATGGATAATGCGATGGCTCAATCCGCGCCGCCGCCTGGAAGAACTCGGGGCAAACGGGGATGGAGAACGAATGGCCAGCTTCGGAACGGAGCGGATGGACCCGTCCCGCAAACCGGAGCGGGTGCGGAACCATTTCGCGGATGTGGCCGAGCGCTATGATTTCATGAACACTCTGCTCAGCCTGGGGATGCATCGCCTCTGGAAGCGGCGCGCCGTGGATCTGGCCGGAATCAGCCCCGGGGAGCGTGTGGCGGATCTGTGCGGCGGGACCGGGGATCTGGCCCGTCAGGCCCGCGACGCGGCAGGGGGTGAGGGCCTCTTCGCGGTGTGCGATTTCACGCTGCCCATGCTCAGCGCGGGCAGGAAAAGGGGCGGGCCGTCCAACCGAGGACTGGACTGGATCCAGGCGGACGCGGAGGGCCTGCCCTTTGGGGAGGAATCACTGGACGCGGTTCTGCTCGGGTTCGGGATCCGGAATCTTGCGGATCCCGGGGCGGCAGTCAGGGAAGTGCTGCGGGTGCTCCGGCCAGGGGGCAGGTTCATGTGCCTGGAGTTCTCCCGCCCAATCAACCCGGTATTCCGGGCCGCGTACGATCTGTACTCCTTTACGGCCATGCCCCTGCTGGGTCGGATCTTTGCAGGCTCGGGCCTGGCCTACCTGCGGCTGGCCCAGACCATTCGCATGTTTCCCGTGGCGGAGGAGCTGACCCGTTTCTTTCGGCAGAACGGATTTGCGGAGACGGAATATCATCTATTGACCAACGGGGTGGCCGCGGCTCAACTGGCCCGCAAGCCTGAGTGAGCCCGGAGCGAGGCGAAGGCGGGTGGAGCGCTTCGCTGGGCTTCATAATACACCTTGGCCTTGTTCTTGCCGCAATAAGCGACAACATGCTCGAGCCGAGCATCAAACACGATATCGGTATATGAGAGGGGTCCCGAGGGGTTAGGGTGATGCCCCTCAGGGGATGCTGGTCTCATCAGCTGAAACCCGGATGAAGCCCGTGCTTCAGCGTCCACCCGCCTTCGCCTCGCATTTTCCAGGCTCCTTGTGTGCATATCCTCCTCATAAACCGTCAACCCGGAGCGGGAACCGGGCTGGATGGACCCGGAACCTGGAAGCAGAAGGGCGTTGTCGGTTATTTTTTAGCGATGGGAAAGGTCAGGCTGGCCCCGAACCAGCCGATGAGGCCTGCCAGAGGTGCCAGGGCGCAAACGAGCAGGACGAAGACCACCGCTGCGCCGCTCGGGGCGGCAAGGAGGTCCGGATCGGCCAGACGCCAAAGGAAGGCGAGGACAAAGCCCAGGAAAAGGAGTGGGGTGAGGACGAGCTTGTACGTCACCTGCCGGATCCGCTGGCTCATGAAGTTCAGCCACCAGGTGAAGAGACCGGTGACAATGGCCACGGGAGTGAAGAGGATCCCCGCCCCGAGGCAGTGGAGCACGGTCTCCCCCAATGGGGCGTAGCCGGTGACAAGCCGCAGGAGCAGAAAGAGCGGCGCGACCATGGCGAAGACCAGGGGAAAATGCACGGTCATGGGATGGGGATGGCGCTCCAGGAAGGGAAAGCGCCGCACCAGGCTCGGCACATTTCCGCCTTCCTGTTCCGGGCTTTCCTGGGTCTGTTCCGCAGTGCCCTTCAAAAGGCCCACCTGGGGATAGCGTTCCAGGACCTCCTCCCCGTGCGGGGCGTTCTGCAGCTCCTGGGTGAGATCCGCCCCTGCCGCGTGCCGGTTCATGTGCTTGCCGCCCTTCCAGAGCTTGCTCCCGCTCACGTCCACAACGCGGCCACGATAGCAGATGTACGCGGTCCCCTCGCTGCCGTCACCGGCTTTGAGCTCCTCGGGAGTGATGCGTTTTTCCTCGTCGTTCATGGGAATTCCTTGTTGAGTTTGTTTGCGAGTAACTATTCACCACCTTTCCGGACCGTAAGCCGACACGGGGCATTTTGCCTCATGCAGCTCCGACTCTGGATTTTCTAACGCTCGCCACGTGGGGGCA